>Ga0070684_100003718_pt1 | contig 11510 bp, 11 predicted proteins | sample KBSC723LmetaG_FD_65653 | JGI IMG/M metagenome (GOLD analysis project Ga0070684, IMG submission 65653) | Corn rhizosphere microbial communities from Kellogg Biological Station, Michigan, USA - KBS C7.2-3L metaG | ecosystem: Host-associated > Plants > Roots > Rhizosphere ...
TAACGGGCCAGCGCGGGTAGCAGGTTGACTTCCTTGCCGTCAACTATCACTCCAAGGCGCAGGTTGAACCAACCCTGGCGGTTGCCGGTGTCCAGGTCGCCGTACCAGTTATTCGGTGTGGCGATGCGATAAGGAAAGGAGTCCGTGACCTGGACCTCCCACCTCTCGGCCTCGAGTGCGGAGCGGGCGCCGAGCATGAAGTCCAACCAGGCTTCGCGGTCTAGCGGCGAAGCGGGCAACACTTGCTCGAGTCGTGCCCGAAATTGGCGCTCGAGAGCGTGGTCGCGGGGAATCTCGTACAGCACTCCGTCCATCATCTGGCGTACGGTGGCGTGCTCGTCCTGGAGGCGGCCGCTGTCGACGGGGAGGTTGTTGTATACGAAGTAGACGGACGCGGTGGGTCCTTGTGACAGGCTCAGGCGTGCAGTCAGAGATGTCAGGGGGCGCTTTTCGACCGGGAGCGTTTGGAGGCTCTGGAAAGGTGTTGCGGACAGCGCGGCGTTGGTTGCCGCGACCTGCTCGGGTGCAATTGGGGTGCGTTGCCAGTATCTGCGTACGAGGTCTAACGGGAGCGGCGATTCGAGTTGGCCGACTTCGGCAGTCGACGAGTCGATGTAGAGCGGTGGCTCGATATCGAGGAATACTGCTACGGATGAGGCGACTTCACAGCGAAGTGACTGATCACCGTTGGGTAGCGTGCCCCAGGAGAAGAGTGCCTTGCGTGGCAGGCTGGTGCGTAGCACCGGGCCGCGGAGCGAGTGCCAGAAGGCGCGGCCTGTGGCTACGATTCGCAACAGGAGTGCGTGGCCAGACTGATGTGTGATCGGCTGCGGCCCGTCAGCGCGGCTGGAGCTGAGGGACCTGAGAATGTCCCGGTCGTTAGGTTGGACGTAGCGGGGGTAGTCGCCGCCTCCTGGAGGAGGGTGGAGCGGAAAGAGGTGAGTGCCAATCCACACGGCGACCTGGAGGCCGCCGGCGGGGGAGCGGGCCAACAGATAACACAGGCGCTGTTGCCCTACGAGAGCGGCGGGTGACGATGAGCGCTGGGATGCTGTGGCTGCGAGACCTATAGGACGACTGGCCGGTGTCGGCACCGTTGTTGAGGCGCTTCTCTCCGCGGCGATGGAGACCGCGACCACGTGGATGCATGGGCCGCGTTCACTGCAACTGCATTCGCCTTCAACCTTGCCGTTCGCACGGCGTATGTAGACGCGGGCATTGCCTACGACGCCGGTTACGACTGCTCCGGCCTGGAGGACGCGCACATCCCTGGCGCCGCCACCTTCCACGAGTTGCTCCGCGGCGCTGTAGAGGCGATCGCCAAATAACTCCCGTAATGGGCCGGGGCGGGCCGATGTTGGAGTCACGCCTGCGCGCTCGGTTGTGGCAGCCTGCTACCGGGGCCGCTCGCGAGTCGTGAGATACTCACCGCCGCGGCGGTCAGAGAGATGCCGGCGGCCACACCCAGCGCGAGGTTCGAGCCCGTTGTGGGAAAGGCGCGAAACAGGATCGCGACGGCGGCCGCTCCCAGGCTCTGCCCCAACAGTCGGGCTGTAGCGAGCATGCCGCCGGCGGCGCCGGTGCGCTCGCGAGGCGCCGATGCGATGAGCGTACGGTTGTTGGGCGCCTGGAAAAATCCAAATCCCAAACCGCACAGGGCCATGCGCCAGATGAGGTCGGCTGGTGAGCCCTGGGCGGGAAAGAGCGCGAGGAGTGTCAGGCCCGAAGCCATGGTCACCAGTCCCGCACTGCCGAGTATTCCGGCGGGGTAGCGGTCGGCGAGGCGACCGGCGAGGGGCGCGGCCAACGCCACACCTACCGGCCAGGGTGTCATCAACAGTCCGGTGACCGATGCGCTGTGGCCGACCCGCTGGATCTCGAACGGCAGGGAGACGAGCCCGACGACCTGCGCCATGAATGAGCAGATGGAGGTGGCGACCGACAGCGAGAACAAGCGGATGCGCAACAGGTCGAATGGAATGAGCGGCGTCTTGCGCTCGATCTCGTGGCGTACGAGAAGCGCTCCAAGGACCACACCGGCCACGATCTCCACGCATGCGAGCGCGGTGACTGCATCCTGTGCCAGAGATTGCAGACCACAGATCAACAATGCGAACGTTCCCGCTTGTAGTGCGACACCCGTGTAGTCGAGTGGACGCGCGGAGCGATCGGTTTCCGGCAGGGCGTACAGAGCAATGAAAATGGCGACCGCGCCGATGGGGACGTTGACCGCAAAGAGCCACCGCCATTGCGCGACGGCCAGTATCGCAGAGGCGATGGTGGGTCCGATCGCAGAGGCGATCGCAACCGCGAATGCGTTTATCCCAATGGCGCGTCCGAGCATTTTTTGCGGGTAGGTGAAGCGTACCAACGCAGAGCTCACACTCATCACTCCCGCCGCGCCCAGGCCCTGGATGACCCTCGCAATGCTGAGCGTGGTGAGGCTGGGCGCCAGGGCGCACGCCAGCGATGCCGCGCTGAAAAGGACAATGCCGTATTGCGAGATGCGCCGATATCCGACGATCTCTCCGAGGGACGCGAGCGGTAGCAGCGCAATGAGGATCGCGACCTGGTAGGCGTTGACCACCCAGATCGAGGCTGCGTCCGTTGTGTGGAAGTCGCGCGCCAGGGTGGGCAAGGCGACGTTCACGATGGTGCTGTCCAGGACGGTCAGGATGAGCGCCAGGAGAATGGCCGCGATCGCCCAGTAGCGGCGCGGAACGGGGAGGCCATCAGGGTGCGGGGCCACTGCCGCAGGAGACGGATGCGGACTGGCCATCAGTAATTCGTCACGGCGTTGTTGAAGCCCCGTGGCGCAGTCCCATATCTGAACTGGCCAGCGCGCTTCGCTGGGTCCACTTCGTTGTCACTGAATGCCCCGCCGTTTCATACCTGTCATCATATTGGGTCTCCTGCACGTCTACATCGGGTTGCGCCTGCTGCCGGACCTGGTCGCAAGTCCGGGGGTTCGGACCGGGGGCGCGCTGCTGCTGCTCGTCTCTTGCGGTCTCATGCTGGCGGGCCTGAGGGCCCGCTCGATTCAGCCCAGGGCGCTGGCGGATCGAGTAGCCGCGGTCGGGCTCCTCGCCATGAGCCTGTTCTCGTCTCTGTTCGTTCTCACTTTGCTGCGCGACATCGTCCTGCTCGTCGCTATTGTCTCGTTGCCGGTGCGCTATGTACACACTCTGGAGGGCGCGACGGCACTCCTGGCCGTGGTGGTGGCGGCATTCGTCACCCTGGTGGGGTTTGCGGGTGCGCGCCGTCGCGCGCGCATCGTGAGTGTCGACGTCCCCCTGGCGAATTTGCCTCCAGAATTGCACGGCTTCTCGATCGCGCAGATCAGCGACGTCCATGTCGGGGCGCAGATCAAGAGAAATTATGTCGACGCGATTGTGGATGCCGTGAACGGCCTCGATGCCGATCTCGTCGCGGTGACAGGCGACCTGGTCGATGGCTCGGTGCAGGATCTCGCGAGCCACATCGCGCCCCTGGGAAGACTGAAAGCGCGCCATGGCGCGTTTGTGGTTACGGGAAATCACGAGTACTACTCCGGGGAGCGCGCCTGGGTGGCGGAGTTCAGACGCCTGGGATTGCGCGTTCTCTTGAACGAGCATGTCGTCGTACGACATGGAGGCGCCTCTCTCGTCATTGCCGGAGTTACGGACTACAGCGCGCACCACTTCAATCCGGCGCAGCGTAGTGATCCGAATGCCGCGCTCGCGGGCGCGCCGGCCGATGCTGCCGCAAAAATCCTGCTCGCTCACCAACCGCGCTCGGCAGTGGCCGCCGCCGGCGCAGGTTTCGATTTGCAACTCTCCGGTCACACTCACGGGGGCCAGTTCTGGCCCTGGAATCTGTTTGTCCGCTTTCAGCAACCATTCACCGCGGGGTTGCATCGCGTGAATCGTCTGTGGGTCTACATCAGTCGTGGCACAGGATACTGGGGCCCGCCCAACCGCTTCGGTGCGCCGTCGGAAATCACACTGTTGCGTCTCGTCGCCTCCCCGCGAGCCCGCGCCGCCGCGCCCGCACCGGGCACTCATTTCGCGACTGAAGTCACTTCGGACGCTCTATGATGTCTGTTGCCGGTGGCGAGCCGGCAGGTGAGCGGAGTTTCCATGATCAGTGTCAGAGCGGCGACGCGCGCCGATGAGCCGAGATGGCGCGAGCTCTGGGCGGGCTACAACGCCTTCTACGAAACGGACGTCCCGGAACCCACGACACAATCGACGTGGCGCCGGATTTTGAATCCGGCGGTTCCGCTGCTGGGCCGGGTCGCCGAGCTCGATGGACGCGTGGTTGGGTTTTCGAATTCGGTGCTACACGAGAGTACCTGGGCGGCCGCGCCCGTCTGTTATCTCGAGGATCTGTTTGTGGACCCTGCCGTCAGAGGCGGTGGTGTCGGGCGCATGCTGTTGCAGGACCTCGTCGTGCTCGCGCGCCAGAACGGTTGGCCAAGACTCTACTGGCACACCCGCAGCAACAATGTCACCGCCAGGCGCCTTTATAACACCTTCACACCGGCGGATGATTTCGTGAGATACGTCCTCACCCTGGACGAGTGAGGCGGGCGGCTACCAGGGTTGGTCGCGTCCGTCACTTTGCAGGAAGCGGCCGCTGTCTTTCGCAGTGAGGCTGTCGATGGTCGCGATCATCCTGCCGACCGCTTCCGCCGGTGGCACGAAACCCGGCAGCCTCAGGTCACCGAGACTCTCCACCTGTACCCCGCCCGGATGAAAGATGGCGACGATCACGCCGTCCTCCTTGAACTGCGCCGCGAGCAGTCGCATGGCGCTGTTGAGAGCGGTCTTGCTGATGCGATACCAATAGTGATCGGCCGACCGGGGCGGCACCGTCAACATGGCGGCCGCGGAACTGATGGCAATGATTTTTTTCTGCCGGCTGGCCTTCACGTTGTCGATGAAGGCCTCGGTGAGGCGCAGCGGTCCTGCCACGTTGGTATGGATAAAGAGGTTGAGTTGGTCGTAGTCGAGGGTGCCGAAGTGTTGTCCGGCATTACCCTGCCGGTCGGTGAGCGGCGCGAGGCGCGTCAGGGCCGCATTGTTCAGCAGGACATCGATCGGCTGGCCCTTGAGTTTGACGGCCAGCGCCTTGATCTGCACCGGATCGGTCACGTCGAGGTGCTCGATGCGGACCTTGTTGGGATATTGCTCCTGCAGCCGCACCAGCTGCGCGGGAGGCATGTCGCGGCGGTGAGTCGCGATGACGGTCCAACCCTTGGCGGCGTACTCCTTGGCGAATTCCAGGCCGATGCCCTGGTTCGATCCCGTGATGAGAACTGTTTCGGCTCGCGCGCCCGGTAACGCGAACGCGGCTGCCAGCAGCCACGCCGTGGCGCACCGGAGAAATCTGGCCCACCGGTATCCCGGGCTCCTCATGGCGACCCCTGCATCTGGTAGCGAGGCAGTCTGCCAGAAGCGTCGGAGCGCATGGGCGATGCGCTATCGCGGCGCCACTGTGCGAACGAAGGTTTTTGGGCGTAGTATTTCAAGCTATACAGGAGGCGGGGAAGTATCGTGAAAACGCGCGGAGAATGGCTGTTGGCCGCAATCGCAGGGATTCTCGTGCTGGGGTTCGCTGCCGTGTTTTCAAACGTGGGTAGCGGCTTGCACGCGGCGGAGAGGCAGACTGCCGTTCCCGTGCCGGCCCTCGATAATCCCCTGGCGCCAGGCGCGTTGCAGACGGCCGTCCTGGCGGGTGGCTGTTTCTGGGGCACCCAAGGTGTGTTCGAGCACGTCATCGGCGTGCACAAGGTGTTGGCTGGCTATGCCGGTGGGTCGAGGTCGACGGCTCATTACGACACTGTCAGCACGGGCGACACCGGGCACGCCGAATCGATCCAGGTGCAGTTCGATCCGGCGAAAATCTCCTACGGTCAGATTCTGCGCGTGTTCTTTTCAGTGGCGCACGATCCGACGCAGTTGAATCGGCAGGGGCCCGATTCGGGGACACAGTATCGCTCAGCGATATTCTTCGCGGATCCGGCGCAAGAGAGAATCGCTCGCGCCTACATAGCCCAATTACAACAGGCGCATGTTTTCAGCCGTCCGATCGTCACGCGGGTCGATCCATTACGAGGCTTCTATCCGGCCGAGGCCTATCACCAGGATTACCTGGTTCACAACCCGCACGTGCCCTACATCGTCTTCAACGACCTGCCGAAGATAGAAAACCTCAAACGGCAGTTGCCCGACATGTTTCGGGACCGCCCGGTACTCACGGCATCACGTTAGGACGCTCGAGATTGTCTCGATCCCATTGCGCCAGCCGGGCGCCTGCCTCGTAGGTGCTTTGGAGAAAGGTGTGCAGCGTCCCGGCAGGATCCTGTCGCGAGCGGACGGCATCATACGGCAGGATGAATTCCGAGAGATCGGGACTGTAGAAAGCCTCCGCCGGTCCAACTTGCGCGTCTTTGAAACCAGGAGGTTCCGGCGCCGCGTAGGCATAGAAAGCCGCTGATGGCACTGCCCCGCCACCGGGCCAGAAACCGTGACTGATCACCTCGTGCGAGTAGGCCTCGCGGGTGACAGGATCGGCGCCCGGGCGCTGCGGCGCTTTGCGCCCGGAGAAGCGAGTGACCGCGAGATCGAAGCTACCCCAGAAAAAGTGCACGGGGCTGCACTTGCCGATGAACCTTCCTCTGAGCTCCTGCATCACCTCTGCGACGCGCACGAGAATCTGCCAGAAGCGTTGCGCGTACTCAGGGTCATACGAGGCGTGCGTCGTGTCGAGCTCGAAACGGATCGGGTCGGGGACTTCAACCGGCATCGTCCAGATCTTCACGTCGATGCCCATGTCATGGAGCATCCCCAGCGTGTCCCGATAGAACACGGCCACCGATCGTGGCGCGAGGGGGATGCTCCGGCTTCCTCCATCCGAGCACGTCGCCACCAGCTCGTGGCGCCGAAAGTCGAATGTCATGTTGAGAGCTCTTTGTCCACCGCAAGGCATGGCGGGAGTTGTGAGCCCGCGCGAGGACACCTGGAATGCGATATTCCAGAAGTGGTTCACATGCGGTGTGAGCTCCAGGCAGATCTTGCCGACGATCTGTGTCCACATGTGCAAGGTTGCGCAGGTGTCGCGCCAACGCTCCAGCGGGAGCTCCGGCCATGCATCGTTGTTCATGAGTCCTCCGCGAGTGCGCCATCCTATAACCACTTCGACTTACGGAACAGGTAGAACAGGTAACCGTCGAGCGCGGTCATGATCGCCATGCAGGCCGGGTAGCCATAGCGCCAGTGCAGCTCGGGCATGTACTGGAAGTTCATGCCGTAGATGCCGACGATCAGTGTAGGAACCGCGACGAGGGCGGCATAGGCCGTGAGGCGCTTCATGGTCTCGTTTTCCTGCATCGCGATCATCGACAGGTTCACCGAAGTGGCCGCGGTCACGGTGTCGCGGCTGGATTCGATGATCTGGTTGAGGCGTTGCAGGTGGTCATAGATGTCGCGGAAATATTCGCGCAGGCCGGCGACACGGGCGGGAACGCGAGCGCCCGATAGATTCGACACGCCTTCCAGGAGCGGCGCAACAGCGTGTTTGAGTGTCATGAAGCGCTGTTTCAACTCGTAGAGCGCCTGGATGTTGGCTCGTGGGTTGCCCTCGATGGTGAAGATACGCTTCTCGATTTCCTCGAGTTGCTCCTCGAGCTGATCGATGATGGGGAAGTAGCGGTCCACGACCGCATCCATGAGCGCATACAGGACATAACAGGAGCCGTAGCTGAGCAGCTCCGGTTCGGATTCGCAGCGCGCACGCACATCATCGAAGCCTCTCTGGACTCCGCTGCGCACGGACAATACGTAGTTGGGGCCGGCGAAAATGTCGACCTCACCGACCCGCAGGTCCGGCACGCCCGGCTCGATCATCTGCAGAACGGCGAACAGGCTGTCCCCGTATTCCTCGATCTTCGGCCGCTGGTGGCCCTTCTGAGCATCCTCTACCGCCAGCGGATGGAGATTGAACTGCTCGCGCATCTCCTCCAGCAGGGCGATGTCCCGGTCGCGCATCGCGACCCAGACGAAGCATCCCGGGCGGCACACGTAACTGTGAATTTCCGAGCCGGCAATGTCAGCGATTTTCCTGCCACTTTCGTAGACGGCACATTTCAGGAGCATGGACGGCCCGTTTCAGGTACGCGGAAGGCGCACCCGGGAGAGTCTAGCCTTTTCGGCCCGGGAGACCCATGGGCCGCAGCCTGTCTGGCTCCGGGTATTTGGGGTAATCTCCCCGGCATGGCCGCGTTTCAACGTGAGATTCTCGTACGGTTCGGGCATTGCGATGCCGCGGGTTGGGTGTTCTATCCACGCTACTTCGAGATGATCAGCGACTTCGTGGAGGACTGGTTCGAGGAGGGGCTGATGGCGAGCGCCCCGGGCCTGTTCCATCACAAGCACCTGCTGACACCGTCGGTCCACTTCACCGTGGACTTCGTCAAGCCCACGCGCTATGGCGACCGGCTGACGTTCAACCTCTGGGCCGTGAAGGTGGGCCGGACTTCCTGCGAGCTGCGCATAGAGGCCTCCCTCGGAGGTGAGCTGCGCATGCGCGTGAAGCAAGTGCTGGTGTTCATCTCTTCCAACACATCGCGCGCCACGGAAATTCCGCCGGAGTTGGTGAGCCGCATGCACCGTTTTGCGGAGGAAGCGGCGGCCCCGGCGGGTGTTAGTACCCCACCGTGAAGCGGGCGCGGATGTGCCTGGGATTCTCGATCTCATCGAGCATGGCGACCGCGTAGTCCTCGTAGGAGATGTGGCTCTTGCCGTCGGCCGCGGTCAACAACGTGTCATCGGCGAGACGGAATTTTCCAGTGCGCTCGCCCGGGCCGAAGAAAGCCGAAGGGCTCAGGAAGGTCCAGTCCAGATCCTTCGCTTCGCGCAGCGCATCCAGGAATGCCTTGCCGGCGGAAGCCTCGGGCTTGTATGCGGGCGGGAAGTTGGGCGCGTTCAACAGGATCTGTCCGGGAGCGATTTCCAGGCTCGCCGCTCCGCCCACCACGAGGTAGCGTTTCACACCGGAGCGGCGCACGAGGTCGATGAGTTGTTGGGGCGTTGGACCCGGACTCTGGAAGCGCAGTGAGCTGATGATCGCGTCGTGACCTTTCAGCAGGGGGAGGACCTGGTCCGGCCTGGCGACATCGCCGGTCGTAGCCGACAGACCCGTGCGCGCCGGCAGCTTCGAGGGGTCGCGGGCGATCGCTGTCACGGCATGATGTCGATTGAGAGCTTCGTTGACCAGGCGCGTGCCGACGTTGCCAGTGGCGCCGATGATCGCGATTTTCATAGTGTGGCTCCGTTACAGCGCCGCTTGGCATGGGCCCGCGCTCTTGATACCGAGCATACGGCCCTCGGGCGGCGTTTCCTAGACAGAGTGGGTATAAACTCATGCGCAGACGTGGCTTCTTACGGAAGGGACCGCTGCATGGACCGGATCGTTACCAAAGTGTTGGCTGGCTGTGTGGCCGGTCTGCTGCTTGCAGCCTCCGCTCGCGCTGAGGATGGTGCGGCGGGGAATGGGACCGAGGCGTGGCCTGATACGCCCGGCACTCGTCTCGAGGCGCTCGCTCTGCTGCAGACGCTGAATGCCGATCTGTTGAGCAACGACAGCGCGACGCTCACTCTCGATCGCTGGTGCGAGTCTCACAGGATGGCGACGCCTGCAAAAATTGTCGCCGAGCGTGTGCGCGATCAGGATAAGGATCCAACGGCCGAAGTCAGGAAGCTGCTCGGCGTCGAAGCAAACGAGCCGGTGCGCTACCGCCACGTGCGACTCCATTGTGGCGCGCACGTGTTTTCGGAAGCGGACAACTGGTATGTCCCGGCTCGCCTCACGGCGGATATGAACAAGGTGCTCGACACGAGCGACACACCTTTCGGTCGTGCAGTGCAGGCGCTGCATTTCAATCGCCATACCCTCTCGGCACGGTTGCTGTGGTCGCCCCTCCCGCCGGGGTGGGAGATGGGAAGCACGCTCGGGGCAGGAGGCAAGGGAGCGCTGCGGATTCCGGCCCAAACCATTCAACATCGGGCGGTGCTTTCCCTGCCCGATGGAACACCTTTCAGTGTTGTCGTCGAAACCTATACCAACGAGATTCTGAGTTTCTCCAGGCCACCCCGCCCTTGAGGCAATGGTGTGCGGGGTACGTTTGTCGAGTAGACTACGGCCCCGATGCATACAGTCCTGGTGTTGGGGGGGTACGGTTTTTTCGGAGAGCGGATCTCCGAGGCGCTTGCGGCGGACGCGTCCATTCACCTGCTGGTGGCTGGCCGCAACGCCCGCAAGGCTTCGGCCGTTGCCGCGCGCTTGCGGCTCCCGCCAGGGCACGCGCTCGTCCTCGATGCCGCTGATCCGAACCTGGCGCAGCGACTTTATGAGCTCGCAGTGGCCACGGTCATCAATACCGCGGGGCCTTTTCAGTCGCAGCGCTACACTGTTGCAACGGCTGCGATCCAGGCAGGGTGCAACTACATAGATCTCGCCGATGGCCACGAATTCGTTACCGGAATCACGAGCCTCGATGCGGCGGCGCGTGAGCGCGGTGTGACGGTCGTCAGCGGCGCCAGCTCGGTGCCGGCGTTGTCTTCGGCCGTAATCGATCGTTACCTGTCGCAATTCGTGCGGCTCGACAGCATAGAGTTCGGGATCAGTTCCGGAGGGCGGGCGCCCGGGCTCGCCACGGTCAAGGGTGTTTTCAGTTACGGCGGCAAGCCATTCAAGGAGTGGCGCAACGGCGCCTGGCGAACGACTCATGGTTGGCTGGACCTCACCCGACATCAGTTTCCCGCGCCTTTGGGGTGGCGGTTGTTGAGCAGTTGCGACATTCCCGACCTGACGATCTTTCCCGAGCGCTATCCCACAGTGCGGACCGTTACCTTTCATGCGGGTTTCGCCAGCAGGGTGGGCCATCTCGCCGTCTGGGTTCTGGCCCTGTTGGTACGCTTACGGGTTTTGCGCAGCCTGGTCCCGTTCGCGGCTCCGTTGAGCCGCGTGAGTCATTGGCTGGAGCTGCTGATCAGTGACCAGGGAGGCATGTTCGTCTGTCTCACCGGGGAGGGGGAGGAAGGCAAGCTGCTGCACATCAACTGGAATCTGCTGGCGAGGCAGAACCATGGTCCGCACATTCCTTGCGGGGCGGCCATTGCGCTCGCGCGCAAGCTCGCCGCCGGCGTCCCTCTTCCAACAGGGGCCATGCCTTGCGTCGGACTGTTGACCGTGAAGGAGTTCCTGGCGCCCTTGCGCTCTCTCGATATCAGAGAGGTAGTGGAGTGAGAGTTGGCTTTTTGCTGGGGTTGGCCGCCATGGGAGCGGCAGGGGCCGCAGCGGCTGCCGGGAGCTCCGGAGCGCGCGTACGACATTACGACCCGTTGCAGACATTCGCGCCGCTCACATTGCCGGAGCCGGTAAACCGCTACCGCTCCTCCAATGGAGCGCCCGGGCCCGATTATTGGCAGAACCGCGCGGACTACGAGATTCATGCGAGGTTGGATACG
>Ga0070684_100003722_pt1 | contig 11506 bp, 11 predicted proteins | sample KBSC723LmetaG_FD_65653 | JGI IMG/M metagenome (GOLD analysis project Ga0070684, IMG submission 65653) | Corn rhizosphere microbial communities from Kellogg Biological Station, Michigan, USA - KBS C7.2-3L metaG | ecosystem: Host-associated > Plants > Roots > Rhizosphere ...
CGGCGCCATCGACGGGCGAACCCCGGCCCCGCCGAACAACACGTCCAAACACGCGTCGTCAGCCCGAGTTCTTCAGGGGTCTCCTAGGGCCTGTCCTCGCAGCTGCCGGTCCTTCGGACGGCTGGTGCCGGTCAAGCCTGCGCTTGCGCACCGCGAAGCGGCTTGGGCTTGACCGGTGCCAGACGGCCGTAAAGAGGATCGGTGGCGGCGAGGCGGGACCGGAGGTGAGAGACGTGTGGACAGAGCCACCGGGGCTCTGCACGATGAGAGGAGAATGACGTGCAACGAGAGGTGGTGACCGCGGTGTCGACCGGAGCTGAGCAGCCCGTGCCTGGCCGTCGCGGTCAGGTGCCAATCGAGGAGCTGGTGCGCCGCAAGGGCGCCAAGCCGATAGATGACCCGCACTCGATGGCGTACGGCGCGTTCACCTCGGATGAGGAGCTGGACGAGTTCCTGGTCTTCATCCGGGAGCAGCGCAACGCCGACCTCACCTGACGGTGCGGTACGTCGTCCTGGACACGGACGTATCGTCGCGGATCCTGCGGGATCGCCTCAGCCCAGTGCCAACGGCCCGCATCGCCGGCGCGGTTTGGTTCGTGTCCTTCGTGACGGTCGGCGAGCTGTGGCAGTGGGCCCACGCCCGGAGCTGGGGCCGGCGGTCCCGCGAAGAGCTGGAGCACTTCCTCGGCCGCACCGTCGTCATCGACTCCGACGAGGTGGTCTCCCGCGAGTGGGGCCGAGCCGCAGCGGCAGCTCGGGCCCGTGGACGGCCACGACCGACGAACGACTCCTGGACAGCGGCGTGCTGTGTAGCGCGCGGTCTGCCGCTGGCAACGCTGAACGTGAAGGACTTCGAGGACCACGTGGAGCACGACGGCCTGGTCCTCGTCGGCGAGTAGAGCGGCGCGGACGCCCCGGCAATCGGTGGGACTTCTCCTACTGGTCGACCGGGGCTTCGTCGTGTGCGCGGCGGCCGGCCGAGGACCGCAGCGAAGCGAGGACCGCAGTGCCGGACCGCCGGCGCACGCGGCCGAAGGCCGCGCTTGACCAAGAAGAGAAAGTCCTCACAGAGGGTCCCGGTCCCAGTGTCGTACTTCGCTTGATCCGTTACAGATCGGCTTCACTTGATGGGTGACACCTCGGGCCTACGCAACCAGGGTGCTTGATCTCCTCGAACGGCGGGCGCTGTACGCCGATCGGGTGGACTGGCCTGTGGTCCGGGCCCGGCTGCTGGCTGCGGCCGATCGCGCGGTCGCCCCAGCCGAGTTGCACGAGGTGTTGGACGTGGTAGCGAGGGAGGCCGGCGGCCCGCATAGTCGGTTGCTGCCGCCGGACACCGTCCGGCAGTTGGCCGACGGGCCGGCTCGGTTTCCGGAGGCGAGGGTGGTCGACGGGACGGGGGTCTTGGTGCTGCCCGGATGTCGGCGCGATCACCGGTGTCGACGGGCCTACGCGGCCGCCGGTGGCCGGGCGTTGGGGGCCCTGCCGCCGGTAGGAGGCTGGGTCGTGGACCTGCGTGGGAACGGTGGCGGGTCGATGTGGCCGATGCTGGCCGTAGCCGCCCCACTGCTCCACGGCGACGGTGTGATCGGCGCATTCATCGATCGGGCCTGCGCGCGGATTCCGTGGTGGCTGCGGCGCGGCCGGGTCGGCACCGGATGGTGGCCGCAGGCGCGGTCCACCGGTCCATCCCAGCTGCCCGGGCCGGTCGCTGTGCTGACCGATGGCGACACCGCGAGCTCGGGGGAGGCGGTCGCGGTGGCGTTCCGCGGTCTGCCCCGGGTCCGTTCCTACGGCGCTGCCACCTACGGCTTCAGCACCGCCAACGAGTCGTATCCGATGCCTGACGGCGCCCGGCTCCTGATCACCGGGGCTCGGTTCTGCGACCGCACCGGCGCGGTCTACGAAGGGCCGCTGACGCCGGACGCAGAGGTTCTCGAGGGCGACGCGCTCCCGGTCGCATTGGCCGATCTCACTCGGCATTAGCAGGCCCACCTGCCCCGCGGAGACATCCGCTCGTTGCCCGGCCTAGGTGTCACCCATCAACTGAAGCCGTCCTGTCACGCATCAAGCGGTGCCGGACAGGGTCCCGGTCCCAGTCTGCGTTGTCCCGGTCTGCGTCCCGCCACGCCGCCTCTGCGGACCCGCAACACGCCGCTCTATTGCAGGCGGCCTAGCGACGCCGAGGCATATCGATGCCACCGCCGGATTCTGGGCATACTTGACCCACAGTTGGCGGTTTGACAGTGTCCTCTGGAGCGCACAGGAGGGGGATTCGATGGCCGAAGGCGAAGCAGCGCCCGCCGACGCAGCGTCCCCTGCCACCGGATCGATCCCGGACGATGATGGCGAACTGACACTTTTTGACCCGACCGAGCTTCCGTCGCGTGATGACGGCGGTCTCATCGCTCAGATCAGCTTCGGCTTTCAAACGGAAGTGACAGCCCGATTCATCGTATCGATGCTGAGAGATGACCTAGGGATTCGGCGCGTTGTTTGCGAACATCATGAAGACTTTCTAGTCGAGAAGACAATTCCTTACTCGCATTGGGAATTGGTCTCGGTAAAGCAAGCTACTAACGCATGGTCATTTTCCAAGTTGATCGTGAGCGGTGGAATTGCTCACTTGTTCGACCGCTGGCTTTCCTGCGGCTTTGGAACGCGTGCCCGTCTGTGCACTAATGGCAAGCTGTCCAACTCTGGCACGCCGTCCGCAAGAATGTTTGCCACCGCCTGCGGAACGGCGGAGGATGGCGAGCCGGTCGAAAGCGTTGCGATCGCCACTGCATGGGAAATGATAAATGCGGCAAACAAGTTCGACCTGCAATCCGTACCGCAAGATCCGAAACCGCCCAAGAAGGCAAGCGATCGCACCGCCAATGCCCAGAGTCTTCCCGCCGGACTTCTCGCGGCGGTCAAGAGGTTTCTCAGTTTGCTAACTATCGATCGGGACTATCCCGAGCCCCATCACCTTTCTTCCGTCAACATCATGAAGTTTATGCGTCCGACCCTGAACCACTGCGGCTGGCCAGACCATCTGGCTGATCCGGGCTACGACAGGTTAATCAGGGCAATCGAAAAGGCGAACCGAAACAACGATGGGTTACCTCGGGATACGGTGAAGCACCTCATTAACCCACCTAGCGGCACAAAGGAACGCCTCGCTGAGAGCGTGGGTAGGAGAACCTTCACACCGTTGAGGGCGAAAAGGCTCGTACATCCTGAGGCGGCGGTGTTCGAGTCCCTTACTCCGCTGACTCCTACGGCAGCGCCGGGCAGTGGCCAAAAGCTTGTGGCCAAGATGGAAGACGTCTCGCTGGGTGTCGAAGCGATCGCTTACGCTCAAGACACCCGAGGTAGATGGTTTCAATATGAATCCGCCGTCAGCAGCGACTTCCCTGATCAGGCGGCTTTACGCGAGCTTCTACGACTCCGGATAATGCAGGAAGTAATTAAATGCAAAGCAGATCTGGCAACTACATCGGTGTTCCCATGGCGCTTCATCGCCCTCTTGCACGAACGATTGACGACGGATCTACTTGGCATGGCCTGCCCCGTCGGCCTTGATCGCGTACACGTCCAGGGACTCGCGTATGAGATTTCCAACTTGTGCGAGTTCGATTTTAAGCCACCACCTTCAATCGGTGCTGCCACATGACAGAGCCAGCGATGGGACCTCGTCTGGCCGCCGCGCAGAGGGCCGAGTTTCCGTACCATGAGATCCGCGTCTTGCTCCTGGTGGCAGCTTTTGCTGAAGTTGAACAAGATCTCACAGGGCTAACCAAGTTGGTGAAGTTGGACTTTCTGCTTAGATATCCGACCCTTGCCGAGAAGTTGCTCGAACAGTACGAGTCATGGCCGCCGGCCATCGCACCCTCATCAGACGAACGAGTAGCGGTCGAGTCACGCATGATTCGCTACAAGTATGGTCCCTGGGACGACAAGTACTATCCAATTGTCGGCGCTCTAGTAGGACGGGGGCTCGTCGAGGTTGTTGGTCGCTCGCCACTAAGCCTTCGACTGACGGAGCGAGGCAGGTCGGTGTCTAGGGACCTGGAGCAGCGAGACGAGTGGCGGGGTCAAGCTGAACGAAGTCGGCACCTACGCCGGACCCTGGACCTGACAGGGAGCGAGCTAAAGGATCTCATTTACCGACTCCTCCCCGAAGTAACGGACTTGCCCCACCGCACGGAGATATGATGTCAAGTTCATTTCGAGTCACCTCACTAGAGATAGTCACACCCACCGCTGCACGCACCTACGACTTTGACAGGCCGCTCACTGTCATCCGAGGGCCGGTTGGGACCGGCAAGTCGACGCTCCTCATGCTTTTGAAGCATGCGACCGGCGGTAACGCTACCCTCACGCCTGCCGCACTGGAGAACGTCCGGCGTGTGTCTATGAAGGTCCGAGCTGGCGACGAAAACTTGACGCTGGTTCGAGCAGTAAATACTGACGCTTCCTTCGTGGAGGTGTATGACGTTTCAGAGCCCGATCTGCCAGTGCGGTATACCGTTGCGGGACAACCGGGAGTTCCTACGGTCTCGTCACTTCTGCTGGAGAAGCTCGGGATTCCTGCACTTCGAATACCTACGACACGGACAGGCAGGAACGCAGGAACAGTCGCGCTGACCTTTCAAACGGTACTTTCTTACATCTATCTGCAGGCACGAGAAATCGATCAATCCATCGCGGGTCATACTAACGAGTACAAGAATCGCCAACGTAGGGCATTTTTCGAGATTGCATTCGACCTGACGAGTGAAGAAATCATCGAGCTAGAGAAGACGAGGAATACCCTTAAAGAGCAAGAGCGGACTGCCACTAAGAGACTCGAGGACGTGCGGTCCTTTTTGGCCGAGTCGGGACGCGCCGATGTCGAGCAGCTAAAGCGCGAGCGACTGCTGATATTGAACGACCTGGCCGCAGCGCAAGATCGTCTGGGACTGCTGCGAGCCGACGTGGCCACCCAAGTGGACTCCGATGCGACACAGAGAGATGCGATCGATCGCACAAGTCGAGACGTGGAACGAGCACGATCCGCGCGGATGGTAGGCCTTAGGTCTGTCGAATCGCGGCAAGCGACGCTTAGCCAACTCCGCCTTGATGAAAGTCGAGTGTCGCGGACCGCGAGTGCTGCGCGAACGCTGATCGGATTCGAGTTCGTGGTATGCCCTCGATGCGCTCAGCCAATCGAAGCGCGGGAGGTGCCAACTGGGCACTGCACTCTTTGTACCCAGGAAGAGCAAGTGTTGCCAGACGCGGAAGAGTACGAACGCAGGTTGTCCCGACTTAGAGACCAAATTGACGAGACATCTCAGCTTCTTGAAGCGGACCTAATCTTACTCGAGGAAGCTGAAGCGGGCTTAGACCAAGCCGAGAGTCAATTTCAGGAAGCCCAAGTTCGCTACGAACAGAACAGCCGTTCCATAGTTTCTGCGAGATTCGCTGCGATCTCAGCAGCGGCCGGCGATGTTGCACGTCTTGAAGAGCAAGTGGCTTCGATCGATAGAGACGAACAGTTGTGGCTCCAGCTAAGACAGCTTCGAGTTGACCTTTCCGCACTGCGCGGCCAACTGCGTGACGTCGGGCTCGCCTTGCAGGCGGCAAGAGGAGCGCATCAGGCGCGGAGGGAAGCGCTAAATGAGTTGAGTGAGTCATTCGCCGAAGAGTTGGATTTGCTTAACGTCCCTCTGGACGGGCGCGGGACGATCGATGCCACTGACTACCTTCCGCGGATCGGAGGCAACAAGTTCGATAACTTACAGGGTAGTGGCGGTGGCTTAACTACGGCCGTGCACGTTGCGTACAGCATTACGTTGCTCCGCTATGCGCTTACCCACAGTTACATCTTGTTGCCTACAACGCTCATCATCGACTCCCCCCGCAAGGGAATCGGGACGGTCGAGGCTGGAGATAGCGAGCTAGCCGTGGCAATCTACCGTCGCCTTATTGCTTTAGCGGGAAGCAGCGAGCACGCCGGAAGACTGCAGATAATAATTGCTGATAACGATGTTCCACGAGAAGTGAGTGGGCAGGTTTATGAGATAGCGCTGACGAGAGAAAATAGGTCTATTCCAGGCGTCGCACCTGCTGACTCAACTGCCGCGGAGCTTCGCGTGGAGGATATCGACCCACCGACCGCGAGAGAATAGATTGACATCGTCTTAGCAGCGCACTATCCGTCAGGAAGAGGCGAAGGGTGGAGCGGTACACCGCAGCCAAGAAAGATCTTGCGACCGAGGTACATGGCGAAAAGACTGTATACGCCAACAATTGGGTCCGATTGACTCTGGTGGATATCCGAACGCCCGATGGACGACGTTTTGAGCACCATGTCGTTCGGCTACAAACCGTTGCAGTGGCTGCGATAATCGATGAGGACGAGCGCGTGCTGATGATGTGGCGGCATCGCTTCGTTACAGACGAGTGGGGCTGGGAGTTGCCTGGCGGGATCGTCAACGCGGGCGAGGACGCGTTGGCTGCGGCGAGTCGCGAGGTTGTTGAAGAGACCGGGTGGCGGGCGAACCCGCTAAGTCACCTGTTCACGTTCCAGCCGATGCCAGGGATGGTGGACACGCCTCATGCCTTATTTGTTGCTGAGGGCGCCGAGAAGGTTGGAGAGCCAACCGACGCGGAAGAGGCCGCGATTATCGATTGGGTGCCGATGGCGAACGTGCTGGAGTTGGCGCGGAGGGGCGAGATTCTCGGATCTGGCTCGCTCGTGGCGTTGATGTACCTGCTCGCGCAGCGACAGCGGTCGGGCGACTAGCTCGTTAGGCGGCGAGGTGGTCGAGGCGGCGGCGTAGACGGACCGAGCCGGCTCGGTGGGCTAGTTCACGGGCGGCTGCGGCTTCCGTGTGGGCCTGGTCCAGAGCGCCGCTGGCGGAAAGGGCGGCTACCAGGTCGACGCGTAGGCCGGCTTCGGCTCGGAGGGTTGTGCTGGTGCCCATGCCGTCGAGTGCTGCGTACAGGTGGGCGATCGCGTCGGGATCACCGAGGCGGGAGAGGGCGGAGCCTCGCCAGCGAGCAAGGTGGGCCGGCGCAAGAAGCAAGTACGGCAGCTCTGGGTCGGCGCAGTCGGGCGGCAATGTGAGGTCGGCGAGTTCGAGCGCTCGGTGGCAACCGTCCGCGTCACCGCAAGCTGCCGAAAGCTCGGCTGCGGCGGCCATGAGCCAGCACTCCAGCAGCGGAGGTATCGGCCCACCGTCGAGTCTCTGCGCGGCATGGACGAGTGCGAGCGCGTCTTTGGGGCGGCCCAGGTCTAGGAGGGCGTACGCCTGCTGGCCCATCGCGTGGGCGAGGTGCGTGGGCGAGCCGGCCTCTCGTGCGGCTGCCTTCGCGGTCTCGTGGTGTTGCCACGCTTCGACCGGTGCTCCGGTGTCGAGCGCTTGCCAGCCGGCCAGTGCGGCGGCGTCGGCCAGGATGGCGGCGAGCGGGGCGCGCTGGGTCGGCAGCACGGCGTGGCTGAGCAGGCCCTGCACCGTCTCAACGTGGCTGCGGAGCTGACCGAGGACTTCCCGGCCGCCGAGCTGGCGGTCCATGAGGCGGAGTTGGTGGGTTTGGCCGTTGAGCAGGTCGACGGTCGCGGCGTCGATGGCGCCCGCGGCGAGGATGCGGAAGCGCAGCTCCTCGGCGGCTTCATCGAGCGGGGTCACCGTCATCGCCGGTGTGCCGAACAGTTCGGCTTGAGGCACGTTGAGGGCGGCGGCGAGGAGGCGGCGGTGGAAGTCGCCGGGGACGCGGTGACCGTTCTCCCACTGCGAGATCTCGGTCTTCAGTGAGGCTCGCCCGGGCACCCCGACGTTTCGGTGGGTGACTTCGGACGCTCGGCGGGCGGCTCGCTCGATCGCGATGGCGAGCTGGACCTGCGACATGCCGGCAGCGGTCCGGTAGAGCTTGATCCGGGTTCCGATCGCGTTCGGGTCGTGCGTCACGCTCACCATCCGTCCGTCCTGGTTCGTGCCCGTTCAGCATGCCTCACGGATGCGGCGGGACCAAGCGTTAACACGGCAGCGCGTTAACCGGCGTGAACCCGGCGTCATCTCCCGGCACACCCCTGTCAGGCCGTCTTCTAGGACGTGCGACCGATGGTCGGTCGCACTGTCCAAAGGAGACACACGATGCGGTTGAGGGTTGACACGTCGGAGGTCCAGCGGTTCATCGTGTCGCGGGCGCCGGCTCCGAAGACGAACCGGGAGACCGGTCTGCAGCGCGCGGACACCCAGACCGGGGAGCTGCTGTTCACCGTCCAGGTGATGGCGCTGGACGACACCGGTGGTGACGTCCTGGCGGTGACGGTGCCCGGCGAGCCACGGGTGACGGTCGGGCAGGACGTGCGGATCGAGGGCCTGGTGGCGACGTACTGGGAGCAGAACGGCCGGTCCGGCGTGGCGTTCCGGGCGGCGTCGATCGTCCCGGTCGATGCGGCGCGGCCGGCGCGGACTCCGGCGGCCTGAGATGCGGCGCGAGCGTCTGGTCGTCGAGGCCGCGGTGGTCGATCAGCCGTGGCTGCGGGCGGCACAATGGGTGGGCCGGCGGCTGTCGCGGTGGCGGTTCGAGCTGGCCTCCGTGCTGGTCCTGGCGTGGGTCTGCTCGCGGCTGGCCGGCACGTACGGCACAGGGGCGGTGCGACTCGGCTTGGCGGGCGCGGTCGGCGGGGTGCTGGCGTGGCCGTGGTCTCGGCGGCTCGTGCTGCGCCGGTTCCGGCACGCGCGGGTGCGGCGGCAGTTCCTTGCCGGCGCTCGGCGGGCCGGGCTGGTGACGGCCGAGGACCTGGTGCCGGCCGTGGGCCGGGTCCGGGACGTGCCGGCGGGTGAGCGATTGGCGCTGCGTGTCCCGCCCGGCTGCACCGCCGAGCGGGTCCAGGGGGCGGCGGAGTCGCTGGCGGTGTGCCTGCGGGTCCGGGACGTCCGAGCGAAGCGGGCCGAGGACGACGCGTCGCGGGTGTGGCTGACAGTGGTCCGACGGGACCCGCTGGCGTCCTTCGCGCCGCTGCCGTGGCCGGCGGCCGGCGCCGCGCGGATGAGCCTGTTGGAACCGGTGCCGGTCGGCATGGACGAGGACGGCCAGCCGGTGACCGTCGGGTTGGTCGAGCGGAACGTGTTGTTCGGGTCCGAGCCCGGCGGCGGGAAGTCGGTCGCGCAGTCGCAGCTGGTCGCGGCGGCGGCCCTGGACCCGGATGCCGACCTGTATCTGTTCGACGGCAAGCGGGTCGAGCTGGCTCCGTGGGCGCCGTGCGCGGTGCGGACCGTCGGCCCGGACGTGGAGGCGGCGTGCGACGTCCTCGACGGCCTGGTCGAGGAGATGGACCGCCGGTACGAGCTGCTGCTGTCCCGGGGCCGGCGCAAGATCGAGCGCGGCGACGGGCTGCGGCTGGTCGTCGTCGTCATCGACGAGCTGGCGTTCTTCACCGCCGGCGGTGCCGACCGGAACGCTAAGGCGCTGCGAGCTGGCTTCGCCGAGCGGCTGCACGCGCTGGTTGGCCGGGGCCGGGCTGCGGGGATCGTGGTGCTGGCGGCAACGCAGAAGCCGTCGGCCGACATCGTGCCGACCTACCTGCGGGACCTGTTCGGGTTCCGATGGGCATTGCGCTGCTCCACTCCGGATGCCTCTGACACCATCCTCGGCCGCGGCTGGGCCTCCGCCGGCTACTCAGCGACCGACGTCCCGGCCGAGGCTCGCGGGGTCGGCTACCTGCTCGCCGAGGGCGGCGTGCCGGTGCGGCTGCGGTCCTACCACCTCGACGACGACACGCTCCTACGCGTCGCCGAGCGAGCCGCCGCGCTGCGTCACGGCCGTCCGGTCGACCGTCAGTGGGAGGCGGCGGCATGAACAGCGACGCGCGGCTGGCCCGCATCTACCTGAGCACCGTCACCACCATCGACGAAGACGGCCTGCGCCAGCTCGTCGCCCACCACGGCGTCGTCCGCGTCGCCGAGCTGGTCGCCGCTGCTGGCCGGCGGCCGGTCGACTGGGAGCGACAGGCGTGCCGGACCCTCGACCGGGCCCGTCGGCGCCGGGCACGGCTGGTCACGCGCTTCGGTTGGCGGCTGCGGTTCGGCGGTGCGGCGTGACCGCGATCCTCGACGACCCCCGCACCGTCGCGGAGATGGTCGACCGGGCCGGCCGGGACGACTTCGACCGGTGGGCCGAGCAGGTCGAACGCTGTGGACGCTGCGCCCGGCCCGTGCGGCTGCGCGGGCGGATCACCGCCGGCCGGCGGGAGACCTACTCGACCGACTCCGAACCGGACGGCGTCCTGCTGGTGCGGTGCCGCAACCGGCGGGCGTCGGTGTGCCCGTCCTGCTCGTACGAATACGCGGGCGACATATGGCAGCTCCTCTACGCCGGCGCCGCCGGCGGCCGCAAGGGCGTCCCGGAGTCGGTCCGCTCGCACCCGCTGGTGTTCGTGACGCTGACCGCGCCCGGGTTCGGGCCGGTGCACACGACCCGGGCCGACAGGCGGGGCCGGCGTGGTCGCTGCCGTCCGTGGGGCGAGGGGAAGCTGTGCCGGCACCGCCGGCCGACCTGGTGCCAGGCCGTGCACGGCGAGGACGACGAACGGCTCGGCACTCCGATCTGCGGCGACTGCTACGACTACGCCGGGCACGTCGCCTTCAACTGGTATGCGCCCGAGCTGTGGCGCCGCTTCACCATCGCCCTGCGCCGGGTCCTTGCTCGCAGGCTTGGGCTGACCGTCGGCCAGCTGGCCGGCTCCGCGCGGCTCTCCTTCGCCAAGGTCGCCGAGTTCCAACGCCGCGGCGTCGTTCACTTCCATGCACTTATCCGGTTCGACGGACCGGAGCCGTTCACTCCTCCGCAGGTTTGGGTCCGGACGTCCGAACTCGCGGAAGCGGTGCACGAGGCGACGCGGCGCGTGCAGGTCATCGCGGGTGTCCTACAACCGGGCGTTCTCACGGCGCAGCACCAAGGCGGAAACCACGAACATCAGAGCGACGAACGACCAGACGCCGACGAAGAACTCCCACGCACCATCACGCTCGACCGCACGCGCGACGGCAATGCCAGCGAAGCATCCAGCGAGGATCAGGACCGCCCACCAATACCGGTGGAAGACGTTTCGACGCTGCGCGCTCCCAGGCCGAGTCACGACTCCGCAATACCCCACCCCGGCACAAAACCAATCTTGCTTCGGTTCGGTGAGCAGACCGACGTCCAGCTCATCGGCGGCGACACCGACTGCGAGCTGACCCCGGAGCGAGTCGCGGCTTACCTGGCGAAGTACGCCACCAAGTCCGCCGAGGACTTCGGGCTCGGTGAACGCCGGCTGTCCGGGCTCGCGCTGGACGGCGTCGGCGTCTCCGCGCACGTCGCGCGGATCGTCCGTACCGCCTGGGATCTCGGCATGGTCGAGGAGCTGACCGGGCTGCGGCGGTGGCTGCATATGCTCGGGTTCCGCGGTCACTTCGCGACCAAGTCCCGCCGCTATTCGACCACGCTCGGCGCCATCCGGCGCGAGCGCTCCGACTACCGCCGGCGCCAG
>Ga0070684_100003725_pt1 | contig 11502 bp, 12 predicted proteins | sample KBSC723LmetaG_FD_65653 | JGI IMG/M metagenome (GOLD analysis project Ga0070684, IMG submission 65653) | Corn rhizosphere microbial communities from Kellogg Biological Station, Michigan, USA - KBS C7.2-3L metaG | ecosystem: Host-associated > Plants > Roots > Rhizosphere ...
GCGACGACGGCGAAGCCGCGCCCGTGCTCGCCGGCGCGCGCCGCCTCGATGCCGGCGTTGATGGCGAGCACGTTCGACTGCTCGGCCAGATCGTTGACCACGTCGATGATGGCGTCGATCTGATCGGTCTTCTGCACCAGGCCCTGGATCGTCTGCGCGATGGCGGCGACGTGATCGCGCAGCTGCCGCATGCCGTCGACGCTCTCCAGCACCGCCGCCGCGCCGCCCGACGACGACTCCTCCGACTTCTTGGCCAGATCGATGACCGACTCGGCCTTGGCCGTCGCCTGATTGAAGATCTGGCGCAGCTCCGACACCGTCGACGCCATCTCCGACACGCTCGCCGCCTGCCGGCTGGCGCTCTCCGCCTGCTTGCCCGCCGACTCGAACACCTCGTGCGCGCCCGACGACAGCGACGTCGACGCCTGCTTGAGCTCGCCGACGACGCCGCGCATGTTGTCGGACACCGAGGCCAGCGCGCGCGACAGCTGCCCCACCTCGTCGCGCGAGGCGGTGCCGAGCTTCTCGTCGAGCTCGCCGCGCGCCACCCGCTTGGCGAACGCCGCCATCGTCGACAAGCGCCGCGCCAGGAAGCGGAAGTAGAGCAGCACGAGCGCGTACAAGACGAGCGCGGTCATGCCGACGGTGAGGAAGGCCTGCTGCGTGATGCGCCGCTGCGCCCGCTCCGACGACAGCGCCAGCGCCACGTAGCCGAGCACCTCCTCGCTCTTGCCCGCGCCCGGCTCGCCGACGGCGAAGTCGAGGCTGCCGCCCGCCGCCTCCTTGGCGCGGGTCACCGGCTGCGAGAAGCGGAGCAGGCCCGCCGGCGCGGTCGGCGCGAAGTGCGCGTTCACGGCCGCTTGCAGCTCGCCCGACGGCAGCGACGGCGACGCAAAGGCGAACGCCTGCTTCTTGCTGTCGAAGACCGCGATGTAGCGGATGTCCTCGTCGCTCTCGGCGATGGCCTTGAGCACCGGCGTCGCCTGCGCCGCGTCGGCGAGCGAGATCGCCAGTCGCAGCTCGGTGTGCTTCTCCAGCGCCGCGGTGAGCGCGCGCCCGCGCTTGTCGAGCTCCTGGTCGAACGCCGCGGCGAAGCGATGAAACAGCGGCGTCGCCACCACCCAGGTGATGCCGAGCGCGAGCGTCACCAGCACAATCATCTGCAGCCACAACGAGCGCGGCAGCATCCGTGAGATCGCGTTGTCGTTCTTCGCGTCCATTCCCCTCGTCCTCAGCGAAAGACCTGCCGCGCGTGCGCCAGCGCCGCCGCCGGCACCTCGACGCCGAGCTGCCTGGCCGCCTTCAAGTTGACCGTGAGCTCGCCCGGGCCGAGCAGCGGCGCCGGCACCGGCAGGCGCGCCCCCGGCGCTTTGGCCGCCAGCTCCTGCGCCAGCTTGGCTGCGCGCTTGCCCGCCTCGCGATAATCGGGAGACACCGACGCCAGCGCTCCCTTTTCCGTGAAGCTGTCGAGGAAGCCGACCAGCGCCACGTGGCGATCGATCGTCGACAGTAGGAGCACCGAGAACATCTCACTGTTGATGAGCCGCGGATCGGGCCACAGCCACAACACGTCGATCTGCCCGGTGAGCGCATCGGCGGCGCCGCGCACGTCGCGCGCGTCGGTGACCGCCTTGGCCACGAGCGACAGGCCGAGCGCGTGCGCCGCTTTGTCCGCTTCGTCGTGATACCAGCCGAGCGTGCGCGGATCGTAGATGACGCCGACCCGCTTGGCGGACGGCAGGATCGACTTCAGCGACGCGAGCAGCTCGGCCGGCGACACTTCGAGCCGCACGCCGGTGACGTTGCGGCTCCCGGCCGCCGCCGCGCCGAGCACCATGCAGTGCACCACCGGCGTCTCCGGCGCCGCTGCGCGCGCCGCCTGCAGCGCGCGCTGCCCGACGGCGAGGATGACGCCCGGCTGCAGCTCCTTCAATTTCGCCGACGGATCGCCCGCGGCCAGATCGACGACGGTGGCGTCGGAGATGACGCCTTGCGCCGCCGCCAGCGCCTCTTTGTACTGCGCCACGCGCCCGTCGGTGATGGCGACGACGCCGCCGCCGGCGAACGCAGGCAGCGCCGACAAGAGGACGAGCAGCGAGACGGCTACGCGGCTCATGCCCGCTCCTTCAGGAGCTGCGCGATGACGTCGACGAGCTCGCCGCGATCGAACTCGCGCTTCGACAGGTAGGCGCTGGCGCCGGCGGCGCGGCCGGCCTCGCGATCCTGCGACGACGCCAGCGACGAGAACAGCACCACCGGCAGGCGCGCCGTGCGCGGCGAAGAGCGCAGGCGCGTCGTCAGCTGCAGGCCGTCGACCCGCGGCATGCGCACGTCGGCGACGACGAGATCGAAGCGCTCGAGCGCGGCCAGCTGCAGCGCCTCCTCGCCGTCGGCGGCGGTGCGCACGCGAAAGCCGGCCGCTTCCAGCGAATGGCGCAACAAGGAGCGGATGGTGATCGAGTCGTCGCAGATGAGCACCGAGCGCTCGCGCGCCGCCGTCGCCGTCGCCGCTGCCGGCCGTCGCTGCGCCGCCTGCCGCGCCAGCGCCGCCGCCGCGAGCACGAAGATGGCCTCGCCGCTCGGCAGGAGCGCCACGCCGCTGACGTGATCGAGCGTGGCCAGCTCCGGCGGCAGCGGGCGCAACAGCAGCTCGCGCTGCCCGACCAGCCGCTCGCAGGCGACGCCGACGCGCCGCTCGCCCGCGCGCGCCACCAGGATGACGACCGCGCTCTTGCCGGCGAGCGGCGGCGCGTCGAGCAGCGCCGACAGCCGCGCAATGGGCAGCGGCTCGTCGTCGAGATCGAAGACGACGTGCGCGCCGTCGTCGCGCAGCTCGGCGGCGGTGGCGCGCACCACGCGCTCGACCTGCGCCAGCGGCAGCGCGAAGCGGCGCCCGCGCTCCTCGACGACGATGCCCTCGGCGGCGGCGATGGTCAGCGGCACCGCCAGGCGCACCGTCGAGCCGCGGCCGATGGCCGTCGTCATGCTCACGCTGCCGCCGAGGCGCGTGGCGGCGTCGCGCACCACGTCGAGCCCGACGCCGCGCCCGGACAGCTCGGTGACCTCGTCCGCCGTCGAGAAGCCGCTGCGAAAGAGGAGGTCGATGGTCTGCGCCTCGTCGAGCTCTTCGTCGCCGGCGACGAGGCCGCGGGCGCGCGCTTTTTCGCGCACGGCCTCGACGTCGACGCCGCGGCCGTCGTCGCCGACCTCGACGTGCAGCGTGCGCAGCTCCTGCCGGATGGCGACGGTGACGCGCGCGCGCGCCGGCTTGCCGATGGCCTCGCGCACCTCGGGCGCCTCGACGCCGTGGTCGACGGCGTTGCGCACGATGTGCAGGAGCGGCCCCTTGAGCTCCTCGAGCACGTGGCGATCGAGCTGCACGTCGCCGCCGTCGATGACGAGGCGCGCCTCCTTGCCCGTCTTCTTGCACGCGTCGCGCAGCGCGCGGCCGAGTGGCTCGCCCAGGTTGCTCGCGGGCACCATGCGCATGGTGCGCAGCGTCTCGTCGGTGGCGACGACGTGCGACTGCAGCGTCTCGGCGTCGTCGACGAGCGCGCGCCGCATGCCGCGCAGCCGCGAGAGCAGGGCGAAGAGCGCGCCCGGCTCGACGCGATGCCCGTCGCGGGCCGCGCGCCACAGCTGGTCGACGGTGTGCACGGCGCCGGCGGCGCCTTCCGCCTGGCTCTCCAGGCGGCTGCGCAGCCCGCGCAGATCGTCGAGGCCGCGCTCGAGCGCGGTCAGCCGCGCCACGGTGACGCGCACGCTCTCCGTCGCAGGATCGACGGCCGGCTCGGCCTCGCGAACCGGCTCACTGGATGAAACCGGCGCCACGTCCACCTGCTCGCCGGTGAGCGCCCGCAACGCGGCTGTCGCGGACGCCACTTCGGACGCGCCCTCGTCCGATTCGGCGATGAGACCGGGAATGCGCGCGCTCGCCGCGTCCAGGGCCGCGAGCGCCGCATCCAAAAGCTCCGGCGTCAACGGCGCCGCCCCGCGGCGTACCGGCGTGAGCGCGCTCTCGAAGTCGTGCGCCAGCGTCGCCAGATCGTCGAGCCCGAGCGACGACGCCGAGCCCTTCCAGCTATGCGCTTGCCGAAACACTTCTTCGATCTCCATCGCGGACAGCGCTTGCGTGATGGCCGCGAGCTGCTCGCGCAGCTCCTCGACGAAGATGAGGACCACCTGTCGCAGCGCCGGATCCACGCTACCCCCGCCGCCCCGACAAGCGCGCGTCGGCGAACAGCGCCGCCACGTCGACGAGCCGCGGCGCCGCGGCGTCGAGCGCGAAGTCGGCGATGCGCTGCAGCCGCTCGGCCGCGAGCGCGATCTGCCGCCCGCCGTGCTGCACCACCAGCGCCGTGTTCACGTCGGCGACGCCGTGCGCCGGCAGCCCGAGGAACGCCGGCACGTCGAGCAGCGACACCAGGCGATTGTCGACGACGATGACGCCGAGGAGGTGCGCCGGCCCGCCCGGGATCTCGGTGACCACGCCGAGATCGATCGCGCGGCTGAGCGCCTCGATCGGCACCGCCAGCTCGTGTCCGCCCATGGTGAACGCGGCCAGCGTGCGCGTCCCCGTCGGCACCGCCTCCTCGACGACGGCGAGCGCGCGCGCCCGCTCGGCGAGGATGCGCTCGATGTCGCGCGTGCGCTTCAGCGGCTGGCCGGGATGCACGCGAGGATCCGCTTCGCCAGCGCTTCGGCGTCGATGGGCTTGGTCATGAAGTGCGTGGCGCCGGCCTTGATGGCCTCTTTTTGCAGGGCGTCTCCCTTGGATCCGGTGAGGAGGATGATCGGCGTCTGGCGCAGCCTCGCGTCGGCGCGCAGCTTGCGGCAGATGGTGAAGCCGTCGGCGCCGGGCAGCTTGAGATCGCAGATGATGGCGGCGGGCAGGATCTTGCGCGCCAGCTCCAGCCCCTTCTCCCCGTCGGGCGCTTCGTGAAACTCGAGGTTGTGACCGCTCAAGTAGATCTTCACCACCGAGCGCGTCGTCGGCGAGTCTTCGATGATGAGGACGGCGCGGCTCATCGCGCCCCCGCGCGCGCCGCGGTCGCGAGCTTCTTCACCCACGAGGCCGGCAGCGGATCGGGCCCGCCGAGGATGCGCTCGTCGGGGACGCCGTCGACGAGCGCGAGCGCGCGGTCGAGGTGCTGCGCGCGCGTCGGGCGATCGAGCGCTTCGGCCAGGCCGAGCCCGAGGTGGCCGAGCACGTAGCCGGGATCGAGCGCGACCGCTTCGCGCAGAAGGGCAATGGCGTCGGCGCCGCGACCGAGCTCGCCGAGGACGAGCGCGCACAAATGCAGCGTCTCGGGCGTACGCGTCTCCGCGACGAGCGCTTCCGCCGCCGCGAGCGCCGCGGCGAGATCGCCGCGATCGGCGGCGGCGCGCGCCTGCGCCAGCTCGACGACGCGCGCGGCCACCACCGGGCGCTCGGGCGGCGCGCTCGCGCGCTTCGCCGGCGCGGGCAGCTTGCGCGGCGACAGCACCGTCACGCCGTCGATGACGGTCGGTGCCAGCTCCGGCGGCGCCAGCTCGACGTCGAGCGCCGAGACGATGAGCACGCCGCCCTCCGCGAGCCGCGCTCCCAGCCGCCGCATCACCGCCTGCGCCGCCGCCGGCTCGAAGTAGACGAGCACGTTGCGGCACAAGATGAGCTCGAAGCGCGCCTCGCCGAGCGCCGGCGACCAGTCGCCGCTCGCCAGGTTGAGCGGGAAGAAGCGCACCAGATGGCGCAGCGGCTTCGGCACCTCGACGGTGCCGGTGGCCGCGCGCAGCTCGGCGGGCAGCCCCGCGCCGCGCAGCGACCAGCGGCCGTAGCGCCCGCGCCGCGCCATGGCCAGCGCCGCGACGTTGAGATCGGTGCCGATGACCGTCGGCGCCGCCACCACGTCGCGCAGCGCGAACGCCAGCGACCAGGCCTCTTCGCCCGTCGAGCAGCCAGCGCTCCACGCGCGCACGCTGCCGCCGAGCGCCAGCTTCGGCGCCAGCCGCCGCACCAGCTCGAAGTGCTCCGGATGGCGAAAGAAGTAGGTCTCGCCGACGGTGGCGGCGCTGCACAGAAGCTCGCAGGCGTGCTCCTCGCCGCTCGCCGCCGCCGCCACCAGCGCCGCCGCGCCCCCCGCGACGCCGCGCGCCGCGCGACCGAGACCGGCGGCGAGCGTCTCGCGCTGTCCGGCGTCGAAGCGCAGCCCGGCGAGCTCGGCGACCAGCCGCGCCGCGCGCTCGACGACGTCGGGCGTCGTCGTCACGGCCGCCGACGCGAGCGTCCGCTTCATCGCGCCGCCTGCAAGCTGCGCCGCTCGCGCACACCGAGCAGCGCCGCCGGCTTGAGCCGCGTGCCCGGCTCGACCTCGTCGACGATCGTCTCCGCGCGCTCGACGACGAAGCCGATGGGCGCGCCGTCGGCCGCGACGATGACGATGTGCCCGTCGACGTACGCGTCGAGCGGCCGCGGCGCGGCGCCGTCGAGCCGCACCGCCAGCTCGCACGCCGGCACGCGCCGTCCGCGCCAGTCGAAGCGGCCGAAGCGGCCCCGCCAGCGCGTCGTCGACGGCTCGGCCATGGCCACGGTGCGCACGACCTCGAGCACGTCGTCGAGCGCGAAGGCGACCGCGCGGCCGCGCGAGCGTATCAGGAGCGAGCTCATCCGCCGCTCCTCAGCGCGCCTCCTCGAGCGCGCGCTTCAGATCCGCGATCGAAGTCGGCGATGCCGGGGTCTGCGCCAGGCGGATGGCCGCCTCGAGCGCGCGCGCGCCGTGATCGGCGAAGGTGAGGAGGAACTGGTGATCGCGCTCGGTCAACGACGGCTTGTGCCCGACGAGGCGGCACATCACCACCGCGCCAAAGCAGCCCGGCCGCAGGCTTCCCGCGAGCGGAATGGTGGCCACGCTGCCCGCGTCGTAGACGATGGCGCCCGTCTCCACCGCGCGTCCGTACGAGCCCTGTCCGTCGGCGAAGCCCTCGAGGTGCGCGGCGTCGAGCCCGGTCCACCACAGCTTCTCGTAGCGCCCGCTCGACTCGTCGCGCACGAACAGCGCGAAGTCCTCGGTGCCGACGAGGTTGATGAGCGTCTCCGCCAGCGCGGCGACGATGTCGCTCAGCTTCAAGCTGGCGTGCAGCTGCGCCACACCGACGAAGAGGTGCGAGATGAGGTCGTGCTGCTCGCCCACCTGCTCGAGCTCGTCGGCGAGCTCGTGTGCAGAGCGGCGCGCTTCCTGGAGCAATCCGTCGAGGTGGGTCTTGGCGGCGTCGGTTCGCATGCAGGCTCGCTCCTACCGGGTGAGGATGCGCTTGACCGTCTCGACGAGACGGTCGCGCGCCAGCGGTTTGGTCAGGAATTCGTCACAGCCGAGCTCGCGGCACTTCTGTTGGTTCACCGCTTCGCCGCGCGTCGTCACCATCACGACCGGAATGTCGCGCGTGCCCGCCTCCGACTTGAGCCGGCGCAAGCTCTCGACGCCGTCCATCACGGGCATGTTGATGTCCATGAGGATGAGGTCCGGCTTGCGCTCGACGGCGGTCTTGATGGCGTCGGCGCCGTTCTTGGCAGTGACGAACTCGAACTCGGGTCCGAGCAAAACCTGCTCGAGCGTCAACACCGTGAGCGTGTCGTCGACGAGCAGAATCCGTTTGCGCACCTGGCCCCCCTTGGCTACACGAGCGCGAAAAGTCCCTTTTTCGATCATAGAGGAGCCGCCGCTATGAGGTCAACAACGGACGTGCAGAATTGACACGGGGGAATCGGACTCGTTATAGTGCGGCGACGCCCGACTCTGTCGGCGCGTCACGTCAGGGGGGGCGATGGCCCAACGAGTCGGGTTCGCGATGGTCGCCGTGTTGTGCCTGTTGTCACCGCTCGCTGCCGCCCAGGATCTGTCGAGCACGCCGTCGGGTGCGCCGCCGCCGGGCGACGCGCCGAGCGAGCTCGATCTCTTTCAGCTCGACACGCAGATCCAGAAGGTCGAGATCGCCGCGCGCCGCGAGCAGGATCAGCGCGAGACCGCCGCCAACACGGTCGTCATCACCGCCGCCGATCTCGAAGCCTACGGCTGACACGACTGAATAAAGGCGATCCAGTCGATCGCCGGCATCTACGTCACCGCCCCGCACGAGTACACCTTCATCGGCGTCCGCGGCGTCAGCCCCAAGGGCGACTTCAACGGCCGCATCCTCATCCTCGTCGACGGTCACGCGCAGAACGAGCTGTGGGCGCACGGCGGCTATCCCGATCTCATGGGCCTCGACGCGACCATGATCGATCACATCGAGGTGCTCAAGGGGCCGGCCTCCGCGCTCTACGGCTCGCTCGGCTTTCTCGGCATCATCAACATCGTCACCCGCCGCGGCACCGAGACCGATTGGGGGCACGCCACCTACGAGATGCAGAACCTGTGGGGGTTCAAAGGCGTCGCCACCGTCGGGCACCGCTTCAAGAACGGCCTCGAGTTCGGCCTCCAGCTGCAGGCGTTCGGCTCGACGGGCCAGACCTTCACGTTCCCCGATCTGGCGGGCGGCGGCGCGTGCCTGTTGCGCGCCGACGGCGGCACCGACTTTCCGCGCTCCTGCTTGACGACGAGCGATCATGCGACCGACGCGCAGGTCGACTACTCGCTCTACGGCCACGTCGACTACAAGGGCTTCTCGCTCAAGCTGAGCTACCAGTACTGGGATCGCCATCTGCCGACGGCGCCGTACCGCACCATCTTCAACGACCCCGACAACACGTACACCCTGACGCGCGGCTACGTCGACGCCGGCTACACCTACGGTGTGCCGGAGAAGGTGCAGATCCAGGTCAACGGCTTCTTCGATTGGCACACCTACGAAGATCATCTCGCGTACACCGGCGCCGACAACACCGCCGACGAGCGCTACATCTTCCGCGACTACGCGGCGCCGTACTGGGCGGGCGCCGAGGCGCGCGGCCTGATCGAGCGCCACTTCCGCTGGGGCGATCTCAACGTCACCGCCGGCGGCACGTTCACCTTCTTCCACGGCGACGACAGCTCGGGGCCCGTCGGCATGCCGGGCGTGCAGCTGTGCGACGCCGCGCATCCCGGCTGCAAATCGTCGCTCCTCTTCGGCGCGGCCTACGGCCAGGCCGAGCTGTCGTTCTCGCGCAAGCTCTTCTTGACCATCGGCGGCCGCGGCGACTTCAGCGATCAGTTCGGCAACGAGTTCTCGCCGCGCGGCGGCATCGTCTGGCGCGCCTACAAGACGGGCACGCTGAAGCTGCTCTACGCGCACGGCTTCGTGCATCCGTCGTGGTACGCGGCCTACTTCGTCGACGACGTGTCGATCCTCGACAACCCGAAGCTGCGCGCCGAGCGCGCCGACAACGTCGAGCTCGTCTTCCAGCAGCAGATCGCGCAAGGCGTCTCGGCGACGGCGGCGGCGTACTACATGCACGGCACCGACATCATCGACGCGGTGACGGTGTGCGTGCCGGAGACGGCGCTGGCGCCGGCGACGCCCGACTGCCCGCCGGGGCAGTCGTCGCGCGAGCAGCGGCAGAACGTCGCATCGTTCGACTCGTACGGCGGCGAGCTCGGCCTGACCGGCACGTTCAAGGACGGCAGCCGCATCTACGCCAACTACAGCTACACGCACGCGCAGAACGCCGACGGCACGCACGCGTTCAACTCGCCCGACCACCTGTTCAAGGCGGGCGCCTCCTACGCGATCTGGCGCGACCATTTGTTCCTCGGCATGGAGGTGCGCGTCATCTCGCCGCGGCGGCTGACCATCGACAGCACCGACGAGACCGAGACCAACGTGGTGCTCAACGCGTTCGTCATCTGGAAGGGCATCCCGAAGAACTTCACGGCCACGCTCAAGGTCTACGACTTCCTGGCGGTGACGAACTACGAGCCGGCGCCGACGGAAGAGACGTCGCCGATCGTGCGCGTGCCGCAAAAGGGGCCGGTGGCGATGCTGCGCCTCAGCTACGCCTTCTGAGCGAACGCTCGACAAGCCGCGCCGGATCGAATACGAACAGCGGTGGAAGCGCGTCCTGAGCTGGTGCTGGGCCCAGTCTTCAAAACTGGTGGGACGTAGTTACGCTGCGTTCGGCGAGTTCGATTCTCGTGCGCTTCCGCCATCTGCTCCACGTCAGCGTTGCCAGAACGGCCAGCTTCCGCCGAGCGCGTAGAGCGCGGCCAAGAACGACGCCGCTACATACAATGGTAGGAACCAGACTCGTCGCTGCGCGCGGATGGTGACGGCGAGGGCCCCCGTCGCCACGATCGACGCCAGCGCGAAGCCGAGAAAGCCGCAGAACTCGGCGAGCATCACCATCAGGCCGCCGGCGACGCCGCGGCCCGGATTGCGCAGCGCCCACTGAAAGCAGTACGCACCGACGCCGCCGAGCGAGCCGGACACGATGCCGAGCACGCGCACGAGCGGCCTCGAATCGTTCTCGGCCATGCGGCGCCATCATAGCACCAGCGACGGGCGTCGCCTTCTTCGCGCTGGCGGCTGCTTCATCGGCTGCTACACCGACATCCACTCGCAAGTAAGGAGCGGAATGGATACGAGTCGGTTGCGTCGCGTCGTCATCATCTGGTCGTTGGTCTCGGGGCTCGTGCATTTGTCGTGGGAGCTCGGCTGGTGCCTCGTCAGCCGTCACCTCGCCACGCCCGACGCGCTGCACGGCTGGCGCCGCATCTGGTCGCTCTACGGCGTCGCCGATCGCCGCTACCTCAACGCCGACTCGTTCATCGAGATCCTCGAGTGGGTCACGGCCACCGTCGGCGGCTTCCTCAACTTCTACGTCGTCGTGCAGGCCAGCCGGCGCAAGCTGCGCCACGCGCTCGTCGCGCTCCTCCTCGTCTCATTAATGGAGGTCTACGGCACGGTGATGTACCTCGGCTCCGAGATCTTCACCGGCTTCGCCAACGTCAACACCGTCAGCTTCGTCGACACGTGGCTCAAGTTCTTCGCCGTCAACATGCTGTGGGTCGTCTTCCCCGGCTACTTCGTCTACGAGTCGGTGAAGTACCTCGTCGCCGGCGGCCGCTCGCCGATGCTCGCGAACGACGCGTCCGCCGCCGCGACGCCCGTGTCACACGACGAGCCCGTGCAGAGCGCCGCCTAGTCGTCCGACGACGACGACTCAGTGAAGTGGATGCTGATGCCACTGCCCGGCTTGTCGATGCGGGCGGTACGCGTCACGTGCCAGCTGCCGCCGGGCTCGCGCTCGAGCAGCACGCGGTCCCACTCGTCGCCGACGCGATAGTCGAGCAGCGCCTGATCGTTCAGCAGCTGTAGCAACTCCGGGAACCGCGCCACGCGCGCGCCCGGTCGCTGCTCCGCCAAAAACGCCCGCGCCGTCTTGCACACCGACGAGTTGATCATGCCGAGCTTCCCCGCCGGTGCTGCCAGCTCGAACCCCGCGACGACCACCACCACCGACGCGACGAGCGCCAGCCAGAACGGGCGCTCGGGTCGATCCAGCACCACGTGCGTCCTCGCGGCGCGATCGCCGAGGTGCCGGCCTCCGTC
>Ga0070684_100003727_pt1 | contig 11501 bp, 11 predicted proteins | sample KBSC723LmetaG_FD_65653 | JGI IMG/M metagenome (GOLD analysis project Ga0070684, IMG submission 65653) | Corn rhizosphere microbial communities from Kellogg Biological Station, Michigan, USA - KBS C7.2-3L metaG | ecosystem: Host-associated > Plants > Roots > Rhizosphere ...
CGTGCCGCCGCAGCCAATGACGCCGAAGGCAACGGCGACCGAGAAGAGTGGTGACAGAGAACGGTTGGTGCGCGACATGTGGGACCCCTCCGCCCGTACGGTGGCCGCGACCGCGACGGGGGTTAGGAAATATTTCTTCGACGCAGCGCCGCCGGCGGACTGGGCGCGCTTCGTTCGCGGTCCTCCTTCCGCGCCATGGTGATTGCGCGCGCGAGTGTGTCCAGGACGTCGACGGCGACCGCCGGGCCCAGCCACAGCGACACCGGACCGACCGAGAGGACGAACCCCACCTCGCGCTCGCAGATGTCGACCTCGACGACGCGCCCCTTTACCGTCGACCGCGTTCGATCCATGTGCCCGTCTCAGTGGCGGACGCGCGCGCGCAGGTTAGGTGAGGGGACTACGGGTGCTCGACGACGGCGCAGGCGCGTCCGCCGGCTTGCAGCTGCGCGCACGCGGTCCCGGCGCAGCAGGCGCTGGACGTTGCATCACAGGGATCTCCCGGGCTCGCGCAGATCGGATCGGCCGGTGTGCCGGCGGCGGCGACGCACACGGTGGCGCCCGGCGATCCGACGCACGCGCCGGTGCAGCAATCGCCGGCGGCCGAGCACGGCGCGCCGACGGGCGCGCACGCGTCGCGGCAGGCGAATCCGCCCGCGCCGTCGGGCAGGCAGCGGCCGCCACAGCATTGCTCCGCGACGGAGCAGGGGAAGCCGACGGCGGAGCATCCGCCCGCTGTCGGCAGGCACCGCATCTGGCCGGCGGCGTCGGCGCCGCAGCGCGCGCCCGTGCAGCACTCGTCGGCCTTCATGCACAGCTCGCCCAGCACGCGGCATTTGGCCGCCATCGCCGCGGGCGCCTTCGCGCACCGCCCGACGCCTTCGGGGCCGACGTTGCAGACGCCGGAGCAGCAGGTCGCGCCCGTCGCGCAGCGCTCTTGCTCCGGCTGGCAGCCGGCCGCGCGCACGCAGCGGTTCGGGCCGTCGGCCGACGGGGCGCACAGGCCCGAGCAGCAGTCCTTGGGCCCCATGCACAGCTCCAGCGCCGGACGGCAACCGGGCAACGACTGGCAGCGCGCGCCGCCGCCGGGCATGTTCGTGCAGCGCCCGCTGCAGCAGGTGTCGCCGATCGTGCAGATCTCGCCGTCGACGCGGCAGGCGGCCAGGATCTGGCAGACGAGGACGCCGCTCTCGCCGCGCTCGGCGCAGACGTGGCCGCAGCACTCGTCACCTTTCGCGCACGGCTCGCCGGCGGGGTGACAGTCGGGGACCATCGCGCACACGCCGGCCATGCAGGTGCCGCTGCAACAGTCCGAGGCGGCCGCGCAGGGCTGGCCGACCGCCACGCAGGCCGCACCGCCGCAAGCGCCGGCGGTGCAAGCGAGCGAGCAGCATGTCCCGGGCCCGGCGCAGCTTTGCCCGTCGGACGAACATCCCGCCGGGTTCGCGCAGGCGAGGCGGCCGCTGCCGGACGGATCGGGCGCGCAGACGAACGAGCAGCAGTCGGCGCCCACGGCGCAATCGGCGCCCTCCTGCCGGCAGGCGGCGACCGCGCAGTGCCCGTCGACGCACGCGCCGGAGCAGCAGTCCTTTGCCATCGCGCACGTGGCGCCGTTCGCCGCGCAGTTGGCGACGGGTAGCGCGCGGGGAATCGTCAGCTCGACCTCGCGCCGGCACGCGATGGCCAGCGCGGCGAACGACAGCGCGGCCGCGAAGGATCCTCTCACCGCTGTCCGTCTCAAGGTTGGCTGTCGCGGGCGAGCTTGCGCGCGGCCGGCGCGGCGAGCCCGCGCGGGAACTCTTCCAGGTATCGCGCCGCCAGCGCCTGTGCGCGCGCCGTGTCGCCGGTCGCCCGGGCGCTGTCCATCGCGCCGACCAGCGCGTCCTCGTGCAGCGCACCGCGCGGCGCGGCCGCCAGCGCGCGCTCGAAGTCGGCCGCGGCCGCCGCCGTGTGCCCCTGCCGCCGTTCGATCTGCGCCGCCGCGTACAGCGCGTTCTGCCGCATCGCCGACGGCGCGCCCCGCCGGTCCAGGGCGCGGTACGCCGCCACGGCGTCGTCGAGGCGACCCGCCTGGTTCAACGCCTCGGCGTGGAGATAGCGAAGCTCGTCGTCGCAGGCGCCCGCGCCGCCCGGGCAGCTCGCGTCGCTGGCGTGCGCGGCGCGGCGCGCGTCGGAGATCATGCGGAGGGCGCGGTCCGACTCGCCGGCGCGCATGCTCGTGCGGATAGCGCGCGCGGTCGCCTGGCACGAACGGGCGATCTGGGAACAGCTGGACGTCGTGTCCGCCGGCGCGGGTGCAGGCTCCAGCACTTCCTCCTCGGCAGGGGCGATCGCCGCGGCCGTCGAATCGAAGCTGTCGCCCGCCGACACGAGCCGCGTCTGCCCGCTCGCGAGCTTGACCGCGACCTGGCCCTCGCTGACCTCGACGCGCGATCCGGCCGCGCCGGCGGCGACGCCGAACGTCGTGCCGCGGACCTCGACCCGCACGTCCTTCGTGAGGACCGCGAACGTCTCGTTCGCTTGCCGGTGCGCCACGCGCGCTTGCAGCTTTCCCTCGGTCAGGCGCACGGCGACGTCGCGCGCGCTGCCATCCAGCGCCACGCGGCCGGGGCCCTCGACCCGCAGCGCCGCGCCGCTGTCCAGCGCCAGCTCGACGACGGCGCCCGCCGACAGCGCGATCGGCGCGCCGATCGGAACGCGCGCCGCCGCCTGCGACGTGCGATCGCCGACGCGGGCGTCGCCCTTCACCCTGACGAACGCGGCATAGCCGACGACGGGCGCCGGCTCGGGCCTGCCGACGCGCAGCCAGATCGCGATCGCGGCGGCCGCGGCGACCAGCCCGAACGCCGGGCCCCACCACAGCCGCCAGCGCCGCGCGGGCGACGCGGCGACGGCGCTCGCGAGCCCGCGCTCGATCTCGACCTGCATGCGCCGGGTCGCCATCGCGTCGGGGCCGGGCGGTACCGCATCTCGCAGCCGCGGGGTCAGCGCGCGCCACAGCGAGGCACGCTCGCGGCAGGCCGCGCACCCCTCGATGTGCGAGTGAAAGCGCACGCTCTCCGCCGGATCCAGCCGCCCGTCGAACGCTTCGACGAAGCGCGCCTCGACGTCCGCGCAGCGCAGCTCGGTCACGACTCGCCTTCCCGACGGTTCAGCACCGCGACCATCGACGGATTCTGCTTCAAACGGCGCTCGATGTGGCGGCGGGCGTCGTGGACGCGCACCTTCACGGCCGACGTCGACGCGCTGAGGATCGCCGCGACCTCTTCCATGCTGTAGCCCTCGAGCACGTGCAGCACGAAGGCGGCCCGGCGCTTGGGCCGCAGCTCGGCGAGCAACGTCTCGACCAGAGCCAACGTCTCGCGCGCCGCCGTGATCTGTTCGGGGCCGGCCGTCGGCGCGACGGGCTCCAGAACGTCGTCCAGCGAGGCCTGCGTCGCGTGCCGCCGGCGCGCCGCGCGCATCGTCACGCGGATCGCGATGCGGGTCAGCCAGGTCGAGAACAGGGCGTCGCCGCGAAAGTCTGGCAGCGATCGGAACGCCTCGACGAACGCGGTCTGCACCAGGTCGTCGACGTCGGCGCGCCCGCCGACCATCCGCCGCACCACGCGGTGCACCGATCCCACGTGGGCCTGAAACAGGTCCCGGAAGGCGGCCGGATCGCGGCGCCGCGCCCGGTCGACGAGCGCCGCGATCTGCGGGGCCGGCGGACGCGACGGATCGGGCATTTCCCCCACGTCATCCATAGTGGACGCGCTGGCACCTCCGGTTAGCAGGAAAATCACGGAAGCCCGAGGCCGGCGCCGATGGTGCCCGACAGTTGAAGGCGCGACGTGTCGAAGAGAGGCGCCCCGCTGGCGTCGTAGCGCTCGCCGTTCAGGACGCCGAGGGCCGCGGCCCGGGCAAACAGCCACGCCGACGTCAGGATCGCGACGCGCGCCTCGGCTTCCCCGCCCAGCCCGATCATCACGTTGCGCGTCGAGCGGACCGGCGTGGTCACGCTGGCCGCCGCCACCCGGATGTAGGTCGCGTCCAGGCAAGGCCCCGCCAGCAACTGCGCTCGCCCGGCGACGAACGGCCGCCGGGCGGTGAGGTGCACGGGGATGATGTTCGCGGTCGCTTCGACAGTCCCGTTCGTCGCCGTCGCCGAGCCGAGCGCCGCGGTTCCCACCGCCAGCTCGAGGTGGGGCCCTGGCCGCCACGCCGCCCGGACCGCCAGCCCGGCGAATGACGGCCCGTCACCGGGAAACGCCACGAAGCCGTAGCCGGCGTCCAGCGACAGGTGCAGGGGACGCGGGGCGACTTCCGGCGGCTGGGCCTCGGCGACGAGCCGTCCCAGCGACGACTGCGGGTCGAGCTCGGCGCGCGCCTCCGACAGCGTCGCGCGCAGCACCGCCTGGATCTTCAGCGCCAGCGCGCGGTAGAGGTCCTCGTCGCGCTCGGGCCGTGGGACGCTGACGACCAGCGCCTTGTCCGTCGCCAGGTCGATGAGCTCGATCTCGACGACGCCGCGCGCTCCGTGCTCCGCCCGGATGACGGCGACGGCGCGCAGCGCCTCGCCCAGCTGGCGCGCGTCGTCGATCTGCTTCCGCAGATCGCCGCCTTCGGCGGCGGGCCGCGTCTCGACGCGGATGCCGAACTCGTCGAGGTAGATGCGCAGCGCGTCCGCCAGCCGCTGCGCATCGATCGACGGCGCGGTGGTCACCACGATCTGGGAGATCCCCAGCGGCTGGGCCGGCGGCGGCTGGGCCTCCGGCTGCTCCTGCGCCAGCGCGGGCGCGGCAAGCAGCGCCACCGCCGTCAGGACCGTGGAAGCCCCCGTCACCCGCCCATCATAACGGTGCGCGCGACGGCGGCTCTCAGAAGTAGCCTCGCACGCCCAGCCCGCCCTCGAGCGCCAGGAAGGTGGCGGGAGCGACGTAGAACACCGGCGCGATCTCGACGAACACCTCGAGGAAGCTCGGTTGGTTGAACGTCAGGTCCAGGCCAAGCGGTGCGCGCACGCCGACGTCCCAGCAGTCGAACGCGCACGGATCGCCGAGGAAGAAGACGCGGCCGCCCGCGCCGATGTGCCAGTCCAGCTGTGCCTTGCCCGGGGCCGCGAGCTTGGATTCCCACAGGTAATCGACGTGCAGGCTCGTGCTGCCACCGCCGTAGCGGCGATCGCAGACGGTGCGGCCGTCGCGATCGCGAAAACAGCCGCCGCGGAAGCCATAGCCGTAGAAGCCGAGGCCCGCGTCGATCGCGTTCGTCTGTCCGATCCAGACCTTGCCGGAGAGCCCGGTTGGATCGCCGACGATCGCGCCGAGGCCGTACTTGCGGCTGTAGCCGACTTCCGTCGCGCGCGCGATGCCGCCCGCGCACACGACGATCGCGAGAGCCCCCGCGATGATTCGCAGATGTGCAGCCATGCCCCGTTTGTGGCGCGCGGCCGCAGGCAGGTTAGGTCCGGCGGGCCTGATAGATTCGAGGTTCCATGAACATGCCGGTTGTGCTTCGAACCATCGCGCTCCTCGTTTTGTCGAACGGCTTCATGCTGTTCGCCTGGTACGGACACCTGAAGACGCTCGGCGCGAAGCCGTGGTACGTCGCGGCGATCGTCAGCTGGTCGATCGCCTTGTTCGAGTATCTGCTGCAGGTGCCGGCGAACCGGATCGGCTTCACGACGATGAGCCTCGCGCAGCTGAAGATCGTGCAGGAGATCGTCACGCTCGCTGTGTTCGTTCCGTTCGCGATGTTCTACATGCGCCAGCCGATCAAGCTCGACTACCTGTGGGCGAGCCTGTGCATGGTCGGCGCCGCGTACTTCGTATTCCGCAGCTGACGTCGAAGCTGCGCGTGGCCCGTCAGGGCGCGCTGACGATCTTCAGCATCGCGGCGCCGTGGCTGGGGACGGACGACGCCGTGTACGAGCCCGTGAACGAGCCGAGATCGGTGTGGCTCCAGAGATCGCGGACGGTCGCGGCGCCGGTGGGGATGCCGAGCGCGCTCCACTGCACGGTGATCGAGGCGGCAGCCGTGCCGCGATTCAGGAGCACGACGGCGCGCGTGTTCGTACCCGCGAGCGTCTTCGACCAGACCTCGAGGTTCGTTCCGGGCGTCGCGACCTTGTGCCCCTGCACGCCCATCGGGTCCTGATCGACGGCGATCACCTCGCTGTTCGTCAGCGTCGCCTTCGTCGCGGCGCTCATGCTGCGCAGGTCGTTTCCGGCGATCAGCGGCGCCGCCATGATCGCCCACAGGCTGAAGTGCGTTCGTCCCTCGGTGTCGGTGAGGCCGTTGCCGACCTCCATCATGTCCGGATCGTTCCAGTGGCCCGGGCCGGCATACGAATAGAGGTTCGCGTTCTGGTCGACGAGGCCGATCATCGATGACCAGTTGCCGCTGATGTCGAAGCCGATGCGCCACATGTTCGCGATCGTGGGCAGGTTCAGCGAGCACGTGTTCGGCGGGCACCCGGTCCCGTCGCCCGGGTTGATGCTGTAGAAGATCGGGCGGCCGGTCGCGCGGAGCGCGTCCCGCATCACGGCGAATCCGCTCAGCGACGCCGTGCACTTGTCGTACTTCAGGTAGTCGATGCCCCACGACGCGAAGGTCTGCGCGTCGGTCGTCTCGTGACCGAGGCTGCCGGCGCCCTGGCTGTAGCCGCCGTAGATGTTCGCGCACGTGCGGTCCCCCGGCACCTCGTAGATGCCGATCTTGAGGCCCTTGCCGTGAATGTAGTCGGCGAGGGCGGGGATCCCGTTCGGGAACTTGCTCGCGTTCCAGCGCAGCTTGCCGCTGGAGTCGCGGCCGTCCATCCAGCAGTCGTCCAGGTTCACGTACTGGTACCCGACGTCCTTCATTCCGCTGGATACGAAGATGTCGGCGATGCCCTTGATCAGCGTCTCGTTCAGGTTGTTGCAACCAAAGGTGTTCCACGAGTTCCAGCCCATCGGTGGCGTCGCGCCGAGGATCGCGCTCGAACCGGCGCCGCCGGCAGTGCCGCTCGCGCCGCCGCCCGCCGCGCCGCCGCGGCCGGCTGCGCCGCCTGTCCCGCTCGTGCCGCCCGCCGCGCCGCCGCGACCCGCCGCGCCGGCAGTGCCGCCCGCACCGCCACGACCTGCGCCACCGCCGGTGCCGCCACCCCCCGCGCCCGCGCCGGCTGCTCCGGTCGTGCCGCCTCTTCCCGAACCGCCCTGGCCGCCGCCGCCAGCGCCGCCGGTCGAGCCAGCAGCGCCCGTCGCGCTGCTGCCACCAGTACCGCCTGACCCGGCTTCACCAATGCCCGCGCCGCCACCTTTGCCCGCCGCACCACCTTGCGCGCCCGCCGCCCCGTTGCCGGCGGCGCCGCTCGTGCCGCTCGATCCACCGGTGCCGATCGCTCCTCCCGTCGCGCTGCTGCCACCGTGGCCGCCGGCCGGTGCGCCTCCCGTTCCGCTGCCGGTGGTGTCATCAGACGACGCGCATCCGAGGGCTGCGAGCCCGATCGTCAGCGCGCAAAGACGGACGTGAATAGAGCGCACAGAAACAGTTGTCCGGGCCTCCTCGATCTTGTCATTCGAATCGCCCGGACCGACGGCGGCGCACGAGCAGGAGCAGCGCGAACGCCAGCCCGGCTGCGGCACTGAAGGGCGGCGTCGCGCCGGCCTCGCCGAGGGCGCAACTGCATCCGCTGGAGCCCGGCGTCGCGCCGGCCCCCACGCCGCCGTTGCCCGAACCGCCCGCGCCGGTCGTTGCGATGCCGCCCGAACCGTTGCCGCCGGTGCCGCTGCTCATCGAGTTGCCGGCGGTCCCCGTGGTGCCCGCGCCACCCGTCGTGCCGGCGCCGCCGCTGGTGCCCGCTTCGCCCGCCGGCGCGTTGCCGCCGACGCCGGAACCACCGCCGGTGCCGGCGATGCTGCCGCCCGTGCCGCTGACGCCACCTGCGCCGCCACGCCCGGCCGCGCCGGTATTCCCCGCGGCACCCGTCGTGCTGCCGCCGCTGCCGGTGGTGCCGCCGCGTCCGCCCGCTCCGGTTGCGCCGCCGCTCGCGTCGCGTCCGTCGTTGCCGCTGTCGCGGCTACCGTCGACGCCGCCGTCCATCGTACCGCTGGCGCCGCCCGTGCCGCCGGCGCCCGTCGCGCCGCCCGCGCCGCCGTCGCTGGGACAGCCCGCGATCACCGGGTCGACGTCGCCTGTCTTGTCGAGCCCGAGGAACGGGATCGTGTACTGCGCGTTGAAGTTCGCGTCGGTGCCGTGCGGGCCGTTCATCTCGCCCCACGCGTCGAGGACCGCGGCGCCGCACGCGTTGTTCCACGTCTGGCGCGTCCACGAGTGGCTGGCGAGCGACACCGTCGTGGTCGACGTCGGGTTCGTCGGCAAGCCGAGGATGTTCGTCCACTCCTTGATCGCCTCGGTGTGGTTGGTCGGGCTGATCGTGGGGTCGGCGAGGCCATGCCACAGCTGGACCCGCGGGCGGTATCCCGCATAGCCCTTGTACATGTTGCGGACCAGATCGCCCCACTCCTGGGCGGTGTGCGTGACCATGCCGCCCGCGCACGGGCCGCTCCATTGGTTGCTGTCGCTGTAGCTCGCGGCCCAGCATCCGGCGGGCACGCCCGCGAACTCGGCGCCCGCCTTGAACACGTCGGGATAAACGGCGAGCAGCGCCTGCGTCATCATCGCGCCCGATGACGTGCCCGTGACGTACACGCGGTTCGCGTTCGCCGTGTACTTGGTGAGCGTGTACTTCACCATCTGCGCGATCGCCTGCGTGTCGCCGCCCCCGTCGTGGGTCAGCGACTTCGTCGACCCCACGTCCCAGCAGTTGCGCGTGGTCCCGGGCTGGTGGTTCTGCGGGAAGATCATGATGAAGCCGTACTTGTCGGCCGCCGCCACGATGCCGCCGCCCTGCGCTTCGCCGTAGACGCCCTGAGCGTCCCCGCCGCAGTAGTGCGCGACGACCAGGATGGGAGGGTTTGTGGCGAGCTTGTCGGGCACGTAGATGTACATCGCGACGTAGGTCGGCACGCCGGTCGCACCCCAGCTGGTGACCTGCTGCAGCGAGGCGGCCTGGGCCGGCCGGGCGAGCAGCCAGGCGCAGGCGAGGACGGTCAAAACCCTGACGATCGCAGCGCGGGGAGGCATCTTTTGGCCGTTCCGGGGATACCCGCGGCCCATTTCGCGGATCCAGCCGCGGGGCACCGCGCCAAAATTGCGAGAAGTGAGCCAAATGTGCGATGTCGGGAATCAAGAAGATGGACCAGTCTCGTCGCTGATCGCGACTGCTGACGAAGCCTTGGTTCCCCAGCCGATGACGCCGCGCCGCACCCAAAGACCTGTCGCCCTGGTGCTCGCGCCGGACGCCGGGGATGCCAGCGATCTCGAGCTGGGCCGCGCCCTGATCGAGGGCGAGCGCTGGGCGATCGCCGAGACGTGGCACCGCTTCGCGCCCGCGGTGATCATGCTGGCCCGGCGCGCGCTCGGGTCGGAGGCGGAGGCCGAGGACCTCGCGCAGGAGGTTTTCTACCGGCTGTTCGCCAAGCGCGATACGTTGCGGGCGCCCGACCGCCTGCGCAGCTTTGTGTTCTCGTTCGCGATCCGCGTGCTGAAGACCGAGCTGCGCCGCAGGAAGGCGCGCGCCTGGCTGTCGTTCCATCGCCCCGAGACGCTGGTCGACGTCGGCGGCGAGCTGACGGACATGGAGTCGCGCGATCTGCTGCGTCGTTTCTACGGGCTGCTGGATCGCCTGGCGCCGCGGAGCCGGCTGGTGTTTGCGCTTCGTCACCTCGAATCGATGACGGTGGAAGAGGTCGCCGCCCACATGGACCTTTCGGTGTCGACAGTGAAGCGCGCGCTCGAGCGTGCGACGACCAAGATGTCGTGCTGGATCGAAGCCGATCGGGGCCTGGCCGCGTATTTCGACGAGAAGGGATGGCCGCGATGACGGCCCCCGACGACGGCAAGGGACGGCGCGCGCTCGGGGCGCTGGCCGATCTCGCGCGCGACAGTGCGCGGCCGCCGACGCCGGGCGAGCTGGACGGCGGGCTCGGCGCGCTGCGCGCCCGGATTGACGGCGAGACGGTGCGGCGGCGAGCGCCGGCCCTGCGCTGGTCGCTGGTCGGGACGCTGGCCGTGTCGGCGGCGATCGTGGCCGTGCTCGTTGCCGGCCGATCCGCACGGGTTCGCGCGCCTGCCGCGCCGCCCGCGCTCGCGTATCGGATCGAGGGCGGCAACCTCGTCGAGGGCGGCTACCTGCGGGAGGCGGGGCGGGGCGGCATCAAGCTGTTCTTCGCCGAGGGAACGGAGTTCATTTTGACGCCGGGGACGCGCAGCCGCCTGCGCGCGGTCGACGCCGTCGGCGCGCGAATCGCCATCGAGCACGGCACGGCCTCGTTCCAGGTGACGCCGTCCGCCGACCGCCGCTGGCAGGTCGACGTGGGCCCGTTCCTGGTGACCGTGAAGGGCACGGTGTTCTCGGTGTCGTGGGACGCGGCGCGCGAGCGGTTCGAGCTGGCGCTGCGGCACGGCCGCGTGACCGTGAACGGGCCGGTAAGCGGCGGCGAGATCGCGCTGCGCGCGGGCCAGCGCCTGGTCGTCGACCTGCCCCAGGGCGAGACGCGGATCAGCGAGCCGAAGGTCGGAGACGACGACGAGGTCGCGTCCGTTCCGCCGGAGAGGCCCGCGGCGCCGGCGACCAGGCCGGCGGCGAGCAAGGCTGACGGCAACCGGCGATGGGCCGCGGCGCTGGCCGCCGGGCACCTCGACCAGATTCTGTCCGAGGCCGAGCACGCCGGTGTGAAGGCGACGCTGGAGAAGGCGTCCAGCGACGATCTGCTGGCGCTGGCCGACGCGGCCCGCTACCGTCGCCGCATGGACCTGGCACGCGACGCGCTGCTCGCGGAGCGCCGGCGCTTCGCTGATTCACCGCGCGCCCTCGACGCCGCCTTCCTGCTTGGACGCGTCGAGGAGGCGAGCGACCGCGGGCTCGCGCGCGCGATCGAGTGGTACGATGCGTACCTGACGCGGGCGCCGGGGGGCACGTACGCGTCGGAGGCGCTGGGCCGCAAGATGACGCTGACGAACAAGCTGGGCGGGGCGGATCGGGCGCGTCCGATCGCCGAGGAATACCTCCGCCGCTTCCCGGGCGGAACGTACGCAGGGCCGGCGCGCGCCTTTCTGCGCGCCCCTTGAGCGGCCCGCGCGTGCGTCGAGTCGCGCTTGCGACGCTGCTCGCGACCTGGATGGTCGGCGCCGGCCTCGCGCAGGCGGCGAGCGTGATGATCGTACGGCCGGCGAACTCGCCGCCGGTCATGGTCGAGACGCTGGTGCGGTTGAAGGGAGAGCTGACCTCGGCGGGGTTCGAGACGGAGATCGTCGACGGCGCCGCGGCGGGCAGTCCGGGCGACTCGCGCGCCGGCCTCGAACAGCTCGCCGCCCGGCGCGGGGCCGACGCGGTGGTCGCGATCGTCGGCGATCTCTCGCCGGACTCGGTCGAGGTCTGGGTGATCGACAAGGTGACGGGCAAGTCGGTGGTGCGC
>Ga0070684_100003728_pt1 | contig 11498 bp, 9 predicted proteins | sample KBSC723LmetaG_FD_65653 | JGI IMG/M metagenome (GOLD analysis project Ga0070684, IMG submission 65653) | Corn rhizosphere microbial communities from Kellogg Biological Station, Michigan, USA - KBS C7.2-3L metaG | ecosystem: Host-associated > Plants > Roots > Rhizosphere ...
AATTTCCCGTGCCGCGCCGCCTTCAGGCCGCTCGATACCGCGACGCGGAATGCCGTGTGGTCGCGCACCCAATGGTCGACCGGCATCGCAAGAATTACGGCATCGGGATCCGTCTCGCTGGCAAGAAGGGCCGCGACCGCCACCGCCGGCGCCGTATTCCGTCCGAACGGCTCAAGCACGATGGCCGGCTCTAATATTCCCACCGCGCGCAGCTGCTCGCCGATCGCGAAGCGATGCTCCGCATTGGCGATCACTATCGGATCGGTAAACCGCGACGTATCCGCAACGCGCAGCGCGGTTTGCTGCAGCAATGTTTTCTCGTCGAGAAGGGAAAGCAGTTGCTTCGGATAGGCTTCGCGGGAGAGCGGCCACAGCCGCGAGCCTGTACCGCCCGACAGCAGAACAGGGATTATCCGGCCGCGCGGCTGCATCATGATGTCGTCCCCCGGAAGCTTTGATTTTTTAACGGATTCAGAACCCACTGCCCGACAGGAATTCCCTGCGGATCGTGCGCGCGATGATCATGATGTCCATGCGCAATGACCATTTCTCGATGTAATCGAGATCGTAGTCGATGCGCGAGATGGCGCGGTTCGGCTCGAATGTGCTGCCTCTGCAGCCGCTGACCTGCGCAAGGCCGGTGATTCCAGGCCGCGCGGTATGCCGCTGGAAGTAATAGGGCACCAGGTCTTCATACGGCAGGTCCGCTGCAAGCATTCCCGGAACGTGCGGACGCGGTCCGACCAGCGACATGTCGCCCTTGATGACATTGATAAGCTGCGGAATTTCATCAAGGCTGGTTTTCCGCAGTATTTTCCCGATCGGCGTAACTCTGGAATCGCCCCGCACCGTCTGCTTCACGCCGCGTACGTCACAATCATCGGAGCGCATCGTGCGGAATTTATAAATCTTGAAGAACCGGTTTCGATACCCGTATCGGTACTGAAAAAACAGCACCGGCCCTGGCGAGCTGACCTTGATCGCGACGGCTACCGCCATCAGCAGCGGCGCAAAGAACAATAATGCCGCACTGGCAACGGCAATGTCGAAAAGTCTCTTTCCGATCGAAGCCGAAGGTTCGATTCGGGCCTCGCGGCGCGAACGCCGGCTCCGATACTTGCTGCTATCGGCGCATTCGACTGGTCGCACCGATATCAGGCGCTGTTCCCTCCGCAGCGGCATGACATTGTCTCGATTCAAACGGACTGCGATAGTTTGGGCCATAGCTTTCGCCTTCTGCTGGAATCCTGATAACGTCACCAGGCCGACCGTTGCGCATTTTGGCCAAAGGCCTCGCGCCGCCGCAGAACTATTCGCAGATGCGAAAGTTGGCGCGGTTAACAACACGCAACGATCTTGCTCCATTGAAACTTTCCTAAGTTCTTGAACGAAATGGGGCAGCAAAGCGGTAATGTCGCGCGCATGTTTGCATCGCGCTCACAAATTATTTGTGCGACGCGCAAAATCTTTTTTATCAAGAGGCGCTTAGTTCAGATTGCGCACTCATTGTGCTGCGTGCAGATCGATGCTGCCATGCATAATCGCGACTCCAAAACTGATCCGCAAATTGGATTCGATTCTGGAATCAAACAAGCGCAGCATCAGACCGATGCAGTCGATGCCCGTTCGCCGCCGTTTTGAACGAGATCGTTACTGAAAACTAAATGACGTCTCGTAGTCTGCCGGTGCCGATGTTGGCATTGACGCATCACCGGTTCGCCGATGGTCGCGACGCTCCAAAAGGCCGAACCGACCGCAGCTAACGAGCCGCTTGTCTCGGAAGCGTTTTCCAGGGAGGCGTCGATGATCGCTGATCATGCATACGGCCGCATATTGCAACGGCACGATCCGTCCGGTCGCCGGCTGAGGAACCGCATTATTATGGCGAATGCGATTGCCTGGATCGTCGTCATTGCTCTGATCTGCCTGACCTTTTTCTAGGACGGACCAACCGTGCCGGCGAAGGCTAGCAGGACTCCGCTTTCGTTTGACCGCAAAACAGTTCCATGATCGAACTTCGCAGACGATGCGACCGCCGTCCGCCGCAAATCCGCAATCCATTGCCGCTTCGACGCCGGCAAATATGCGCATCTATGCCATCGGCGATATCCATGGCCGGGCCGACCTGCTGATCGAAACCATTGCACGCATCGATGATGACCTCGAACGCAGGCCGATAGAGCATGCGGTCGAGGTCTATCTGGGCGACTACATAGATCGCGGCCCGGATTCAAAGACCGTCATTGATTTGCTGGCGGTCCGGCTTGTCGAAAATCGCGCGGTGTGCCTGCGTGGCAATCACGAGGTGTTGATGGAGAATTTCCTTCGAGACCCGGCCAGCCTTCGTCCCTGGCTGCAGTTGGGCGGCGTGCATACCCTTGCATCCTACGGCGTATCTCTGCGCCCGGGGGCGATCAAACCGGAAATCGAGCTGCATCGGCGCTTTCGCAGCGCCTTTCCGCGTGCACACGAATTATTTCTGCAATGTCTCCGTTATGGTTTTTATTGCGGAGATTTCCTGTTTGTTCATGCCGGTGTTCGCCCTGGCATCCCGATCGAGCAGCAGGATCTGCAGGATTTGCTCTGGATTCGTCACGAGTTCCTCGACTCCGTACAGGACCACGGCATGGTTATCGTTCACGGCCATACGCCGGTGCCTCATCCCGACATCAGGCCTAACCGGATCAACATCGACACCGGGGCGTGGCGCACGGGAACTCTCACCTGCATTGCTATCGAGGGCACAACGATACTGGTTTTGTGAGAAGCGCTTAACGTCTACTCTCGCGGATGAAGCTTCGCCATCGTGCCGATGGAATTCCTCCGTCACATTTTTTTGCCTTCTTTGCCCGACTATCATTGGCAACAGTCACAAGCGCTTGTTGTGGGGATGGAGTCATGCTGCAACGATTAGTCGGCGTCGCCGGTTTGTCATTTCTTTTCATCCTCTCAGTATCCGGCGCTATCACCGGCTTGCCGGCGAATGCCTTCGCGCAACAAGCACAGTCTGTTCCGCCTGCATCGGAAGCCGCAAGCTATGTACTTGGCCCAAATGACAGGGTTCGCCTGAAGGTTTACGGCGAACCTGACATCGCCGGGGAATATGAGGTCGACAACAACGGGAATGTGTCTATTCCGCTTGCAGGACACGTCCGAGCCGCGGGTCTCACGACACGACAGCTGGAGCATTCCATTGCATCGGCGTTGTCGAAGGGAATCGTGCGAGATCCGCGCGTGAACGTCGAGGTCGCCCTGTACCGCCCCTATTATATTCTCGGCGAGGTCAAGAAGGGTGGCGAATACCCTTACCGCCTCGGTCTGACCGTGATGGATGCCGTCGCAAGCGCCGGCGGATTTACCTACCGCGCCAACGAGAACAAGGTCTATCTGCGCCGATCCGGTGCCGGTGCTGAAGAGGTATATGCGCTCGATGCACCCGTTCCGATTTTTCCCGGCGACAACATCCGGATTCCCGAGCGCTACTTCTAACCTCTCGTTCAACATACTTGCGTCGAAAATAACGCACGACGTGAAGACGCGACCGCCGCCATAGTGTCGTCTCTTTGCAGTGCAAATTATTTTGCGGCGCGCAAAACTTTTTCTCGTCATTCGCGTTGAAAATCGAGAAAGAGGCCTTCCAACCCAACGACGCAACATTCTGTGCTCATGACGATGTGGACCACGGCGGGGCTGACGCCTCCGTGAGCGGCTCACGATGTTTTTTTGGGCAGTGATCGATCGTCGACACGTACCGCGACGGTCGCTTCCCACAAAGGACAAGTGATGAAATGTGCATTTGCATTTTCATGGTCGGACGCCAGTGGAGAGCGTCGCGAGATATCCCGTTCGGCAACCTCGCTGCGCCGATGCGGTCTCAAGATCGCACCTGTGCCGGCAGCCGCGATCGTTCTGGGCCTGGTGTCACCGGCAAACGCGCAGGTGATCCCATCGACCGCAGAGGAAGTCGCTCCACCATGGAACGCGCAACGGATATTCGAGCCGTCATCGATGCCGAACCTGCCGGATCCGGATAGCCGCGAAGAAGTGCCGCCCGAGGACACGCCGGTGAAAAATCGACAACAGCCCGGATACGAGCCTGTCGGCATTCGCGCCGGTTCCTGGATGTTCAACCCTGCCCTGATTTCCGGCGGCTTCTACGACAGCAATGTGTTTTCTTCGAACACCGCGAAGCGCTCGGACCTCGCCGCCGTGTTCGAGCCTTCGTTGCGCGCGCGTACGCTCTGGGAACGGCACGGCATCGATCTCAAGCTGGATGCCCAGTCAACGCTTTATAGTCAGAATCCAGGGCTCGATCAGACCAATGCCAGCCTCAAGGGCAACGCCTGGTTCGACATCGCCCATGACCTAGCCGTTCTAACCAATTTTCAGGTCGCCCATTTGAATGAGGGCGTCGGCACGCTCAGTTCACCGGCGAACGCTGTGCAGCCGACGCCATACAATCTTCTGTCGGGTGACGTCAGTCTGCGCAAGGAATTCAACCGCCTGACGACGTCGATCGGCGTTCGCACCGATTCATATGAATTTGGAACGACGCGCGCGCAGGACGGCACCATCATCAATCAAAGCAGCCGTGACGGGCAGATTTATTCCGTCCATGGCCGGGCCGACTACGCGTTCTCCTCCATGCTTGGCTGGTTCACCGCGGTGGAGGGCAATGAACGCAATATTCGCGGTACCCTTGGCCACAGCCTGGATTCAGAAGGCTATCGGGCGCTGTCCGGCTTCACGGTCGAACTGACTAACCTCATCACCGGCGAGTTCGGTGCCGGATATGTGCAGCAGCGGTTCGTCGATCCGACGATCGGCACCATCGATGGTCCCACCTATCGCGCCAGATTGACCTGGCGCCCGACGCGTCTGCTCGATGTCCACTTCAACGCCGAACAGCTGGTCACGCAAACCGCCGACACAAGTTCCGTCGGCGTACTCGCCAATGCCCTGCAGCTCGGGCTCGATTACGAATTACGCCGTAACGTCATTGTGTCGCTCGCCGGCGGATATGAGAGCGACCGGTTCTTCGGCCAGTTGCGCAAGGACCACGTCATCACTTCCGAGGCCAGTATCAAGTATTTACTCAACCGCTTCGGCTCCATTTCCCTCTTTCATCGATACACCGCCCGCAACAGCGATATTCCCGCCTTCAGCTACGACAAAAATCAGGTAGGGATTAATGTTACAGCGCAATTTTGACCAGCCCGATCATGCGCTGGAGGAAGCGACCGGATCTACGGTCGAGAGATGGCCGCAGCCGACCGTGGATCTACGCGGGATGGCGCGAATTCTGCGCCGCCGCTGGAAGGTGGCTGCGGCGGCCCCATTCTCTCTGACCATATTGGCGCTGATCTACGTCCTGACTGCCACCACACTATATACCGCCACCTCCACGGTCTTGGTCGATCCACGGCGGACAACCGCCATTGAATCGAATCAGGCGGCGATGTCGATGTCGAATTTCGGCACCGACGACGCGACCATCGAAAGCGAGACGTTGTTGATCCAGTCGATCGCGATCCTGCAGCGCGTGGTGGAAAAACTGAAGCTGACGGACGATCCGGAATTCGTACCGACACCCGGGTTGCTCGATCCGATCAAGCGATTATTCAGCATCTTCAGCAGCAGTCCCGCGGCAGGCGCGAACCCGGAAGACGCCGCCAAGGCCAGATCGGTGGAAATTCTGCAGCGGCGGATGAAGGTGACCCGGCAGGGCACCACCTTCCTTGTCGATATCAACATCAGCTCGGAATCGCCGCGAAAAGCCGCCGTCATCGCCAACGCCGTGGCCGAGGGATATTTCGAGGAACAGGTCCGTGCCAAGAGCGAGGCGACGCGAATCGCCTCCAGCTGGCTCAACGGGCAGATCGACGGGCTGAAGTCGCGGGTGGTCGCGGCGGAAAAGGCGGTCGAGGATTTTCGCTCCGCCAACAATCTGACGGTGTCGCAGGGCGTCACCGTGAACGATCAGCAGATCACCGACCTCAACAACCAGCTCGTCGCCGCCCGTGTCCAGACTGCCGAGGCGCGCGCAAAATTCGACCAGGCCGAGCAATTGACCAAATCCGGCGGCGACCCCGGCGGGTTCAATGCAGCCATTTCGTCGGATATCGTCAGCAAGCTGCGCGCCCAATATGCCGATATCGCCAAGAACGAAGCCGATCTCTCGAGCAAATACGGAGCGCGCCATCCTCTCGTCGCCAATGTGCGCGCACAACGGCGCGACACCCAGCGTCTCATCAATGAGGAAATTCAGCGCATCCTGCAAAGTACGCGGCGCGATTACGACGTCGCGCGCTCGCGCGAGGCATCGCTGCAGCGAAGCTTCGACCAGCTGCAGGGAGTTTCAAGTACCTCAGGCCAGGCGCAGGTGCGCTTGCGCGAGCTGCAGCGCGAGGCCGAGGCCAACCGCACACTGTATGAGTCCTATCTGGCCCGCTACAAGGAAACCACGGCGCAAGAGAGTCTGGAGATGCCGGACTCCCACGTGGTCACCAAGGCCAGCATTCCGATCGGGCCGTCCTGGCCGAAAACCTGGTTTGTTCTCGGCCTCGCGCTGACACTTGGTCTCGGCGTCGGATGCGTTGTCGCATTTCTGGCCGACTATCTGGATCAGCGGGTGAAGACGCTTGAACAGGCCGAGCAAATATCCGGGGTGCCGGCGCTTGCCGCGGTTCCGCTGATCAGCGCGGGTGAACTCGCCGGACGGGCGAAACGCGGGCGCAGCGAGCTCGGACGCTACGACCCGAAAACCACAAAACTGCTGCCGCCTGCCCTGCAGCCACCCTTGATGCGTTACGCGATCGACGCGCCCGGCACATTTTTCGCGGAGGCGATACGCGCGATCCGGCTCGCGCTTCAGCGCACGATGCGAGCCCAGCCGGTAAAAGTCGTGCTGATCACATCGGCGCTCGACAGCGAGGGCAAAACGACGCTCGCCGCCAATCTCGCACAGTCGATCGCGACGCTGGGTATCCGGACCCTTCTCATTGACGGCGATCTCCGCAATCCGCAACTGACGCGCGCGCTGTGCCCGCGAGCCGACGCCGGGTTACTGGATGTTGCATTGGGTCGAATTGCCCCGGAGCGGGCTATTCTGGTGGACCACAGCACCGGGCTTTCGATCTTGCCGTCAACCGCGGTCAAGCAAGCCGACATCATTACGGAACTGATGTTCTCCGAACGGATCGTCGACGTCCTCGATCACCTGCGTCACCGCTACGAATTGGTGATCATCGACTCGCCTCCGCTGGTGCCGCTGGTGGATGGCCGAGCGCTCGCCGAACTTGCCGATCGCATCATTCTGGCATTGGCGTGGGACCAGACTCCCGGCGAGGTTCTTGCTCACACCATCAACCTGCTGGAGCCGGTCTACGACCGGATTCTCGGAACAGCCTTGACGCGCGTCGATCTAAGCCGGCTTCGCTTCTACGACTACTATCGCAGTTCGGCCTATCTCAAACCCTACGGCACCGCTGAACTCATCGCCGAGGCCGCGCAGTGATACGGCCTGGCCCCATCGCCGAATCGGGAGCCCGTGCGGCGCCGCAGTCCTATCGCGGCAGTCTTCCCGCCATGGCAGTGATCCGTCGACCGTCCCAGGTTCGCAGCAACAGATCTGTCGAGGCGTTGCAATTGACCGACATGATGATTGCCGGCCTGATGATGCTGGCCGTGATCACCACCTTCACGATTCCCGCGGCGATGCTGACCAACTGGAAGGTCCATTATCTGACGACGGGCGGAAATTTCTACGAGAAGTTCCATCCGGCGACATACTTCGCCTTTCTCGGCTTCTTCCTGCTGCTCGTTCGCAACGGCGATCCGATCGGCCAGATCAACCGGATGTTCTCTGAAGCCAAGCTTGTCCTGGTTTATCTGTTCTGCTGGCTCGCCCTGCTGGTGCAGATGCTGGTGCTGGAACGCCCGTTTACCGTCATCATCGACACCTTCCTGCTGCCTGTCGTGCTGTGCCTCGTTATCTGGCGCCTATCGCCATTGCAGAGAAAACCACTGGTGTGGATGCTTCACCTCACGATTCTGCTCAACGTTATCCTCGGCTATTACGAATATTTCTCCGGTCACCGACTGATTCCGCTGTCGCTGGGTGGCGACGTGGTGGTGACGGGAGAGTGGCGCTCCTCCGCCCTATTTGGCCATCCGCTCACGGCGTCCGGCCTCGTAGGGGCCTACATTCTTGCGCTCATTCTTCGTCCCGCACTTTGTCCGCCGGTCGTTCTGCGGCTGCCGCTGATCGCATTCTGCCTGGGATCGTTGATGGTATTTGGCGGCCGGACGGCGCTCGTCACGGTATTGCTGGTGATCGGCAGTTTCGCTGCTCTGGAACTATTCCGGATCCTGCGCGGCGGGCGCACTTCGCTTCCGGTCGCGATCGCCGCCATCTGCCTGCTGTTTGTCGCGGCCGCGGCCGTCTTCGCCGCGCTCGATCTCGGCATTTTCGACAAGATGCTGCTGCGATTTTCGTCCGACAAAGGCAGTACGCTCGCACGCTATGCGACCTTCAACCTGCTGTCCCACTTCGACTGGCAAGAACTGATTTTGGGCCCGAACCCGGTGCGGGCCAACGCGCTGCAGACCCAATGGGGCCTCAACTACGGAATCGAGGATTTCTGGATCTCGTGCATCGTCCAGTTCGGCCTCATCCACACCATCCTGCTCACGATCGGATTGATCTGCCTGTTCGCGGAAATACTTCAGCGCGCGAGTGGCGCCGCATGGGCGATCATTCTGCTCATTGTTGTGATCGCGGCGAGCTCGGTCAGCTTCTCATCGAAAAACATCCAGCTCGCGCAGTTCGTTGTTCTGATCACGCTGCTGCTGCCGCGCGAGCGGCGCATCGTCACGCCCGCGAGCCTCGGGTCTCACCGCAGGCACCGGCCGATTCCGGTTTACCCCTAAGGCAGGACAACATGGCGATCTATGTCGACCACACCCATCTCGGACGCCATGTCACCGGCCTTGAGCGCATTACGCTCGAGCTGTTTTCGCCCGCAGCGCTTGCGCCGTTGGAGATCGTGCCCGTTACGGCACGCGGCACACGGCAAATGGTGACGACGCAAACCTTCGGGCTGCCGATGCGGCTCGCCGCTTCCTCCTCCATCCTGCTGTGTCCCGGCTTCCCACCGAGTCCATTGCTGCGGCCGTTCGCGTCACGCGTCCTTCCCTACATCCATGATATTTTCCTGCTGTCGCGACCGGCCGACCTCAATCGACGCGCCCGGCTCTACATGGCGGCGCCTTTCAGGCTTGCGCTACACCGCTACCCTCGCTTTCTCGCCAATTCCAGCGACACCCGACGGAAGCTTGCGGCCCATTGCCGGCCCGACGCCGCGATTACTCTCTATCGGCCACCGGTCCGCAATGTCTTCGATCTCGAATCGGAAGAGCGCACCGGGCGCGAACCGCAGCCGTTGCGGCTGGTGGCGCTTGGAACCGTGGAGCCGAGGAAAAATTTCGTCGCGGCGGCAAGGATAACCAGCGCGCTACGCACGCAAGGCTTCCCGGACGCGACACTGGACATCGTCGGCCGGCAGGGTTGGGGCGATGACTGGCGGACGCTCGGGGCCTTTCCAGGAGTGACGCTGCACGGCTACCAGCCGAGCGGGCGCGTCAGACAGTTGCTTCAGGAAGCCGACATCTTCATCTGCACGTCGCATGACGAAGGCCTGGGCTTGCCGCTGCTCGAGGCGCAATACGCAGGCCTTCCAATCGTCGCTCCGGCCTCCGCTATTTTCCATGAGGTGCTGGATGGCTCCGGCATTTTCGTCGATCCGGCGGACCCGGCTACGGCTGCGGCCAGGATCGCCGCAATGTTGTCCGACCGGCAATGGCGGTCCCGCTACGTCGCGCTCGCGGCACAAAACCTGACGCGGTGGAACGCGTTGGCAGCCGCCGACCGCGATGCCGTTGTCGGCCTGATCGCCGAGCTCGCCGGACGTCAGGCGTCCGCGAGGCCGGCCTACCGCAGCGACAGTATTGTCGAGCATTAACGGGGTTTTGGCCGGACAGCATCAGATGACTTTGGTAGCGAGAGATTCAGTTTGGTCGATTCCGGAACAGGATTCGCGAGCGAGCGCTGCGAGCCGCGATGCCGCAATCGATACCATGCGCGGTATCGCCATCCTCATGGTGATCGGCATCCATTCGCTTCAACAGCCGCTCAATTCATGGGAAACACTGGCCGACGCGCCGCTGCGGCCGTGCGTTCCGATTTTCCTGTTTGCCTCCGGATATCTCACCGCGCTCTCGGGGCGGGTCCCGCTCGGCAAGCGGCTAAAGGCGGCCCTGATCCCCTACGCGATCGCGTTCGCTGCCGCCTACGCCTACATGGCGTGGCACAATCCGGCGATGGACCATCGCATCACCCGGACGCTCGCAAGGTTCGCGCTGGCTTATGTATTTGTCTATTATTACGTCTTCGTCTATGTCGGCTGCACATTTGGCCTGTGGCTGGTGTTTTCGGCGTCCGCCACGGGCACGCAGCAATCGCAACGGCGGCTCGCCGTCTTGCTGCTGCTTTCAATCGCGTTTGGCCTGATTGTCGGAAGCTATCTCGACCCGCTGCTGTCTCGCCTCGGTTTTTCGGACTCCCTGGTCGAGGAAGTCCGCATGCGCGATCTTCCGTTCTGGTTTTCCTTCATGGCGCTCGGGGCGCTGGCCGGAATATCCGGCAGTCGATCCAGCCTGCACGACATGCGGGTGCTGCTGATCGGTGCGACGCTGTTGGCCTGCACATCATACGCAGCCGTGCGGCTGTTCGGCCTTGGTGACGCCGCCGACTACGACTCGGTTGCCTTTTTCGGCTATGCCGCGCTGCTGTGCGTCCTCCTGCTTGCTCTCGACGCCCAGTTGCCGCTATTCGCGGCCTTGGGCTCGGGCAGTTATTTCATCTATCTCTGGCATATCTTTATCGTGATGATGCTGCGCGATCACGCCGGACTGCGCCAGTTTGGACCGGTCGCCAATTTCGCGATCACCTACACCGCCACCGCTTCAGGCAGCATTGTTGCCTTGCTGGCTGTCAGAGCGATCGCGCCTCCGCGCGTGATCCGCTGGCTGGGGGCCTGACAGATGCTGCTGCGACATACCCTGCTTTACCTGCCCGCCCAGATCGTCGGACCGCTGTTCCAGCTGATCGCCATGATCGTCTGGACCCACGTCGTCGACGAACATACGCTGGGCGTTATTACGCTCGTCACGGCGACGCACGAACTGCTGCAAATCGCCTTTCTCGCCTGGTGGTCGCAATACGCGCTGCGCTTTTTCGGGCGTTACCAGGACGAGGGTGAAGCACTGCGGTTCTATCGCACTGAAAACGCGGTGATGCTCGCCTCCATCATTCTCCAGAGCATCATCGTCATTGCGGTTCTCCTGCTCGTGATCGCGCCCGACGCCAGGACCGGACTTCTCGCCGCAACCGTGGGCTATGTGATCACGCGTACGCTCAATCTCTATATCGGCGAGCG
>Ga0070684_100003730_pt1 | contig 11495 bp, 8 predicted proteins | sample KBSC723LmetaG_FD_65653 | JGI IMG/M metagenome (GOLD analysis project Ga0070684, IMG submission 65653) | Corn rhizosphere microbial communities from Kellogg Biological Station, Michigan, USA - KBS C7.2-3L metaG | ecosystem: Host-associated > Plants > Roots > Rhizosphere ...
CGGCGCCGATGCGTACTGGTCGGCTGCCACGCGTGGCAACGTCAGGCCGCTGTGCAAGTACGACGCCATGACGAGGCCGGAGCAGTCGTAGGACTTCGGGCCGTTGCCGCCCCACTTATAGGGCTTGCCCTTCTGCTTGTTGGCGAAGTGCAACGCCTTCAACGCGACCGGGTCGGACGAGGAACCGGGGCGGTCCAAGAGCGCGGCAGCGAGCTTCGTCACCTGGTCGGCGATGGCCTGTACGGCGCGCTGGTGCGCACGCTGCTTCTTGGTGAGGTGCGGCGGAGCCGGCGACGGTGACGGTGACGGGCTTGGCGACGGTGATGGTGACGCGGACGCGCTCGGCGCGGGGCTCGGCGGCGTACCGGTTGACGAGGCCGCCGACGTCAACTGGCACGCAGGCGTCCCCGTCAGTCCGAGGGCAGCCCATGTCGCAGGCCCGACCTTGCCGCTGGCGTTGAGCTTTGCAGCGGTCTGCGCCTTTTGCACGGCGGCCGCGGTCAGCGCGCCGAACTCACCGTCGACGTCGGCGCCGACAGCTTTCTGCAGCACAGCCACGGCGAGCCCGCTGACCCCGGTCTTGAGGTGCGCACACGTCGCCGCGACGCCGTTGCCGTGCGCCTGCTGCCCGCATGCAGTGCGCGCGATCTTCGGTGGCATCGCGTCCCAGGTGGCGGCGTCGACCGCTCCCGTCGTGTCGAGGTCGTGCGCCTTCTGCCACCTCTTCACGGCGGACGCGGTCAGCGGACCGAAGTCGCCATCCGGGTCGGCGTCGACCAGCGTCTGGATCGTGGCCACCGCCGGACCGTGGGCGCCCTCGCCGACGGTCGCGCACGTGAGCACCGGAGCCGTCGACGCCGTCGCCTCGGCCGCCGCGAACGACGAGAAGCCGAGGACGACGACGAGCCCGACAGCGAGCCCGGATGTCCTGTGCACGGTGAAACGTCCCCTTTGCCGGATCAGTGAAAGTAGTGACTGATGTTGTTTCGGCCGCTGAACGGCCCACCCTGAATGCGGCGTTCGGGCTAATGGCCACGCAAGATCGCCGTACGCTCGCTTTCGTGTCCGCGACTGCAGCTCTCGTCGACACGGGGGCTCTGGTTGCTGCTGTGGTTCTCGGGGTGCTGCTCGCGCTCAACTACCGCTCACGCCGCCGGCTCTCCGAGACCACGGCCCGGCTCTCGGAGAGCGAGTCGCGGCTCCGCCAGCTCGCCGAGACCGTGCCCGCGGGCATCTTCCACATGGGCGTGAACTTCCAGCGTCTCTATGCCAACCCGCGGTTGGTCGAGATCACCGGCGACACCAACCCCGAACCCGGCGGCGAGCCGCGCACTTGGCTCGTCCACGACGAGGACATGCCGGTCGTCAAGGCGGCCTGGACGAGCGGCGCCGCGGCCAAGCGCGACGTGCACGTCAGCTTCCGCATCAAACGCATGACCGACGGCCAGCTCCGCTGGGTCACGGTCGACGCCAGGCCTGTGCTCGACGCCACGGGTGAGCTGACGAGCTGGATCGGCTCGACCGTCGACGTGACCGACGAGACCAAGTACGTCGGTGAGCTCCGCCGCTACTCCGAGATCCTCGAGGCGACCTCCGACCTGGTGGCGATGGTCGACACCGAAGGTCGGTTCACCTACGCGAATGCGGCTGCTCGAGCGCGCTACAACATCACGAAGGACGAGCAGCTCGAGCAAATGCGCGCGATCGACGTCTACGCGCCAACGGCGCGGAGGTGGTTCCTGCGCGAGGCGCTGGCGACAGCGAACGAGCACGGCGTCTGGAGCGGCGACATCGACATGGTGCTGCCCGACGGCACCGAGATGCCGGTCTCCCAGGTTGTGATTGCACATCGCCGACCGGATGGCTCGATCAACTACTACTCGACCATCACCCGCGACCTGTCTGAGCGCCGCGTGCTCGAGGAGCAGCTCGCGCAAGCCAACCTCTATGACCCGCTCACCGGCTTGCCCAACCGCGCGGTTCTCGTGCAAGCGCTCGGCGAAGCCATGGAAGCGGCTATCGCCCGTGACGGTCAGGTCGCGCTGCTCTTGCTGGATCTTGACCACTTCAAGCTCGTCAACGACTCCTTCGGCCACGACGCCGGCGATCTCGTGCTGCGCCAGCTCACCCAGCGGCTGCAGACGCTCGTCGGACCCAACGACCTCATCGCGCGGCTCGCAGGCGACGTGTTCGGCGTGCTCGTAACCGAGATCGGCGGAAGCGCCGACGCGCTCGCGGTTGCCGACCGCGTCACCGAAGCGATGACTGCGCCCATCCATCTCGACGGCGACGAGGTGTTCCTCTCCTTCTCCATCGGTGTCGCGTTGTCCGGCACCGACGAGACGGTCGCGACACCGGAGACGGTGCTGCGTGACGCCGACGTCGCGCAACACCGCGCGAAGGAGAAGGGCAGGGCGCGCGCCGAGCTGTTCAGCGAGGACTACCGCGCGCACGCCGTCAACCGACTTCGTACGGCGAACGACCTCCACCGCGCCCTCGACGAGGAAGAGTTCCGCGTCGTCTACCAGCCGGAGATCGACCTACGCACCGGTCAGATCAGCGCCGTCGAGGCGCTCGTGCGCTGGCATCACCCGGAGCGTGGACTGGTGCCACCGGCCGAGTTCATCCCGCTCGCCGAGCAGACCGGTCTGATCGCCGGCATCGGCGCGTGGGTGCTCAACAACGCGTTGAGTCAGGCCGCGGACTGGACGACGGCCCGCTACGACGGCGCATCGCTCACGGTGTGGGTCAACATCTCGGCGCGTCAGCTCGGCGACCCCACGCTCGTCGACCTCATCGCCGACGGATTGAAGCGGCACCGCATCGAGCCCTCCCAGCTGGGCCTGGAGATCACCGAGTCGGCGCTGCTCGAAGACGCCGAAGGCGCTGTCACCGCGCTGTCCTTGCTCCGCGAGATCGGCGTCCGGCTCGCGGTCGACGACTTCGGCACCGGCTACTCGTCGCTGTCCTACCTGAAGCGGCTGCCGGTCGACGCGGTGAAGATCGACCGGTCGTTCATCGACGGTCTTGCTGTCGATGGCGACGACTCGGCCATCGTGGCGGCGGTCACGGGCATGGCTCGCGCGTTGCGTCTGACGGTGATCGCCGAGGGAGTCGAGAACCTCGACCAGCTGCGCGCCCTGCGCCGGCTCGGCTGCGACTACGCGCAGGGCTTCTTCTTCACCACGCCACAGCCTGGAGCGCACATCACCCGGCTGCTCGAAAGCGACCGCATCACGCCGATGTTCGCCTATGACGAGCCGGAGACGCTGCCGGTGCAGCGGGCTATGGAGCCCCTAGCCCAACCGGACTAATTTGCCGGGACGAGGCAAGTAGCGCTCGAACCTGTCGATAAGGCCTTATGCGGTCGGTGCGGACCATGCGTGCCCTGCGGCGCATCGACCTGCGCGATCTCGGGTCGACGCAAGCCGCTGGCCAGCTGTCCGCTGTTCTGTTCTTCCTCTGCGGCCTGCTGGTCGTCGCCAGCGCCCCGATCGCTGGCGAGAGCCACGCCCACCCCCTGATCGTCGCCGGCATCGGCCTGGTCGCCTGCCTGAGCGGTGTCGTGATGATGGCGATGCCGTGGCATGCCTGGCCCCGTGCCCGGACGCTGTGGCTCGTGCCGCTCGCGTTCGTGCTCATCGCGCTGCTCAACTGGGCGAACGGCGCAGAGGGCTACCGCTACGGAGTCTTCTTCTTCGTCGTCGCGGCATGGGTCGGCCTGATGCATCGCCGATGGACCACGCTCGCCGTGACGCCGGGGATGGTGGCGGCTTACGTCCTACCTGGGCTGTTCGTCGGCGACCTCGATCAAGTGGTCGCCTCACTGACCTATGCGCTGCCTGTGTTCTTGCTCATCGGGGAATGCGCCTCGCTCGTTGCGGAGCGAGTGCGGTCATCCGAGGCGGAGCTACGCGCCAACGAGGAACGGTTCCGCGCGCTGGTGCAGAACTCCGCCGACGCGATCATGGTTCTCGACGCCGACGCGACGATCCTCTGGGAGAGCCCCGGCATCACGGCGATCCTCGGTTACGACGTCGACGAGCGCGCCGGCACCAACGGTATGAACTACGTGCATCCGGACTTCGTCGACGAGGTCGGAGTCGTTCTCGGACGTCTGTTGACGGACCCCCATGTCACCTGCCGCGTCGAACTGCAGGTACAGCACAAGGACGGCAGTTGGCGCTGGTGCGAAGCAGTTGCGCGAAACCTGCTCGACCAACCTGCCGTCGGCGGCCTCGTCGTGAACCTCGCGGACGTCACCGAACGCCACCGCGCCCACTCGATCCAGCGCCGGCTCGCGGCCATCGTCGAGTCCTCGTCCGACGCGATCGTCGGTCAGGCCCTCGACGGCAGCGTGCTCTCCTGGAACGGCGCGGCCGAGTCGATGTATGGCTACGAGGCCACCGAGATGGTCGGCCATAACATCCGTCGCGTCGTACCCGAAGAGCTCGTGCCGGAGTTCGAGTCGATGCTCGCGCGCGTCGCCGCCGGCGAGAACATCGAGCGGGTCGTCACCCAACGGCGTCGCCGCAATGGTGATCTCCTCAACGTCTCGCTGTCGTTGTCGCCGGTGCGCAACTCCGCTGGCGAGGTCGTGTCGGTCGCCGGCATTGCACGCGACATCACCGCCGAAATGCGCGCCGCCGAGGCGATCGCCGACAGCGAGGCCAGCTTCCGGCTGCTGTTCTCTGCCAACCCACAACCGATGTGGGTCTACGAGATGGGCACCTACCGCTTCCTCGAGGTGAACGACGCTGCGGTACGCCGATACGGCTACACACGCGAACAGTTCTTGGCCATGACGATCATCGACATTCGTCCGGCCGAGGACGTTGATCGCCTCATCGCCGCGGCGACCGTCGGCGAGAAAGCTCGCGAGACCACCGGCTGGCGGCACCGACTGGCCGACGGACGTGTCATCGACGTCGACATCTCCTCGCATCGCCTGCCGTTCGCCGGCCGAGACGCCGTTCTCGTGGCCGCGCAGGACATCACCGACCGCAATGCGCTGGAGGCGCAGCTGCGACACCAAGCCTTCCACGACAACCTCACCGGCCTGTCCAACCGAGCGCTGTTCAACGACCGGGTCGAGCACGCGCTGGGGCGGCGGGACGAGGCACCCGGCCCGGTCGTCTTGCTGCTTGACCTCGACCGGTTCAAGCTGGTCAACGACAGCCTCGGCCACGCTGTTGGCGACGAGCTTCTTATCGCTGTCGCCCAGCGCCTGCAGGAGGCGGTGCGGTCCGGCGACACGGTCGCCCGGCTTGGTGGTGACGAGTTCGCGGTGCTTCTGGAGCAATGCTCACCGGCTCGCGCCGAGCGGCACGCCGCCCGGCTGTTGGACGCAGTCGCTCAACCGTTGTGGCTGTCGGAAAAGGAGGTCGACGTCACCGGCAGCATCGGCATCGCCGCTGGCGAGCCAGGGCTGTCCGCGGGCGAGCTGCTACGCAACGCAGACATGGCCATGTATCGGGCAAAGGCGGCCGGCGGCGGTTGCTTCCGGATGTTCGAGCCGGAGATGCACATCGACGCCGTACGCGAGCTCGAGGTCACTGCCGCACTGCGAGCGGCGATCGACGACGAGCGGTTCGTCTTGCACTACCAGCCGGTGGTCGACGCCGGCTGCGGCTCGGTGGTGGCGATGGAGGCGCTTGTTCGCTGGCGTCACGGCGATGTGCTCGTCTCCCCTGCCGACTTCATCCCCACGCTCGAGGACTCCGGTCTGATCGTCGGTCTGGGCGAGTGGATCTTGCGGCGCGCGTGCCTGGACGCGATGGCATGGCCCGCTCATCTGCACGTCAACGTCAACCTCTCCGGGCGACAGCTGCTGGACGACGACCTCGTCCAGCATGTGTCCCGAGCCCTCCGTGAATCCGGCCTTGCGCCCGGTCGGTTGATGCTTGAGATCACCGAGAGCGTCCTGATGCTCAACACATCGGGCAGCATGCAACGACTGTCGGAGCTGCGCGCTCTCGGCGTCGGGCTCGCGATCGACGACTTCGGAACCGGTTACTCGTCGTTGTCCTACCTCCGCGAGTTCCATGTCGACGAGCTCAAGATCGACCGGTCGTTCATCGACACGATCACGGCCGACTCGGCGTCCGTGTCGCTCGTCGCTGCGATCGTGCAGCTGGCTCGGTCGCTGTCGCTCACAACTGTTGCGGAAGGCGTAGAGACGCGTGAGCAGTACACGCTGCTGCGCGAGCTCGGCTGTGATCGGCTGCAGGGGTACTTCTTTGCCCGGCCCGCCCCGGTCGACGACGTCGTCGTCGAACTGGTCTCTTGACCGGCTACTGACCGACGATCAGACCGTCGATGCGCACACGTGCGTCTTCCATCGTCGTCCTGACTCTGATGGTGCCGACGCGGGCAGCGAATGCAGGCAGCATGAGGATCTGCCGCTGGGCCGGAGCACTCGAGCGTAGCGACAGGGTGCCCATGAGCCGCCGGTTGACATAGATGTTGACGGATCCGGCCTTCGGCCCGGTCGTGGCGACGACCCCGAGGAGCGAGACGTGCGAGTCCGGCAGCTTCATCCCGACGTCCGCGGCACGTGTCGAGGTGGCGGTGTTGGCGTAGAAGTGATCGCCGGTGATCCGCCGCCAGGCCTTGCTGGCAATGAGGGACCGGTCGTCGAGGGCACGGGCGACGCAAGCATCGCCCGACCAGGCGCCGACATTGCCGGAGCCGTCGATGGCACGGACGTTGTAGCAATAGCGCGTGCCGCGTGTCAGTGCGACCACCGTCGACGTACTGGTCGTGCCTGTCAGAAGCCGGTGGAACGCACCCAGATCCCTGTTCCAGGCGGCACTTCGATAACGGACGTCGTACGACGTGACGCCGGAGGCGTCTTCGGTGCTCGACCACCGAATTCTGTAGTGGGCAGACTTCACGGCTGGCTTGAGGGTGTCCATGGTGGCCGTGGGCGGTGTCGCGTCACAGGTCGGGATGCCGCTGGTGAACGTCAAGCCGCCCGTCGTCGTCGTGAAGAGATCGGAGACGAACGCACCGTCGGAGAGCTGGTTCCAGATGGAGCTGCCATCGATCTTCTCTCCGATCGTCTGGCACACGATCGGGAGGTCGGCGCCGGTGGGATAGGTGATGCCGGTCTTGTTGTCGGGTGTGGTCTCCGGCGTGCTGCGTTCCTTCACCGTGCTGCCGGCTGGTGGCGCAGCCAGGTAGTGGTAGGGCGGCCCCTGCGGTGCCGTCGGCGCCACCGCGGTCACGACGTCACCGTCGATCGCATCGTTGTCGATGTTGAACGTGTTGCTGTTGAACGTCTCGTTGTGTCCACCTCGGAACTGGTGGATGCGGTGCCCGACCCAGAGGTCGTCCGGGATTCCCGTCTCACCGGTCGTGGTGTTGACGCCGTTCCAGTCCGCGAACCAGATGTCGTCGGGCTGCTGGAACGTCGCGTCGGCGCTCTTGGAGACGAGCTGCTTCATCACGCTGCGCGTCGTGCCGTAGACGCCGGAGAGATAGCCCTTGACGTGCAGCTCACGCGACCACGCGTCGAGGAATGTCAGCACCGCGTTGTTGCACGTCGGGTGGCTGCTGTCGACCGGGTAGGGCTCCATGTCGAAGTAGACCGGGTTGTTGGCGAACGCGGGCATGCCGAGCGCGGCCATCTGTGTCGCCGCGTCGTCGGCCTCCTCCAGGCCTTGCTGAGCCGCCGTCGATGCAGTGATCTTCTGGGTCTTGCTGCTCGTCGTACAACCTGCTTGTGACCCGACGTAGGTCGGAATGACCGCCCAGCCATTGGACGTCACCGTCGTGAGCCACTGCGGGGTCAGCTCCGGCTGGTCGGCACACGCGCGGTTGTTGCCGGCGAAGTAGATGTTGACGGCCCGGTAGGGAGAACCCAGCCACGACCGCATCGCACTGGACGGCGGCGCAACACACTTGTCGAAGCCCTGTGCGGTCAGCTGACCACCGGAGAGCCCCGCAGTGTCGGCAGCCGTCGTGCGGGCGAGCGCCGTCGATGGAGTGAGCAGGCAGAGGGCGGCGAGCGCGGCGGCAATTCGGCGCATCAGCTGACACGGTCCAGCGCGGCGGACAGGTGTGGCTGGAGCCGCTGCTCGACGGCGGCCATCTCCATGGCGTACATCAACTTTCCCCCGCGGACGGCGTAGAGCCTCTTGTCGGCCTGGACCTGTTTGGCGGTTTCAGTGTGCGCGATCACGTCGCTTGTGAGTTCAACGTGGGCACCGGCCGGACCGTTGACCAGTCCGCCGTAGAAAACTTCGACCAACCCTGACGCGATCGACAGCACGACCTCCAACCGCTCATCACCGACGGGACGCCAGAAGCCGACCTGCCGCGCCAACGGTCGCTCGTCGTCGAGCGACCACGACTTGCTATGGAACTCGATGACGGGCTTGCCGTAACAGGCAAAGGTGATCTCCTCGCCGTACTGAAAATCAGCCTCGAGAGTCGGGTAGCCGCCGACCCCCTCGCCGCGCCAGGTGCCGAGCAGGAACTCGAACGGCTGCACCGGCTCCGGCAAATCGGTCACGCAGAGACACTAGGTCGGCCGGCAGGTTGTGCGCCGACGGCTTGACACGACGCGCTCTGTATGCGAACGTATGTTCGAACTTTGGCGGCCACCCACTCGCTGAACACTGTGCACACTCTTCGGATACCTAGACCGGCCGCCGCTCCTCCTCCGAAGGGTGTGCTGTGTCTCTGGTCTTGTCCGAGCCGGTCGCTGACGTTGTCGCGGCCGTGGACAAGCTGTGCGTCGATGACCGGTTGGTCACCGACCCGCAGATGATGCTCGGCGACACCGAGGCGTTGATCGAGGCGATCAACGGATTGCAGTCTGTGTTGGTACGACGCCTGCGCGACGCGCACTACGAGCCGGGCACCTATGAGCTGACCGGGCGCTCCACCCGCAGCTGGCTCATCGAGGACCAGCTGTTGCCGGGCCCGGAAGCGGGCCGGATGATGCGGCTGCTGCGTCATCTGCCGCTGCGCCCGCTGACCGAGACGGCGTTCAACGACCGGTTGATCAACGCCGCCCACGCGACCGCGATCCTGACCGCACTCAACGCGCTGCCGGCCGGATTGCGCGACACTGTCGAGCCGCACCTGATCGAGCGCGCCCGGTTCTACCCGCCGGAGGAGATCGCCGGTTTCGTCGACGAGCTCCTGCAAGGTCTCGGCATCGATCGGACCGGCGACATCCGCCGTGAACGCCGGCACAACCGTCGCGGCCTCGACATCGCCGAGACCCTGCACGGCAACCGGTCCGTGTCCGGCAACCTGACCCCGGAGGTCGGGGCGAAGTTCCACGCGGCGCTCGACGCCGCGTCAGCGCCCACCGGTCCCGACGACGACCGCACCCCCAGCCAGCGCCGCCACGACGCCCTCGGCGTGATCTGCGACACCTTCCTCGCCCAGACCCAGCCGTCGTTCAATGGCGCACCACGCACCGTCATTGTGACCATCGACCTCGCCACCCTCGAAGGCCGCCTGCGCGAGTCCTGGCTCTCCACCCCCTACGGGCCGCTCGCGCCCGAAACGTTGCGCCGGCTCGCCTGCGACGCCGAGCTCATCCCGATAGTGCTCGGCGGCCGCAGCGAAGTTCTCGACATCGGCGTCGCCGACCACGAGTTCACCACCGCCCAGCGCCGCGCCGCCTATCAACGCGACAGCGGGTGCGTGTTCCCGCACTGCCGCAACAAGTGCGTCGAGCTCCACCACATCAAGTTCCGACGAAACAACGGGCCGACGAGCCTCGACAACGCAGCCTGGTTGTGCGCGTTCCACCACTGGCTCGTTCACGAAGGCCGCTGGACACTCGAAAGGCAAGACACCACCAGCGACTACCTCTGGACCAACCCCTTCGGCAAACAACTCAGCCGAAAACTCGGGACGGCATAGCCGTCCGCCCCACAATCACAGATAGAACACAGCCGCAACCGCGGCTGGGCGTCGTGCGTGTGAATAGGTGTGGGCGTCATGACGGGCAATGATGTTGGTTTCGAGCGCTTCTACGGCGCGAGCTACCGGCCGCTCGTCCGCGTTCTCGTGCCCGTGGTGCTCGATGTGCATGCGGCCGAGGAAGTGGCTCAGGAGGCGTTCCTCCGGGCCTATCGCAACTGGCACAAGGTGTCGGGCTATGAAGATCCGCACGCCTGGCTGTACCGCGTCGCGATGAGGGTCGCAATCAGCCGGTGGCGACGATTGCGCAGCGCGTCGGCCGCTTTGGTCCGATACGGTCCGCCAGGGACTGTGGAGGGCGGCGACGAGATTTCGCTGTCAGTCTTAGCCGCGTTGCGCGAGCTGCCATTACCGCAACGGCAGGCACTGGTGATGCATCACATGCTGGGCATGCCGGTCGCCGAGATCGCCACCGAAACCGGGGTGGCGATTGGCACCGTCAAAGCCCGCCTTTCTCGCGGCAGATCGGCGCTGGCACCCCTGCTCGCCGACTTTCAGGAGGTGGCCGGTCGTGAATGAGATGCTGCTGCTCCTCGAGCGATTCGCCAATGCACAAACTGACACCATCGCCGCTCCACCGCTTGCCGTGCTCGAAGCTAGAGCTCGCCGTCGATCTGTGTCGCGTTCGCTCACGAGCCTGAGCGTCGTCGTACTCATCGTCATCGGTCTGGTCATCGGCCTGGCTTCAGTTGGTCTGGCTAGTGAGACCGGCCGGCACGTCGACCGGGTCACGGCGCTGTCGACCGCGGGTCGATGACCGACAGTCGCAAGACGCGATTCTGGCGCGAGCTCCCATTCTTGATTCTGATAGCGCTTGTGCTGGCGCTGCTCATCAAGACGTTCCTTGTCCAGGCGTTCTTCATCCCCTCGGGTTCGATGGAACGCACCTTGCACGGCTGTCCCGGCTGTAGCGGCGATCGCGTCCTGGTCAACAAGCTTGTGTACAGGTTCCGCGACCCCCACCGCGGTGAGATCGTGGTCTTCCGCGGACCTCCGTCTTGGCAGGACACACCCGAAGTCACAACCAGCGAGCCAGGCAATCCGCTTTCACGGTTCTTCCATGAGGTGGGCTCGGCGCTGGGCGTCTCGGCACCGAGTAGCAAAGACTTCATCAAGCGAGTGATCGGAGTGCCCGGCGACCATGTCGTCTGCTGTGACCTGCAGAAGCGAATCACTGTCAACGGACGTCCCCTGACGGAGCCGTACGTCTTCCCGGGTGCCAATCCGTCGGACCAACCATTCGACGTCACGGTGCCTCCGGACCGTCTTTGGGTGATGGGCGATCATCGCAACGAGTCAGCCGACTCTCGTTTCCACATCGCCGACCACGACGGGACGATCCCGATCGACGACGTGATCGGTCGCGCGTTCATCAAGGTCTGGCCCATCGACCATTGGGGCTTGCTACGTGTTCCCGCGACCTTCCATCAGCCCGGCCTTCATGCGATCGCAGCGGTGGTCAGCGGCGCAGGTACGCCACCGTTGGTGTGCCGGCGGCGGGGAAGACTGCTGTTGGCTCGTCGCCCCACCAGCGAGTGAGGGCGCGC
>Ga0070684_100003732_pt1 | contig 11493 bp, 7 predicted proteins | sample KBSC723LmetaG_FD_65653 | JGI IMG/M metagenome (GOLD analysis project Ga0070684, IMG submission 65653) | Corn rhizosphere microbial communities from Kellogg Biological Station, Michigan, USA - KBS C7.2-3L metaG | ecosystem: Host-associated > Plants > Roots > Rhizosphere ...
GGCGAAGACTGATTGGCCTGCTGTTTTTCTGAGCCGGGCGATGGAGACGGACTCTCGCCGGGTTGTTGCTGCTGTTTCTTTTGCGGTTCGTTTTTCGCCTGGGACTGATCTTTTTGCTGTTGTTCTTTTTGGTCTTTGTCGCTGCCCGCGTCTTTTTGCGATTGCTGGTTTTGGGCCTGCTGCTGCTGATCTTTTTGATCCTGCTGATTCTGGTTTTGCTGCTGCTGCTGTTGTTGTTGTTGTTGTTGCTGCTGCTGCTGCTGCTGCTGCTGTTGCTGATCTTTCTGCTGCTGGTCTTTCTGTTGTTGCTGGTGGTCTTGGTTCTGTTGGTTTTGCTGTTTTTGCTGCTGATCTTGCTTTTTCTGTTTGTCCTTTTGCGGTGGCGTTGGGGAAGGGGATGGCTGTTGTTGCTGTTCCTTTTTGTTTTTTAACTCGTCGATTTTCCTTTTGACGTACTCGTAATTGTCTTTCGCCTCTTTGTTTTGTGGATCCAGTTTTAAGGTTTGCTCGTAATGATCGAGGGCATTCGTCCAGTCGCCTAGCTTTTTGTCGTCGCTTTTCTGCATCTCGCCGCGTTGATACAACGTGTTGCCGAGATTGTAATGACCCTTGGTCTGCAAACCTGTATCAGGCGTGAGCAACGCCTGACTGAATGATTCCAACGCTTTATTGTAATCTTTCAGTTTGTAAGCAGCGGCACCTGAATCGAACTGCAGCTCGTCTTCCGCGCGAGATTGCGGATGCGACTTAAGCGTGTCCTGAAATTCTTTGTAAGCATCTTCGAATTTGCCTTGCTGGTACGAATTGAGGCCTGCTGCCGTCGCGAACGCAGATGAACACAGCAGCACGACGAGAGCTGCGGCAGCGCCCGCAGTTTTCACTGGGCCGCCGGCGATAGTACGCGCTGCATTTGGGGCGGGCGCAGGAACGTGGGCTCGCACACGGACGCGTTTTCGCTCGGGAATCAGGATCGACAGCGCGAAAGCAATCAGCGCGGCGCCTAACGGCCACTCGTAACGTTCAATTGGCCGGCGCGACAAACGCACGTCCATCTCAGCAGCCTGCATCTTTGCCAAACCTTCACTCTGAACCTGTTGCATTGTCCGCGGTCCGTTTTCCAAATGCAGATAAAATCCGCCCGTCGCCTCCGCTATTTCGCGCAAACGTTTGTCGTCCAGTTTCGATTTGACGACCTGGCCGTTTATGTCCTTCACGAAGCTTGTCTCACCGTTGTCCCCGGTTACTGGAATGAGTGAGCCTTGCGGTGTCCCGACGCCAACAGTGAAAGTTCGGACCCCTGCGTCCGCCGCGGCAGCTTTCGCAGTTTTCACTGCATCGCCGCTTAATTCTTCGCCGTCAGTGAATATGATCAGCGCGCGATTTCCCATAGCGCTTTTGCCGAAGCTCTGCGTTGCAAGGGTAATTGCGCTCGAAATGTTGGTGCCGCCTTCGGGAATGGTCTTTGTGTCGAGATCGTTGACCGCTTCGATTACTGCGTCGTAATCGATCGTCAGCGGTGCTTGCAAGAAAGCGCGTCCGGCAAAGGCAATCAGGCCGATGCGGTCACCTTGCAATTCGTCGATCAAATCTTGAATCGCCAGTTTGACGCGCTCGAGCCGGCTTGGCTGGACGTCGTTAGACAGCATGCTGCGCGATGTGTCCACGGCGACCAGCAAATCGAGTCCTTTGCGTTTTACATCCTCAAAAGTGTAACCCCAGCGCGGTTGCGCCAGACTAACGATGGCCAAGGCAAGCCCAAGCAACAGCAAACCAAATCTGATAATGCGCCGCGGCCGATTGACCGTACCCGCGAGCTGCGGCAACAGACGCGCGGAAGCAAACTGCTGTAGCCGCTTCAATCCGCGATGTTCCGAACGCACGAAAAGCGCGATCAAGAGCGGGACGAGCAACAATCCCCAAAGCCATTCTGGTGCTCCAAAAGTCATGGCAACTTTTTCCAAATCGTTTGTGACAAAAGCATTTGCGCCACCAGCAACCCGCACCCACCCATCAGACACAGCGGAAAGAGATCACGGTATTGCTGATATTTTTTCACACTTACGGTCGACTTCTCGAGCTTGTCGATGTCGTTGAAAATTTGTTCCAGCGATTCAGTGTCAGTAGCCCGGAAAAACTTGCCGTCGGCGATTTTCGCCACCTCTCTCAAACCGGTTTCATTAAATTGCACGCGCTGATTTTCGTAGAGGATGTTTCCCAATGCGTCCGTCAACGGCCCGCGACTGGTAAAGATAGGCGCCGGCGCGACTCCATTTATTCCGGCGCCGATCGCGTAGAAGTGGATCTTCAATGCTTTCACTGCTTCGGCGGCGGTGTTCGGGGGAATTTTGCCGGCGTTGTTTTCGCCATCGGTCAACAAAACGAGAACGTGGCTTTTTGAACGTTTATCGTTTAGCCGATTTGAAGCCGACGCGATGGCCGATCCGATCGCTGTGCCGTCTTCGACGAGGCCGATCTTTACTCGATCCAGATTCTGCAAGAGCCAATCGTGATCCAGAGTCATCGGGCTCACGACATATGGGCGACCGGCAAACGCAATGATGCCGATGCGATCATTTGGACGAGCCTCAATAAACTTCTGCGTGACCTCCCGAATCGCGTCCACACGTGTCGCTTCCTGTCCCCCGATGGTGAAATCTTTGGTCAGCATTGATCCGGAAACGTCCAGCACAAGCATGATGTCGATTCCGCTGGCCTCGATCTGTGTGAGACTCTTGCCGAGCTGCGGACGCGCGAGAGCAACGACGAAGAAAGCCATGGCTAGCAGCAGCAGCGCACGTAGGATTTTACCGACTCGCGCGGCGCTCTTTTTCCCGATCGCTCGCAAACTCGCTGTAGATGAATACGTCAGCGCCGCGGTGGGCCCGCTTTTCCCGCGCAACCATGCAAGCAACGGTATCGCGAGCAATAAGAGTAGTAGCCACGGACGCCCAAAGGTTAGGGCGCTGTTGCTGGGCAACCAATTAAACAGCTGCAAGTTGACCTCCTTTCACAAAGCGGACCGCCTCTTCCAATAACAATTCGCTGTCCGATGTTGTCGCTTCGTACTTTGCGAACTTAATGAGATCGCAGCGGTTCAAAAAATCTTCCAGCAACGATTTATCATCGGCTGAAAACGAAGGGGCCTTTGCGGTTGCCGTGAGAAATTCTATGGAAGTTTGTCGCGTTGCCGGCACGCCGTACTGCTGCGTCACGTAACGCCTCAGAATGTCGGACACACGAATGCTGAACTGATATGGGTTCATTTTCTCAATTGCGCCCCGAATTTGTTCGAGTTCTTCGATCGCGATTTCCCGCGGCGCCTTCGGCGGCAATTCTGGTTTGCGTCGCTGCACAAACCACCACACTACAAGACCGAGCAGTGACAGGACGACAAACGCGATCACAAAAACAAGCCACGGAGGAATCAACGAATAATCCACCGGCGGCGTGATGTCGTGAAACTCTTCCGCTGCGACCAGCAACGCAGGAGTAATGCAATATTGGAGTAGTGGAGTATTGGCACGCGAATTCATCTCATTGCCCCATCACTCCATTACTCCAACACTGCTTATCGAACCCCGAGCCGGCGCTCGCGTTGCTTAAAGAACGAGCGCAAAGGCGGAAGATAATCTCTGCCGGTTTGCAGCGTGATCGTATCAATATTGTTCCGCCGGAGTGTGCGCGAAAGTTCCGTTTCAAATCCAGTGACGAGATCCGTAAAAACAGTTCGCGTCTTGCGATCTGCGGTATTGATCTCGATCTGTTCTCCCGTTTCGGCGTCCTCCAGGGTAATGATGCCGACGTTTGGCAACACTCTTTCGCGTTCGTCCTGGATCTGAATTGCTATGAAATCGTGGCGTCGCCCGCTCACCGCGAGCGCCCGCGAGAAATCCGGCGCTTGAAAATCCGAGATGAAAAACACAACCGCGCGGCGAGTTACAATCTTGTTCAGGTAATCGAGCGCGAGCCCGGGTTCAGTGCCCCGTCCCTGTGGTTCGAAAAACAAAATCTCGCGGATGATACGTAGCGTGTGCGAACGGCCCTTCTTCGGCGGAATGAAAAGTTCGACCCGGTCGGTGAAGAGCAGGAGCCCAACTTTGTCGTTGTTTCGAATCGCGCTGAACGCCAGAAGACAGGCCACTTCGGCTGCGAGCTCACGTTTGGATTGCGTTGTGCTGCCGAAATTTCCGGAAGCGCTCACATCCACGACCAGCATCACTGTCAACTCGCGTTCCTCGGTGAATTTTTTTACGAAGGCGCTGCCCATGCGTGCAGTAACGTTCCAATCTATCGCGCGAATTTCGTCGCCAGGCTGATACTCGCGCACGTCTTCAAAGTTCATTCCGCGTCCTTTGAAAACGCTGTGGTAATTGCCGGCGAACGCGGTTTCGACCAGACCGCGGGTTTTGATCTCAAGTGTTCTGATTTTCTTGAGAATCTCGGTTGTTTTCTCAGCCCGCTCGTCATCCCGAGCGGATCCCGCTGATTTGGGAGGAGTAGAGGGACGGGACGGCATCACGGCACAGGCAGCCCTGCAAAGATTCGCTCGACGATGGTTTCACTCGTCACCGCCTCAGCCTCGGCTTCATAACTGACGATGATGCGATGTCGCAACACGTCGGGGCCAATACTCTTCACATCCTGCGGCGTGACATAGCCGCGCCCATTCAGGAACGCGTGTGCGCGCGCACCGAGTGCGAGATAAATGGTAGCGCGCGGCGAAGCGCCGTAGCGAATCAGTCCTTCGAGCCGCAGATTATAGGCACCGGGCTCACGCGTGGCCCAGACCACGTCCACAATGTAATCTTTCACGCGATCGTCGATGTAAATGTTGTTAACGACGTCGCGTGCGGCGACGATTTGCTTCGGATCAACCACAGGATCGACTCGCAAGTCAGGGGCTGAAGTCGCCATCAAATCAAGGATGGTTCGTTCCTCGCGCTTTTGTGGGTAGCCGATGTTCAACTTGAACATGAAACGATCGAGTTGCGCCTCAGGCAGTTGGTACGTGCCTTCCTGTTCGATTGGGTTTTGAGTCGCGAGAACCAGGAAAGGATCGGGGAGGGGATAAGTTTGTTCGCCGATTGTGACCTGCCGTTCTTGCATCGCTTCCAACAATGCGCTCTGAACTTTGGCCGGCGCGCGATTGATTTCGTCGGCCAGAATTAAATTCGAAAAAATTGGGCCAAGCTTGGTAGTGAATTCGCCGGTGCGCGGATTATAGATGAGCGTTCCGATTAAATCTGCCGGCAACAAATCGGGCGTGAATTGCAGTCGCTGGAAACCGGTCTGAATGCCTGCGGCCATTGTCTTAACAGTGAGCGTCTTGGCCAAACCGGGGACGCCTTCGAGCAGGAGATGACCATTGGCCAGCAGTCCCAGCAAAAGACGATCCACCAAATACTTCTGCCCGATCACGACGTGACCGACCTGCTGCCGGAGCGCTGGAATCCATTGGCCCAGCTCTCGTACTTCCTGCGTGATTTCCTGCGTCGATTTCATACGGTCTGCTGAGACAGTTTGAGCAGCGAGAACGTTCGATCAAACCTCGCGCATCTTGCTGCTGATCATCTTTCTATACCCTGGGCAAAACGTGCTAAAGGTGAGTCACGAATGTCAGCCCTGAAATCATGGCATCGAGCGATTCTTATTGTGCTGCTCGGCGGCTTAGCCGTGGCGCTCCTGGCATGGATCGCCCGCACCGATCCAGCCATTGGATATTTGCCGCATTACCAAGGCGCGGAATGGATCGTTTTCCCAACTCCAGCTGACTCGCGCGCGCATTGGTCTGCCAGTCTGGATACAACATTCCGGCGCGAATTTGTTTTGCCTCATAAGCCCGTTTCAGCGCGCCTCAGCCTTCGTGCAATGCGGCGCGCCGACGTAAAAGTAAACGGCGTTCCAATTCAGCTTCAGCAGAACCGTAATTGGAAAGACGTTTCAGATGTCGCGCTCACGGAGCAGCTGCGTGAGGGCGCCAACATCGTCGAGGCGCGCGTGTTCAATCAAAATGGACCTCCAACGCTCTGGGCCATCTTGAGTACTGATCAACTGAGTGTGCGGACCGATCAAAGCTGGGAAACATCTGTTGCGGGTTCCTCATGGCGGAATGCCGCGCTCGCTTCCTCAGCAAGGATTCCGGGGCGTGGCAATCTCGTTGCAAGCGGCGAAAGTACTTTTGATGCAGCAAAGAAGATTTGGCCGCTCTGGATTTTGCTGATCGGGATTGCCTCCGCAGGCATCGTTCTGTGGCGCGCAACCGCCAAGCACTTCAAATCGGCAACGTTGGAACGAATCGTCCTTCTTCTGTTCTCAGGACTCTGGTTGCTCTTGTTCTGGAATAGCAGTCGACTCTTACCTTTTCATGCTGGTTTCGATTTTGCAGAACACCTGAAGTACATCGAGTACATCCAGAAAAACTGGTCACTTCCATTGCCGACCCAAGGCTTGGAAATGTATCAGCCGCCGCTCTATTACTTGATCGGCGCGGCAGCTCTTTCAGCATGCAAGCTGTCGATCAACGATCCCCAGTCGGTGGTCGTCTTGCGTTTGCTCGGAGGATTCTTCGGCATCGCACAATTCGTTTTAGTCTTTTTGAGTTTGCGGCTTCTGCTCCCGGTGCGGGCGGCGTTCATCGGACTTTTAATGGCGGCGTTTCTGCCGATGCATTTGTACGTGGCGCAGTACGTGACGAATGAAATGCTGGCCGCAACTTTGGCCACAGCGGCGCTTTATCTCTGTTTGCGTCTGCTGAAAAGCGAGGTGCCTCGCGCATCGCAGTTTGCGTGGCTCGGAGTAGCGCTTGGCGCGACGATGTTGACAAAAGTCACCGGTATTTTGCTGCTGCCAATCGTCATTGCTGCGCTCGCCGGCAGGCTCCGTATCGCGCGAGCGCCGATCACAATCGCGGTACGCAACATCAGTCTGCTCGTTGCGACTTGTCTCGTTGTCTGCGGCTGGCAGTATGCGCGCATCTGGGTGAGGTTTGGTACGCCGTTGGTTGGCAATTGGGACGTGATCAGTGGGTTCTCATGGTGGCAGGACCCAGGTTATCACACTGCAGTTGATTACCTTCGTTTCGGTCGATCTTTAGTGCACCCATTCTTCAGCGGTTTCGCCGGATTCGCCGATGGGATCTATTCCACCTTATGGGGCGACGCGTTATGCGGTGGCGCGTCAAGCTTAACTTTTGCGTGGAACCAACAACCGCTGGTCGGCGGTTATTTGTGGGCGCTGATTCCCACGGCGCTGATTGTCATCGGCGTGGTCGTCGCGATCATTAAATTTGTTCGAAAGCCCTCGAGTGAATTGTTCTTATTGCTTGGATTCGCCGCCGTGTTGGTGCTCGGCTTGATCTTTATGACCCTAAAAATTCCCTCGTATGCTCAAGCGAAAGCGTTTTACGCGTTGTCAGCTATCACACCGCTTTGTTTCTTTGGTGCGCTAGGTTGGGAAACGTTGACACACGGAAGCGAGCGTCTGCGATTTGTTGTTGGTACCTTTGTACTGGTTTGGGCACTGAATAGCTTTGCTACTTACTGGATTACTCCTTCGGTTGCCCAGCATCTGTATGCTGCAAGAGCCTTGGCCACGTATGACAAAATCGACCGGGCAAATGCTGAAGCAGCGAAGGCAGTACAAGTCGATCCCTCGAATGTGGCGGCACGAGGTTTGCACGCGCTGAGCCTGAGCGAACTCGGCGATGGCGCGGAAGCCGTGAAGGAAGCCGAGCGCGCAGTCGAGTTGACTTCGATGGATTCCGAGGCCCATCTCAACCTCGCGATCACAACCGCGCGTAACGACATGGAACGCGCAATCTCCGAAGCCCGACGCGCAATCGAGCTCGGGCCCGGAAATTTTTCAGCGTATCAATTGCTGATGAAATGTCTTGTTGACTCAAAACGCTACAACGAAGCGGCCACGTTCGGACCCGAATGGCTGGCCGCATCGCCTTTCGACGTGGCCGCTCATTCTTCTTTGGCTGTGGCAATGGCACAGACCGGTGACCTGGTTACAGCCGCGCGACAATTTGGTTATGTGATGATGCTAGGGCCGAACGCTGAGGACGCGCTTGCGCAAGTGCATCAGATCCTGGTGTCGTTAGCGAAAACCCCTGATGGGTTGCAACGACTTCGTGATATCGCAGCAAATGCGCCGGATTCACCACGGATGCTGGACGAACTCGCGTGGTTGCTTGCGACGTATCCGGAATCGGATGCCCGCGATGGCGCCGAGGCAGTTCGTCTTGCCGAGCGCGCTTGCAAGCTCACGGATCGGCGCCTCCCTGCCCTCCTAGCAACGCTGGCTGCGGCTTACGCTGAAACTGGAGATTTTTCGCGTGGCGTCGCTGCCGCGGAAGAAGCGCTGAAGAGCGCGCAGGCGATTGGCGACACTGACAGCGTGAAACTGAGCGAAAACATTCTGATGGCGCTTCGCGCAGATCTTCCATTTCGCCACAAGCCGGAGCAGTGACGGATCTTTCTCGTTTGCAAAGTCAGCGTCGGCCAACGTCCTGGGCGCGGGGACGCAGCGTTAAAATGATCGGCAGCCCTGGATAGGGTTCAGCTTCGCGGATGCGAGCTTCGAGGTAACGGCGGTATGTTTCGGTCATCAAGCGAGGATCATTTACAAACAGGACGAATTCCGGCGGATGGAGGGGCGAGCTCACGCGAGCCCGTCTCTGGTGGAGACCGCCCTTCCTCGGTTGGGTCGTATAAAACAATTTGAGCCGGCGACCCTTGACCAATGGAGGCGGATTCGCTTCAAAAGCCTGGCGGAGTAAACGGTTGAGAACTCCCGTGCCAATACGCGTCTGCGATGCGCGTTGGATTTTTTGGATCGATGCAAAGAGACGAGCGACATTTTCGCCAGTCGACGCAGACGTGACCAACACCGGTGCGTAGTGCAAAAAGAAAATCCTCGAGCGCGTCTCCTCGATTAGTTCCCTGGCCGACTGTTTTTCTCCGCGTCTTGGCTTAACCAGGTCCCATTTGTTCAAGACGATGATGGCTGCTTTGCGCGCCTTTTGAATGAGCCCCGCGATCCGTTTGTCCTGTGCCGTAACGCCTATGGTCAGATCGATGACGAGAACGCAAAGATCAGCCCGACGAATGCTGCGTTCGGCGCGCATCACACTGAAAACCTCAGCCGACCTGAAAACTTTCCCCCGGCGGCGGATTCCGGCAGTGTCGATGAAAACGAACTTCAAGCCATCGCGTTCATAAGCTACGTCGACGGCGTCGCGTGTTGTGCCGGGCAGTTTGCTCACAATCGCGCGTTCGCCACGCACGATGGAGTTGATAAGGGAAGATTTACCGACGTTCGGCCGGCCGACGATTGCGATCGCGATTGCAGATTTGATGTTTGATGTTTGATGTTTGATTTTCGCTGGAACGACAGGCGAGGGGAGCAACTGGTCGATTTTATCGATTAACTCGGAAACCCCACGACCATGTTCTGCGCTGACGGAAACTATTTTGTCGAAGCCTAACGAATCAAATTCCGCTGCAAGCGGGTCGTGCTTCGCAGTGTCTATTTTATTAATCACCAGCACGACTGGCTTTCGCGATTTGCGTAGCATACGCACCAGTTCCTCATCTACTGGCGACAGGCCTTGCTTTCCGTCGACAACGAAAAGGAGAAGATCGCTTTCGCGCAACGCGTTTTCGGCGGCATGTCGCACCTGCTGGATCAGTTCGGACTCGCCTGCGCCGAAAATCCCGCCGGTATCCCACAGTGTAAACGGACGCTCGCCGCGAGTGCAGGTTGCCGGAAGCCGGTCGCGCGTGATCCCGGGTTGATTATGAACAATCGCAATTTTCCGGCCGACAAGCCGATTGAACAGCGCGGACTTGCCTACATTCGGCCGTCCAACAATCACTACGTTGGGTGTGAGTGGCATCGGCATCCCTGCCGATGATCCGGGCGGGGCCGGATTTTGATTGGCTGGGAAGCCAATGCCACGTCCTGTCTTCGTCGCGTCGTTCACCCAGCAAAGTTACATCTAGGGTTTCGCTGGGTGCGCGTGACCTTCAGCCTGCAACTGACGCACGCCCTCTGTAACGTAAATGATTCCTGAAACCAGTGTGAACGTGCCGGCTGCAAGCACAACATAGATCAGGGGAACGATACGCAGTTGCAGCATCACCCATCCGATGGCCACCATCTGTAAAACCGTCGCGATCTTTCCCGTCCAGTGTGGCTTTACGTGCACTTTTCCGTTGAGCAAATACAGGACAAGCGTCCCGACCAGAAGAATGGCGTCGCGCGAAATTACGAGCACCGGAAACCAGACCGGGAATTTTCCGCTCTCCGGTTCGACCTCGCTCCAGCTTGTTAGGCTTAACGTGATAATACCGCTCAGCAACAACCCCTTATCGGCAATGGGATCGAGAATGATTCCGAGTGTGCTGCGTTGGTTGTATCGTCGAGCCACGTAACCGTCGAGTCCGTCACTCACCGCAGCGAGGATGAAAATTGCGATCGCTGCGAACCGTTGCCACTCGAGCGGTTGGCCGCGTTTAACGCTCTCGCCATAGTAGATCGCCATTGTGACGAAGGCCGGGATCATCAGGATCCTAACGACAGTGATTTTGTTGGCGGTCGTCATGGCGCGCGCCGCAGCGCAAAACAATTGTAGGACGTTTGATTCGCTCGCGCCAGCGAGCTCGCCTCGGGGGCCGCCCGTCCATGTAGCCGAAAAGAATACCTAGCGCTTATCAGCCAATGCGGCCGGCTTTTTTGCAGACGGAATCTCGAATTTTTCGATTTGGTTCTTGATCTCGTTTGCGAACGCCGCCGCTCCGGCGCCATTTACGACCCGGTGATCGAATGTCAGCGAGAGCGTGATGACTTCAGCAGTTTCGTTCTTCGTTTTATTCGAAACTAATTCTCGGTGCGCGGTCCCAATGAACAGCGTACCGACCGACGGAGGCACAACAATCGGCGCGCCGGCTTTCACTTCAAACGCGCCGAGACTCGTGATTACCACCGGCGCGTTCATGGCGTCAACACGGCCGCCGCGTGTCGCGGCGACTGTCTCGTTGAAAGCACTAACGAATTCCGGCCAGCTCTTTTGATTTGCCGTTGTGATCACGGCTGTTGCAAGGCGGTCGCCTTCCAATGCGACAGCAATACCAAGATCGAAATTGTCATTCTGAACGATCTGGTCGTCTTCGAGAATCAATCGGCGAAACGGCGCATGGCTTTCCATTGCACGCACGACCGACCACGCAATCATGACCGAAGGTGAGGGAGCCTGCTCGCGATCTGTCTTTTTCAACGCCTGGCGTGTCTCCCGAATCGCGTCCCAGCGCACGTCTATTTGAAGGTTGGCAGAGATTACGCGATTCAGTTTGCGCGTAATGGTCGGCGAAAGCGCAGGCTCGATTGCTGTAGCCGGGGGCGATGACCCCGGTTTTCTTATGGCAGTTTCAGTTGCTGCATAGCCGCGATCGACGCCCGCGGCTACAGAAGCCGACGATTCTTTTGCTG
>Ga0070684_100003739_pt1 | contig 11480 bp, 13 predicted proteins | sample KBSC723LmetaG_FD_65653 | JGI IMG/M metagenome (GOLD analysis project Ga0070684, IMG submission 65653) | Corn rhizosphere microbial communities from Kellogg Biological Station, Michigan, USA - KBS C7.2-3L metaG | ecosystem: Host-associated > Plants > Roots > Rhizosphere ...
AACGGCGCGCAGACCCGTATCGGGACACGAACGTCATCGACGAGCGCGCCCCGCGCGTCAATCAGGCCGTGGTCGGGGCGGTGGCCCTCCTCGGCGTCGCGACCGGCTGGTGGTGGCTCTATGCGCTCCTCGCGCTCCAACTCGCCCTCGGTCTGACCCTCGGGCGCCGCTGGTGCCTGGCGTGCGTCGCCTACTTCGAGCTGATCCAGCCGCGGCTCGGCGAGGGACGGCTCGAGGACGCCCGCCCGCCCCGCTTCGCGAACATGGTCGGCCTCGGTGTGCTCACCGCCGCGACCCTCGCCTCGCTGGTCGGGCTCGACCTGCTCGCGTCGGCGCTCGGCGCCCTCGTCGCGTCGCTTGCCCTGCTCGCCGCGGCAACGGGGTTCTGCGCCGGCTGCTCCGCGTACAAGGTCGGCTACCGGCTGACGGGCCGCCGGTTCGTCTCCTGCCCGCTGCCCCCCGGGCCTGCCTAGGAGACATCGGGCGCGGACGCGGCGCTGCGACCGGCAAGCCAGCGCGCCGCCTGGACGACGGCGACGATCACGGCGAGTGCTGCCCCGGCCATCACGATCGCGTCCGATCCCGGTGGATTCAGGAGCTTCACCCCGGAGAGCGTGAGCACCGACGCAAGGGCGATGCGGAGCGCGCGGTCGGGAAGGCGCAGCGTCAGCCGGCCGCCGATCAGGACGCCGGGCACGGAGCCGATCAGGAGCCAGCCGGTGGCGCCGAGGTCGACGTGGCCCACGACAAGCTGCCCCACGCCTGCAACGGCCAGGAGAACGGCCGCGTGGAAGATGTCCGTGCCGACGATCCGGACGGCGGTGAGTGGGAACGCGATCATCATGACGAGCCCGAAGAGCGTGCCGCTGCCGACCGACGTGAGCCCCACGATGAATCCTCCGACGACGCCCGTCGCGACCGCGATGATGCGATCTCTGTTCGTGAGGAAGAACGGCTTGTCCTCTGGGTAGGAGTGAAGGTAGGCCTTGACGAGAAAGGCGATCCCGCACGCGACGAGCGCAAGACCGAGAATCGCCTTCGCCGTGTCCTCGTAACCCTCGCCGTACTCCTTCTTCAGCCACCAGGAGACAGCGACGCCGATCAGCGAGAACGGCGCCGAGCCGAGCAGCATCCATGCGGCGAGGCGTGCCTGGACGTGCCGCATCCTGCGGTGCTGCACCGCGCCGAACGACTTGAAGATCGCACCGTGCACGATGTCCGTGCCGATCGCGATCGACGGCTTGAAGCCGAAGACGAGGATGAGCATCGGTGTCATCAGCGAGCCGCCGCCCATGCCCGTGACGCCGACGAGGAGGCCGATCAGCAGCCCTGCGAGTGAGAGCTTCCACTCCACGATCGTCTAGACGACCGGCGCCGTGTCGTCTTCGCGTTCGGGCTCCGACGCGAGCAGGACCTCGACGAGCGTGTCGCCCCGCAGCCCCAGGCGCAAGGTCTCGAGCGAGATGACCTCGTCGGGCGGGATGTTCCCGAGGTTCACGTTCGGGCCGAAGTGCTTCACGAACCACGCCTGCGAGTCCTTCGTCGGCGCCTCGAAGAGGACGTTGTCGACCGAGACCTCGTGCGCGATTTCGTCGATCAACCCCGTCCGCATGTCCCCGTCGGAGCGGAAGATGCCGGCCGTGCCGCCCTCGCGCCCCTCGGTGATCACCTTCCAGGCGCCCGCGGCGAGCTCCTCCTTGATCCACCCCACCCACTGGTAGGGCGCGTACACGACCTCGGAGTCCTTCGAGCCGACCTCCGAGAGCACGGTGAAATCGCGAGCGAAGTCCTCGATCAGCTCGAGCTTGCGGTCGCGCGGGATCTCGAGCGTCCCGTCCGAGATCTCGACGTGCGAGAACCGACGCTCCGTCAGCCACTGCTTGAACTCGTCGATCCGTCCACGTCCGTAGACGGCCTCGAAGAGCGTCCCGCCGCAGACGACCGGCGTCTCGAACGACCGGTATAACGCGATCTTCTTTTCGAGGTTGTTCGTGACGTAGCTGGTCCCCCAGCCGAACTTCACGATGTCGACGAACTCTCCCGCGGTGTCGAAGAGACCTTCGATGTCGCGGAGGTTGAGCCCCTTGTCCATGACATGGGTGATCCCGACCTCGCGCGGCTTCCCCGACCGGGCGGGGACGCCGAGGAACCCGTCACTGAATCCTGGCATATAGCTCCTCCAGTTTCGTCCTGGCCCGGTCCTGTACCTCACGGTAGAGCGAACCGCCGTGGGCGTCGATCCCCACGATCAGCGGGCCGAAGTCCTTCACGCGGAACTTCCAGAGGCACTCGGGCATGAGCTCCTCCCAGGCGACCTCCTCGATCTCCTCGATCTGCGTCGTCTCGAGCGCCGCCGCGCCGCCGACGATCGCGAAGTAGACCATCCCGAGCCGCCGCATCGGCTCGATCGCCTCGTCGGGGAAGCCGCCCTTGCCGCAGATCGCGCGGACCCCGTACTGGGCTCCGAGCCCCTCGGTGAAGCGCGCCATTCGCGCGCTCGTCGTCGTGCCGATGCAGATCTTCTCGTAGCGGCCGGGGCCGAGCTTGCGGACGTTGGGCGCCGTGTGCAGGAGGAACGCGCCGGTGAGATCCATCGGCGGCTCCACGCCCTGGTCGAAGATCCGGATCTGGGTGCGGTCGCGGATCCCGATGATGTGCCCCTGCACGATCACCTCGTCGCCGGCGCGCAGCGTCTCGACCTCGGCCGGATCGGTGATCGGGAACGTGACCTCGTGAGTCGCCATCAGACGCCTTCCTCGCTCGGCTGGGGTCGGACGGCGGTCGCAGCGACCGGGCCGGCAGCGGCTGCGCGGGGAAGCGCGCGCATACCCCCACCCAGGGTGGGGAAGCCTCCCGCCGCCCTCGACGGCGATTCTACGGACGGCGCGACCGACGAGCCGTGCCGAAAGCGGAACGATTCGTCCACAGGACGACAGAGACGGCGCGCTCCGAGCATCACCCACCACCTCGGGCTGCGGCGGTCAGCGCGTCGGCCAGCCTCGTCGCAGTGGCTGGGTCGAGGAGCACGTCGACGTCTCCGTCCGTCGCGATCGACACCACCAGGCGAACCCGTCCCTCGTCGGACGAGACCTGGGCCCACGCCGACTCGCCGTCGACGGTCTCGAAGTCGAACGCGCTCGTCATCACGCCTCCCGGTCGTAGTCGACGGTCCCGTCTGCGGCGATGTGCGCCGACGCGCGCCGTGCCGCCCAGCATTGGTAGTTCACCGCGACCGGGTTCAGGGTCATGTGCGTGTCGGCGTGCTCGATGTGGCACTGGAGCACGGTCACGTCGCCGCCGAGCCCCATCGGGCCGATGCCCGTCTCGTTGAGGAGCTCGTAGAGCTCGTCCTCGAGCTGCGCGACGAGCGGGTCCGGGTTGCGCGAGCCGACCGGGCGCGCGATCGCCTCCTTCGCCAGGTGCATGGCGTAGTCGGCCGAGCCGCCGAGCCCGATCCCGACGATCCCGGGCGGGCACGGCTTGCCACCCGCGTCGACGATCGACTCGAGCACGAAGCGCTTGATCCCGGCGACCCCGTCGGCCGGAACGAGCATCTTCAGGAACGTCATGTTCTCGGAGCCCGACCCCTTCGGCACGCACTTCACGTCGAGCCCGTCCCAGTCCGGGACGAAGTCCCAGTGGACGATCGGGACGCGGTACCCGACGTTTGCGCCGGTGTTCTCGCGCGTCAGGGCGTGCACGGTGTTGGAGCGCAGCGGATGCTCGACCGTCGCGCGCTCGGTGCCGGCCTTGAGTGCTGCATAGATCCGCGCTGGATGGAGCGGGAAGTGCTCGCCGACGCGGCAGTAGTAGACGGCGATGCCGGTGTCCTGGCAGACGAGGTTCTTCTGCTCGTCCGCGATCTCGACGTTCCGTTGGATCGTCTCGAGGACGCGGATGCCCGTCGCCGAGGTCTCGCGGTCCTTCGCGGCCGCGAGCGCATCGCGCAGGTCCTGAGGAATGTCCTTCAGCGCCCACACGTAGAGGTGCGCGGCCCCTTCGAGGACGGCCTCGTCGAGATCGACGATCGTCGTCGACATGGCTCCTCAGCTTCTCGCCTTCTCGGCTGCGGCCTTCCCGGCCCGACGTCCGAAGACGACGCACTCGAGGAGGCTGTTGCCCATCATGCGGTTCCGCCCGTGCGTCCCACCCGCGATCTCCCCGCAGGCGAAGACGGCCTCGAGCGTCGTCTCGGCTTGCGTGTCGATCACGAGGCCGCCGTTCTGGTAGTGGAGCACGGGGTAGGTGAGGATCCGCTCGGCCAGCGGGTCGATGCCCGCGCCACGGTAGCGCCGCAGCATGTACGGCAGCGAGACGTCCGCGTCGGCGGGCGAGATCCGGGTGGTGTCGAGCCAGACCGCGGGGCGGCCGTCCTCGGTCTGCACGCCTCGACCGGCCTCGACCTCGTCGAAGATCGCCTGCGAGACCTCGTCCCGCGGGCCGAGCGAGTCCGTGAACTCCTCGCCGTCGGCATTCAGGAGCACCGCGCCGTAGGCGCGGGTCGTCTCCGGGATCGAGTAGCCCTGCATCGTCGCGGGCCACGCGCCGCCGTTCGGGTGGTACTGGAGCGCGTCCAGGTCGCGCTCCGCCGCTCCGGCCTCGAGCGCGATCCGCGTCGTCTCGCCCGTGGCGTTCGGGTGATTCGTGGAAAGCTCTCCACGGCGGCCCGCCTCCGCATAGCAGCGACCGCCCGAGGCGAACACCACCGCGCCCGCGGTTACCGTGCACGTCTCGCCAGGGGTGGCGAACGTCGCGCGCCAGCCGGCGTCGTCGGGCTCCAGCGACTCGAGTCGATGGTGCGCGAGGGTCTCGGCCTCGCCGGCCTCGTGCTGCTCGCGCAGCGCCTTCGTGATCGCGTGTCCGGTTCTGTCGCCGACCTGGAGGAGCCGCTTGCGCGACGCGCCGCCGCACCGCGCGAGCCGGTAGCCCCCGTTCTCGCGCGTGAACCTGCAGCCGAGCTCCTCGAGCCACGCGATCGCCGACCGGGCCTCCGAGGCCAGCACCTCGACGAGAGCCGGGTCGGCGGTGCCGTGGGAGGAGCGGAGCACGTCGTCGGCGTGCTGCTCCGGGGAGTCGTCGTCGCCGAACGCCGCCTGGATGCCTCCCTGCGCCTTCGACGAGTTGTTCGCTTGCAGGGTCGTCTTCGTCGCGAGCCCGACACGGGCGCCGGAGCGCTCCGCGGAGACCGCCGCGGCGAGCCCCGCGGCGCCGCTGCCGATCACGAGCACGTCGAAGGCGGGTGCGCGCGACACGCAGGCATGCTACCGGACTTCCAGGGGTCAATTTATGAGCTGGATTAGCACTGCTTATTCAAGAGAGGGTGGGTAGACTTCCGTCGTGCCCACCCTCGCGGACGTCATGCGCGCCGAGGTGATCGAGGTCGCCCCGGAGGACACCCTCGGCGAGGTCGCCGAGCGGATGAGCGCCGTCAACGTCGGCGCGGTGATCGTGAAGGATTACGGCCGTCTCATCGGGATCCTCACCGAGCGGGACATGCTGAAGGCGATGGCTGCACGCGTGCACACGAGCGAGGCGCGCGTACGCCAGTGGATGACCGAGGACCCGCTCACGGCGTCCGCGGAGATGGATGTCGAAGAGGCCGCGCAGATCATGCTCGAGCACAACTTCCGGCACCTGCCGGTGCTCGACGACTCGGGCCTCGTCGTCGGGCTCGTGAGCCTGCGGCGGGTCGTCGCCGCGACGAAGGCCGCGGCCCGCAACCCGGCCTGACGCCGGCGCTCTAGCAGGCGTCGGACGCGCCGCGGACGACCGCGGTCGCTGCCTGCGCCACCGAGACGTGCATGCGCGCGAGCCGCTTCACGAGCGTGGGGTTGCCGCGGATCGCGGTCACCGTCCTGGACGTCGTGGCGCCCGGGGTCGTCTTGGCGAAGAGGCAGGATGCCGGGCTCTTGCGCCCGTCCAGCCAGCCCGCGGTGTAGAGGTACCGCAGCGGCGCTCTGCCGTACGGCGCCCGGGCGAGGACGTTCCTCGCCTCGGCTCCCGAGACGCCGTGCGACCGGGCGTCCCGCGCGACGAGCGCCTGCGCCTTGGCAGCCGTCGTCGGGAGGCGTGCGGCGAGCTTCCCTTCCGGGATCGTCGCGATCGCGATCGCCAGCGCCGCGACGGCTGCGGTGACGAGCGCGTACTCGCCCATGCGCACATGATCCGCCGGTTCGCCGGAACCGTCAATCGCAGCAGGCGTGCTGCTCCCGTACCTGTGGGCGACTCGGCACAGAGATGGCACGAGTCGGCCGTTGTGTACTGCCGCCACGTTGCTTATTTTGCAAACAAGTGATGGCGCACCAGACGACAAGGAGGAGAACCATGTTCACCCAGCTGACGGAGGAGCTGCTCGACCTCGAGGCGACCACGAAGGGGTACGGCGGGGCGCTGTACGCCGCGGTCGACCCCGGCGGAAGCTGTTGTGGCGGCTGCTGCAACCTCGTCCTCTGCTGCTGCTGTTCCCAGATCTGCTGGTGAACACGGCGGCACAGCACGCGGAGCGCCCGCGGGGCGGACAAGCCTTCCGCCGACCCCTGCTCGCGCCCTGGTGGCGCACTCTCGAGGAGCGTGACCGGTTGCTCTTCGAGCATGCGGGCCGGGTCGTCGAGCTCAACGGACGGGCCGTCCGAGCGCTCCTGCCCACGCTCATACCTCTCCTCGACGGCACGCACACGGTGCAAGAGATCGTCGAGATCCTCGGAGTCGCGGCGGAGGCTCCGATCGCGAGGGCATTGGCGCTGCTCGACGATCACGGCCTGCTCGTGGAGGGCCCGGGGAGCGAAAGCGCCGGCGCATGCTACGTCGCGGCGGTGTGCTCGTCGACGCCCGGCGCCGTTTCCTCGGCGTTGGCGAGCTCCCGTGTCGCGATCCTCGGCTCGGCGCCCGCCGGAGCCGAGATCTCGCGTCTGCTCGAGTCGGCCGGTGCGGTCGGGACGACGTCGGCGCCGATCGACGGACCGCAGCTGGAGATGGACGCGGACCTGATCGTCGCTGCGCCGGCGGCCGAGGAGACGGCATGCCTTGCAGGCCTGAACGAGGGCCGCCTGCGTGACGGGACGCCGTGGCTCGTCCTACTGCCGACGGACGGCCGCTTTGCTGCTATCGGCCCGTTGTACGTGCCCGGACAGACGGCCTGTCACGCCTGCTACCTCCTGCGGCGCGGAGCGACGTCCGGCTACGAGCAGGACTTCGCGCTGATCGAGCGACGGCCGGTCCGGGCGTCGATGCCCGGGGCGGCGAGCGGGATCGCGGCAGGGCTCGCCGCGCTGATCTGCCTCCGCTGGCTCGGCGCGCGCGATCCGACGCTGCCCGGGGTGCTCCATGCGCTCGAGCTCCAGGGGCCTTTCGCCGTCACGCGGCATCGAGTGCTCCGCGTACCGCGCTGCCCGGCGTGTGCCGTGCCCTCACCGCCGCCGAGCCCGTGGTTCCGGGAGCTCGATGCTTGAGCTGCTCGACAGCCCTGCGACCCCCGTGGCCGACGCGCTCGTCAGGCTGGAGCAGGCCGTCTCGCCGCTGGTGGGCATCGTGCGTGTCGCGCCCGCGATCATGGTCGCTGCGGACGAAGCCCGACTGCACGCATTCGCGTGCCAGGTCGCGAGCGCAGCCAAGACGACCGGATCGGCAACCGTCGAATACGCGGGCTCCGCCCACGTGCGCTCCGAGCGGGCGCGCGCCGCCTCGATCGGCGAGGCCGTCGAGCGCTACTCCGCCACCTACGTCCCCGAGGGTTTGGCGACCGCCTCGGCGGCCGAGCTCGGGGGGAACGCGGTGCCGCCCGAGTCGTACGCGCTCTTCCACGAGCGACAGCACGTCCCGGGTTTTCCGTTCGCGCGGTTCACGCAGTCGACCCGCCTGTCGTTCGTGGAGGGTTTCGCCCTCGACGACGGGCGACCGGCATTCCTCCCGGCGCAGCTCGTCTACCTCCGCTACGGCCGCTCCGAACCGCCGATCGGCTATCCGACCAGCAACGGCCTCGCCTGCGGGCCAACGCTTGCGGAGGCCGTGCTCGCCGCGCTCCTCGAGGTCGTCGAACGCGACGCGATGATGCTCGTCTGGGCGAACCGGCTCTCGCTTCCGCAGCTCACGTGGCTCGACGACCCGGCGATCCGAACGCTCGACAGGCTGGCATTCGCCCCCACCGGGCTCAGGTACGCGGCGATCGACGCCAGCGCCTTCTTCGGCGTGCCGACCGCCATCGGCGTCGTCCACGGCGCCGACGGAGACCGAGCCGCGATCGGCATCGGTGGCGGCTGCGCACCGACTGTGGGCGACGCCTGGAGGACGTGCGTCGCGGAGGCCTTCGCCGTCCACCGTTGGCTGCGCGGCCTGCTCGCCGGTTCGCCGACGCCGATCGAGCGCGTCGAGGACGTTCGCACGCTCGAAGATCACACGCTGTTCCACGGAATGCCCGAGCGAGCGGGCGAGCTGGCGTTCCTGGAGGCTTCCGGCGACGAGCGCCGCACGACGGACGTCCCCGCCGTTCCCGGCCGCAGTCCGGGGGAGATCGTTGCCGAGATCGTGCGGCGTCTGGGCGATCAGCGCGTCTCCGCGTACGCCGTCGACGTCACCTCGCCCGACGTCGAGGAGCTCGGCCTGAAGGTCGCCCGGGTGGTCACGCCCCAGCTCTGCGCGCTCGACGTCTTCGGAGGCGCACCGTACCGGGGTGGCACGCGGCTCTACCGCGCGGCCTTCGAGGCCGGCCTCGTCGGCAGGCCGGTGACGTACGACGACCTCAACCCGCTCCCGCACCCATACCCGTGAGCGCTCCCGAGCCACAGACGCTGCTGTTCGGCACCGTCGTCTACGGCGACGCCCCGCCGGCCTCGGACGACCCGGCCGAGCTGTTCCACGAGTCCTCCCGCTTCTACCCGGACGTCGTCGACACGTCGGCGGTGGGCGGGGCGCTGCTCGTCCGCAGCCCCGAGCTCCAGGCGAGCGTGCGGCGGGCGGTGCGTCGGCGGACCGGTTTGCCTGCTGTGCCGCTCCCCGAGGCGGAGCCTGTCAGTGGAAGCCTCGACACGCTGGTGGCGGCGCGCCGCTCGACCCGCGAATACGCGGCCACTCCCCTCCGGCTCGCGCAGCTCTCGACGCTGCTGCGCGCGAGCTACGGCGTCACCGGCGCGGACGGCCCGCAGCCGTTCCGCGCGGTCCCGTCGGGTGGCGCGCTCTATCCGCTGGAGCTCTATCTCGCGGCACAGCGCGTCGAGTCGCTCGAGCCCGCGCTCTACCATTTCGATCCGCTGCGCGCCGCGCTCGAGCGCATCCGCCCGCTCGGGGACGACGAGCTCGCGGGACTCACGCCGTACGACGAGCTCCTGGTGCCGAGCGCCGCCGTCGCGATGATCACCGCCGTCTTCTGGCGATCGCGCTTCAAGTACGGCTCACGCGCGTACCGCTTCGCGCTGCTCGAGGCCGGTCACCTGGCGCAGAATTTCCTGCTCGCCGCGACGGCGCTCGAGCTCACCACGTGTCCGGTGGGCGGCTTCTTCGATCGGAGAGTCGACGCGCTCCTCGGGGTCGACGGGCTGTACGAAGCTGCGCTCTACCTCCTGCCCGTCGGAGCGAGCGCCCGGTGACGGTCGCGCGGCTCGCGTGGTGGACGGCCACCGTCGCGCTGGCCTTCGCGCTTGCCCCACGGATCGACCCGTTGATCAACCATCGAGCGGCGGCGGTGCCGCTCGGAGTCTGCGCCGGCGCGATGCTGTTCGCCCTGCTCGTACGCAGGTCCGTCCCGGCCGCCACGCTCTCGCGCGTCCCCCGCGAGCGGCTCCTCGCGCGGACCGTCGTCCTCACGGTCAAGGCGGCTCACGAGGAGGCGATCTGGCGCGCCGTCGTTCTCGGTTTCCTGGTCGTGCCGATCGGCCGCATCGGAGCGCTCGTCGTGAGTACCTTCCTCTTCGCCGCTGCCCACGCGAACCGCCTTGGAGCGCGTGCGACGCAGCACCTCGCGACCGGCCTCGTGTTCGGGCTCGCGTACCTCGTCACGGGCAGGCTCGGCGCGGCGATCGGTGCCCACGCGACCTACAACGTGCTCGTCGGTGTCGGCCTCCTGACTGGTCGGGACGTGTCTCTATCGGCCACTAGCCACGCGACGGGCACGCTCGTACGATCGCCTGGCGCGTCCCGACCGACCCCGGCTCCGGCCGCGCGGCCCATAGTGGAGTCACCGCCGGTCGCCAGCCTCGTGGCAGTCTCGAAGTCGTTCGGCGCCGTGCGGGCGCTCGAGAGGGTCGATCTCGAGCTTCGAACGGGAGAGATCCTGGCGCTCCTCGGGCCGAACGGCGCCGGGAAGTCCACCGCGGTCTCCCTGCTGCTCGGTCTGCGCCGACCGGACTCGGGGCGCGCATTCCTCCACGGGCGGGATCCCCGGGACCCCGAGGCCAGACGTGGGGTCGGCGTGGTGCTCCAGGAGGTCGGCTTTCCGCTCTCGCTCCGTGTCCGCGAGGCCGTGGAGTTCGTCCGGGCGCACGACTCCGACGCGCCGCCGACCGTCGAGGTGCTCGAGCGTTTCGCTCTCGCCGAGATGTCCGACCGTGTCGCGCTCGGCCTATCCGGGGGTCAACAGCGGCGCCTGGCGGTGGCGCTCGCGCTCGCTGGCAGCCCACGCACCTTGTTCCTCGACGAGCCGACCGCCGGCATGGATGCGACCGCCCGCCGAGCGCTGCTCCGCGACATCGCAGCCTTCGCCGCGGATGGGGGCGCCGTGCTCCTGACGACACAGCAGCTCGACGAGGCCGAGGAGGTCGCCTCCCGCGTCGTGATGCTGGTGCGAGGCGGGATCATCCTCGAGGGGACGGTGGCGGAGGTTCGTGCCCGCGCCGGTCTCGCCAAGGTCACGCTGCGCGCCGAGACGCTGCCTCGTCTGCCGGGCGTCGAATCCGTCGAGTCCAGCGTCGATCTACACGTGGTCTACGTCGAGGACGCGGATGCGTTCGTCGCGGCTCTCGTTCGCTCGGGAGTCGCGTTCCGCGACCTCCGGGTGACGCAGATCAGCCTCGAGGACGCCTTCGTGGCACTGACGCAGGAGCCCGACGGATGAGACTCGCGCTCGCCTACGCGAAGATGGAGACGATCCAGTACGGCAGGTACACGCCGTACTCGGTCCCGACCCTCGCGCTCCCGGCGGTGCTGATGCTGGTCTTCGGTCATCAGGTCGTCCAGGGCGAGCCCGATCGAATGGTTGCCGGGTTCGCGGCAACCGCGCTGATCACCGTCGCGCTCTTCCAGTTCGGTGTGGGGATCGCGATGGGCCGGGTGACGCCCTGGGAGACCTACCTGCGGACGCTGCCCGCCGGCGCCGCTACGCGCATCACCGGCCGCATCTGCTCGGCGCTCGTATTCGCCGTCGCCACGGTTGCGGTCGTGATGGTGGTGGGCGCAGCGGTCTACGGAGCGGGCTACCCGCCCTGGCGGTTCGGAGCGCTGGTGCTCGCGCTGTTGCTGGGCAGCGTGCCGTTCGGTCTCGCGGGGATCGCGCT
>Ga0070684_100003741_pt1 | contig 11478 bp, 7 predicted proteins | sample KBSC723LmetaG_FD_65653 | JGI IMG/M metagenome (GOLD analysis project Ga0070684, IMG submission 65653) | Corn rhizosphere microbial communities from Kellogg Biological Station, Michigan, USA - KBS C7.2-3L metaG | ecosystem: Host-associated > Plants > Roots > Rhizosphere ...
GACCTACGTCCACCTCGGCGCCGTCTACATCACGGGCTTCAAGAACCGCGACAAGGCGATCCAGAGCTTCAACCGCGCGCTGGAGATCGACCCCGCGATCCAGCTTTCGAAGGGGATCGCGACGTCCGACGTGATGGAGGCCTTCAACACGGCCAAGCGCGAGCGTGGCGGGGGCGGTGGTGGTGGCGGTGAGACGGCCGCGCCGCCTCCGGGCAAGAAGCGCAAGGGCCCGGTCATGGAGGGCAGCGACGAGGCCGCGGCCGCGCCGCCGAAGAAGCGGGCGCCGCGCGAGGAGAAGTCGTCGACGTCGGATGACGACTCGGAAGAGAAGGACCTGCCGGTCAAGATCCAGGCCCTCGACTGCCCGAACGAGGACGAGGCCATCATCGATCGCCCCGCGGTCCTGCGCTGCGCGGTCGCGCCGAACCTCCCCGTCGCCAAGGTGTTCCTGATGTACCAGGAGCCCGGCAAGGAGGAATACACCGAGCTGGAGATGAAGAAGTCTCCCAAGGGCTGGTGGGTCGGCAAGATCCCGAAGAAGGCCGTCACCGGGAAGTCGGTGAAGTACTACTTCGAGGGGCGCAACGCCGCGGGCAAGGCGGTCGTCCGCAACGGCGAGGTCGAGAGCCCGAACTTCCTGCTGGTCATGGAAGAGGACGCGTACCGCGAGGCCAAGAAGCAGCGCGGCGGCGAGGCCCTCGGCGAGGACGTCGAGAACCCGCTGGACGTCGCGGAAGGTCCGATCAAGCAGTCCCGGCTCGGTGGGCACCGAGAGGACGTCGGCCTGGACGTCCGGTTCGGCAAGCGCAAGTGGTGGTTCGGCCTCACCGGCGGCAGCGGCTTCGGCTACGCGAAGGGCAAGGGGCTCGAGGCCGTCAATAACTCGCCCGAGACGACGGTCCCGGCGGGCACGCCCCCGGTGTGCGGGCAAGGCAGCGGCTTCCACGACCTGTCCGCCTGCTTCCAGCCGGGCGGCGCCTGGGCCGGGTACTTCCACATCTCGCCCGAGCTGGGCTTCATGCTGACGCCCAACATCGCGCTGTCCCTCGAGGGACGCTTGCAGTACATCCCGCAGGATTCGAAGTTCAAGCGCTTCGCCGCGACGGGCGCGATGTCGGCCCTGGTGAAGCTGATGTTCTACACGCAGCAGCGCCAGCTTCGCTTCTACGGCGGGCCGATCGTCGGCGGCGGCGAGGGCTTCCGCTTCGTCGTGAAGCCGGGCTCGGGCATCACCGATCCCAACGATCCGCTCTACAGCGTTCGGGATTTCACCGACACGGTGAAGGCCGGGCCGTTGATCGCCGGCGGCGGTGGCGGCATGAACTTCGAGGCGACGCGGCGGGTGTCGGTCGTCGTCGAGGCGCACGCGCTGGCGGGCTTCCCCACATTCGGGTTCGTGCTGGACGGCAACGTCGGCCTACAGTTCAACTTCTACAGCGAGACCGAGGTCTCGGGTCCGAGCGGTTCGGGTCGCTACATCCCCAAGGAGGAGGACGAGGAGCCGAAGTAGCCCGGCGCCGTGCGCCCCTTCGATGGCGGCGCGCTCGTCGGCGGAGATCGCGCGCTCGGCGCCCGCGCCGCGCATCAGATCGGCGTGGCTGCGCAGCGGCCGTCCCGTCGCGGCTTCCCAGAGGATCGCGCCGACCGCATAAAGGTCGGTCGCGGGCGAGCTGGGCGCGCCGTGAAACTGCTCGGGCGCGAAGTACAGCGGCGTGCCCGCCGCGCTCGCGGCGGCGCGCGGATCGCCCACCAGGCCGGCCGATCCGAAGTCGGCCAGCACCACCGACCCGGGCGCGCGCAGCAGCAGGTTCGACGGCTTGAGATCGCCGTGGACGATGCCCGCCGCGTGCACGTGGGCCAGCGCGCCCATCAGGGTGCGGGCCGTCGCGCGCAGCTCCGCCGTCGCCAGGCCGGTCGGGTGCTCGCGCAGGCGCTGGCGCAGGGTTCCGCCCGCGATCCATTCCATCGCGACCGCCCGGGCCGCCTCGTCGACGTCGTAGATCGCGACCACACCGGGGTGGCGGACGGCGGCGGCGACGCGCGCGTCGGCGAAGAACCGGCGCAGCGATTCCGACCGGCCCGAGCCCGAGAGCTGGGGGTGCAGCACCTTCAGCGCGACGTCCAGCTGCAGCGCCTCGTCGCGCGCCAGGTAGACGGTGGCGGTCGCGCCGCGTCCCAGCTCGCGCAGCAGGCGGAAGCGCAGCGTCTCGACGCCCGCCGGTGACACCAGGGTCTGCGAGGCGTCGATCTCGACGTCGGAGCGCGTGGGCCGCAGCAGCGCGAGGTGCGTGCGCGCCTGGGGATCGTCGATGTCGTCGGCGAGGATCTTCTCCCAGCGCTCGGCGGCCGCGAGGACCGCGCCCTCGGCCTCGTCCAGCTCGGCGAGCCGGCGGACCGCCTCGCGCCGGACCGCATCGTCGTCGCCGGCCGCCTCCAGCGTCGCCAGCAGCCCGCGCGCGCGCCCGCCCTCGCCCAGCGAGATGAGCACGGACGCGAAGCGCAGTCGGCTCCGCTGATCCTCCGGGTGTTCGTCCAGATGCCCGCGCAGCGCGACCGCGGCCGCCGCGAAGTCGCCCGTTCTCTGGGCGCGGTCGGCCTCTTCCAGCAGGCGATCCGCCCGGGGCGGTCGCGTGACCGTCACTCGACCTCCAGGCGAACGGGTGTCGGGCCGTGCACCTCGATGACGTCGCCGTGGACCAGATCGCAGCCGGGGCCGATGAAATGGCCGTCGACGCGCACGGTGACGTTCGGATCGCGGATCAGGCGCGCCCCCTCCGTGAACGTGAACGACACGCCGGCGGCGCCGGGAAATAGCGGCCCCAGCGAGACCGCCTCGGCGCCGACCAGGGCGCGCAGCGCGCGGTCGAGGCCGCCGCTGCCCTCGATCAGCACGTCGCGCGCGCCGGCGGTGAACCGCAGCGTCGTGCCGCCGCCCAGGCCGATCTCGCCTGCGCCGCGCAGGGGCAGGGGGACGTCCACGCGGGCGCCGCCGATGCGGACCCCGCCGCGCGAGCCGGCGTCCTCGATGGTGATGCCGTCGGCGGCCGCGCGGAGCAGCGCGTGCCGGCGCGAGACCGCCGGATCGCGGAGAGGAACCTCGACGGCGCGATCGCGGCCCAGGCAGGCGGGCAGCAGGGCGATGCGACACCACGGTCCACCCGGGACGCGCACGCTGATGCCCCGGGTGCCGATCAGGCCGGCGGCGATGCGCGCCGCGCGCGCCTCGACGGTCGCGGCCTCTTCCACGCCCGCCTCCTTCACGCTGGCGGCCGCGACGATCGCGGCGCGACGCTCACCGCCGGTGAGCAGCGCTTCGAAGCGGCGGACGGCGTCGACCGCGTCGCGGCGCGCGGCGCGCCGCTGCTCGTCGCGTCCCAGCGCGGCTTCCATGCGGTCGATCTCGCCCATCGCGCCCCAGGCGCGCGCGGCGCGGGCCTCGTCGCCCAGGTCCTCGTAGGCGAGCGCGGCCCGGCGGTTGTCGCCCGCGTCGGCGAGCAACGACGCCGCCCGGCCCAGCGCGCGTCGCTCCAGCTCGGTGAGCGGGGGCCGGCTGCTGCGCGCGGTGAGCGCGTCGGCGGCCGCGATCCGGACCGCGGCCAGCTCGTCCTCCGCGTCGTCGTCGTCGCGCTTCTTCGGCGGTTTCTCCTTGCCCCGCGGCGCTGCCAGGGCCGCGACCGCGTCGGCGAGGACCCGGGTCGCCGTGTCCAGGTCGGTCAGGGACACGTACGCCATCTCCTTCTCGCTGGCGCCGACCGCGCCGAACAGGGCGATCAGCGCTTCCCAGTTCTGCTCGCGGCAGAGGCGCCCGACCAGCCCCACGAAGTCGCGGCCGCCGAGAATCGTCAGCTCGGGATCGAGCGTGCGCCGCCGGGAAGACACATCCGGATCCTACCGTCTTTCGCACAGCGATGATCGGATACACTGATCGGGCCATGCTCCAGCGAGTCGTCCTCGGACAGGTGCGGTTCAACCTGCCGGGGCTGATGGCCGACGCCCGCGGGATCGTCGTCGGCCGGCAGCTCGCGGTCCGGTTCGCCGCGATCGATCGGCTCGTCGGGTTCCTGCGCCTGCTGTCGGCCGAGCAGAGCATCGATGATCTCCAGCCCGGCCTGCGCATCGTGTACGCGCGCGGGGGCGCCGGGACCCGTGAGGCCATCGTCCTGATGCCGGTGGGATCGCCGGGGCTGGCCGACGTGGTGTCGCAGGCCGCCCGGCTCGCGGGCGGGCAGACGTTCACGGGGACGGGCAAGCAGTTCGTGCAGTACCGCGACGCGCGCGCGCCGTTCGGCTACGACGTCGCCGCGCTGTCCGACGCGGCGGGCGATCTGATCCTGTACGGCTCCGAGCAGATGGTCGTCTATCGCGTCGAGAGCGAGCTGCCGCTCGCGAAGCTGCTGCTGCGGCTGTCGCTGGTCCGCGCCGAGCGCCGCGCCGGGACGTCGCTGCCCGACGGTCCGCTGTACGTGACGGCGCGACGCGGACTTGGCCCCATGCTGGCCGCGTACCTGCACCGCGCGGCGGTGGCCAGCACGGGCGGCGGGCTGCGCGCGGCGGCCGCGCTCTGTGAAGGTGCGACGGCCAGCGCGTTCGGCGCCGCCGAGTCGTTCTGGTTGTTCCGCGTCGATCGCCTGCCGCCGCGCATGCACGGCCTGATCACGCGGACGCCGGGCGTCGACGTCTTCGTGCCCGTCACCGACAACGTCGCGATCGCGGCCGGCTACCGCCACCCGATTCACCTCGGGTCCTGCCGGGGGACCTTTCCGGCCGAACGGCTGCACCTGTTCTCCCCCGGCGGCGTCACCGAGGTCTCGCCGCTGCCCGTGCTGGCCGCGATCGAGGACATCGTCCGCGTGCGGGCGCCCGAGGCGCGGGCCGCGACGGTGGCGCCCCGGGCGCGCCCCGACCTTGCCCTTTCGTTGCGCGTGGAGGCGAGCGGGCGATCCACGGGACCGACGGTGGCTGCGCTGATCCCGTGGAACCGCGTGTCCTGGTTCCAGCGCCTCTGCTACGCGCTGCCGGCGTCGGCGCTGCGTCGGTACAAGGTCGCGGCGCTCGAACGGGGCGTGCTGGTGCGCGCGAACGACGTGCTGGAAGGCGTCCCGTTCGGGACGCTGTTCGAGCTGGCCGCTCCGGACGTGCTGGTCCCGGTCGGCACGCGCCTGGTCCCCGCGGTGTCACCCGCGCTGCTGGTCGAGCGCCTGGGCGCGACGGAAGGCAACACGGTCGTGTTTCCCGATCGCACGGGCGCGCCGTTTCGCGTGCCCGCCGCGGTCATGGTGCCGCTGGAGCTGCGCGTGGTCGGGGCGCTGACGCCGGCGATCGCCGACCGGATCGTCGACGGCCTCCGCGACGAGCCGAACGCCGAGCCGGTCGAGATCGAAAACCGCACGATGGGCCCGATGCCGCTGTGGGGTCTGCGCCGGACGACGCCCGGGGGCTGACCGGCGATCGCGATGCGTCGCTTCGTTGCGGATTTCCTGCTGCCGATCGTGCGCGGCGGCCCCGCCCACATCGGGCGCCCGCTGGGTCTCGACGCGATCCTGCGGATGCTGCGCGATCCCTTCCCGATCGCGGACGCCACGACGCTGGCCGATCTGGCGGCGTGCCGGGTCGCGAGCGCGCGTCGGGTCACGCCGGTCGTGGAACCGCCGCCGTTCGACGAGGCGACGCTGCGGCTGGGCGCGGCGTTGCACGATCTGCTGGCGCTCGGTCATCCGGAGCTGGGCGGCGCCCGATCGCGCCGCGCCGACCGCGTCGCCGCGGCGGCCCTCGAGCTGGCATCGATCGGACCGCCGCGAAGCGCGCGCGAGGCGGTCAACCGGCACTCGCTGCTGGCCCGCCTGCCCGAGATCGTGCGCGTCGATCGCACCGTTTTTTTCTGGGCGGGCCGGCAGACGTACGTCGGCCGGCGGCCGCCGCCGCGCGTGACCGCGCTGCCCACGTTGCGGCGCGTGCGCATCGAACAGACGAGCCGCAGCTGGCTGCGCGAGATCGGCATTCCGGTCATCGGCCGTCAGGCGTTCCTCGCGCTGAACGTCGCCAGCCCCCTGGGTGAAGCGCTGGATCCGCTCCGCCTCGACCCGCCGATCGCGTGGGGCCGGATCCTCCCTGTCCTCCGTTTCCCGAAGCTGGCGCGGGTGGTGGCCAGCCAGGCGGTGGCGAACGGCGTCGATCGCGCGGGAGATGCGCTGGCGGACGCGCTGTATCGGTTCGCGTCCTTTCACGATCCGCAGCTGGGACAGCTGGGGATCGACGCGTCGCCCGAGGCGATCGCGTTCGCGCTGCGATTCCTCGCGCACCTGGTCTGGCTGGACGTCATGTTCGGGGCCGCTGCCGAGAAGCCGGAGTCGGCGGACGCCGCGAACGTCTCCAACATCGCCAACATCGATCGCTCGCTGGAGCCCGGCGTGGACCTGGCGGTCATGCTGACGGCGGCGGCGCGCACGGCGCGCGCGCTGGTGTGGCCCGCGGACGTACCGGACACGGGCGATCTGGCGGATGCGTTCCGGGCCCGTCTCGACGCGCTGGGAAAGCGGGCTCACATTCACGGTATGCCCCGATATTCGGCCGCGATCGGGATCGCTGAGCTGGCCGCGGCCCCGACGACGAGCCCCGCCGCATTCACGTCACCTACTGTATGATGGACAGTCCTCATGTCGGTCAGTGAACCCCTGGCGCCGCGGCGAATGCTCTCGCTGGACGCCGACGTCCTGCGTATCGCGCAGAAGGTGCGGGACGTGGGCCGCGCCCTGGACGAGCGCTACCTCGACAAGAGCGAGCTGATTCGCATGCTGCTGGTGACCCTGGTGGCCGGCGAGCACATGCTGATCGTGGGTCCCCCCGGGACGGCGAAGTCGGCGATGGTCCGCCACCTGGCCCGCCTCGTCGACGCGCGCTACTTCGAGTACCTGCTGACCCGGTTCTCGGAGCCCAACGAGATCTTCGGACCCATCGACATCAAGGCCTTCCGCGAGGGCAGCTACATCCGCCGCGTCGAGGCGATGCTGCCGGACGCCGACATCGTCTTCCTGGACGAGATCTTCAAGTCCAACTCGGCCATCCTGAACTCGCTGCTCAGCATCCTGAATGAGCGCCGGTTCTTCACGGGCAGCGCGAGCATCCAGGTTCCTCTTTCGTCGCTGTACGGTGCCACCAACGAGATCCCGAACGACGACGCGCTGTCGGCCGTCTTCGATCGCTTCCTGGTGCGCACGCTGTCCGACAACCTCGACAGCTTCCACTTCAACGGCCTCATCGAGCGCGGCCTCCGCGGCGAGATCGAGAGCCTGGCGCAGGATGGCGGGGCGGCGGGCGAGGGGACGGTCGAGGCCGCGCGCCCGCTGGTGTCATTGGCCGAGATCCGGCTGCTCAAGGGCCGGCTGGCGCGGCACCTGCAATTCCCCGACGACTTCCTGGCGCGCTACAAGGGTCTCGTGTTTCAGATCCGGTCCGAAGGCGTGACGCTGAGCGATCGCCGCGTGGTGAAGCTGCTGAAGCTGTTCGGCGCGAGCGCCCTGATTGACGGCCGGCCCACCGTCGACGACGGCGACTTCTTCGTGCTTCGGCATGTCTGGAACAGCGTCGACCAGATACCCATCGTCGAGGATATCGTCGGTCCCGTGCTGGAGCGCTACCGCCGCGACCATCCCGAGGCGCGCGTCCGCCGGCCGAGCGCGCGCGATCTGGACGGCATCCTGGCCGAGCTGGGCGTGATCCGCGGGCTGTTGCTGGGCGGCGAGCCGCTTTCCGATGTTCAGCTGTTCTCGCAGCTGCGGAACCTGCAGGAGATTCGCGCCGCGCTGCAGGCGATCGGCACCGACACGGCGCAGACGATGGCGGGCGAGGTCGACAAGCTGCTCGAAGGCGTCTTCGAGTCCTCCAAGTGGAGCGGTTGAGACCGGGGGCGGGGCGCGGTCGCCCCACGGGACGAGGGGAACGCCCGCCCGAAAAGGCACCGCTGCCGCCGCGGCAACGGCGCGCGTTCTCGACGCTGGGCGGGCCGGTCGACCTGGGCGGCGACGCCGAGGCGGCGCGCGCGTTGGGCAAGCTGTACGAGGTCGAGCGCTCGCTCGAGCGCGCGCTCACGCATGGGTTTCACAGCTACGCCGGCCGGCTTCACCCGTCGATCGCGCGCGGCGGCGTCGCCGCGTTCAGCGCGCCGGGCGACACGGTCGTCGACCCGTTCTGCGGCAGCGGGACCGTGCTGGTCGAGGCGATGGGGATGGGACGGCGGGCGGTCGGCGTGGACGCGAGCCCACTGGGCGTCGCGATCGCGCGCGTGCGGACGACGCTGCTGGGCGAGGAGGGCCGCGAGCGCCTCGTAACCCAGGCCGCGGCCATCGCCGAGGAGGCGGGCGTGCGCGCGCGCAAGCGCCGGCGTCCCGATGTGCCCGCCTGGGCGCGCCGCGAGATCACGCGGTTTCACGCGCACGTGTTGTTCGAATTGCTCGGGCTGCGCGAGCTGGTGATGGCGACGCCGGAGGATCCGGTGGGATGGGCGCTGCGCCTCTGCCTGTCGTCGCTGCTGGTGAAGTTCATGAAGGCGGGCCCGACGGCGCCGCGTGACGGCGAGGCGAAGCGGATCGCGCGCGGCATCCCGTCGCGCATGCTCGCCGATCGCGCGGCGGAGCTGGCGCACGGCCTCGCGGCGCTCGAACGGCGGACGCCGCCGGGGACGCCGGCGCCCGAGGTGATCGAAGGCGACGCCCGTTCGCTGCCGTTGCCGGTGGAGAGCGTTGCGCTGGTGGTGTCGTCGCCGCCGTACGCCGGCACCTACGACTACGCAGCGATTCACGACGCGCGCTTCCTGTGGCTCGGGCTGCAGGAGAAGAAGTTCCGCAAGATGCAGCTGGGCGCGCGCGCCCGGCAGGTGGGCGAGGTCGCGGCCTCGTCGTGGCGCGACCAGCAGGCGCAGTTCATCGCCCAGATCGCCCGGATCCTTCGCCCGGGCGGGCGCGCGCTGCTGGTCGTCGGCGACGGCGTCGTCGACGGGCGCGCCGAGAACGCCCCCGACGGCGTCGCGGAGGCCGGCGCTGCGGTCGGCCTCGAACCGATCGCGCGCGCGTCCCAGGTGCGGGCACTCCACGATCGCCGCCTGGCCGAGATCTTCGCCGCCCATCCGCGGCGCGAACACCTGCTGCTGCTCGAGAAGAAGTCGCGCGGCTAGCTGCTACTGAAAGAAGCGCACGTTGTCGATCGTGATGTCGACGGTGCAGCTGTTCTCGGCGCCCGCCGCCGTCGTGAACTGCCACTGGACGCCCACGAGGCGGAGCGGGTCGACGGAGATCGCGGGGCTGCCCCCGGTCGGCGCACTTGGACCGAAGTACGGCACCGGGATGGTCGTGGTGGTCGCCGGCACGGTGACCGAGAGCTGCGGTGAGTAGGATCCGGCCGGCCCGGAGCCCTTGGGATCGATCGTGCTGTCCATGTGGGCACTGTCGTTGATCGAGAACTGCACCGTGCAGCCCGTCCCGGAGACGGTGCCGCTGATGTCGAACTGGACGCCCCTCGATTCGGGCGCGGCGATGCAGGCGGTCCCCGACGCGTCGCCGTTGAAGTAGATACCAGCGCCCCAGTACTGGGCCTCCATCCTACCGACGGTCGTGGCGGTGACGTGCAGCGCGCCATTCGCGATCGTGGCGGTCGGCTGGCTGAGGTTGTCGGGAGCGGCGTACGTGAACGTGCCACCGATGGGCAGCGTGCCGTCGGCGTTGTCGAAGGTGGCGATGATCGGGCTCTCGGGCGCGGACGTGCTGAACGGGCAGCCGAGGGGAGGCGGCATCGCCTTACCGCCCGCACCTCCGCTGCCGGTGATGAACCCGGCTGCCCCCGCCACGCCCGTGGGGGGCGGGCGCCCGCCGACGGCGCTCCCGCCGAATCCGCCGACGCCGCTGACCCCGCCGACCCCGCCGAAGCCCATGACGTTGCCCGAGGTCACGACGGCGCCCACGCAGCGGGGCATGATGCCGTTCGCCGCGCAGACGAACCGCCCGGACAGGAACCCTGTGCACGACAGCGACGCGCAGTCGCCATCGTTGTTGCAGGGCTGGCCGATCGGCGTGGTGCCCGGGTTCGTGCAGACGCCCGTGGTGCAGACCGCGGGGCTCGCGCAACGATCGTTGCACCGGTCGCCCAGGCCAGGCAGCGCCCCGCAGGTCCCGATGCCGTCGGTCTGCGTGGCGTGGCAGGCGAGATTTTCGCGGCACGGCGGGATCGCCGGCCCGCCGCACGCGTCACCTTCGTCGCCGGGCGGCTTGCAGGTCCCCGAGAAGAAGTCGCACGACAGGCCCAGCGCGGGATCGGGATCGCACTGCGGCGACCGGAACTGATCGCACGGCTGGCCGGCGCGCGGGAAGTGGCGGCAGATGGGCGAGATCGAGGTGATGTCGTCGCAGAACAGCCCGGCGCTCACGTCGCAGTTGCTGGTGACGAGGCCGGTCAGCGGGTTCAACATCTGCACGCAGGGCTGGCCCTCCGCCGTCGGCGGTCCGCACACGAACTCCGGCGAGCGGCACGAATGATTCGGGTCGCAATCGCCCGATTCGTTGCAGGCCTCGCCGTCCTTCTGGTACGGGACGCACAGGCCGGGGCTGGGCGTCAGCTGCACCGGCACCGGCAGGCCGGGGTAGTACCCGTTCATCGGCTGCGCCGGGCCGCCGGCGCAGCGCGATCCGGCCGCGCACTCTTGCGTGAGGTTGCAGGCCGCGTTGGTCGGGACGTGCCCGGCGAACAGATCCGGACAATAGGTGAGGGCGATGCCGAGGTCGGGGATCGCGCTGATGGGCATCGGCACCTGCAGCGACGTGTTGCAGGCGCGCGCCTGATACGCCGCGACGCACGCGTCGAGCTTCACCGGGTCGACGCTGATCCGACCCTGGGCGATCGCGCCTTCGATGGCGCCCAGCTGCTGGCGCGCCGCGAGCGTCGCGAAGGGGAGGCACTCGGCCTCGGTCGCGTAGCGATCCGACGTCACGAGCGACAGCTCGTACGGGGAGCAGCAGGAGAGCTGGTGCGCGCAGAACGCCTTCGCGAACTGCTCGGCGAGTGGCACGTCCCGGCGACCGTCGTCGCACGTGACCGCGGCCAGCGCGGCGGCGAAGAGCAGCGCGAGCGATCGCGGTATCAATTTCTGAAGACGCATGGGGTGGTCGGCCCGTGCGTCGACGAGGGTAACACGGGATCGGCTGGGGCCGGCGCGGCGCGCCTGGTGTAGCCTTGTCAGGTGGCGGACGACAGCCGCAATGACGGGGAGCTCAGGCGCCAGCTGGCGACCCTGGCGTTCTCGCAACTCCGCGGGTCGACCGCGGCGGACGCCGCCGCGGCCGTCGGGTGGTGGAATCTGCTGTCGCGCCTGGGGCTGCCGTTGCCCCTCGTCGTCGCCCACGACATGGGCCTGGTCCTTTCGGGCGGCCGCTCGTCGTCGCGGCGCGAGGTCCTGCGCGACGGCGCGCCCGCCGGTGGGGTGCTCGCGCGCTACCA
>Ga0070684_100003743_pt1 | contig 11476 bp, 9 predicted proteins | sample KBSC723LmetaG_FD_65653 | JGI IMG/M metagenome (GOLD analysis project Ga0070684, IMG submission 65653) | Corn rhizosphere microbial communities from Kellogg Biological Station, Michigan, USA - KBS C7.2-3L metaG | ecosystem: Host-associated > Plants > Roots > Rhizosphere ...
CCGCCCGTGCAGAGGTAGAGATTGTATTCCGCGATGCACATGGCGGCGACAGCCAGCAGGTAGTTCGTGGTGGCCACGGCGATGACTCCCGGATTCCCCGTCATTACCGCCATCTCGAGTGCCTGCGCGGCGGCCGCGGCGTATCCGGAGGCCATGATGTAGATCTGCCATTCCCTGGTGCAGTCCCGCGTTTGCGCTACAGCGTCACGTGGCGCGAAGACTCGTGCAACACCTGCGGCGAGCCGCACGAGCGCGCGCGAACCAGCGGAACGGGACGCGACGTCGACCTGTTCGGCGGCGGCGTGCACCTCCAGGCTCGCGGAATCTCCCTTGAAAGTGCGGACGCGAAGATCGCGCTGCACCCACACGCCGCCACGCCGCTCCCATTGCATGGTGGTGGTACTCACCAGTTTTCCGTTGATGTAATGCCGGAACTCGCGCGGCGGCCCGCCCGCGGTGCCGGATTCCACCACGAGCTGATGCAGCCGCCCCTGCCCATCACGGAACGTGCCGCCGGTGCTCGCCGCGTGCGCCCCTTCCTCGCGCACGACGAGCAGCGGCAGAACGGGTTGGCCGCCATGGCTCGTACCGGCGCGGTCGAGCGACAGGCCCGTGCCGAGTGCGCCGTGCGATGAGGCCTGCAAGGTGTCCGAGCGCCCGAAGCCCGTCACGACTACCTTGCCGGACGCCTTGTAGGTGGACACACCGTGCTGCGGAATGCCGGTGGGTGGCGGCCCGCTATCCGAGCACGCCGCAAGCGCCAGGCATGCGCCTCCTGCCACAACCAGTCGTCTGAACATGTTTGCCCCCTGAAAAAAGTTGAACCGGTGCTGCGTGGCCCAACCTGTCGGATCGCCAATTCGGGAGCGGTACCGTTCTGCGACGGGGATGAGCGATTCAACTCATTACCAGACCGTGTGCGCGGGCGCGCACGATGAGTCAGTCCTGCTTCACGGCGACAGCGGAGAGTGCGTCATACAGCACGGCCCCGAGCGTGGGGCGCACCCAGTAACCCGTATGCGCGCGCACGGGATCGAGCGGCGCACGCGGTTCACGGAGATTCTCCACGGCGCGTTCGGCGAACGGATGCGGCACTGGGCGCGCGTCGTAGAAGTCGAGCGGCCCGCTGACCCAGTCGCGGCGTGACCAGATGTTGATCCAGCGGTGCGGCCGATTGGCGTAGCTCACGATCATGGGCTGCACGGCGGCGGCGAGTGTCTCGCGCACGGGCGCGTCGTCCTTCTGCGTGCGAAACAGGAATGCGGTCTTGTCGAGCGGTGAACCGATCGTCAGAAGGAGCGCGGTACGCTTCACCACGTTCAGCGGCGCGGGGCCGCCCGGCATGGACGCGAGCAGGAGATCGCGATTGATCGCATCGTTGAGCATGTCATAGGCGATCACGGAGCCCAGCGAATGGCCCACGATCACGACGTCGTCGTACTCGTGCGCGCTGCTGCCGGGAATGCGTGAGCCGTACACGCTGCGCGCGAGCGTCCGCGCCAGGGCGCGGATGCGGCGGCGAATGTCGGCGAACTGGCTGGCCTCGTGCGCCGAGATGTATGCGCAGACGTCGCCCACGGACTGCACGAGGCACCATCGCAGTGCGGCGAAAATGATGAGGCCCGCGGCGAGCGCGGCCACCGTGACCGGCGCTGCCGCGAGCGCGCTGTCGCGGCCCAGCGCCAGGAGCCGCCGCAGCGCGGACACGGCGAAGAGCGCGCCGCTCGCCACCACCATGGCGAACGCCGCGCCCGATGTGAGGAGGGGCAGCAGCGTGCGCCTTGGGAGCGCGAACTGCTGGCGCGCGCCAAACATCCAGCGATCGAAGGAACCGCGCACCACGTAGCGCACCCCCCGCACGAGCGCGCTGGCGAGGAACGCGAGCACGCGTCCGAGGCGGACGCGCCCCTCGGTGAGCGGCGCCCAGTAGGCCTCGTAGAAATGCACCTCGCGCGTCCGCCCATCCGGGGTGCGCAACGTCATCTCGACGCGCGGATGCCACTGGTCGTCGAAGGCCACGTAGCGCACGCGTACCGGTGCGTCCGCGAACGGCTCTGCGGACTGGCGCCGCCAGATCGCCTCGGCCGCGAGACTCAGTGTCTCGAACTCCACCTGCTGTCCCATGCCATGGCAGACGATGACGGCGGCCGGGCGGTGTGGAGGCAGATCACCCGGGAGTGCAGGGGTGCTCAGGTCGAGCTCGGGATGATCAGCCCCGTTGCGTTCGAGCGGGATGCCGATGCTGGGAAGAACGCTCACACTCACTCGCTCCGGGAAAGGTCTGGCGTGGCACGCATGCGCTTTCACGGACTTCGACCGGCGGCTACGTTGATGAAGGAGACGCTGGACGAGCCAGGAGCCAACGGATGAACTTGCCATGACCACGACAGCGGGCGCAACAGGAACCCGCGACGCCGAGAGCGTGGCGGCGTTGAATGCGACAGTACGCGAGGCCAGTGCCTTCGTGGCGGAGCTGCGCGCCGAGCTCGCGACGGTGGTCGTGGGCCAGACGGTGATGCTCGACCGGCTGCTCATTGGCCTGCTCGCGGATGGGCACGTGCTGCTGGAGGGACTGCCGGGGCTGGCCAAGACACTCGCCGTGCGGACGCTGGCGGCGGCCATTGACGCTTCGTTCCAGCGCATCCAGTTCACGCCCGATCTGCTGCCGGCGGATGTCGTAGGCACGATGATCTTCGACCAGAAGAGTGGCGGCTTCACCGTGCAGCGTGGGCCGGTATTCGCGAATCTCGTGCTCGCCGATGAAATCAACCGCGCACCAGCGAAGGTCCAGAGCGCGCTGCTGGAGGCCATGCAGGAGAAGCAGGTGACGATCGGCGGGACGACGTATCCGCTGCCGGATCCCTTTCTCGTGCTGGCCACGCAGAATCCCATCGAGCAGGAAGGCACATATCCGCTTCCTGAGGCGCAGGTGGACCGCTTCATGTTGAAGCTGATCGTGACGTATCCCGAGCGCGTGCACGAGAGCGAGATGCTGGACCGCATGAGCACGGGGCATGAGCCCGTGCCGCGCCGGGTGGTGGACACGGCGCGCATTCGCGCGGCGCGGGAAACGGTGAACGGGATCTACCTCGATCCGCGCGCCCGGGAGTATGCGCTCGACATCGTGCGGGCCACGCGTGATCCGGCTGCCGCCGGCCTCACGGACCTCGCGCCGCTCATTGCCTTCGGCGCGAGTCCGCGCGCGGCGATCGCGCTGGTGCGCGCGGCTCGCGCGCACGCCTTTCTCGCCGGGCACGGGCACGTGCTGCCGCCTGACATCAAGCTGCTGGCGCACGATGTGCTGCGCCATCGTGTGATTCTCACCTATGAGGCGGACGCGGAGAGCGTGTCGGTGGACCAGGTGCTCGACCGCATTCTCGACGCGATCCGCGTGCCGTGAATCTGTCGGAGGTCCTGAGCCAGGTGCAGCGGCTCGAGATTCGCAGCCGGCACCTGGTGAAGGACGTGCTCGCGGGCGAGTACTCGAGCGTGTTCAAGGGACGCGGCGTGGAGTTCGAGGACGTGCGGCCCTATCTCCCGGGGGACGACGTTCGCAGCATTGACTGGCGCGTCACCGCGCGCACGGGCACGCCGTACGTGCGCCGCTACGTGGAGGAGCGCGAGCGGACCGTGCTGTTCCTCGTGGATCACAGCGCGTCGGATGCGTTCGGCACGCGGCGGCAGACGAAAGCCGAGTTGGCCACGGAGGTGTGCGCGGCGTTGCTGCTCGCCGCGGTACGCAACCATGATCGCGTGGGCGCGCTGTTGTTCACCAACCGGGTGGAACGCTATCTCGCGCCGGCCAAGGGCAAGCGGCATGCGATGCGGGTGATCCGCGAACTGGTGGCGTTTCAACCGGAGGGACGGGGTACTGACCTCGCCGGGGCGTTGCAGTTCACGGATCGCGTGCTGCGCCGGCATGCCGTGATCTTCATTCTCTCCGACTGGCTGGCCACCGGTTTCGAGCGACCGCTGGAGATCGTCGCGCGCCGGCACGACGCGATCGCCGTGCAGCTCGTGGATGCGCGCGAGCGCGAGCTGCCGGATGCGGGGCTCATGGTGCTGCAGGATCCCGAGTCGGGCGCATGGCGCTACGTGGATACGTCGCGGTCCAGCGTGCGGGCGGCGCTGGAGCAGCGGGTACGCGAGGGGGACGAGATGCTGGTCCGGACGCTGCGGCGCCGTGGTGTGGATCTCATCCGGCTGCGCACGGGCGAGAACTACGCCGGCCCACTGATGGCGTTCTTCCGCATGCGCGAGCGCATGCTGCGGCGATGAAGCAGCCCGCGAGTCGTCCAGCACGCATGCGGGTGCTCGCGCTCGCTGCCGTGCACGCGGGGGCTGTCTGCGCGGCTTTCGCGTGCGCGGCGGTCCTGAGTGCGACGTTCCCGGCGCCGCTGCAGGCGCAGCGCATCGAGAGTACGAGCAACGCCGAGCATCCCACGGTGGGCGATCCGATCGCCGTGCAGTTGCGCGTGACGCTGCCGGCGGGCGCCGTGCCGCTGGATTCATCGCCGCGGCTGCACGCGCCGCTGCCCGATGGCGTGCGCGTGCTCGATCCGGGCGCGTGGCGTGCATCAGGGGGCGCGCTCACCGCGCGCGTGGTGCTGGCGTTCTTCCGCGCGGGGTCCACCAGTACGCCCGCGTTCGATCTCGCGTACCGCCGGCCGCCGTCCGCGACAGCGGATACGGCACGCGGGGCGGCGCGCGCTATCGAGATCGTGCCCACGCTGCCGGAGAACGCGGCCAGCATGCGCGACATCAAGGATGTCATGCCGCTTCCCGGTGCGGAGCGAGCGCGCTGGATCGCGCTGGGCGTCGGTGTCGTGCTGCTCGTCGTGCTCGGGATCCTGGCGTGGCGCTTTCGCGGCCGCGCCGCGGAGCGCACGGGTACTGCGCTCGCGGCCGCGACGCCGGTGGATGCCGGCGCCGCCGCGTTGCAGGAGCTCGATGACATTGAGCGCGCCGGGTGGGCGACGAGCGATGTGGTCCGATACTACGAACGCGTGAGTGGCACGCTGCGCCGCTACCTGGAGCGCGCGCACGGATTGTGCGCGCTCGATCGCACGACGCCCGAGATTCTCGGACTGCTGCCGGCGCCGCTCTCGGGCGGAGGGTTGCGAGAGCAGCTCGCGCGGCTGCTGGAGGACGCCGATCTCGTGAAGTTCGCGCGCTGGCGGCCGCACGCGCCGGAGGCAGCGGCGTTTCTCGCGCGCGCCCGGGCGCTGCTGGGTGTGTGGCGCGAGCGCGAACGGCTGGATGTTCCGGAGGAGCGCGATGCGCTTCGCTGACCCGCTGGCGCTGCTGCTCCTGCCGGTCGTGGGCGCATACCTCTGGCTGCGGTGGCCACGGCGCGCCCGGATGCCGCGCGTGTCGCTCCCTCTGCCCACTTTCGCGCTTCTGCCGGAACCGGCGCGATCGGGGAAGGGGCGCGAACGGTGGGTGTGGCTGCCCGTGGCGTTGCGCGCCGCCGTGCTCACGCTGCTCATCCTCGCGCTCGCGCGTCCGCGTACGCCGGGCGTCGTCCGCAACGAAAACCTCCGCGGGCGGAATATTGTCTTCGCGCTCGACATCTCGAGCAGCATGAAGGCGGAGGATTTCGCGCCGTCCCGCCTCGGCGCCGCCAGGCAGGTGCTCGCCGATTTCGTGCATGCGCGGCAGGGAGACTTCATGGGACTGGTGCTGTTCGCGAGCCGCCCCTTCACGCAGGTACCGCTCACCGATGACGAGAGCGTGATGCTGCAGATGCTGCGCAATGCGGACATCGGACTGCTGCCCGATGGCACCGCGATCGGTCCCGCGCTCGCCATGGCGGAGAACCTGCTCAAGGACCTGCCACGCAACAGCGGGCTGATTATCCTCGTGACCGACGGTGGCAACAACACCGGCACGCCGGACCCGCTCACCGCGGCGGCGCTGGCGCGTGCCATCGGCGTACGTGTGTACGCGGTGGGGATGGCGGCGGGCGGGGCCCACGCCGCGCTGCCCGACGAATGGGTGCGCGGGCGGGGCAGGCTGTATCAGTCGGCGGCGCCGTCGCTGTCGTCGCAGGATGAGGATCTGCTGCGCGCGATCGCACACGAGAGTGGCGGCGAATACTACCGCGCGTCCGACGCGAATGCGCTGCAGGGAATCGTGTCCCATATCGACGCGCTCGAGCAAAGCCGCATCCAGGTGCGCGACATCCTGAGCTGGCACGAGTACTACCTGCCGCTCACGGTCGCCGCACTCGTGCTCTTCGCGTTCGAGCTGTCGCTGCGGTCGCTCTGGCTGCGCACAGTGCCGGGCACATGACGTTCGATCATCCCGTCTGGCTCATCGCGATCATCCTCGCGGTGCCGGCGCTGCTCCATCTGCTGCGCACGGCGGACCGGCGCCGCTCCGCCGCGCTGGCGCGCTTCGGCGAACTGGCGGTGCTGCGCCGGTCGTCGCCGCTGCCATCGCGGCGCTGGCGCATTACGAGACGCGTGCTGCTCGCGATCGCGTGCGCGGCGCTGCTCGTGGCGATGGCGCGCCCGCGCTCGGGGAGCGGCGAGCAGACGCTGCACGCCGCGTCGCACGATGTGCTGTTCGTGCTGGATCTCTCGCGCTCGATGCAGGCGCGCGACGCCCAGCCCTCGCGACTCGATGCGGCGAAGCAGGCGGCGCTGGCCATCGCGCGCCGGTTGCCCGACGATCGCGTGGGGCTCGTGATCTTCGGCGGCAGCGCGTTTCTGCAGTTGCCGCTCACGCTCGATCATTCCGCACTGGCCCGCTTCGTCGATCAGGCGGCGGCAAATCAGATTCCCAGCGTCTCCACGAATCTCGAAGCGGCGGCGGACGTCGCGGCGTCATCGCTGGTGCGGTCCGGCGGACAGGGCGCGCGCGTGGCCGTGTTCCTGACCGATGGCGAGGACGTGGCGGGCAAGCTCGAAGGCGCCATCGGCGCGCTCAAGCACGATGGCATCCACGGCTACGCGGTGGGAATCGGCACGACCGCCGGAGCCAGGATTCCCGACGTGGATTCCGCGGGCGTCGTGCGATACCATCGCGACCGGCTGGGGAACGAAGTGGTGTCGCATCTCGAAGAGCAGAATCTGCGCGACATCGCGCGCGAGACGGGCGGTGTGTACGCGCACTGGTCGGGCGACGCCAGCGTCATGCCGATCGTGGCGGGCATTGCGCAACTGGCCACGGGCGCGGCGGAGTCGCAGGCGCGCGCGGCGATTCCGGATCGCTTCCAGTGGCCGCTCGCGCTGGCGATTCTGGTGCTGGTTTTCGAATCGGCGCTGGGGTTGCCGCGGCGCGCTGGTCGCGCGATGCGCTGGCGCCGCCGGCTCGCGGGCGGGGTGGGGGCGCGGGCGAGCGTTCGGGCGGGTGTGATGGGTCTCCTCACGGCGGGACTGTTCGCCGCGATCGGCGCGCAGGGAGAGCCCGGCGAGCACGGAGGGCCCGGCGCGCTGTACCATGCTGGCCGGTTCCGCGAGGCATACGACGGCTTCCGCGCCAGGCTGCAGGCGCTGGGCCCGCGGGCGAGCGCCGACGAGCGCGCCACGCTCTCGTACGACATGGGGAATGCGCTCTACCGCATGGGCCGATTCCAGGATGCGATGAACGCGTATCGGCTCTCACTTGGTGGTTCGCGCCAGGTGCGCGCGCGCGCGAGCTTCAACCTGGGCAACGCGTACATGAAGTACGCGGCGGGGCAGACCGACCGGAAGCCCGGGCTGCGCGCCGCGATTACCGCATTCGAGGATGCGCTGGTGGCGGACCCGCACGATGCCGACGCGAAGTGGAATCTGGAGCTCGCCGTGCGGACGCTCGCCTCGGAGAACGACCGGTTCGGGACCGGGCTGGCGCACAAGGCGGAAGGGGGTGGCGGGAACCTCACCAAGGCGGGGTATGCCGGCCAGCCACAGACCGGAGCCGGAGCGTCGCCAGGCGGCGGATTCGGCTCCTCGCAAAGCGGCGAATCGGTGAAACAGATCACCGAATCGCAGGCGCGCCGGGAGCTGGACGCCATCCAGAAGGCGCAGGTCATGTCCCAGAACAGCAACCCAATCAGTGGCGAACACTCCACAACTCCTGGCAAAGACTGGTGATGCGTTCGCGCCACGGAATCGGACCCCATCTTTCAAGCGATTGCACTGATTAGACTTGTCCAATAGCAAACGGAAGCTTTGCCGGGCGCGGCGCTTGCGTTAGCCCGGTCGTGGTCTCTCACCGGCCGACGCGGGCCGGATCAGCTCCGAAGCCGAGGTCATCCTTGAACGATGTGTCCGCAGCGATTGTGATATTCTGGGCCATGATTGGCGTGGTGGTGGGCGCGCTGATCGCGGCCTTTGTTGCGCGTGTTCAGCTCACCGGCGTGCGGCGCGTGCTGTTGTCACGGATTCGCGGGCGTGACCGGGTGATCGAGCGGATGAAGGGCATGATCGCCGAGATGACGTCGCACGCGCAGCAGCATGATGAAGTCCTCGCCGAGCTCGCGGTACTGCGCCGCGATCGTCCCGCGCTCGCCGCAGACCTCGACAAGGCACAGCGGACCATCGCCGCGCAGCAGCAGGCGCTCGAGGCGGCGCGCGCCGCCACGCGCGATGTGGATCTGCGGCTGACCGCGGCGCTGGAGACGGAGCGGCACGAGAATATCGCGCGGCGGGCGGCGGCGGCCTCGGAGCTGGCCGCGGCGCAGGAGAGCGCGCTCAACCTGCGCGCCGAACTGGCCTCGATGCGTGACGCGAGCTCGCGCACCACTGTGCGACTGGAGGCGGACCTTGCCGCCGCGCGCAACCTGTTCGAGCGCACGACGGCGGAGCTGCACGTCGAACGGACGGCCGCATCGGAGCTGCGCTCGGAGCTCATGGCGCGCCTCAAGGCACTCGAGGAGGACCGGGCCCGGCTCGAAGGGGCGCTCGCCGCGGCGCAACGCGAGTTCACGGAGAAGAGCGCGTCGCTGCGGTCGTACGTGGCTACTCTCAAGGAGCAGTACGCGCTCGCGACCACGGAGCGCGATGCGGCGGCCCGGGAAGCGGAGCTGCAGCGCACGCGCGCGCGCGACGTTCAGCAGCAGCTCGACGCCGCGCGCGGCGAATACGCGAGCCGGCTGGATGAGGAGCACGTGGAGTCGGTGAATCTCCTCTCGCGCGTGTGGGACTACGTGCACAACTATCCGCGGTTGCGGGAACGTCCGGTCACGTCGCGGTCGGAGCCGGAGGCACCCCCGGCACCCCCGGCACCCCCGGCACCGCCGGCTCCTCCTCCGCCGGTGGAGGCGGCTGACGTGGATGTTCCGACTGCGCCTCCGGCGGCTCCCACGCACCACACGCCGGTGGAGCGGGAGGTCCCGCCCGCGCCGGCAATAATGGCCGACGCGCCGCGCAAGGAAGATCGGTACGACATCGAGCAGGCGATGTCCGAGCCGGAGATGGTGCAGGAGGAGCGGCCGGAGGCGCCGCAATCGGATACGCCGCCGGAGCCGTCCGAGCCGCCGCGATCCAATCTGTCCCCCGAGTCATCGCGATCCATTTCGCCGACCGAGGGTACCATTCAGGTACGCCGTCCGGTGTCAGCGGTAAGACGCGACAACGAGGTGCTCGTCATCTGCGATGACGGAACGATCTGGGCGCGGCGGCCCAGCGGGTGGGTCCAGGAACCACCCATACCGGGCGCCGGGCAATAGAACCGGAAACGGGCGACTGGACTGGGGAGCCTCGTTCCCCCTTGCCTGTCGCCCGTCCTCTATATTATGCAGTATCCGTTTCCCATTCCCTGACTGACATGAATCGCACCAATCCCGCACTCAAGGAATCCGTTTTTCGTGGCGTCGCCGCCGATGTCGGCGCGGCGCGGATGACGATCTCGGGGACGATCTACAAGTCCATCCTGCTTGTCGCGCTGACTGTCTTTTCCGCCGGCTGGGTCTGGGTGGCCACGAAGGGCAATCCCGCGATCGTGGGGCCCGCCACGCTCGTGGGCGCGCTGGGCGGACTCGTCGTCGCGTTCATCGCGATCTTCAAGCCGGCCACGGCGCCGTTCACGGCGCCGCTCTACGCCGTACTCGAAGGCCTCGCGCTCGGCGCCATCTCGGCGATCTACGACATCCAGTATCACGGCCTGCCGCTCATGGCCGTGGGGCTGACGTGCATGGTGCTGCTCGCCATGCTCATCTCGTATCAAACGGGATTGATCCGTGCGACGGATACGTTCCGGCGTGTCGTCATTTCGGCCACGCTGGGCATCGCGCTCTTCTACGTGTTGTCCATCGTGCTATCGCTCTTTCACGTCGGAATGCCGCTGCTGCAGAATACCGGGCCGCTGGGCATCGGGCTCAGCATCGTGTTCGTGGCTGTCGCCGCGCTGAACCTGGTGCTGGATTTTGACCTGATCGAGCGGGGAGCAAAGCAGGGCGCACCGAAGTACATGGAGTGGTACGGCGGCTTCGCGTTGCTCGTCACGCTCGTGTGGCTGTACTTGGAGATCCTGCGGCTGCTGGGGAAGGTAAGAAGCCGGTAGCGCAGCGAGCATAGGGGCAGCCCATGGGGCTGCCCCATGGGCTGCCCCTGTTACCGTGCCGCGTTCCACGTTCCGTTGAACGGATACGCCTGCCCGCCCTGGTTTACCGTGCAGCTCACGTCGCCCGAAATCGCGTTCACGGGCGTACCGCTGACGGTCCCGCTGTAGTGACAACCGCTGTTCGTGTACGTCACCGTGTGGCCGGCGATCTGTCCGTCCGTGATGTCACCATCCACGCTGGTGGCGGTCGTGTCCGTGGGCAGGTCGCAGCTTCCAGTGGAGCCCTTCACCTCGCCCGTGAAGGTCGCGCCGCTCTGTGTAATGGTGGCCGGACCAGCGGCCTGGCAGCTCATCGCGAGCGCGTTGTTGTGCACGGTGACGCTGATCTGCCAGGCGCCGGCAATATCGAGCGGTGGATCCGGCGCCGTGCCGCCATCACCGCCGCATGCCGCCGCCGCCATGCAGATCACGACGGCTCCATATCGAGCCATGCATCGCGCGTAGGCTTGCATTTGGGCATCTCCCGCGAAGGACCATATTCCGGCGACTGCGAGGTCGCGTGGCGGATCGCTCATGCGCGTTTTCAGAGACCCGCCCCGGCGGGAAAAGTTTCGCCATGTGGCGGCCTCAGGCGGTCATGCTATTCCGCCATTATTTCCGCGTGACCTTCCATCGCCCGCTTCTGCAACAACATGACCAGCGGAACGGCGATGATGAAGAGCAGGGTAATGAGCTGGAAGACGTGATTGTACGCCAGCACGGTGGCCTGGCGGATCACGCGGATGTTGAGCAGGTCGAGCGCGCGCGCGTGCGCTTCGGCGGCATCCAGTCCGAGATGCTGCATGGCAGCTATCGTGGAGCGCAGCACGCCGTTCGCGATGAGCTCGCGCTGATTCAACTGCGCGGCCAGCACATCATGATAGCGCGAGGTGGACGACGTGAGCACCGTCGCCGCGGCCGCAATGCCCACGCTGCCGAACACCTG
>Ga0070684_100003745_pt1 | contig 11474 bp, 11 predicted proteins | sample KBSC723LmetaG_FD_65653 | JGI IMG/M metagenome (GOLD analysis project Ga0070684, IMG submission 65653) | Corn rhizosphere microbial communities from Kellogg Biological Station, Michigan, USA - KBS C7.2-3L metaG | ecosystem: Host-associated > Plants > Roots > Rhizosphere ...
ATCAGCATTCCCGAGGGCGCGTTCGAGGCGACGCTCGAGGCCGCTGCGCGGAGTTTTCGCCGCGCCGGCTTTCGCGACATCGTCCTGATCGGCGACCACGGCGGTTACCAGAAGAGCCTCGCCAAGGTCGCGGCCAAGCTCGACCGCGAATGGGCGGGCTCGCCGGTGCGCGTGCACGCGATCGAGGAGTACTACCGCGCTGCCGAGCGCGACTTCGCCGCGTTGCTGAAGAAGCAGGGCTTCAGCGACGCCGAGATCGGCAGCCACGCAGGCGCCGCCGACACCTCGCTCGCGCTCGCCGCCGACCCGCAGCTCGTGCGCAGCGCGCGCCTGCACGACGGGGCCGCGCCGGGAGCCGCCGACGGCGTCAGCGGCGATCCGCGGCGCGCCAGCGCAGCGCTCGGCAACGCCGGGCTCGACCTCATCGTCGCGCGCACGCGCGACGCGATCGCGCGCGAGGTCGCGCGACGTTGACGACGCGGTCTTCCGATCGGCGCCGGCGGCGTTGACGAGATGCCGACTTCCATGGAGATCCTCTTGACCCCGATGACGACTCTCACGCTTCGCCGCGGCTCGGCCACGGCGTGCCTCGCGCTCGTCGCGCTCGCGGCCGCGGCGCAGCCGTCGTCGCGGCCGGCAACGTCGCCGCCTGCGGCCGCTGCGGTGGCGACCGTTCCCGGCATGCCGCCGGTTCCCGACCGCACCAATCTCTACAGCGAAACCGCGCAGGGCAAGATGAGCGATGCCGTCAAGGGCGCGCTCGCTCGTGTCTACGTGCCGCACCTGCAGTCGAACGACGTCTGGGTGATCGACCCGGCGACGCTCAAGGTCGTCGACAAGTTTCGCGTCGGCTTGAACCCGCAGCACGTCGTGCCGTCGTGGGACCTGAAGACGCTCTGGGTCGCCAACAACGCCGAGAACACGACCAAGGGCAGCCTGACGCCGATCGACCCGACGACCGGCAAGCCCGGCAAGCCGATCGCCGTCGACGACCCGTACAACATGTACTTCACTCCCGACGGCAAGGAGGCGATCGTCGTCGCCGAGGCGTTCAAGCGGCTCGACTTCCGCGACCCGCACACGATGGCGCTGAAGTCGTCGTTGCCGACACCCGAGTGCGCCGGCATCAACCACGCCGACTTCTCGATCGACGGCCGCTTCGCGATCTTCACGTGCGAGTTCGGCGGCATGCTCGCGAAGATCGACCTCGTCGAACGCAAGGTGGTCGGCTACCTCAAGCTCTCGACAGGCAAGATGCCGCAGGACATCCGCGTCTCGCCCGACGGCTCGACGTTCTACGTCGCCGACATGATGGCCGACGGCGTCTTCGTGGTCGACGGCGCGACGTTCAAGGAAGTCGGCTTCGTGCAGACCGGCAAGGGCACGCACGGCCTCTACCCGAGCCGCGACGGCAAGAAGCTCTACATCGCCAACCGCGGCTCGAACAAGATCCACGGCCCGGCGCACGGCATGGGCAGCGTCTCGGTGCTCGACTTCGCGACGCGGAAGGTCGAGGCGAACTGGCCGATCCCCGACGGCGGCAGCCCCGACATGGGCAACGTCAGCGCCGACGGCAAGCAGCTCTGGCTCTCGGGCCGCTACGACAACGTCGTCTACGTCTTCGATACGACGAGCGGCGCGGTGACGAAGATCCCGGTCGGCAAGGAGCCGCACGGCCTCGCGGTGTGGCCGCAGCCGGGCCGCTATTCGCTCGGCCACACCGGCAACATGCGCTGACGCGCTGCTGCCGCCGCGGCAGTCAGTCGTCGTCGAGCGGCCCGAGCTCGTGCTCGAGGCAGGCGACCGCGGCCGGGTGCGCCCAGCCATGCGCGCGCCACGCGTGCCGCGCGGCGGCGACCGCGCGCTCGGGGTCGAGCGTCGCGTCGAGCCGCGCGCGCACAGCGACGTAGCGGTCGACCCATGCCGGCTCGTCTTGCGCGTCGAGGGCGGGGAGGCGGACGGCGAGGAGCTCCGCTTCGATCGAGTCGTTCATCGTCCGCGGCGTTGTCGATGCAAGTATTCGGCATCCGGCGCAACATTTGGCGGCGAAAGCAGGGGGCCACGCACGAGATTGGCAGCGAAAATCACTGCATGGACAAGATCGACCGCGAAATCCTCCGAACGCTCGAGCTCGACGGACGCTGCTCGTTCACCGACCTCGGCGCCGCCGTCCACCTGAGCGCGAACGCCGCCGCCGAGCGCGTGCGGCGCCTGCTCGAGAGCGGCGCGATCGTCGGCATCCACGCCGTCGTCGATCCGGCGGCGCTCGGCCTGACGATCGAGGCGCAGATCGACGTCAAGTTGCGGCCGACGACGACCGCCGACGCGTTCGAGCGCGCGATCCGCGACGTCGCGCAGGTCTCGACGGCGACGCTGGTGACCGGCTCGTTCGACTACGCGCTGCGCGTCGCGTGCAGCGACCGCGCCGACCTCGCCGCGGTGACCGAGATGATCCGCGAGCGCGCCGGCGCGCAGGAGACGTACAGCAGGATCATCCTGCGCGAGGTGCACCTCGGCCGCGCCGCGGCGAAGCGCGCGCCGCGCCGCTCCGGCCAAGCGCGCCGGCGCTGACGACGTCAGCGAGGGTCGTCGGCGAGCGCGGCGACAGCGGCGTCGACGCCGCCGCGCGCGAAGGCGATGCCCTGCGCGTGCATCGCCGCCTCGACGCCGGCGAGCGCGCCGAGGATCATCGCCTCGTTGACGTCGCCGAGATGGCCGATGCGAAAGACGCGGCCGGAGAGCGGCCCGAGCCCGCCCGCGATCGCGACCTGGAAGCGCTGCCGCGCGACCGTGCGCAGCTCCTCGGGATCGATCCCGGGCCCGACCTCGATCGCGGTCACCGAGACCGAGCGCGCTTCGGGCACCTTGGTGAAGAAGCCGACGGCGCCGCCTTCCGACCATGCTGACACCGCGGCGTGCACCGCTCGCGCGAGCCGCGCGTGGCGGGCGTGGACGGCAGCGAGCCCTTCGGCGGCGATCAGGCCGAGCGCGGCCTCCAGCCCGGCGATGAGCGCGAGCGGCGGCGTGCCGCAGAACTTGCGGTACGCGTATTCGCTGCGCCGCCGCTCCCAGTCCCAGTAGAAGCGCGGCACGCGGTTCGCGGCGGCGGCGGCGAGCGCGCGCGCGTTGGCGGCGACGATCGCGAGCCCGGGATGCACCATCAGGCCTTTCTGCGAGGCGCCGATCGCGACGTCGGCGCCGAGCGCGTCCATCGCGAACGGCGCCGCGCCGAGCGATGCGACGACGTCGACGACGAAGAGCGCGGGATGCCGCGCGGCGTCGATCGCGCGGCGAATCGCGGCGAGGTCCGACGTCGTTCCGCTCGCGGTGTCGGTGTGGACGGCAAAGACGGCGCCGATGCGGTGCGCGGTGTCGTCGCGGAGCGCCGCCTCGACGGCCGCTGGATCGATCGGATGGCCTTCGCGGTACGGCGTTCGCACCGCGACGCCGCCGAACGCATTGACCTGCTCGGCCCAGCTGTCGGAGAAGTGGCCGGTGCCCGGGACGAGGACGGGCTCGCCGGGCGCGACGAGGTTGGCGATCGCCGCTTCCCAGCCGCCGTGGCCGTTGGCGGCGTAGAAGAAGACGTCGGCGCTCTTGGTGCCGAGCAGGTCCTTCATGCCGTTTTCGCACGCCGTGATGAGGTCGGCGAGGCGCGGGTCGGCGAGGTCGATCGGCTGGCGCGACATCGCGTGGACGACGGCGTCGGGGACGTGCGTCGGTCCTGGCGAGTGGAGCAGGCGGACGCCGGGGATGCGGGAAGCAGGCATGGGCGGACATCGTAGCGGCGCCGAGGAGTAGATTCGTCGCCGGCGCGCCGCCGCGCTTCGGTGCGCGCCGCAACGAATGCACGATCCCGCCCCCTTCGTCCCGGTTCGCGGCCTCCACCACTTCGCGTGGCGTTGCCGCGATTGCGAGGAGACGCGCGCGTTCTACGAGGGCGTGCTCGGCCTGCCGCTCGTCCACGTCATCCGCGCCGACACCGTGCCGAGCACCGGCGAGCACTGTCCGTACGTGCACATCTTCTTTCGCATGGCCGACGGCTCTCACCTCGCGTTCTTCGACCTCGGCGACGGCGAGGCCGCCGCGCCGTCGCCGAACACGCCTGCGTGGGTCAACCACATCGCGCTGCGCGTCGATTCGGTCGACGCCCTGCGCGCCGCCAAGGCGCGCCTCGAAGCCGCCGGCGTCGAGGTGCTCGGCATCACCGACCACGGGATCATCGAGTCGATCTACTTCTTCGACCCGAACGGCCTCAGGCTCGAGCTCACGGTGCCGACGGCGAGCGCCGAGACGACGGCGCGCCACGAGCGCGAGGCGCACGCCGCGGTCGAGGCGTGGACGGGCGAGAAGCGGGCGCGGCGCGAGGCCCCCGCGGCCGAGGCCGACGAGGTCTCCGACCGGGGCGCGATGGATGCCTGAGACCCGCGAGCGTCGACTGGCGGTGATCGACGTGCGCGCCGGCGCCGCGATGGAAAGCCAGTCGGGGCTGCAGTTGCTCAAGCCGCGCATCTACGGCGCATACGAAGAACCGACGCGACAGCGCGCGGGCGGCCGACGCGTCGGCGCGATCGTCATGCACCCGACGAGCAACTTCATGGGCCACTACCTGATCTCGCCGCTCGCCGAGCGCGGCATCACGTGCCTCGGCCTCAACTCGCGCTTCGCCGGCAACGACACCGTGCTCGTCATCGAACGCGTCCTCCAGGACCTCGGCGCGGGCGTCAAGTTCATGCGCGGCACGCTCGGCTGCGACCGGGTCGTTGTCGTCGGCAACTCGGGAGGCGCTGCGCTCGCGGCGTACTACCAGGCCGAGGCCGAACGCTTCACCGCGACGACGCTCGTCGATGGCGATCCTTCCGGTCTCGCCGCTTCCGACCTGCCGGCGGCCGACGGCATCGCGCTCTGCGCAGGGCACGAGGGCCGTTCGCACCTGCTGCTGCGCTGGATCGATCCCGCGGTCGTCGACGAGCACGATGCGCTCGCGACCGACGCGTCGCTCGACATGTACGACCCGCGGCACTGGCGCGACGGCGCCGGAAGTCCGCCGCGCTTCTCGGCCGACTTCCTCGCCCGCTTCATGGCGGCGCAGCGTGCGCGCCGCGACCGCATCGAGGCGCGCGCTCGCGCCCGACTCGCCGAGCTGCGGGCGACGCCGGACGCGCCGCGCGACGAGACGTTCGTCGTCCACCGCACCCACGCCGATCCGCGCTGCCTCGACCTCACCCTCGACGCGAACGATCGCAAGCCGGGCAGCGTCTGGGGCGACGCGCGTGCGGTCAACTTCGCGGCGAACGCGATGGGCCGGACGACGTCGCTCGTCGCGTTCCTGTCGCAGTGGTCGTCGGCGTCGCGCGCCGGCGGCCCCGAGAACCTCGCGCGCACGACGCTGCCGGTGCTGCTGCTGACGTACACCGCCGACCAGAGCACGTTCCCGAGCACGCGCGACGCCTGGCTCGCGGCCGCGCCGGGCCGGATCCGCAACGTCGACATCGTCGGCGGCGACCACTATCTCGCCGGCCGCATCGACCTGCAGCAGCGCGTCGCCGACGAGATCGCCGCGTTCGCCGAGGCGCTATAACGGCCGCATGGCTGCCGCCGAAGTCTGGAAGTTCGCGCCCGCGTACGAGCTGCCGAGCTGGCCGCACGTGCGCGCGCCCGACCTCGACGCGCGCGAGCGGCTCCGCTATCCGGTCGTGATCGCCGGCGGCGGCCTCTCGGGGCTGACGCTCGCGTGCGACTTGCTGCTGCGCGGCGTCGCCGTCGTCGTCCTCGACGAGGACGACACCGTCGGCGTCCGCGGCGCGTCGTCGCGCGGCATCTGCTATGCACAGAAGAGCCTCGAGATCTTCGCGCGGCTCGGCATCTACGAACGGATTCGGGCCAAGGGGATCACGTGGTCGGTCGGTCGCACGTTCTCCGGCGCCGACGAGATCTACTCGTTCGATCTCGAGGACGACAGCCGCTCCGAGCAGCCGCCCTTCATCAACCTGCAGCAGTTCTATCTCGAGTGGTTCCTGGTCGATCGCATCCGCGAGCTCGACGAAGGCGCGATCCGCTGGAAGACGAAGGTCGTCCGCGTCGAGCACGACAGCTGTGGCGCCGTTGTCCACGTCGAGACGCCCGCAGGAGCGTATGCCCTCGAGGCCGACTGGCTCGTCGACGCGACCGGCGCCAACAGCAGGATTCGCGACGCGCTCGGGGTCGATGCGCACGCGTCGCGCCATACCGACCGCTGGTGCATCAGCGATGTCCGCTTCAAGAAGCCACTGCCGGTCGAGCGCTGGACGTGGATCGACGCGCCGTTCAACGAAGGCCGCGGCGTCTGGCAGCACCTCATGGCCGACGCGGTCTGGCGCCTCGACTACCAGATGGGCGAGCACGCCGACCCGGAGTCGATCAGCAAGCCCGAGGTCGCGGGCGCGCGGCTGCGCGAGCAGCTCGGCCCCGACGTCGAGTTCGAATTCGTCTGGATCGGCCCCTACCAGTACCGCGACCACCTGCTCGAGACGTTCCGCGTCGGCCGCACGGTCTTCGTCGGCGACGCCGCGCACGTCGTCTGCCCGTTCGGCGCGCGCGGCGGCAACAACGGCATCCAGGACGCCGGCAACCTCGGCTGGAAGCTCGCGCTCGTCGTCGCCGGCGAGGGCGGCGAATCGCTCGTCGACAGCTACCACGTCGAGCGCCATGCGGCGGCGGTCGAGAACCTGCGCATCACCAGCCGCACCGCACGCTTCCTGGCGCCGAGGAGCGCCGCCGAGCACCGCTTGCGGCGTGCGGTCGTCGCGCTCGCGCGCACGCATGCGTTCGCACGCAAGCTCGCCAACACCGGCCGCATGGCGCAGGCGAACGACTATCCGCCGTCGCGCTGGGCGCCGGCGGGGGCGCGCTCGCTGCAGAACGTCACGGTGGACGCGACGACGGTGATGGCGCTGCTCGCCGACGGCACGCGCTTCGCGGGCCTGTGGATCGGCGGCAGCGACCGCGACGTCGCATCGCTCGCCGACGTGACACGGCGGCTGCCGTTCGCGGCACGGGCGGTTCCTGCCGAAGGCGCGCTCGCGGCGCATCTGCACGCGGCGCCGGGGACGCTCGTCCTCGTCCGCCCCGACGCCTACGTCGCCGCGACGATCGCGCAGCCGACTCCCGATCGCGTCGAGGCAGCCCTGCGCTGCGCGCTCGCACTCGACGCCGAAGAGCGATGAACACCGATCCAAACATCGCCGAACCCGACGCGTTCTACGAAGCGTGGGTCGCCGCGCACGAGGGGTTGAGCGACGCCGACAGCGCCGAGCTCGACGCGCGCCTCGTCCTCCTGCTCGCCAACCAGGTCGGCGACTTGAAGGTCCTGCTCGACTGCATCGCCGCGGCGCGTCGCGCCGCCGGCTGAGCCGCCGCGGCGACGACGAGCGGCAGCTGCCGCCAGGCTGAGCGGCGCGCGTTCACCGCCCGGCCACGGTCGCTTCGCGTTCGCTTCATCGCCGCTTTGCCGGTGCCCGCGACAGTGGTCGCACCGCGGCACGGTGCCGCGACGGGGAGAGGATGCATGTGGCAGGAACGCCTGAAGGCCTGGGTCGCAGCGCTGCGCGCGCGATTCGCGAAGAACCGGCCCGCCGTCGCGGAGCCGTCCGACGACAACGGCATCGACAGCGACTACGAGACGATCGTCGTCGGCCGGCGTGCGTCGATCGACTGGCGCAAGTCGGCGCTGCCGATCGCGATCGTCGCCGTCGCGACCGGCTCGGCGGCGCTGCTCGCGCTGCATCCGCCGCTGCAGGGCGTCGGCCGCGGCGAGGTGGGGGTGCGCACGAACCGGCTCACGGGCACCGTCACCGAATGGGGCGCGGGGAGCGTTCTCGTCCTTCCGGGCCTGCAGCAGATGCGCGTCCTCAGCTTGCGCGACCAGAGCTGGCGGGCCGCGCAGATGGCGAGCGCCGCCGGGCCGGCGCCGCTGCAGTCGGTCGAGGGCCTGTCGCTCGGCGCCGACCTCACCGTGCGCTTCGCGATCGATCCGCTCAAGGTCGGTGCGCTCGCGAAGAGCATGCCCGACAACGTCGCCGGCGAGATCGTCGATCCGGCGACGCAGGGCGTCGTCTACAAGGTGTTCGCGCGGTACACGGTGCGCGAGATCTTCTCGACCAAGCGCGCCGAGATCCAGGCAGCGGTCGAGGCCGAGCTGAGGCCGCGCCTCGCCGCCGACGGCGTCCTTCTGCGCAGTGTCCAGATCGGCAAGATCGACCTGCCCGCCGACTACCGCAGGGGTATGGAAGAGCTGCTCGCCGAAGAGCTCGCCGGCGAGAAGATGAAGTACACGCTCGACCTCAAGGAAAAGCAGGTCAAGGAGACCGAGCTGAAGGCGCAGGCCGAGAAGGTGCGGCGCGAGATCGGTGCCGAGGCCGCCGGCCGCGAGCAGGTCATCGCGGCGAAGGCGCAGGAAGAGGCGATGAAGCACGTGCTGCCGTTCAAGCAGCGCCAGATCGAGCAGCGCCAGCTCGAGGCCGAGGCCGAGAAGGTGAGCCGCATCAAGGGCGCCGAAGCCGCGGCGCAGGCGCGCCGCATCGAGGCGAGCGGCGAGGCCGAGGCGCGGCAGAAGCTCGCCGACGCCGAGGTCTACCGGATGGACAAGGTCGGCAAGTCGAACGCCGAGCAGATGGGCCGCGAAGGCGCGCTGCTCAGCCGCCATCCGCTGCTGATCCAGAAGACGATGGCCGACAAGCTCTCCGACAAGGTGCAAGTGATCATCGCCGCGCCGGGAGCCGACGGCGGCTTCATCGGTGCCGGGCTCCTCGGCACGTCGGGCCAGAAGCGCTCGGCGCTCGCCGGCGGCGCGGCCAACGAGAGCGAGCAGCACGCTGCCGCCGATGACGCGAAGGAGGCGCAATGAATCCGCGCGATGAAGGCGAGCGCTGCGAAGCGCTGCGCAAGAGCGACCTCGAGCCGTGGACCTGGCGCGACGTCGTGCGCACCGGAATCACGCTGTTGATCGCTGCCGCCGCCGTCGCGCTGGCGACGGTCGCCGGCGCCACCGGTCGGGACCAGACGAGCGCCGCCGCGAGCGGCGCGCCCGCGCCGACGCTCGCGATCGTCGTCCGCGACAAGACCGTGCTGCGCGCCGCGCCGCACGCGACGGCGCAGCAGCAGGCGCTGCTCTGGCAGGGCGACGTCGTCGAGGTGCGCGGCGAGCGGATCGACCACCTTCAGGTCTGGGACCACGCGCGCGAGCGCGGCGGCTTCGTCGACGCGAGCCGCGTCCGTCGCACGTCGCTCGCCGCCGACGAGACGCCCGAGTTGCTCGCGCTCGTCCGCTTCGTTCGCGACACGCCGGGAAGCGAGTCGCTCGGCATCGGCTTCGCGGCGGCGGCGCTGAAGGCGGCGCCCGCCGACGCGCTGCGCGGCAGCGTCGGTGCCGAGCTGTTCGACGCGATCGGAACGATGGCCGACCGCCTTGCGCAGCGCGCCTCGAACGGCGCCGCTGCCGGCGCGACGCCTGGCCGCGCCGAGACGGCGCTCGCCGCGCACCTGGAAGCGGTCGCGCGCCATGGCGTCGCCTTCACGAGCTTCGAGCGCGATGGCGTGATGCGGATCTGCTACGAAGGCGACGCGTTTCGCCGCGTCCTCGCGAACGCGGCGAGCGACGCGACGCAGCGCGCGCGCGCTGCGCTCGGCCTGACACGTCCCGAATGCATCGATCCGGCGCTGCCGGCGAGCGAGCGACAGCGGATCGACGTCTGGCGCGCCGACGTCCTCGACCGCGTCGAGACCGCCAAGCTGTCGCCGCTCTGGAAGGGCCGCGTCGCGATGCGGCGCGCGAGCACGTGGAGCGCGATCGCGTTCCAGCGCGCGCGCCGCGGCGAAGCGCAGCAGGCCGACGACGCCGCGACGCGCGCGATCGCCGAGCTCGGCGACGTCTCGCGCGGCGAGCTCGCCGACGACGACGTCGTCGCCTGGCACGACGCCGCCGTTCGCGTCGGCGCCTCGCGCTGGGCTGCGCTGCGCACACCGCAGAGCACGCCGCGCAACGTCCGCGTCGTCACTTCGCCAGGCGAGCCCGGACAGACGTGTGTCTTCCTCGTGGCCGCCCACGACCGCGACGGCGACGCGCCGCTCGCGAAGCGCTGCACCTGGGGCGTCGTCTGGACGGCGTCGGCGGTCGTCAGCCGCGAAGGCAACGCGGTCGCGCTCGCGGTCCAGCCGCTCGAGGCGTGGCGCGAGCTGTGGCTCTTCACGAAGCGGGGCAAGGACTGGACGGTGCAGGTGCTGCCGCCGTCGGCGGTGTCGCCCGGAGTCGGCTACGCCGAGTTCGCGGGCTGGGTCCCCGGCGGCAGGCAGGTGCTCGTTGCCCGCGAGTCGCGCGGCGCCAAGGGACTGAAGCGCAACTTCGAGGTCGTCCGTCTCGACACGCTCGGCACCGAGCGGCAGGCGGGCGATCCGCAGGTCCTCGGCGCGTTCGTGCGCTGGCAGGACCCGGGCTGGAAGCGCGAGACGGTGAGCCTGCGCTGATGTCGCACTTGTCGCAATGCTTTCTCGAGGAGACGCGGACCATGAGACCCACGCATCGGCTAGAGCGGGCGGCGATCTGCCTGGGCCTGACGGTCGCGTGCCTGTCGGCTGCCGCAGGCAGCGTGGATCAGGCGATCCTCGAGTGCAGCGACGCGGGCAGCACCCTCGAGATCAATCAATGCGCGGCGTCGATCAACGATGACGAGGACGATCGCATGTCGGCGGAGTTCTCGGCACTGGTCTCGGTCCTCGCGCGTGTCGAGGATCTGCATGCCGAGCGACCGTCGAGCGATGCGCTGGTCGTTTCGCTGCGCGCGGCGCAGCTCGCCTGGCTCGAATATCGGGACCGGACGTGTCGCGATCTGACCTATGCCCTTGCGATGGGCGGCAGCGTCGGAACCCGGGATTCGCTCGGCTGCTTCGCGTTGGTGAATGCGGACCGAGCCGATCGACTGAAGGCGCTGCGGATGCACTACGAAGCGCTGGGTCGCTAGCCGCACGAGTGCCCGGGGCAGGCCAGACTCCCGAAGCACAGCGGCTCCTATCCGCGGTAGGCTTGCACGATCGCGAAGAACGCAGGAGACGCCATGCCCCCGACCCTGTCCGACGCCGAGATGGCGCTGCGCGACGCCGCGCTCGAGTACCACCGCGCACCGACGCCCGGCAAGATCTCGGTCACCCCGACCAAGCCGCTCTTCAACCAGCGCGACCTCTCGCTCGCGTACTCGCCCGGGGTCGCCTACGCGTGCCTCGCGATCGAGGCAACGCCGGCGCTCGCGGCCGAGTTCACGTCGCGCGCCAACCTCGTCGGCGTCGTCACCAACGGCACCGCGGTGCTCGGCCTCGGCGACATCGGTCCGCTCGCCGGCAAGCCCGTGATGGAAGGCAAGGGGTGCCTGTTCAAGAAGTTCGCCGGCATCGACGTCTTCGACATCGAGCTCGGCGAGAAGGACCCCGACAAGCTGGTCGAGATC
>Ga0070684_100003746_pt1 | contig 11474 bp, 8 predicted proteins | sample KBSC723LmetaG_FD_65653 | JGI IMG/M metagenome (GOLD analysis project Ga0070684, IMG submission 65653) | Corn rhizosphere microbial communities from Kellogg Biological Station, Michigan, USA - KBS C7.2-3L metaG | ecosystem: Host-associated > Plants > Roots > Rhizosphere ...
CTGTCGCGCGTCACGCGGTAGCAGCCCTGCTGCCGACCAATCGACGCATGCGGAAAATCGATCGAGACGTCGAGCTCAAAGTCCGGCGCCGGCACGGCTTCGTAGACGGAGTCGCCGTCCGTCAGCGAGATCGCTCGCCGCAACGCGAGATACTTTACCTCACCCGGCTGGTCGATGATGCCAGCGGACAAGAGCGCTTCAACGAACGGCGCGGCGCTCCCGTCCATGATCGGCGGCTCGGCGGCATTGAGCTCGATCTCGACGTCGTCAATGCCACAGCCGGCGACGGCCGCGAGCACGTGCTCAACGGTGTGAACGGACACGGGATCTTCGCCAAGCTGCGTGCGACGCTCAGTCAGCACGGCGCTCTCGGCCAATGCATAGATGAGCGGCGCGTTGGGTAAATCGGTTCGGCAGAACGTGATTCCCGCGCCGCTCTTCGCGGGTCGGAACGAAAGTTGGCACGCTGCGCCCAGGTGCAACCCGATTCCCTCGAGTGACACCGCGCGCGCTATTGTGCGACGACTCATTTTGATTCGGGCTTCGGGTCGAGCAAACGCTCGATGCGTCGGAGAAGGCTGGGAAGTTTGAATAACGCGGCCTGCGCCCGGAGCGCCTCCTTATGAGGTCGCGCCGGATATCCTGACCACGTTTCGCCGGCCGGAATATCGCCAAAAACTCCCGCCTGCGCAGCAAGGCGCGCCCCTTTTCCGATCGTGTGGTGTCCGGAGATGCCTACCTGGCCCAAAATCATGCAACCGTCCTCAATCCGCACGGAGCCGGCAACGCCGGCTTGCGCCATGATCAGACATGCGCGTCCGATGCGGACGTTATGCCCAATTTGGACGAGATTGTCGATCTTGGTGCCAGCGCCAATCACCGTGTCGTCGATGCTGCCGCGATCGATCGTCGTGTTGGCGCCGATCTCCACATCATCTTCGAGAATGCACCGGCCGACATGTGGAATCTTGAGATGCTGGCGGTCGCGCTGAACATATCCGAATCCGTCGGACCCGATGCGCGCGCCGGCGTGAACCGTCACGCGCTTGCCGATGCGGGAGCCGGAATACACGGTCACCGACGCAACAAGCTGGCTTTGCTCCCCCACGACAACGCCTTGCCCGAGCACGCAATGCGAACCGACGACGACTCCGTCGCCCAACTCCACTCCATCGCCGACGACGGCGTAAGCACCGATCGAAACGCCCGCGCCGAGGCGCGCGCCGGCTCCAATCACTGCCGTCGGATGAATTCCGTGCAGCACGGTTGTCGCTCGCTGAAAGCGCGGCAGTAGCGCCAGAAGGGCTTCCTGCGGCCGTTCCACGATGACGCGCGCTGGCGTCTGCCCAGGCGCGTCCGCAAGCTCAGGCAGGATGAGCACAACGCCAGCGCACGAAGCGGCGAACTGCGGAGCGTACTTGGCGGCGCCGAGAAAGCTGAGGTCGCGCGGCGTCGCGCGGTCGAGCGCAGCTACGCCGCTCACCGCCACTGATGCATCGCCCACAAGCTGTCCGCCAACCGCCTCCGCAATAGCCGCAGCGGTGAGGACGAATCCGCCCTCACCGCCGTCGGCTTGCGTCGACGTACCAGAGATCACTGAGTCGGCGGCTTCGGACGCGTAACGCCCGCCGGGCTGGATGGTGCACCGGGCTTCGCCGCCGCCGGTGCAGCCTTGACTGCCGACGCAGGCGTCGCGCGGAGTCGCGAGACAACCCTGTCGGTGATGTCGAGGTTCTTGTCAGCCGATACGATGTTCGACGCGCCCGGCGCGTTGTCCAGGATCATCGCATAGCCGCCTTCTTCGCGGATGTCGTCGAGGACCTTCTTCACGGCGTCGGTGATCGGCGCCATGACTTCGTTTTGGCGCGCCTGGAACTGCTGCTGGAACTGGAGCTGCTTGGCCTGCAAATCGGTCTCGAGACTTTGAATTGCCTTCTGCCGCGAGTCCTTCGTCGCCGCGGATAGCGTGGGCTCAGCCTTCTGGTAATCGCTGAGCAGCTTGTTCACGGAGTCCTGCATTTTTTGCAGCTGGGTCCGGAACCCCTCGCCTTCTTTGGAGAGCGTGGACTCGGCGGCGGCGTAGCCCGGCGCCGCCGGCATGAGCGCCTGGCTATTCACGAACGCGATCTTGAGAGCCTGTCCGTGGGCGACGTTGGCGACGCTGGACAACACGAGCGCGATCACCGTCGCGCGAAGCATGGAACGCATGAAAACTCCGAATTAGAAGATCTGACCGAACTTGAAGTGGACCTGCCACTTGGGATCCTTGTGGCCGAGAGCGTCGACACGATCGAAGCCGTAGCCGAGATCGACGCCCAACGGACCTAGCGGGGTGACGAGCGAGGCCCCGAATCCGGCACCACGGAACAGTCTGGTCGGATCGAAGTCCCGCGGACGCTCCCACAGGTTGCCCGCATCGTAAAACGCATCGATGTACATCTGCTGATTGACTCGAAGCCCGAGCTCAGCGGTGCTCGTATAGTACGCATTACCGAAGGAGCTTCGTTGCGCTTGAAACTGATCCGCGTTCGGGAGATAGCCCTTTGGCGTAATCGAGAACTCCTCGTAACCTCGAAGCGGCTGACCATACTGGACGCCGCCTAGCGAAAATGCCTGGGACACAAAGAATGGACCCGGGTCGCCGAACAGTGCGCCAGCGCGCGCGCTGAGCCCGAGCACGAGCGCCATTGGCTCAGGGCCGAGCCCTTTGCCGAACGTCGCCAGCGTCGAATACCCGCGCATTTCCGTGGTCAACCGTTGGAACGCCGAGGTTCCGCCGAGCAGCCCTCCGTTCACTTGGAGAGCAATGTCTTCGTGAACTCCCGTGTACGGGAACGGAGTTCCGAGCCGCGTGTCGTGATCCAGGGTGAGGCCGGCCGTCGAGCGGAAGCACCCGTTGCAGTTGATCGTTGCAACCAAACCGTCGCCGCCGTAAGAGACTCGCTCGCCACCATAGCTCGCGTACAGGCGCGTGAAGCGGGATCCGCCGATCGGGAATCCGAACTGCACCTGTCCGCCGCTCGTATTGGATTGGCCGATGTCGCGAATGATGAAGCGAGATTTCTGATTGTAGAGCGACACTGTGCCCGAGACGTTCGATTGCCGAATCTGCGGGTCTGTGTAGCTCAAACTGAAGTCGCGGATGTACCGCCCGAATTGCCACTGGAGCGAGCCGCGTTTGCATTCGCCGAAAAGATTCGGCTGATCGAAACCGACGAATCCGCCGACACCGGTTCCCTGTCCGACCGACGCACCGAAGTTGACGTTGCCGGTCCGCTTTTCTTTGACGTGGAAGATCAGGTCGATGTCGCCATTCTCATTGGCCTGACGTGTCTCCGGCGGCGGCATGTCCTGCTCGAAGAACCCGAGATTCGCGATGTTGCGATAGCTCTGGATCAGCCGTTCCTTGTTGAACACGTCGCCAGGAAGGATGAAGAGCTGATTCCGGATGCACGTCTCTGTGGTGACGTCGTTCCCTAAAACGTCGACGCGGTTTACGATCGCCGGCGTCCGCTCATCGATATCCCAACGCAGGTCGACAGTCGGTGTCGAGTCGGGACCGGTGCGTCTTCGCTCTACAATTGGGCGAATGCTCGCGTAGATGTAGCCCTCGTTTCCATACGCGTCCTGGACTTTGGAGGTGGCGTCTTCCCAGGCGTTCGCGTCGAAGACGTTCTTTTCCTGGTTCCCGCCGAGGCCCACGATCCCCGCGACGGCTTGCTTGACGGACTTCGGCTTATCGCCGAATGGGTAGTAGCGCGCGATGTCCTCGTTCGAGAAGCGCTTGGCGCCGTTGACCTCGAAGGTGCCGATCTTGTATTGCGGACCTTCGTTCACCGTGATGCGAACGAGTGCTTTCCCCTTCTCGCGATCGATGATCAAGGTGTCCTTGACCACCTGCATGTCGATGTAGCCGTGCGACGCGTAGAGGCTGGGAATTGTCTTCGCCAAATCTTCAGCGTACTTGTCCTGATCGAATTCGCCGTTCTTCCACCAGAAGAATCCCTCCGGCTTGGTCCCGAGCGCGCCGACGATCGTCTTGGCGGCCAGCGCCTTGTTGCCGCGAATCTCCACGCCAGAAATGGCGAGTCGGCGCCCTTCGTCGACGTGAAACACCAAGGTCGTCGCCTCGCCAGACGCGACGGTGTCGACCGAGACTTTGGCGAGGTAGTAGCCCTCGCTCTGATAGAGGGAATCGATCCTGGCAACATCCCGCGATACCTGCGCTGGATCGATCGGCTTACCGATGAGAAGATCGACTCGATCCTTTACCGCTGTTGGCGAGACCTTATCAGCGCCGGTCACTTTGACGTCGGTAAGCAGGCGACGCTCCTTCACACGGAACACGAGCACCGACTTGCCGTTGATGATCTCGCAGCTCTGTCCGACGTCCTCGAACTGGTTGGTGGCGTAGAGATCCTTGAGAGCTTTGGTCAGGGTTCGGCCGCTGATCGTCGTCTTGGGGGCGATCCCGACGTAACTCCTCACTTCGGCGTCAGTTAGACGGGTCTGACCGCGGAAGGCGATGCTGTCCGGAGTGGCGCAGGAACCCGTGACGGGTTCCTGCGCGCGGGCCGCGGAGGCGACCGCTACAACCGCCGTACACGCGAGTACGAGACGCATAAATCGCATAGTCCGCAAATATACACGAAGAGCGGCCGGACAGGTCCAAATGGACCAGCCGGCCGCTCTTCTTCCAGAACCTTACGCTTTCGTCGTGCTCGTCAGAACACGGAAGTCGAGATGCTCCGCGCCGTCTGCCGCCACGTCAACCTCGATCTCGTCGCCGCGCGCAAACTCACCCATCAGAATCTTCTCGGAGAGAGGATCCTCGATGAATTTCTGAATCGCCCTCTTGAGCGGACGAGCGCCGTATTGCTCGTCATACCCGTGCTTGACCAGGAAGTCAGTGCCCGGATCGGTCAGCCTGAGAGTGAGCTCTTCCTCCGCCAGCCGCTTGCGAACGTCCTTGAGCAGCACGCTCACAATCTGCGTGATGTGCTCGCGGTTGAGCGGGTGAAAAACGATCGTGTCATCGAGCCGGTTGAGGAACTCCGGATTGAAGACGTTCTTGAGCTCGTCGCGCACCTTGTCGGCGCGTCGCTCCCAGTTCGCCGTCTCGTCTCCACTTGTAAAGCCCAGCGCCTTCGTCTTTGACAGGTCGCGCGCGCCGACGTTCGACGTCATGATCACGACGGTGTTCTTGAAGTCGATCACGCGACCATAGTTATCGGTCAAGTGACCTTCGTCGAGCACTTGCAGCAGGATGTTGAACACATCCGGGTGGGCCTTCTCGATTTCGTCGAGCAGGATGACGCTGTACGGCTTCCGGCGGACCGCCTTGGTCAGCGTGCCAGAATCTTCATAGCCGACATACCCTGGCGGGGCACCGATGAGACGCGACACGGAGAACTTCTCCATGTACTCGCTCATGTCGACCCGGATCAGCGCCGACTCGTCGGCGAACAGGAATTTGGCGAGACTGCGCGCCAGCTCGGTCTTCCCGACGCCCGTGGGGCCGGAGAACACGAACGAGCCGATTGGCCGGCGAGGATCTTTGAGCCCCGCCCGACTGCGCCGAATCGCCTTTGAAATTGCCTTGATCGCTTCGTCCTGGCCGATGACGGTCTGGTGCAACTCGTCTTCCATTCTGAGGAGACGCGCGGTCTCCGCTTCCTGAAGACGCGTCACGGGAATCCCCGTCCAGCGGCTCACGATGAACGCGATCTCTTCCTCGCCGAGTGACGGGCGGTGTGACTGACGCCGCGCCTCCCACTCGGATTGTTTCTGTTTGATGTTGCCCTGAATTTCACGCTCTTTGTCACGAAGCGACGCCGCGCGCTCGAAGTTCTGGTCGCGTACCGCGGCCTCTTTCTCGCCGTTCACCTTCTCGAGATCGCCCTTGAGCTCAGCGACTTCCGGCGGCGGCGCTTGCGCAGCGAGCCGCGCACGTGCACCCGCTTCATCGATCACGTCGATTGCCTTGTCGGGCAAGAAGCGGTCGGTGATGTAGCGCTCCGACAACTTGGCGGCGAGCGAGAGCGTCGTATCGGGGATCGTCACGCGGTGATGATCCTCGTACTTCTTGCGCAGGCCCTTGAGAATCTCGACCGTCTCGTCGACGGATGGCGGATCGACGATCACCGTTTGGAACCGGCGCTCGAGCGCTCCATCCTTTTCGATGTACTTGCGATACTCGTTGAGTGTGGACGCACCAACGCACTGCAGCTCGCCGCGCGCGAGCGCCGGCTTGAGCATGTTGGACGCATCGATCGCACCCTCGGCCGCACCGGCACCGACCAGTGTGTGCAGCTCATCGATGAACAGGATGATCTGCTTGTTCTGCGCAATCTCGTTCATGACCGCCTTGAGGCGCTCCTCGAACTGACCGCGATACTTGGTGCCCGCGATGACCGCGGCCATGTCCAACGACAGCACACGATGATCGCGAAGCGACTCCGGGCACTCGCTGTTCGCGATGAGCTGCGCGAGACCTTCGACGATCGCTGTCTTGCCCACACCGGGTTCGCCGATGAGGACTGGATTGTTCTTCTTGCGGCGCGTCAACACTTCCATGACGCGCTGAATTTCCTTGCCACGCCCAATCGTCGGATCGAGCTGACCTTCGGCGGCAAGCTGCGTGAGATCACGGCAGAAGTGGTCGAGCGCCGGAGTCTTGGACTTCTTCTCGCCCTTGGGGACCGCTTGCACGGGAGCGTTGCCGCTCTGTGCCTGCGCGCCACCCTGCGGCGGATCAGTGCCGAGGATTCGCAGCGTCTCAGCCCGGGCGGCGTCGAGATTGACGCCCGCGTCGGTCAGGACCTGCGCGGCAATCCCCTTCTCTTCACGGAGGAGGCCAAGCAGCAAGTGCTCGGTGCCGACGTAGCTGTGGTTGAGCTCGCGCGCCTCGCTCATGGCGAGCTCGAGTACCTTCTTGGCGCGCGACGTATAGGGAAGATCGGGTCCGGTCGTTTGACCAGCTTTACCCTTCTTCACCGTTTCTTCGATTTTTTGCTGGATGTCATCCAGCTCGACGCTCAGGTTTTGGAGCACCGTCGCCGCGACGCCCTCGCCCTCACGGATCAACCCGAGCAGGATATGCTCAGTACCCACGTACTCGTGGTGAAGGCGTGCTGCCTCCTCGCGAGCCATCGCAAGCACTTTCCTCACCCGCTCGGTGAAGTTGTACCCGTTCATAGTTCCCTCACTCCCGGGTGATCGTTGCGATCAACCGACCGAGCCTGCTTCCTCTTCCAGCGCCTTACGCACATACCGTGCGCGCGCCAGGTTGGTTTCGCCTTCCGTGAGCGCCCGGCCTTCTGCAAACGCCAGGTGCGCGGCCTGCGAAAAAATCAGGAGCTTGTTGAGGGTATATACACTGAGGCTGGAGATCAGTTTCAGCCCGACGGCCAGGCGAACGCCACTCAGATAGTTCATCGCCTCGTCGAACGTGAGGCTCCGAGCGTAACGAAGCGTGCCGTATGCGCGCCAAAGCTTGTCCTCGATAATATAACCCGCATCACGCAATAATACACGACGTGCTTCTGCTTCTCGTTCGACGACGTGACCGACGACGCGCAACAGTTGGTCGAGCAATTCCTCTTCCGAGCGTCCCAACGTCGTCTGGTTCGAAATCTGGAAGAAGTTTCCAACGACCTCACTGCCCTCCCCATACAAGCCTCGATACGTGAGACCCATCTGCTGAAGGCTCGTCAGCACCTTTCCGATCTCTTTTGTAAGCACGAGGCCAGGAAGATGAATCAACACCGAACCGCGCATGCCCGTGCCAACGTTCGTCGGACACGCGGTAAGGAATCCAAACTCGTTGTGATACGAATACGGAAGGCGGGTTCCTAAATCCCGATCCAACTTGTCGATAGCGGCATACGCCTCCTGCAGCGCGAAGCCGGACCGGAGCGACTGTAGCCGGAGGTGATCTTCCTCGTTGACCATGAGTCCTAGACTATCGGCGAGGAACACCGCTGCGCCGCTGCGCAGCGGATGTTGCACGTCCAACCCAGCGAGTTCCTTACTCACCAGGTGCCGCTCGTGCAGCAACGCGCGCGACGTCGGCGGCAACTCGTCGAGCCGATACATCACGGCCTCGCGCAGCATCGGCATCGATGACACAGCCTCGCGAACCTGCGCCAACACGCGAAGCCGCTCACCATCCCGCGCGCGCGCGGCGAAGGCATAGCCATCGACGTTTCTCGCGAGACGAATCCTCGTCGACAACACGATATCCGAATGCGCGCCCGACGCGTCGAGCCACCCGACGCCGCCGTCCGGCAATAACGACAGATCGACCGTCATTCCATCACCCTGATTCGATCGCGCAAATCTGCCGCGAGCTCGAACTGCTCGCTCTCGATCGCGCGCCGCAAACGATCCTTCAGCTCACCGAGCACCGCCGACCGCTCGAGATTCTCCGACATGGGCGGGTGATAGGACCGCCCGACGTGGCGATGGTTCCCGTGTACGCGACGCAGCAGCTCGCGAATGCCCGCCTCGAAGTTCGTGTAGCAACGCGCGCAGCCCCATCGCCCGGTCGCACGAAAATCCGCCATGGTCGTCTTGCAGAAGGTGCACCGAAGCCCTTCGCCATTAGGCATGGCGAGTTGCTGCTGAGCGTCGTGAAGAAACTCCCCGAGTGGATGCTTGGGCGCCGCAACTGTTGTCTCGACGCCACGCTCGGCGGCACACCGCTCGCAGAGATGCAGCTGATGGACGGCGTTGTCCTGAATCGTCGTGAGTTGGACCGTGGCGTCCCGCTCGTGACAGCTGTCACACAACATTAGGGCACAACCTCGCGGACGTCCGTATCAGTGAGACGCCCATCTTCCAGAAGCAGCGTTCGATCCGCACGCGACGCCAACGATCGATTGTGCGTCGCGATCACCATGGCAATCTCGAGGTCGCGCGCCAACCCGACAAGCAGGTCGTGCAGCCGCTCGCTGTTGGCATGATCCAAGTTCCCCGATGGCTCGTCGGCCAACAGAACGACGGGATCGATGGCGAGAGCACGCGCCACGGCGGTCCGCTGCTGCTCTCCGCCCGACAACTCGGCAGGCTTGTGTTGCGTCCGACCACCGAGGCCGACCCTGTCGAGCAAGTCGGCGGCGCGACGCTTCGCTCGATCATCGTCCCAGCCGGCGATCCGAAGCGGCATCATCACATTCTCTAGCGCCGTGAACTCGCGCAGCAAATGATGGAACTGAAACACGAATCCCACCGACGCGTTCCGCAGCTTGGATAGTTCGTCGTCATTGCGATCGGTCAGCGTCTCCCCGGCAATCCGCACCGATCCCCGAGTCGGCTGGTCGAGCGCCCCCAAGAGATGGAGCAGCGTACTCTTGCCGGCGCCGCTCGCGCCGACGACCGCGATCATGTCACCCTGAGCGACCTGCAAGTTGACCCCGTTGAGCACAGTGATGTCCCCACCGTCCCCGCCGCGATACACCTTCGCCAGGTCAACCGCCTCCAGCACAATCATTCGTGACGAATCGCCTCAACCGGATAGAGCCGCGCCGCTTGTCGCGCCGGATAGATCGTGGCAAGCGCCGCCACCGCCAGACTCGCCAGCACGATCCATGTGATGTCGAAGGGCTGCATCGAGATTGGCAGGTGGTCAATGAAATATACGGATGGGTCCAGCGGGATGAGCTTCTTCTCGCCGATGAGAATCGACGCGACGAGCCCGATGACCAACCCCGTGCCCGTCCCGACAATTCCGATCACGAGGCCCTGCGCGAAAAACACGCGTCGGATGGACTTCGCCGGCATTCCCATCGCCCGCAGAATTCCGATCTCCTTCGTCTTGTCCGTCACGACCATGATCAGGGTGCTGATGATGTTGAACGCGGCCACGAGCACGATCAGCAGCAGGATGACCGACATCCCGAGCTTCTCGAGCTGGAGCGCGTTGAACAATGAGCTGTTCTGCTGGTGCCAGTCCTGGATGCGATACGGCATTCCGAGGCTGTCCTGCAGCCGCTGCCCAATTTCCGGCGCGTCCCACCGATTGGGTGTCTTCACCTCGAGGCCAGTGACCGCCTGTCCGAGCTGCGCCAACTGCTGCCCGGCCTCGAGCGAGACGAATACGTAGCTGTTGTCGTACTCGTACATCCCCGTGTCGAAAATGCCCGTGACCTCGAACGACTGTTGATTCGGCTTCGGATAGCCCGTCACTGGATCGATCTCGTTCGACATCGTCACCAACTGGATCGTGTCGATACCTGGCGTCACATTCAGACGCTCGGCGAGCTTGACCCCCAACACCGCGCCGCGATGCTTACCGTCGAGCGTCGCAAACGTGAAGTCGCCGGCCTTTGCGCGCGTTCGAATGCTCGTCACCTGTGCCACACCGGGGCCGTCCGGCGGAATTCCTTCGACGAAGCCGGCCTCGAAATACTTGTGGCGCGATGCGCGAATGACTGCCTGCGTATGCACGAACGGTCCGGCCGCTACGACGCCTGGTTGCCTGATGACTTTCTTGAGCACCGACGGCCAATCCGTCATCACCATGTCCTCTCCGTAGGTGAGGACGCGGATATCCGGACTGCCGATCAGAATTTTCTCACGCAGATCGTTCTGCAGACCGTTCATCACACCGATGATCACGATCAGCGCGCTCACGGCGACCGTGACGCCAAGAATCGCGATCACGCTGATCAGCGACAGCAGCTTGGACCCGCGCCGACTGCGCAGATACCGCCAGGCGATGGACAGCTCGAGTCGGCTCATTCGGGGCGGAGCGTTGGAAAGAGAATGACGTCGCGAATGTTCGGCGTATTGGTCAGATACATGAACAGACGATCGATACCGATGCCGACGCCGCCCATGGGCGGCATACCGTACTCCATCGCGCGCAAATAATCTTCGTCGACGCCCGATGCCTCCTCATCGCCGGCGGCGCGGAGCCGACCTTGCGCCTCGAAGCGCCGGCGCTGATCCAGCGGATCGTTCAATTCGCTGAATGCGTTCGCCATCTCACGGCCGCGCGCGAACAGCTCGAAGCGCTCGGTGAGCGCGGGGTTGCCACGCTTCGGTTTGGCCAGCGGCGAAAGTTCCACGGGATAGTCCAAGACAAACGTTGGCTCTTGCAGCGTCGACTCCACGAGCGCCTGAAACATTTCGTCCAAGACCTTCGGTCGACTCAAGGTCTCTACCTTCTGTACGCCAACTCGGCGCGCGGCGTTTCGCAGGGATTCATCATCGAGCGACATTGCATCGGCCCCGAGCGCACGGTTGAGCGCCGGCACCCACTCGACGCGGGGAAACGGCGGTGTGATCTGCGGCACACCTTCGCTGCCGTGCTCCACCGCGCCCTCGATGTCCGGCGGCGACCAGACTGATCGAACGGCATTTGCGGCGCGAACGACAAGCGACTCGACGCGCGACATCATGCCAGTGTAGTCGGCATACGCCTCGTAAAATTCCAACATCGTGAATTCCGGGTTGTGCGTACGATCGAT
>Ga0070684_100003755_pt1 | contig 11461 bp, 8 predicted proteins | sample KBSC723LmetaG_FD_65653 | JGI IMG/M metagenome (GOLD analysis project Ga0070684, IMG submission 65653) | Corn rhizosphere microbial communities from Kellogg Biological Station, Michigan, USA - KBS C7.2-3L metaG | ecosystem: Host-associated > Plants > Roots > Rhizosphere ...
CGCCTCGGCTACCGATGCGGAGTGATCGAGTCCACGACTTTTGAAGAAGCACCCGCAACGGCCCGGCGCTGGCTTGGCCAGCGGTCGCGCTGGCTCAAAGGCTGGATGCGCCTGTCAAGAGTGTACTTTTCGCTTTGTTTTTCAAGCGCTCGAACATGCATGGACTACACGTCGCAACGTGATCGCAACAAAATAGTCCGTGCGCCGATGTTCGTGCACGTTCGCAACGGCAGTGCAAACGCCTGTCTCCATGTCCGCTTTTGCGGTCGCTATCGGGGGTAAAGCGGACATCGGCTATTGCACTGCACATGTCCGCTTTTGACCCAAAGGACATCCGGCTATTTCTTTTTGTCTTTATTGTTATCGTCCCCTCCTCCAGTTAGGCCCACCGCCACAATATTCTCTTGAGGGGGAGCGCTGACCGCGACTGTATAGGACTTTTTCACGTCCCATTCGAATGTCGGGCCCACATTCACGAACCAGATGATAACTTTTCCGTTGGCGCTCAGCTTGCCTACAGCCTCGGAGATGAAGAGGCAGTTTCCTAGGCCCCTTTGTATGAAATCAAGCTTTTGGCTAAGGCACCAATACACGTTGACCGGTGGCTGGTTTCCTTTTCTGCACGCCTGTTTTGCGCCAAAAACATTGAAATCAGATTGCACCGTCTCAGCCGCTGCGTTCATGCTGCTCCAGTTAATACTCGCGCCCGGGCCTTCTAAGATTCTGGCAATCTTGATGCCTAGCTCTGCAGAGAGGCCGGCCTTAAGACTGAGTGAGTGCGACGCCGAGTACCTGAATCGAGCCTTCAAATCTGCCGGCAGCGAATATCCCTTCGCATCTATCGCCAGCCTCCCAATTTCACATTCAACCTGGCGATAAATTGTACTCGGCGTAAAGTCAGTCAGCTGGACCGCTTGCGGACCGGGCCCGCTTTGCGGCGCAACATCCCAGGGCATTGTAATAGTCGGTGTGTAGCAGCGGCCAGGATGAAACCAATCTTCGCGGCAGTCGAGTGCGAACGCTCCGCTGGCCATCAACGCAAATATCAAACCCAAAATGTACTTCATGTTTCCCCCCGCGCCTGCGCACGGAAATGTTTGCACGCGGGAATTACGAGTGCAAGCTCAGGTTGCGGGGCGCCGCCGCGTTGTGGCGAGCACGCGTTACTCCCGGAACTTTCGTAAACGTCCCTGTTGGCCCTTAGCAGACATTCACTAGTGCACTGCACATGTCCGCTTTCAGGAGCAAAGCAGACATGGACTCTTTCGGATGTCCGCTTTTGCGGTCGCTATTGGGACATCGCTTGTTGCGCCGCATATGTCCGCTTTTGACCCAAAGCGGACATTCAATCGATACGATTTGAATTAAGTTTTTAAGCACGCCGAAGGCGGTGCTCTCGTATGGGTTGTGTCATGCGCACATTCGGCATCATCGCGCTTGGTCTTGTGCTGCTCGTCGGTGGCTTTCGTTCGGGTGAGGTACACGCGCAGTCGAAATCCGACGCGTATGCGTTGAAATATTTCTTTGACGATCCGCCATCTGACATCGAATTGTCGAAGGCTAGCCCAGTTGCAACCTCCACCCTGACGATCGCCAAGGTCAACAGTGTCAATGTCTATTGGCGTCGCGGCCGACACGGAGAAATTACAGCTAGCACCAGCCTGGGCGCAGTAGTGAATATCGTCGAAGTCTTAAAAGGGGATGCAACTAAAAGTGGGGAGCAAATCTTGTTCTTTCTTGGTCCCAACGAACCACGATACGGCACCCACCCGTATGCTCGTGAAATGCGCGAGCGTTCGTATTTCATCGCGTGGTACACCGATGAAAAGAAAGAGCAGCGCCTGGTCGGCATTCCGATCTCGCAGGCTGAATATGAGCAATGGATGCGCGAACTTTTGGGCCACGACCGGGAGCGGAGCAAACCCGGTGTCCGTAACTGACACGTTGCGGACATGCACTTTGCACTGCACATGTCCGCTTCTGGCCCTTAGCAGACATCGACTAGTGCGCTGCACACGTCCGCTTTTGGGGGCAAAGCAGACATGGCCATTGGCTCATGTCCGCTTTATCGGTCGCTATCGGGGGTAAAGCAGACATCGCCTTTTGCAACGCACATGTCTGCTTGTGACCCAAAGCGGACATCTCGCGATGCTCGGATGTAGCGAAATTGACGGTTTTGAAACCGCAATGCTTGCAACGGTCAAGCCGATTGTCCCAACAACCCTTTCGCATCCTGGAGGTCCGGCGTGTCGAAACCCTCGGTGAACCAACCATAGATCGGCGCGAGGAGGGTTAGGGCTTCGGAGCGTTTGCCTCGATCGCGCCAGAGACCTGCGAGGCTAGCCGCAGCACGCAGTTCGAAAAGGCGTGCCGCTTGCGAGCGACTAATCGCTATTGCGCGCTGGAAGCATTCTTCTGCGGGCTGAGGATCCCCCGTCGCTAGGAGGGCATGACCGCGGATGCGACACGTCTCGGCTGTCAACCAATGCTCGCGGGTACGCTCGGCAATTTCGAGCGCGCTGGCTGTAGCGGCGAGGGCTCGATCGGCCCGCCCAACGGCAAGCTCAGCCGAAGCAAGAATGGTAAGTTGAGCCGGGCGAAAAACAAAATTCTGGATGCGCTCGCAATCGCTTATCGCACCAGTTATTTCCTCCACCGCGACACCAGCACGGCCAGAACTTATAAGCGGCACGGCGCCGAACGCCCGTCCATAAGCAGCCCATTGTGGCATTCCGTGCTGTTGTGCGTATGCGCGCAGTCGAGGCGCGTATTCGATCAAGGCGCTGTGATTGCTGCCGACAAAGTTGACCAATACCGCAGCAAAGAACCAGGCATATGCCTGGCTGTTCACGTGATGCAGTTCCGCCGCCAGCGACAGCGCCTCGGCGGCGACTTGCTTTGACTGGTCCTGGAATCCGAGGTGACACAGTGCCAGCGCAAGGTGCAATTTGGCCCCGAGACCCGTGTCGTGGACAAGACCGAGCGCCGCAAGCCCGTGACGCTCCGGATCGTACAGCTCCCAGCCTCTACGCGCATGATCGGCGGCTCGCTCGAATTCGCCAACGGAGTTGCAGACCGCGGCTACCATCCGGTGTCCGACGCAGATGACGGTATCGTCGCCGTCCGTCTCACCTTGTCTCAACGTCCCTTGAGCCAGGTCGAGAGCGCTGTCGAAGCGCGCGAGATTATAATACCCGACAAGAAGCCCGTTGTGGACGGCGAGCCGAAGCCGCGTATCTCCTGTGGCCCGCAGCAGGTCTGCCGCTCGCTTGAAAGTCGCCACGGTCTCAGCCGCGGAGTATCCTTTTGTGGCGACGTAGACCGCGCCCAATACCGTGCGCAACAATAATTCGCAGCGCTCGCGCTCGCGCCCATCAATAATCTGATCTAGCAGCTCCAGGCCATTCTTCAGATGCAAAAATGCCTCGACGTTGGCCGATCGCAAACTCGCGAGTTGCCCGGCTCGCACCCAATACGTTATGGCCTTGCCAGGCTCGCCCGCCTCGGAGAAATGATGCGCGACAATCTCCGGCTGTGCAGCGACGAGGTCGGCAAACGATTGCTCGAGAGCGCCGGCGATCACGGCATGCAGTTGGGCGCGTCTGCCCTTCAGTATACTTTCGTAGGCGGCATCGCGTATCAGAGCATGACGGAAGCTATGGCGCTCGGTGGCGCCGATACCGGTTGCAACAATCAATCCAGTTCGGCGCAGTTCATCCAATGCCTCGCGGAGACCCTCCTCCGTCAATCCGGACACCGCCGTCAGTAGCGGGCGATCGAAGTCGCGCCCGATGCACGCCGCCATCTGTGCGACAGTCCTTACTGTCAGGTGATCCAACCTGGCCATCAATGAATCATGCAGTGTCGCGGGGATCGCCGTCGGCGAAAGCGGGCCCGCGATCTCGTAGCGATCTTCGGCATCCCGCAATATGCCGCTCTCGACAACGGTTTTCGTCAACTCCTCGAGGAACAGCGGCACGCCGTCTGCGCGATCAAGTATCTGATTGAACACCGGGCTTGGCAGCGTCTTGCCGCAGGTGATCTCCCCGACGAGCGCCGCTCCCTCGCGGCGCGACAACCGCGACAGCGATAGCGTGGTGACGTGGGCATGGCGCGCCCAAGGCGGGACGAATTCGGAGCGGGCGGTGATGAGCCCCAGCATGCGAGCGTTTTGCGTGCGCTCGATGAGAGCAGTGAGCAGTTCGAGGCTGGTCGGGTCAATCCAGTGCACGTCCTCGAACAGCATCGTCACCGGCTGCCGTCGCGACAAAGCCAATACGTGCGATAGCACCACTTCGAAGATCTTTTCCTTGCGCTGTTGCGGTGTGAGCTCCGGTGGGCGGTAGCGGTCCAGCGCCGGCAAGCCGAGCAACTCGGCAACCAGGCCAACCTGCTCGGGACGTGCCCCCGACGGCGCCAGTAACTCGTTCAGCTTGTCCAGCCGGTCGCCGACCGTTTCATCGCCCTGAAAGGCGGCGGCCCGCTCGACATAGTTGCTAATGGGGAACAATGCGCTCGTGCGATGATATGGCGAGCAGAAAAATCGGACCTGCAGATGCGGCTCGTCGGCCAACCGTTGCTGCAGTGCGTGGACGAGGTGCGACTTGCCGATTCCGGCTTCGCCGGAAATCACAACGACACGACCTTCACCGTCGATGATTTGCCGCCAGCGGCTGCGCAGCAGTTCGAGCTCTGCCGTGCGCCCGACCAGGGATGACCAGCCGGCCGCATGTCGCGCCTCGAATCGGCTCTCCGCTGCGCTTGCCCCGAGCACTTGCCAAGCCTCGACCGAAGGGTCGACGAGAGCGCGGTACTCAAAGACTCCACCGGCAACTCGGCGAGTGCTTGCGCTGACGACGATTGTCTGCGGCTTGGCTAACTCGTGCAGTCGCTCGGCCAGACTGGGAGGCTCGCCCACCACGCTGGGCTCTTGCGCGTAGCCGGCGCCGCCGAGTTCGCCCACCACGACGAGTCCTGTGGCAATGCCGATCCGCAGTTGCAGTTGGGTCGTGGGTAAACCACTGACCGCATCGATCATCGCGAGGGCCGAACGGATGGCGCGTTCCGGATCGTCTTCCTGTGCCTGCGGATATCCGAAGTAGACCATCAGGGTTTCCACCGTGTGCTTGGCGACATATCCCCCGAAATGCCCGACGATCTCTCGCACGCGGCGATAATGGGCGTTCATCGTGGCGTAAAGCTCTTCCGGATCGAGAGGCGCTGACAGTGCGGTTGCGCCTACCAGCATCACAGTCATTTGACGGCGCTCGGCGCCACCCCCAAAGTGAGAAGCCGGCCGCAGTTCATCGACAGGTTTATCCGCGAGCGTGAGCTCGGAAGCTCCTCGGGCCGTCGGCGCACCCGATGCGACGGACTCGCGCTGCTGCGGCGGCGCATCAGCAAAGGCTTCCGTTCCTTCTACGACCGCTCCGACAAAACGGAACCCTTTGCGGCGCACGGTACGGATAAGGCGCTGCTGCTCGCCATTGTCGCCGACCGCGGAGCGGGCTGAATTGATACGGCTGCTCAGCGTTGCATCCGAAACGACGCGTCCCTGCCAGACATCGGCGAGCAACGCGTTCTTGCTTACCACGTGTTCGCGGTTGCGGATGAGGTTGTGCAGGACGTCGAATACTTGCGGCTCAACCGCAACGAGCGTGCCCGCGCGACGCAGCTCTCGTCGATCGCTGTCCAGGGAACAATTCTCGAACAGATACAGCAAATTACTTGGCCCGCGCCACGGTCGTTCAAAATAGCGACCGCGTCGGCAAAAGCAAAATCGAGCCGTTCTGAAAGCAAAATCAAAGGTTTCTGCTGCTGCTCTCCAAGCTACGACAGGGCTTTTCTGCCACAAAAGCGCGATCAACCAAGCTTGTTGAGGCCCTAGTTCAACGCGGGAGAGCGTAATGGTCCGACAGTCCAGGCTCTTTGCAGCCGCATGCGCGGCTTTCTTCCTAGCGCTTCTCGGAAACTCCCAATCATTCGCGATCACTTTAACGGCGCAGGGCGGGGGAGCCGGCGCGGGCTGCACCGGGTTTACTAGTACCAGCTCGACGCCGGTTAGCGGCAGCCAATCTTGCTCCAATCTTGCCAACCCCACTTTTGCGGCGCAGGGCGACGTTGCTTCGAGCGCCAGCGCCGGTCACGTTGGCGCGGCTGTAAACGTCCTGAGTTTCGGCTCGGCCGCGGGAACCAATATGCAAGGGACGGCCATCTATACCGACGTCTTCTTCTTCCACTCCTCGAACCCATCTCTGACCAACACGTTGATCTCGCTCAATTTGAATGTGGACGGCATTATGAATGTTGGCGGCCCGTTTGCTACTTCCGAGATCCTCCTGCGGGCCGATATCGCTCTCGCTTCGGTCGGCGAGCTTAGAGCCAATCTCGACACAACGGGCCCTGCCCGTTGCACCAGCTCGTTCAGTGGCGGCGCTGGTTGCGCTGGCGCCTTCTTTGCTGGCCCCAGCCCCCTGACGACTCAGTCAATCCTGGTCGGCCTGGACTCACCCGTGCTCGTTCAACTGCGCCTCGATGCGACCGTAAGCGCGGCGGCTCCCGGATCCACCTCCGACTCCTTCTTCCTCAACAGCTTGGATTTCCCGATCGGCGTGGCTCTCTTCAATCTCGATCCCGGTATCACGGTAGACGCGCCGGACAGCTTCGTGACCAACAATGTCTTCGCTCCGCCTGGGGTTGCCGCGACGACGCCGGTTCCTGCCGCTCTCCCGCTCTTCGCCAGTGGCCTCGGTGCGTTAGGTCTGCTTGCTTGGCGCAAGAAGAAGAAAGCGGCAGCGACCACCGTGTGATCAAGCACTAAAATGAATTTCGGAGAGACCGCCGCGAGGCGGTCTTTCTGTCAGTTCGGTCCACACAGCACATCATATCTAGCTCGTTCTCTTTCGATCAGCCGATCAATGCTGTCCGAAACGATAAGCGTGCGCCTGCCGATCTTGATGACGTCCAGCTGTTTGGTTCGTATAAGCTCAAACAGTTTCGTCCTTCCGATTCCAAGATCTTGGCGAGCTGCTCGTTCTCCAAGGAGGCGTGGGCGGACGGACTGCTCCCTTCGGGCATCCAAATTCTTGTTGTGATCGTTCATCGGCGCGCCACATGGGCGGATAACGATGGACCCACACATAGCCCAACGGACAGAGACGACCTACCGCCTTTGATGAGGATTTGATTGCTTCAAACGCGGTAGTTTCTCACGTTTTTGGGCAAGCCAGGTGGCGAGATCCTTTGGATGTCCATCGGATTCCTTAGGGACGCTAAAGCCTAAGTCCTCCCAGGCAGCTGCCAAAAACTCAGCAAATTGGCCGGTTCGGGCCCGCGACGGCTCTACGCGTTGATAATGCCAATAGAGATCGACCATCAGTTCAACAAAATGCCTCGCGAGGGGATCGGAACGACTCGGTGGAGATTTCACGATTTTGAGTTGCTGAACCGACGCGCCCCACTCTCGTATGTCGCGAACACTCTCAATAAAACGAACAAACGATGCCGCAGAGGAAGGCAGAATGTCCGAACCCTCTCGTTCGATGCCTGGGATAAAGGCCGCCGGGTCCGCCTCATCCGGCTTGTCAGAAATCCAGCGCGTGATTCTGGAAATCTTGGCAGCTGTGGCTTGCAAGCGTTTAGCTTTGCGCCGAGCACGACGAACCTCCTCCAATTCATAATTTGCACGTGTCCGTGCAGTGCGACCTGCGCGTCGTATTTCTTGCCTCAGCAGGCCAACGGCCTCTTTTGCATTTTTGCCAAAAAATAATTCAGCATGGACCTCATTGATTGATGATTGAGCCATGGCACGAATTTTCCCGTCTCATGACCATACTTGCGCAATCACAGTAGCCCCAAATTTAAATGCTTGTCCCACCTTTGCGACAGTGCCGTTTCTCTCGCAAACTCGCATCAATTAGACCCGTACAGTTATTTACCGCTGGCATCGCAGCCACATCGCAACACTTTGGGGGTCTACCGCTTTTACCCCGAAAGCGGACATGTGCAGCGCACAAGCTCATGTCTGCTTTGGGTCAATAGCGGACATTCTCGCTTTAAGGCCAATTCAGATTTTTTCTTCCAACACAGCCGAGGTTCCAGGCTCATTCCAATCCGGCTTTGCGCATGCCTTCGAGGAATTTTGCCATCGGGCCTTGGGTATAGGGCACGTATTTTTCAATCCAGGCCGTCGAGATCTCCGGCTGCAATTCCTTGAGCCGTTGGAGTGCCAGACGAGCTTCCGCAGGCTGCCCGGCTTGTGCAAGGCTCGCACACAAGATGCGATGACCGCCAGTAAAGGTAGATCGGTGCTGCACCGCGTTGCGACCGAAATTAACCGCTTCGCTGTATCGGCCTATCAGGTAATGCGCGGCGGCGAGGCCCACAAAAAATATAGCGTTTTGCGGATCGTGCGGGCTCATGCGGATAGCCTGTTCCAGATGAGGTATTGCACGGTCCGATTGGCCATCGAGCGAAAGGGCCCAGCCAAAATAACCGTGAGCAGCAGCGAAGTTTGGGTTCAGATCGATCGATCGTTGGAATTGCTGAACCGCCTCGACCGTTTGACGCCGCGTGAATGCCACGTAACCGAGCGCGAGATGAGCCCACGGATCACTATCATCGAGCGTGGCCGCTCGCGTGGCCAGAGTTTCTGCCTGCCGAACCTGTGGCTCCAATTCTGACAATGTCCACGCGGCATAGCCCGAAACGAGCAGCATAAACGCCAACATGCTGTGCGCCGGTGCGTAATTGGGGTAGCGCTCGACAGCTCGCCTTAGCATCGCAATTGCGGCCTCGCCCTCGTCCTTGGTCAAACGCCAGAAAAGGGAGTTTGCTTGCATGACCATATCCCAAGCGCCGATATCCTCCGGCGAGCGGTTTTGGGAGCGGATGCCTTCAGCTTCCAACAGCTTCGGCTCGATTGCGGCGACGACCTTCTTCGTAATCTCATCCTGCAGCTCGAAAATGTCTGTCAGATCGCCGTCGTAGCGGTCGGCCCAGATGTGGTTGTTCGTTGCGGCGTCAATGAGTTGTGCGGTGATGCGCACGCGGTTGCCACCCTTGCGGACGCTGCCCTCCAGGACGTAGCGCACACCCAATTCACGGGCGACGCGCTTTACGTCAACGGCCGCGCCCTTGTAAGTAAAAGACGAATTACGCGCGATGACGAAGAACCAGCGCAGTTTCGACAACCCGGTGATAAGGTCCTCGGAAATGCCGTCGGCGAAGTATTCCTGCTCCTGGTCGCCGCTCATGTTGGCGAATGGCAACACGGCGATCGAGGGCCGGTTGGAGCCTGCAGTTTCAAACTTAGAAGCTGCGGCGGCAGATGTCTGTGTCTCGGCGAGGGAGACGCGGTGGACGCCGATTGGCCGAGTGATGTTCTTGACGGTCTGCTCCCCCAGATCCTCGAAGCCGAAGCTCAACTTGTCACATACCTGATCATGGACATTGCGTGAAACCAGGATGCCGCCGGGCTCGGCAAGTGCTTCCAGCCGCGCTGCCACATTGACGCCATCGCCATAGATATCATTCTCGTCGCTGATGATGTCGCCGACGTTGATACCGATACGAAATTCGATGCGACGATTGGAGGCTACATTTGCATTGCGTTCGGCCATGCCGCGCTGGACGTCGACCGCGTAGCGCACCGCGTCGACGACACTGACGAATTCCACCAGCATGCCGTCGCCCGTGGTCTTGACGATACGGCCACGGTGCTCGGTGATCTTGGGATCGATCAGCTCCTTGCGATGCGCTTTTAGCTGTCGAAGGGTCCCCTCTTCATCGATGCCCATCAACCGGCTGTAGCCGACGATGTCGCCTGCCATAATCGCGGCAAGCCGTCGTTCGACACGCGCTTCAGCCATAGATTGCCTTTAACCACTCGATTTCGGACCCAGCTTATGGTCGGGAGCCCGGTGTGTCTATCGAGCAAAGATGTCTGCTTTGGGCCAAAAGCGGACATTGTTGGCGCTATTCGATCACCTCGTCGGCGCGCGCGAGTAGCGTCTGCGGCACGGTTATGCCGAGTGCCTTTGCGGTTTTGAGGTTGATCACTGTCTCATATTTTGTCGGCGCCTGCACCGGAAGATCGGCTGGTTTTTCGCCTTTGAGGATGCGGTCGACATAGCCCGCGGCACGGCGGAAATGGTCGGGCACATCAGGCCCATAGGAGGCTAAGCCGCCGCTAGTGACGAAGTAGCGTCGATAATAGATGGCAGGCAGTTTGTGCTTGGCCGCAAGCGACGTGATCAGCTCGCGATGGACTGCCGCCAAAGCGCTCGCAGTCAAGATCAGACCGCCGTTTGAGGAACGTGCGAATGCCGTGACGGCGCGCTCGATTTCGGCGGCATCGTGCACGTTGATCGCTGTCACATCCACCCCAAGCGACGGCGCTACGGACTGTATTACGGCGAATTGGCCAATCCCGGAGGTTATAGCGGCATCTCGAAGAACCGCTACTCGCGTTATGCTCGGCGCGATCTGCTTGAGCAATTCAATCCATTTAGCGCTCAAACTGTATTCAAACTGAACAAAGCCTGTAACGTTTCCACCCGGGCGCGCCATGCTTTCCACGAAACCAGCACCGACAGGGTCGGCGACATTCACGAACACGATCGGCACGGTATGTGTTGCTAGCAACAATGGCGGCATGCCCGCGGTGCCGGTTGAAAAAATGACATCCGGTGCAAGTGCCGCCAATTCCACTGCGTGTTTGCGAATTTCGTTAGCTTTGCCTTCAGCCCATCGGATCTCAATTCGTATGTTCTTGCCGGCTGTCCAACCTAGTTGCTGCAGCGCTTGCTTGAATTCCTCAAGATTGGCCACCGCGTTCGTATCCTTGGCACTTGTATTCATAAGTACGCCGATGCGTCGCACGCCCTCTCCTTGCTGCGCGCGCGCCGCGAGCGGCCACGCAGCCACCGCTCCGCCGAAAAGCGTGATGAACTCGCGTCGCTTCATGAAGCCTTTCCATCGGAGACCCCGAAAAATGCCGGGCGGCCTCCGGAAAACCAGGATTGTTTTGAGATCGCGATTTTGTGCCTACCGAGGGCACCAGGCTGCCAATTGTTAGAAGCGGCGACTTCGGTACGTTGCCGTTTTCTGGGCAGCTCTCAGGAAAGCAATGCGCTTGACCGTGCAAGGACATTACACGGATTTTGGTTTTATGTCTCTGGGGTTGAATGTCCGCTTTGGGTCACAGGCCGACATATGCGCCGCAAAAAGCGATGTCCGCTTTGCCCCCAATAGCGACTGCGAAAGCGGACATCCGCAACACGCCATGTCCACTTTACCCCCGAAAGCGGACATGTGCAGTGCAATGCCTCATGTCTGCTTTGGGCCAAAAGCGGACACTCTCTGTAGTGTTGCAATGTATAGAAGATGGCGAGCCGCTCCTGTAACGCGTTAAGGAGCCGCTCGCCAATGCAGTGCGTACCCTCAGAATTCCTTGCCGAGG
>Ga0070684_100003757_pt1 | contig 11456 bp, 9 predicted proteins | sample KBSC723LmetaG_FD_65653 | JGI IMG/M metagenome (GOLD analysis project Ga0070684, IMG submission 65653) | Corn rhizosphere microbial communities from Kellogg Biological Station, Michigan, USA - KBS C7.2-3L metaG | ecosystem: Host-associated > Plants > Roots > Rhizosphere ...
GGATAAAAAGAGGACAAGTCTCATAAAAGGTGCGCAAAGTTAACAGATTCATGCAAATCTGTTATAAAAAAGATAGCCCTCCAAACCTTTGGAGTTAAGGTTTTCTAAAGACGTCACCCCAATTCAATTGAACCCATTAAAAAAACCCTCCCAAATGGGAGGGTTTTATCTATCAGCAAAATGTACACTTACTTAGTTTTTCTCAAATTCGGGTGAGGAGCAGGTACCGTATTTGGTCCTTCTTCACCGCTTGCTGCACCACGCAGGTCAACTGTGTTGCAATCGCCGCCTTCCTGGCCGTATTGGAAAATAAATCTGTCGGCGCTGATACCCTCTTTTTCAACGAGATAATTGATGACAGCATTTACTCTATCCCAGCTCCGCTGCTGTTCTTGCTTTGTAGAATTGCAATAACCAACAACTACCACTTTACATTCAGGGTTATTGCGCATGCGTGCTCCGACACTTGCCAATAAGCTTTGATTGTCTTTGGTCAGGCTAACTGACTTGCCCGTGAAGGTTACACTCGGTAATGCTCCCAGCTTCGTATCACAACCTGTTTCCGTTGCCTTAATCAAGCCGGCATAGCAACTTGTATCTGGGCATGGGCACTTGCCAACACCATCTGCATCTACCGGCTGGCAAATTGTTGGCGTGACAAGTTCTTTATCCTTGCAATCTGGAACGCCATCACCATCTGTATCGCGGCTAACACCATGAGTGTCAACAGGACAACCCTGCGGAGTTTGTTCCTGGTCAAATTGATCGGTAACACCATCACCATCAGCATCCGGTAAAATTGGCTTTGGCATGATCATCAGCTTGGGCTTGCGAATTTCGCTGTATGCATAATCCAGAGGATTCAGCCACCAAAGTGGTTCCACTGATTTTGCCCCCAGATTGTAGTTTAACCCAACACTCAAAAAATTATAAGTATCAAAATCACGGCTCTGTGCTATTCCGCCCACGTTTCCATTTCCGTAATTTTCCTGCCATTGCTGACCGTCGAGAAGGTCCGTCTTAGGCAACGTTACTTTGTCTTCAATGGCTATATTGAATCGGTTATTTAGCTTAAACTGAACGCCACCACCTAATTCAAAGGCAACTTTAAATGGTTTGTCGCCCAACTTCGGCTGCAAAGGATCTCTCTCTGCCTGCGTTTCATAACTGTCATCCAATAAGTCCTTCAATGCTTTAAGAGCGTCCTTTTTGTTTGAATAGGTCGCTGGGGGAATACTGCTAAAATCATAAGGCAGACCGTTTGAATTTAAAGCATTATACTTAGCTGCATACGTCACACCAGCGACACCGCCAAATGCATAAAAATTGACACCAGTTTTGGCTTTATGAAAGCGGATATTGTTCAAAGTAACCACTCCATGCAGTCCGAGATCCTGGATGTTGGTTTTATAGTTGTAATATATTGTGCCGTTACCCCAATAACCAGTCCCGGGAGGAGCTAACTGGTAAGTAAGTCCCAATACCGGGTTGCGTCTAAAACCGTCGGAAGGAGAAAAGTTCAATCCCCTTGCACTCAGGTAATCATATTCCATTCTGATCGAGAAAACATACCCCAGAGCTTTCCTCACGTGAATACCAAAACCACCCGTCGGGAGTCTTGACCTTACATCACCAGAGATTGTTGAAAGACCACCTTTAATTCCAATTTCCCATTGATTCCTGGGTTTTGCGGGGTAATTGTAAGTGCCGTTCATGAACTCGGTATGCTGAGGCATTCGTTTGGTGGGAATCACAGATGAATCTTCATATGACCTAATCTGTGCCTGTGAAAATGCTGAAGATACTAACAGGCACATCAGGCCTGCTAATAGCGTGTACTTTTTGCTTGCCATAACTAAGAATTAAAATTTATTGAAAACAACAATGTCCTAATCTTCGGCAAAAATATAAACTGATAAGTAAATACCAAATTTTAAAATTTTCGGGGCATTTAGACGAAGCTCAGTTTTTTACCTGTCCATAGCTGTGTAAAATACTTTGATGGGTTAATCTATTGAGATGTAAATTGCTGTTTTTACTTTTAATGATACTGCCTGTTGACCTGATAGAAAATGAATTAAAAACCTTTGAGGTAAAATTCAAAAACGCTGTAAGCAGCCAGGCACCTATGCTTGATCGGATTATGCGTTACATCGTAAAGCGTAAGGGCAAGCAATTGAGGCCCATGTTTGTCTTCTTATCTGCAAAACTCTGTGGAGAAGTCAATGAATCCACATATAGGGCTGCCTCGTTAGTAGAAGTTCTTCATACAGCCACTCTTATGCACGACGATGTCGTCGATGACTCAATGGAAAGGCGGGGTTTCTTTTCCGTATATGCTTTATGGAAAGCAAAAGCAACTGTCCTCATCGGTGATTATTTGTTTGCCAAAGGCTTATTGCTTTCGCTTGATCACTTCGATTACCGCGTACTTCATATTCTATCCGATGCTGTGCGAAAAATGAGTGAAGGTGAGTTGCTGCAACTCGAAAAAGCCCGAAACTTAAATCTCGATGAGGACATCTATTATGATATTATCCGAAACAAAACAGCCTCATTAGTAGCCTCAGCTTGTGCCGCGGGTGCCTGGTCAACAACTAATAATGATGACTTCACTGAAAAAATGAGAACGTTTGGTGAAAATGCAGGCATGGCTTTCCAAATTAAAGACGATCTCTTTGACTACGCGAGCAACAACGTCGGTAAACCTACTGGCAATGACATCAAAGAAAAAAAACTGACGCTTCCTCTTATTTATACGTTAAACAACACTGACAAAACGACAAAAAGAAAAATAATATTCACTATCAAAAATGAAAATAGCGACAAGGACAAAATAAAATATGTAATTGAAAAAGTAATTGAATGTGGCGGGATAAACTATGCAATGAAAAAAATGAACGAATTCAAACAAAGGTCTATTGATGTCCTGCATCAATTCCCCGACAATCCGTACAGGAGAGGGCTCGAAGATCTCGTGAATTTTGTTACAGAAAGAAAATATTAAATTGACTCAAATGCAATGATAAGCATTCATGCAAAAAAGATGGACTATATTAAAGGCGGATCAGGAAAAAGTGAATTCGTTACAGCAGTCACTCAAAATTCATCCCGCAATTTGCAAAATACTCGTACAGCGGAACATCGAAACCTTTGACGAGGCAAAAACTTTTTATCGCCCGCAATTAACCGATCTGCATGACCCCTGGCTGATGAAAGACATGGATAAAGCCGTCAGCCGAATTGTTTCCGCTATCGAAAAACACGAAAAAATTCTTATTTATGGTGATTACGATGTGGATGGCACTACATCGGTCGCTTGTATGTACCAATTTCTTCGCAACCTTCACCCCGATCTTGATTTTTACATTCCGCATCGTTATCGGGAAGGTTATGGGGTGAGCAAGGCAGGGGTCGATTTTGCAAAGGACCATGGCTTTACTCTCATTATCTCCCTGGATTGTGGTATTAAATCGGTCGAGTTGATCACCTATGCAAAAGACCTCGGTATTGACTTTGTTGTTTGTGACCACCATTTGCCTGACTCAGAACTTCCGCCCGCGGTAGCTATTCTAAATGCCAAACAAAAAGATTGCAATTACCCCTACAAGGAATTATGCGGATGTGGGGTCGGATTTAAATTAATTACAGCTATTTCCGAAAAGCTGAGTTTGCCGAAGGACACGCCTTTTGAGTACATTGATCTTGTCGCTACGGCCATCGCAGCCGATATAGTTTCCATGACAGGTGAAAACCGTGTGCTTGCCTACTATGGATTGAAAAAGGCGAATGAGAATCCAAATAATGGAATAAAAGCCCTTTCACATTTAAGCGGGGTGACAAAAAAGCTTCATATCAATAATCTTGTATTCATGATTGCGCCGAGGGTAAATGCCGCTGGAAGAATGGATGATGCGAGAAAGGCTGTATTGATGTTTGTTTCGGAAAATTATGAAGAAGCTCTGCAATATGCTGAAATGCTTCACAGCGATAATACCAATCGTAAGGAGGCAGACAGCAGTATTACTGATGAAGCTTTAGCCCTAATAAAAGGCGACGAGCTGCTGGTAAATAGTAAATCGACCGTCGTATTTCGCCCTCACTGGCACAAGGGCGTTGTGGGCATTGTAGCTTCGAGGTTGATCGAACATTTTTATAGACCTACAGTTGTTTTGACTCAATCCGGTGAGTACGCGGCCGGCAGCGCCAGAAGCGTTCCGGGATTTAATTTATATGAGGCTATCCATGCGTGTAAGGAACATTTGATCGGCTATGGAGGACATTTTGCGGCAGCGGGAATGACTATTGAATTGAACAAGATAGACGCATTCAGGAACAAATTTGAGGAAGTTGTTTCTACAACCATACCACCTGAATTACTGCTGCCGGAGATCGTCGTTGATTCTGAAATTAAATTCAAAGACATCACCTGGTCGTTTTATAATATTATTTCGCAAATGGAGCCCTTCGGCCCTGAAAATCTCAGACCACATTTCCTTGTAAGGAACGTTTTAGATACCGGCCATTCCAGGATCTTGAAAGAACATCATCTTCGCCTTGTTCTACACCAGGATAATTTAACTTTTACCGGCATAGGATTTGGAATGGCTGAAAAACTCCCCTTGTTACAAATGAAAAAGCCAGTGGACATTGCTTTCAAGATCGATGAAAACGACTGGAACGGTCAAAAAACACTCCAATTAAGAATGATTGATCTTCGACCGAGCGAACCTTCCGACTCAGCATGAAACTGGTCTGGAAATACATATCGCATTTTTGGTATGTTGCCACAAACTGGAGTATATGGATGGCTTTCTTTATGATTTATGACAATATCCGGGGCTCATTGAAATATGGCTCCAATACTTTTATTCCGGTAGAATTAAAAGACCTGACCATTACGAATGGCGATAGAAAAAAAGCTTCCCGCTATGAAGCTGTAAGTTTTTACATGCTGGAAAAATTATTAGGCGCTTTTCAAAAAATTTCGGGGCTTACGTCTGTCATTGATCTCGGTTCCGGTAAAGGAAGAGTGCTGATGGTAGCGCCCCACTTTGGATTTACCGATATCACAGGAATTGATTTTGCAAAAGAGCTGTGCGAGCAGGCCATTGCGAATATGAAAGGAAAAGAAAAATATTTTCCGGGGATTAAATGGAGGGTGATAAATGAAAATGTTGAAGATTACGATATCGGGAGCCAGGATTGTGTCTTTTTTATGTTCAATCCTTTCACGGAAATCGTCTTGAAACGATTCTTAGAAAAACTAGATCAGTCCTGCCACGAATTTCCGCGAAGCATTTATTTTCTCTATGCGAGTCCGCAATACCAACAATTGCTATTAGATACGGGTTATGCCATCGTTTATCAAGAGCAAATGATGCATTTGGAAGGCTTAATTGCGGTAAGAGATTAGTTTCTGTCGAAACTATTTTTTTTCAGCAAATGCTTTCAGGTCAAACTTTTTTGTTCTGCTTTTTAATAGAGCGATGGCGTCGTTCTTATCCGAAAAACTCTCCACATTGACCATGTAGTTGGCCAATTTATCATATTGCTTAAACATAAGATAGGTGAAAATGTGCAGATAGTGGATCTTCTCAAATATAAAAGTTCTGTGCTCTTTAAAACTAGGTAGCATCTGTTTGAATATTACCGGCAGTTCTGTGTAATGTGCGCCGGGCCTTATATGATGGATAGCATGATACCCATCATTCCAGCATTTATGATTGTAGGAAGTGTTTAAGCAAACAATGTTGCTTGCAAAATCGTTGTCAGGTTCATTAGGGTCAACAAATGCATGTTGGGTCCAGTTCCCCAGCATCATAACAAAACGGGCGAAGATGAATGGAATGACTAATACCATCAATGTTGCTTTCAAATTCAGGAAACAAAGACCTGTCACGATCACCATAAATCCGACTTCACTAACTGTGACCTTTCGGTACATTTTTTTTCTTTTACGCCTGAAGAAGTAGAGAAAAGTGTCATGAAAGCCAAGAAACATAAACCTCAACCAATAAGATATAAAATCGGAAAAACTATCTCGGTTATAGCCCATTGTACAACTTGCGTCTTGAGGCATATTATTTTCAACATGATGCATTCCCATGTGATGAACGTGATAAGAATCTCCTAAATGACCGAAAAGGGGGCAAATGCACCAAAATAAATACCTGGTCATCAGCTTATCTTTCTTAAAGAATTTTCTGTGGCAAAGACAATGTAGCATCAGGCCAAAGGAGCCTTTAAAATAGAATTGTGAAAAATAAAAATAAACAATCGCGACAGGCCACCACCAGTTCCCAAAAATCGGCGTAAACAAGAGGATAGCGACAGGCAAGATCGACAAATGCACAATGGTCAAAAGCCGGACAAATGGCAGATCACGTTTGTCATGAATGCGTTTTAGCCAGAATTTCTGATATATCGTCCAATGCAGTGGCTTTTCGTAAATGGGATCAGTAATTAGATCGGGAAGATGTCTCATTGATTTATTTTAGTGGCTCGATTCAAACCGGCCTAAGGTAGCTCTTTTAATTAGTTAAAAAAACTAGCTCATCAATAGTGTCTTCCTTCCCGTAAAAAATCGCCCACTTACCTTTCGGCCCTAAATTGAAAATTATCCTTTGAACCTCTGACATCTGGCTTCAATCCCCTATCTTTGCGACCCCAAATCTGTTTCGGCAGATTTCCCGGCTTTACCGCCGGGATCCATTGGTTAAAACCCGATTTATTAAATTAAAAACCATTTAATGAACAATTATGAATTAATGGTGATTTTTACCCCTGTTCTGAGCGAGGAGGAGTTCAAAGCAGAACAAAAAAAATATGCTACCCTTGTCAAAAATGGCGGAGGTTCAGTAGTAGCAGAAAATGCCTGGGGACTAAAATCACTGGCGTATCCCATCCGGAAAAAAACTACCGGTTTATATTGGGTTCTTGAATATACTGCGCCATCAGAATTTAATGAAAAGTTGAAAACCCAGCTTTTGCGTGACGAGAATGTTCTTCGTCATCTTGGAACCAGACTCGATAAATACGCCGTCGAGTATAACCAGAAAAAAAGAAGTGGTGTACCTACAGGAACTGAAAAAGTAGTGGAGGCGTAACTATGGCAAAAGCAAATGAAATAAAATACCTCACGGCCATCAAGAGCGACAAGCGGGTTAAAAAATACTGTCGTTTTAAAAAATACCATATTCGCTACATTGACTACAAAGATGTAGAGTTCCTGAAAAAATTCTTGAACGAGCAAGGCAAATTGTTACCGCGCCGTCTTACCGGGAACAGTCTTAAATACCAGCGGAAGGTGTCTGATGCGGTGAAAAAAGCCCGTCAAATGGCACTGTTGCCATATGTAACTGATCTTTTAAAGTAACCTCACCCTAACCCTGCATAGAGCAGGGGACAGTTGTATAGACTGGGGTGGTAAAACAAAAATCATGGAAGTAATATTAATTCAAGATGTGGATAATTTAGGTGGTACCAATGAAGTTGTAAAAGTTCGCAATGGGTATGCCCGCAATTTTCTTCTTCCACGTAAGCTGGCCATTGAAGCAAGCGCCGGTAATCTGAAACAATTGGAAGAAAAAATGAAACAGCAGAAGAAGAAAGAGGATGCTATGCTCGCTGAAATCAATAATGTGGTCGCAAAACTCAATGAATCACCGATAAAAATAGGCGCTAAGACAGGAACCAGCGGAAAGATCTTTGGGAGTGTAACTAACCTGCAGATAAGCCGTGCGATCCGCGACCAAAAGGGCTATGAAATAGACCGCAAAAAAATTACTCTGTCTGAAGAGGTCAAGGAATTGGGAAATTATAAGGCGCATATTGATTTTGGAAATGGAAAGGCCACGGATGTTGAATTTGAAGTGATTCCTGAATGAGGATAAACAAAAGCTTTGAAAACCGTTTCAAAACCCTGAGACGGTTTTTTGTTAGCTCGAAGGCCGCATTTAAAGGGGAAAAGCCGTCAAATGGCCGATTTTTGCGAAGTAATAGGCCGTTAAGCCCGAAACCGGCCACAAAAAGCCGGTGTTTTTTTATTATGTTACTTAATTATCCTTATTTTCGTATTGTCTTGGTGTTCTTTTCAGTCGTACAAAGTACTTGAACGTTTCCTTTTTCCGTGAATGTTCAGTTCATTGTTTCACTGTTGGCACTTATTTTTTTTTTAAAATTATCTCACAAAATGAACATTTACGTAGGAAACCTTAGTTGGGGTCTTAAGGATCAAGACCTGGCTAACTTGTTTGCACCATTTGGTGAAGTATCATCTGCCAAAATTGTTACTGACAAATTCACTCAACGCAGCAAAGGATTCGGATTCGTTGAAATGGCTAACGATGAAGAAGCCCAGGCAGCAATTGCACAGCTTAACGGCACTGAAGTTGAAGGTCGCAGTTTAGTTGTCAATGAAAGCCGTCCTAAACAAGAAGGTGGCGGCGGTGGTGGCGGCTACAAAAAACGCAATTTCGGTGGTGGCGGTGGCGGCTACAACAAAGGGGGTGGCGGCGGCTACAACAAAGGTGGTGGCGGCGGCTATAACCGTGGTGGCGGCGGTGGATACAACAGGGATTATTAATATTTATTAAGATAAATCTTTGTTTGAAATCCTCTCAACGTTGAGAGGATTTTTTATTTGTCTGAGGTGAATTCACCACAAGCGACTTGCTTTGAAATGAAAAAATTATTCGACTGCCATTTTACTCGCCCTTTTTTCTTCAGCACTTTTGTTGATCAACAATTAGTTCAATAAAATTTCCTAGCAGTCTTCCCTACTAAAGAAACCAATCTGAGCAACGTTATACCTAGTGGTGCAATCGAGTTACGCGGCGTCTAATAATCATTCATAAAGAAGAAAAATACCAGAAAATTAGCTGGAGATAGCTATTGCATAAAATTGAAATAGGAAGAATTTTATACCGCAATTGCTCACTTATTAAAATCGTTCAGCTTTTCTGATCCCTGGCTATACTTAAAGGCGTTAGATTTTTTACTGTCGGAATTAACACTCTTCGAAAACTCTCTCTCGGCATTTCACTTTAATTATTATTTGAATGATCGGTTACTCAATCATTAGAACTTCCATGCCTCCAATAAATGACTATGAAAAAAAATTTATTTCTTGTAATTTCTGTAATGGCCTGCATGCATTGTGCAACGGCTCAACCTTGCAGCCCAGGTAACATCTGGCTTGGAATCACCAGTGACTGGCTCACGCCATCTAATTGGTGCAGTGGAGTAGTTCCCACTTCAACGACCGATGTGATCATTCCAACAGGAACGCCCATTCAACCTATCATAAATGCGGGGGGTGCTGTTTGTCGCACTATTACTATTTCTACAGGCGGAATATTAACAATAAATGGAAACAACACTCTATCGGTTTTCGGTGATTGGACAAATAATGGAACATTTGTTGCAAACAACAGCACCGTATCGTTTGCAGCAAATACTGCCATCACTCAAACTGTTATAGGGAATACAAGCTTTTTTAATATTTCTAAACCCAATTCTAACTCAACCCTCTCATTTGGAACTAGTACAACTACAATTGGAAATAATCTGAGCGTCAGCGCAGGCTCAATGAGCGGAGGAACCTCAACGATAATCTTCACCGGGAGCTCAGCAAGCCTTCAGGGAGGTAGCACCAAGGATTTTTATAATCTGGAAATAAGTAGCGGAGCAGTTCTTACACAAACTGCAGGAACGAACATCAACGTCAACAACTCATATAAAAACAATGGAACATTCATTCAAACCAATAGCCGCACGATCACATTTCAAACTATCTCGCAAACATTGTCAGGAACAGGTAAGTCTACTTTTGGCAACGTAACCGTTTCTGGGGCAATCTCATTAAATGCAGCCACGCACGATTTTTCAGTCCTTGGTACATTTAATATCTCAGGCGGATCCGGCATGTTCAATGGAGCCAATGCTACAACAATTTTTTCAGGCGCAACTGCCGCCTTAGGATCAGGCCCTGGAACATTTAATTTTAATAATATCACCATTACCGGTGTCCTTTCCAATCCGAGTGGTAAAAATTTTAGTATTGCCGGCAATTGGTTAAATAATGGTTCTTACACTGCAGGAAATGAAACAATCACATTTACCGGTAGTTCGCAAACCATAGGGGGAAGCGCTTCCACTGTATTTAATCACCTTAGCATCGCCGGCACTGCAGATAAAACTCTTGGGAATGATATTACGGTCAACAATATACTTACTTTGTTAAGTCGGAATATTGATGCCAATGCAAATTCAAAAACAGTTTATGTAAAAGGAACTGTTGCAAGAAGTACAATTGGTCATATTGTTGGCAATCTCAAGAAGGATATTCCTTCCGGCACAAGTATCACTAAACTCTTTGAAGTCGGCACGTTAAACTATTCACCGGTAATTATTGATTTTTCAACAATTACTACGGGTGGCTCTCTTACAATAAGAACTGATAACGGGGATAATTCAAATATTGGAACTTCCATTTTGAACGCAAGTAGATCAGTTAACCGTTACTGGACCATAGTCAATAGCGGAATTGATGCCGGCAATTACGAAGCGATGTTTGAATTTGTGGCGGGCGATATGGACCCGGACGCTAATACAAATAAACTTAAGGTCGGCAAGTACAATAGCGGCACTTGGACATATCCCACCACAATTAATGTGGATGCAACCCATATAAAGGCGACAGGCCTGAATGGATTCAGTGATTTTGCCATAGCTGAAATAGCGTGCACATCACCGCGCTTCGCCGATCAGCCGTTAGCATCGCAGGATATTTGTCAAAACGAAACATCGAGAGATCTGACGGTTAAAGCAGACGGTGACGATTTATCCTACCAATGGTATGTTGACGATGATAATACTGGTTTTAATGGCAATCCTCTTGCATCTAACAGCAATTCATTCAATCCGCCAACAAATACTGCTGGAACATTCTATTATTATTGCATAGTGACAGGCGGCTGCGGCACAGCTATCTCACAGTATTCAGTAGTTTCGATAAGGCCAATATTGACATGGTATCGGGATACTGATGGTGACGGATTCGGTGACGCGTCAAATTCTACCCAGGCTTGTTTCGCCCCGTTGAAATATGTGAGCAACAACACTGATTGTAATGATGATGATCCGTCTGCATACCCGGGTGCACCTGAAATTTGTGATGGAAAAGATAATGATTGCAATGGGGCTGTGGATGAAGATGTAAAAATCACTTTCTATCGGGACGCAGACGGAGATGGTTTCGGTGACGCGTCAAATTCTACCCAGGCTTGTTTCGCGCCGTCGAATTATGTGAGCAACAACACTGATTGTAATGATGATGATCCGTCTGCACACCCGGGTGCACCCGAAATTTGCGATGGAAAGGATAATAATTGTAATGGTGCTACTGATGAAGATGTAAAAATCACTTTCTATCGGGATACAGACGGAGATGG
>Ga0070684_100003760_pt1 | contig 11454 bp, 7 predicted proteins | sample KBSC723LmetaG_FD_65653 | JGI IMG/M metagenome (GOLD analysis project Ga0070684, IMG submission 65653) | Corn rhizosphere microbial communities from Kellogg Biological Station, Michigan, USA - KBS C7.2-3L metaG | ecosystem: Host-associated > Plants > Roots > Rhizosphere ...
CCGCTTCAGCAATCCCAAGGTCGGCCAGGTGACCGGATCGTCCGGATCAGAACCGGCGTCGAGGCGCACGATCATGCCGAAGACCACTTGCCGTGCCGCCTCCACCGTCAATCGGATCAGGAACGCATCGCCCTCGTAGAGCGCGAGGACTGCATCGACGAAGCGTTGGCGCGCGATCCCGAAGCGCGAATGAGCGAGGATCTCCTCCGACGCGTGATGGCCGGGGAGAGCGAAAGCGTGATCGGCACCTCCTTCAGGCACGGCTCTTGCGGTCCTCATTGTTCCCGCGCGCTTGCACCAGCCGGCGAATGCGGCGGAGCAGCTCTTCGGGCTTGAAATCGTCCTTCACCAACACGGATTCGATGCCGGAATTCAAGCGCGCGCGATCTTGCTCCGAGAGATCGAGCGCCGTGATCACAATGACCGGAATATCGCGATTGCGTGCATCCTCCTGCAGCGTGGCGACGAGCGCAAAGCCGTCCATTTCGGGCATCATGAGGTCGAGCAGGATGACATCCGGCGGCATTGCGGCGATCCGCGCCAGCGCAGCGCGGCCGCCCGCGGCCTCGTCGACACTCCATTGCTCGGCCTCGAGCCACAGGCGCACGCGGCGCCGCTGCAGCTCGTCGTCGTCGACCAGGAGAACGCGCGCAGGCCGTGCCGGCGCGCGCAGGCGCGCCACCGCGGCGCGCAGTCGTTCCCGGTCGATCGGCTTGGTCAGGTAGCCCGCGACGCCGAGTGCCATGCCGCGACGTTGCTCGTCGAGGATCGTCACCATGATGACGGGAATCTCTGCAAGCTGCGGGTCCTGCCGCAGCGCCGCGATCACCGACCAGCCGTCGAGATCGGGCATCATGACGTCGAGCGTGATCGCGAGGGGCTTGAGCTCGCGCGCGCGGCGCAGGCCTTCAAGCCCGCCGGCCGCGGTCGCGACCGCAAAGCCTTCGCCGATCAATTGCTCGGCGATCAGCTCGCGCGCGGTCGGGTCATCATCGATCACGAGGATGCAATCGGTCGCGCCGGCCTGATCCGCCGCCGCCTCGTCGCCCGGGCTGGCCGGCAGGCGGAGAACGAAGGTCGCGCCCTTGCCGAGCGCGCTTTCGACCGTGACGTCGCCGCCCATCATGCGCGCGAGGCGGCGCGTGATCGCGAGCCCGAGCCCGGTGCCGCCATAGCGGCGTGCCGTCGAGGTGTCGGCCTGGCTGAAATCCTCGAACAGCCGCTCCTGCTGCTCGGCCGTCATCCCGATGCCGGTGTCGGCGACCGCGAAAGTGACCCAGCCGTGCGCGCCCTCGGTCACGCGCTCAGCGCTCAGCGTCACCTCGCCTGCCTTGGTGAACTTGCAGGCGTTGCTCAGCAGGTTGAGCAGGATCTGGCGCAGCCGGGTCGGATCGACCGTGAGCGAGCCGAGCCTCTCGGGCACGCGCACGCTGAGGCGATTGTTGTTCTGCTCGGCCAGCTGGCGCGCGGTGCCGACCACGTCATCGATCAGGCCGGCGAGATTGATGCGCTCGGGCGCGACGTCGAGCTTGCCGGCCTCGATCTTGGAAAGGTCGAGCACCTGGTTGATCAGGGCGAGCAGGTGCGTGCCGGCGCGGTGCACGCGGCGCAACGGCTCGGCCGCCTTCTCGGTGCCGAAGCGCTCGGCGTTCGAGAACAGCATCTCGGTCAACCCGATGATGGCGTTGAGCGGCGTGCGCAGCTCGTGGCTCATGTTGGCGAGGAACTGGGACTTGTGCTGGCTCGCGAGCGCGAGCTGGCGGCCTTTCTCCTCGATCTCGGCGAACAGGTGCGCGTTGCGGATCGCGAGCACGGACTGTGCCGCGAAGGTCTGCAGCAGCTCGAGCATTCCGGCAGGGAGTTGGCCCGGTTCCTGCTGGTTCACCGTCAACGCGCCGATGAGAGCGCCATTTGCCGGATCGCGCAGCGGGATCACGAGCGGCGCAAGGATACGCAGGCTGTAGAGCAGCGCGCGCACCTTCATGTCCGGCTCGAGGTGAACATCCACGTTGAACGGGCGAACGTGACCATCCTTCTCCAGCCTGCGCTGCAGGCGGCGCTCGTGATCCGGCTGCCCGCGCAACTGCGCGAGCTCATCGTCACTGATGCCGTGCGCCGCGCGCAGCTGCAGCGTGCGCGTTGCCGGGTCGACCACATAGATCGCGCCGATTTCCATGCCGGAAAGCGCAATCGCATTGGCCAGAATGGTCGAGAGCACGGTCTGCAGGTCGAGCGTCGAATTCACCGTGCGCGTCACCGCGCTGAGCGCGCGCAGCTCCGCGACCGAGCGCTCGAGCTCGCCGGTCTTTCCCTGCAGTGCGTGCAGGAGCCGCGCATTTTCGATCGCGATTGCGGCCTGCTGCGCGAAGCTCTCGAACAGCGCGATCTGACCGGCCTCGAAGGGGCGGATTTCGTCGCGATAGATGCCGATGATGCCAAGGAATTCGTCGTCCTTGACGATCGGCGTATTGAGGAATGTGCGTGCATCGATCAGCGCGGCGGTCCCGGCGCGGTCCGCCTCCACGCTCTTGTAGGTCGCGGTCTGGCGGCCATCTGCGATGTGGATGGTCTTCTTGACCTCGGCCATGCGCGCGAAATCGCTCCCGGCAGGCGGCCGCAGCGGCTCGCGGCGCCAAAACGCGTCCGCTTGCGGCGACATACCGCAGGTTGCGAGCGTGACATAGGCGCCGTCCTCATAGCGCAGCAGGACGGCGGCCTTGGCGTCGCAAATGCGCGTCGCGTGCGCGAGGATGGTGTCGAGCACGGCGGAAAGCTCGCCCGGCGTGCTGCTGATCAGGCGCAACACGTCCGCGATTGCGGTCTGTTGCTCCAGCGCCACGCTGAGCTCGCCAGTGCGCGCACGCAATGCGTTCAGCAGCCGCGCATTCTCGATCGCGATCGCCGCCTGGTCGGCGAGATTCTCGACCCAGGTGATCTGCCTGTCCTCGAATGGTCGCACCTCGTTGCGGTAGACGCCGATGAAGCCGACCAGATCGTCCTTCTTGAACAGCGGCACGTTGAGGAAGGTGCGCGCGCCGAGCAGCTCGACCGTGCCGACGCGGTATTCCTCGCGGTTGAGGTAGGCCTCGCTGGTGCGCGCGTCGAGGACATGGGTGGTCTTCCGGCTCTCGCTCATGCGCGCCATCGCGACCTTGCTCGGTTGGCGCGGATTCGTGATGTAGCGATCGACCGCCGCAGGCGGCACGCCGATGGTTGCCGCGGGCAGGAGACGATCCCCTTCGCGCAGGAACAGCATGACGGTGCTTGCCTCGCAGGTCCGCGCCACGCTGTTGACGATCAGCTCAAACACCGGACCGAGCTCGCCCGGCGCCTGCAGCACCCGGCGCTGCACCTCGGTGGCGGCGGTCTGCTGCTCCAGCGCCTCGGTGAGCTCGGTGGTGCGCTCGCGCAGCTCGCCGAGCAGGCGCGTGTTCACGATCGCAATTGCGGCCTGGCGGCCGAAGGTCTCGACCAACTCGATCTGCCGATCGTCGAAGGGGCGGACTTCGTCGCGGTAGATGCCGATGAAGCCGAGCAGCTCGTTCTCCTGGAACAGCGGCACGTTGAGAAAGCTGCGCGCGCCGAGCAGCTCCACCGTCGCGACGCGATAGTCCTCGCCGTCGCGATAGGCGTCAGTCTCGCGCGCATCGACGACGTGCACGGTCTTCTTGTTCCGCGCCATGCCGGCCAGCGCGGCGTCGGACAAAGGCGGCTGCGGCTGATCGAGATAGCGCTGCACGGCGGCGGCCGGGAGGCCGGTGCTGGACACCGGCCGGAAGGCGTTGCCCTGGCGCAGCATCATCATGCCGATCTGTGCATCGCAGATACGCGTGACATTGGCGAGGATCAGGTCGAACACGGGACCGAGCTCGCCTTGCGTCGATGAGATGACCCGCAAGACCTCGGCGGCGGCAGCCTGCTGATCGAGCGACGCGGAAAGCGCGTTGGTGCGCTCACGCAGCTCGTTCAGCAGCTGCGCGTTCGCCATCGCGATCGCTGCCTGGTTGGCGAGGTTCTCGACGAACGCGATCTGCTGCTCGTCGAACGGCTCGACCTCGTTGCGATAGAGCCCGATGACGCCGAGCCCCTCGTCCTTGAGCATCGGCACGTTGAGAAACGTGCGGACACCCATGGTGTCGACCGTGAAAACACGCCAGTCCTCGCCCTGGCGATAGAGATCGCTGTCGCGCGCATCGATGACGTGGATGGTCTTGCGCTCGCGGATGATCTGCGTCAGCCGGCTCTTCGGCGCCTCGACCGGACGGCTGCGGAAATAGGCCGCGATGTCGGGCGCAACGCCGACGAAGGCAACTGCCTGATAGGCGCCGTCCTCGAGACGGAACAGCACGCCGGCATTGGCACGACACACCCGCGTCGCGCATTCCAGAATGGCGTCGAAGACCACCGAGAGGTTGCCGCCAGCGCTGTTGATGACGCGGAGAACCTCCGCGGCCGCGGTCTGCTGCTCCAGTATCTCGCTGAGCGCGCGCGTGCGGCTCTCGACCTTGGTCTCGAGGTCCGCGTAGGACTCCTGCAACCGTCCGGCCATGTCGTTGAACTGGTCGGCAAGCGTCTCGAGCTCGTCGCCGGTCTTGATCGCGATGCGTTGCGACAGGTCGCCACCGCCGATGCGCGCGGCGCCGACCTGCAGCGTCTCGATCGGCCCGACCATGCGGCGCGCGAGGAACATGCCGCACAGCACCGCGAAGATCAGCCCCGCGAGCACGATCAGGCTCAAGCGATTGAGCGCCGCATAGAGCGGCGCGTAAGCCTCGCTGATCGGCAGCTCGACGAAGACGTGCCAGCCGAGCGGATTGACCGGCGCCGACGCGGTGAGCACGACCTGGCCCTGCAGGTTCTTGGCCTCGCTGAGCGCATCCGCTTCGGTCGCGTCCTTGCGCGGTCCGCGCGAGCGGGCAGCCTGGACTTGCGGAAGGTGCGACACGTCGATATTGCGCAGCACCTGGCTGATGTCGGGATGCGCGATCAGCCTCCCCTGCGCATCCACCACATAGGCGTGTCCGCTGCTGCCGACCCGGATCTGCGAGACGACGTCCCAGATCAGCTTGAGATTGACCTCCGCAATGCTGACGCCGGCGTCGCGCCGCGCGCCTGCGATCGCAAGCGTCATGTAGGGCTCGGACTCGCGGCGGAAATAGACCGGCCCGTAGTAGACCTTCTTGGCGGCCGCCTCGGTGAATTTCGGCTCGCGCGACAGATCGATCCCGCTCTCGATCACGTCCATCCCGATGCGCGAGACGCGCAGGCGTTCCTTGCCGGTGGCATCGATCTGGGCAAGCTCGGTGACGGCTGGAACCTGCCGCAGCAGCCGCAGCGCATCGAAACGGCGCTGCTCGGTGGTGCCGGTCGACCACGGCAACTGCGTGGTCCAGCCGAGCTGGCTTTCGATCTCGGTGATGAACTGGCTGATCTTTCCGGCCGCGGCGGTCGCCTGCTCGCGCTGGATGCGCACCAGCGCGTCGCGATGCTCGCGATAATAAAAGAATGCGTCGAACACGCCACTGAACAGCAGCGCGACGGTGACCACCGCGACGAACAGCGTGACATATTTGGTGTAAAGCCGCCCGCCGCGCGGCCGCACGGCGCCGTCAGGCGACGGCGTCGCCGTCGCGCCCGCCGCATCAGCGGCATTGCGCTCTTCGCTACCGACCGTCACAGTCATCGCGCCGCACGTTAGCAAGCGCTCCTTGGTTCTGTCTTTGCCTTACGCATTCATCCTTTCCGTCCCCGCGAGGAAACAGCGCGCCTTCCGCCCCCCGGAAGGGTTCACGCCGGAACCCGACGGCAAGCCTTACCGTATCAGGCGCGCCTGTGCGGCGATCGCGGTGCGCGCCGCCGTGTCGCTGTCGACGTGCCGGATCAAGGCCCCGACAGTCAGGAGGGCGGCGAGCTGGCAAGCCGCAATCGTCAGGGCAACTTGCCGGATCACCGGCCAGTCCTCGCGCGGCCAAAGCAACAGGCTGCGATCATGCATCAAACCTCTCCCATCCTTGCGGCGCCGGCTGGCGGCCTCATGGCAACAAAAGACGCGTCCGCCGGGCGGAACTCATTGGGACAGACCTGAAAAGTCGTGAAATCGACCGTGAGGGCGGGCGAACACTACTCGATCACCTCGTCGGCGAGCGTCAGCAGGCTGTCCGGGATGACGACGCCGAGCTTTCTCGCGGTCTTGAGGTTGATGATCAGCTCGAACCGGATCGGTTGCTCGAACGGCAGGTCGGCCGGCTTCACCCCCTTGAGGATCTTGTCGACATAGGCTGCGCCGCGGCGGAAGTGCTCGCGAATATTGGTCGCGTAGGAGAACAGGCAGCCCGCGCGCGTCATCTCGCGAAAGCCGCAGGCCATCGGCAGGCTCACCGCCTCGGCGGCGGCGGCGAGCCGCGGCCCGTTGCGCCAGAGCATTTCGGAGTCGAGCGCGATGACGGCATCGGCGGACCATTGCTTCATCATCTCGAAGCCGGCCTTGAAGTCCTCCGGTGCGTGCACATCGAAGATGCGCGTGACGAAGCCGGCATCCCGCGCTGCCGGCAGGATCGCGTCGAGCATCAGCGGCATCAGCGGCGTTCCTGGCTCGCCGAGCACGCCAAGTCGCGTCGCGCGCGGCAGGATCTCGCGCAATTGCTGCACGCGCCGGGTCGCAAGCTCCGGCGACATTGTGGCGATGCCGGTGATCGTGCCGCCCGGGTGCGCGAGACTTTCGGCCGCGCCGACGCGGACCGGATCACCCGCGACTGCGACCAGGATCGGCGTGTTGCCGGCGATCGGTCGCGCCGCGAGCGCGACCTGCAGCGTCACCACGATGATGACATCGACCTTGGCGCGGACCAGCTCCTCGGTGCGGCCGGGAACCGCGGCAAGATCGCGCCCATAGGCACGCACCTCGAATTCCCAGTTCTGGCCTTCGATCCAGCCGAGCTCGCGCATGCCCTCGCGGAAATATGCCGCGAAATCCGAGTTGACGGCTGGAAACGGCAGCAGCAGCCCGAGCCGCGCGATCTTTCCCTTCTGCTGCGCGCGCGCAAGCGACGGGCAAAGAGCGAGCCCGAGGAGACCCGCAAGGAAGTCCCGCCGCCTCATTCGATCGCCTCGTCGACGAGCAGCGTCGGCGGTATTTCAAGCCCGAGGCCGGCGGCGGTCTTGAGATTGACCACGAGCTCGAACCGTGTCGGCTGCTCGAACGGCAGCTCGGCCGGATTGACGCCCTTCAGGATCTTGTCGACGTAGCTCGCCGCCCGATAGAACTGCTCCGGCAGGTTGGCCGAATAGGACAACAGGCAGCCCGCGTGCGCCATCAGCCGGAACGGGCAGCCGAGCGGCAGCTTGCGCGCGAGCGCGGCGGCCGCGATGGCGGCACGCGCGCGGAAGAACAGCTCGTCGTCCAGCAGCACGATGCCGTCTGCCGGCCAGCTCTTGATCGCGTCGAACACCGTCGCGACCTCGTCCTGGCGGCGCATCGAAAAAGCACGCGTCGCAAAGCCACGCGCCTTCCCGGCGGCCTCGACCGCGCGCAACAGGACGGGCAGCATCGGCACATCGGGATTCTGCAGGATCGCGATGCGCGAGGCGTGCGGCAGGATTTCAGCCAGCAGATCGACGCGCTTGGCGGCAAGCTCCGGCGCCATCAGCGACATGCCGGTGATGGTGCCGCCCGGACGCGCGAGACTTGCGGCGGCGCCGACGCTGACCGGATCGCCCGCCGCCACCACGACGATCGGCGTCGTCTTCGCGGCCGATTGAACGGCGAGCGCGACCTGCAGCGTGAACGCCACGACGACATCGACCCCCTCGCGCCCGAGCTCGGCCGCGAGCGCGCGCACGCGCGCGACATCTCCCGCATATTCGCGTATCACGACGACGCAATCGCGCGTGGGCTCCCAGCCGAGCTCCTTCATGCCGCGATTGAAGCTGTCTTCGGCGTAGCCGTGATATTCCGCAAGGCTCGGCACCAGCATGCCGACCCGGACCACGCGGCCGGCCTGGGCGCGCGCGAGCGCCGGCGCCATGGCGGCACCGAGGAGCCCGACAATGAAGCGCCGCCGCTGCAGGTGATCCATCATGCTCTCTCGTTTGCGCACCGGCAGCGCTCGCGTCACGACGGAACGCGCCGCAGCGCCAGCATGGCGATGTCGTCGGAGCGCGGCGCGTCTTTGACGAACGCCGCGACATCAGCCGTGACTGTTTCGATGATGGCGCAGCTCGTCGGCTGCGAACGGACGAGCGCGGCCTCGAGCCGGGCTTCGCCGTAGGGGGCGTCGGCCGTGTTGAAAGCTTCCGTCACGCCGTCGGTGTAGAGAAACAATCCTTCGCCGGGCGCGAGCTGCGTTTGCGCCGTCCGATAGGCGACGCTCGGCTCGACGCCGAGCACGAGGCTTGCCGCCTCGGCAAGCGGCGTCACCTTGCCGCCGGCGACGCAGTACGGCGGGTTGTGCCCGGCGTTGCAATAGGAGAGCGCGCCAGTGGGCGACAGCACGGCGAAGAACAGCGTGACGAACATCATCACGTCATTGCCGTCGCAGAGCTCGACGTTGACGCGCGTGATGATCGCGGCCGGGTCGGCCGGCGCATCCTTTGCGGTCAGCTCGGTGACGACGCGGATCAGGCTCTTCGTCCGCGCCATGAACAGCGCCGCCGGCATGCCCTTGCCGGAGACATCGCCGATGAAGAAGCACAAGTCGCCGTTGGGCGCGCGGAATACATCGTAGAGATCGCCGCCGACCTCGAGCGCCGGCGCGATGCTGGCGTGAATGTCCCACGGGAACGCGGCGCCGGGCGGTGGAAAGGATTGCGGCACCATGCCGAGCTGCAGCGTGCGCGCCGCGTCGAGCTCGCGCTCGAGCCGCGCCAGATGCGCGCTGACCTGGTCGCGCAGCCGTTTCTTTTCCAGGCTCGATCCGAGCCGCGCCCGCAGCAGCACCTTGTTGAACGGCTTGGTCAGGTAGTCGACCGCGCCGAGCTCGATGCAGCGCACGACGCTCTCGATTTCGCTCTGCGCCGAGATCATGATGACCGGCAGGTGATGCAGCCGTCCTTTGGCTTTCAGCCAGGCGAGCACGCCGAAGCCGTCGAGGCGCGGCATCATGACGTCGAGCAGCACCAGGTCGAACGACTCGGTTTCGAGCAGCCCGACCGCTTCCTCGCCGTCGCTTGCGGTCACGACATCCTGGTATCCCTCGAGATCGAGATACATCGTCAGCGTGTAGCGATTGTCGTCATTGTCATCGACGACGAGGATACGCGGGCTCGTGCTCGTCAGCATTCTGGATCGCTCGGCCGCCACATCTTCGCTCCCGGGCATCAGCAGGCCTCCGCCGCCACACGCCTGGTGAGGCGCAGCAGGTTCTTGCCGTCGCGACGGTCATAGCAGACCACATCCATCAGGCTCTTGATCAGATGGATGCCGAGCCCGCCAATCTGACGCTGCGCCAGATCCGCGTCGAGATCCGGCGGCGGCGCCTGAAGCGGATCGAATGCCCTGCCCTCGTCTTCGACCTCGATGTCGACTTCACCGTCCCGATACGCGAACCGGACCACGATCGTGCCGCGCGCGGGCGGCTCGTAGCCATAGGCCACGATGTTGCTCAGCGCTTCATCGAGTGCGACCTGGATGTCATTGAGGATCCCGGCGGGCAAACCGTGGTCGGCGGCAAACTGCTCGGTCAGCGCCACGATCCTGCACAGCTCCTCCCGACGGTTTTCGATGCGGATCTCACAACGCGGCATCAGACTCGTTCCCGGGCCGCCCTGACGCATGCGGCATTGTCCGACCAGGGGCATATTGGCCCGGGTTCCCATGCGGAACCGGCAACGCCCTGCCGTTCGCCTCATGCACTTGTAGGACCCCACGCGGGCCCGGCGCGTTGGCTCACCCCTGAATAGTTATGAATCGTACTGAATACCCCCGTTCGGCGTTGCCCCTCCCATGCTACCAACCGCATGGGCGCGAAGCGGTTTGGGCCAATGGACATCAGGATCGACGAACTGCCGGGACAAGCAAGCAAGGTCGTGCTCACCGGGCGCCTCGACTCATCCGGCGCGATCGAGATCGAGCTGCCGTTCAACGCTGTCGCGACCGAGAAGCGCTCGCTCGTGGTCGACCTGTCCGGCGTGACGATGCTCTCGTCTTCCGGCGTGAGGGTGCTGCTGATCGGCGCGAAGCTCTGTGCCGCCAACGGCGGCAAGCTTGTCATCCTGTGTCCGCAAGCCGACGTGGCGAAAGTGCTGCGCATCGCGCGCTTCGATGCGCTTGCGCCAATCGTGACCAGCGAGAGCGCCGCGCTGACGGCGCTCGGCTGAGGCCGATCCGATGGCGCAGCACGCGATAAGCTTCGCGTTTGGTCCGTTCCGCCTGCTCGCGGCGCGGCACGAGCTGCTCGCACAGGGCGTGCCGGTTGCGATCGGGCAGCGCGCGCTCGACGTGTTGCTGGCGCTGGTGCGTCGCCATGGCGAGCTCGTCACCAAGGACGAGCTGATGAACGAGGTGTGGCCCGGCGTCGTCGTCGAGGAGAACAATCTCGCGGTCCACATTTCGGCGTTGCGCAGGATTCTCGGGAAGACGGACGACGGCAACAGCTACCTGCAGACGGTCGCGGGCCGGGGCTACCGCTTCGTGGCGCCGGTCACGCAGGACGATGTCGCGCGCGCCGCGGCGCCGTCGATCCCGGCGGCCCGGCCGAAAGACACTCCGCACAATCTGCCGCAGCTCCCGACACGTTTGATCGGGCGCGGCGACGCGCTCGGCGTCCTGCAGGAGCGGCTCGGCAGCCATCGCCTCGTCACGCTGACCGGGGCCGGCGGCGTCGGCAAGACGCGCCTCGCCCTCGAGGCCGGCCGCCGGGCCCTGGCGGTCTATCCGGACGGCGTCTGGTTCATCGACCTCGCGCCGGCGCGCAACCTCGTCGCCGCGCTGGTCGCCGAGGGGCTCGGGCTCTCCCACGCCGGCGACGGCGCCGGCCCGCTTGCGGCCGCTCTCAGGGAGAAACGGCTGCTCGTCATTCTCGACAATTGCGAGCACGTCATTGCGGAAAGCGCCGCGCTTGCCGAAACGCTGATCCGCGCATGTCCGCACGTGTCAATTCTGGCGACGAGCCGCGAGCCGCTGACGATTGCGGGCGAAAATGTGTTTCGCGTTCCCTCGCTGCCGGCGCCGGAGGCGAGCGAAAGCTTGAGCGCGGACGACGCACGCCGCTTCGGCGCGGTCGAGATGTTCGTCGAGCGCGCCGCCGCGCTCGGCGAAGGCTTCGCGTTGACCGACCAGAATGCCGCGACCGTTGCGGCGATCTGCCGGCGCATCGACGGGATTCCGCTCGCGATCGAGCTCGCGGCCCCACGCCTGCGCGTTCTCTCCGAGAAGCAGCTGGCGAACGGGCTGGATGAGCGCTTTTCCCTGCTCACCGGCGGCAGCCGAACCGCGGTGCCGCGCCACCAGACCCTGCA
>Ga0070684_100003762_pt1 | contig 11451 bp, 14 predicted proteins | sample KBSC723LmetaG_FD_65653 | JGI IMG/M metagenome (GOLD analysis project Ga0070684, IMG submission 65653) | Corn rhizosphere microbial communities from Kellogg Biological Station, Michigan, USA - KBS C7.2-3L metaG | ecosystem: Host-associated > Plants > Roots > Rhizosphere ...
CTCTCGGCTGGCTCGCTGATCGCCGAAAAAGCGGAACAGGCCGTTGGTGGTTCCGTGTTCGACTCGCCGCTGCTCCAGAGCGCTGGCGCCGGGATCCTGATCCCCGCTGCCACCGCCGAACAGGAAAAAGGCGAAAAGCCGGACACTCGTCTCCAGAAGGCCGTCTCGGCCGCGCTCGGCGTGCTCGAGGAAAACGGCTACGGCGACCCCTCCGACATCGGCGTCCTTCTCGGCTTCGGCTTCCAGAAGGTGCTGCGTGACGCACGGGACGGCTTCGGGCGTCCGATCTACGACGGCGGCTCGTTCGCCGGCCAGGTCATCGACCCGCTGTACGGTCTCGACCGCGCTCACTCGACCAACCTGACCCCGCTCTCCGCTCCGGCCCAGACGCTGGAACTGGAAGAGACCACGGGCTCGGCCAAAGTCAAAATCAAAGCCGCCCAGCGTGGTGCTGCTCACCCCCTGACCAACTTCCCGATCTTCGTCGGGCAGCCGGTCTCGGGTACGGGCATCCCCGCTAACTCGGTCATCAAGGCCATCGTCGGCAAAACCGGGGAAGAGACCGAAGTCGAAATCGGCAAAGTTGGCGCCAACGGCGTCATCGAAGCCGTCAACGCCACGGCGACCGCTACGAACACGATCACGTTCGCGCGGCCGGTCGGTCTCGTCGTCCACAAGCCGAACATTCACGTTCGTATCCGTCAGGACGTCGTTCTGCGGACCTCGAACGAGGCGACGATCGAAAACGAAGGCACGAAATACAACCTGTTCCAGCAGAACCTGACCGCTGTCCTATACGAGACGCGGCTCGGGATCCTGGTTCACGACTCGCAGCGTTCACTCGTCCCTCTGTACACCTAGTCCCTCAAGGAGGACAGAATGGATGAGTCAACGCCTACCTCGGTGCCGGCCGACCCTTCGGGGTCGGCTGTGCCCGGAGGGGTCCAGCCCAGCATCGTCGAGACTCCCAAAGAGCTGGTCGACACGCCGAACCAGGACAGCGCCGCCATCGTCGGATCTGTCATCGGTGCGGTTGCTACTCGCGTCAGTGATGACCTCAGCGAGGTTGCTACGCACGTCGAGGAGGGTGCTGACAAGCTGGCCAGCGAGATCGAGGCTGAGGCCCAGTCTGTGCTCGAGTCGGCATACCGCAAGGTGGACGAGCTTCACGCTTCGGCCAACAAGCACCCCGACAGCATCGCAGCGCACACCGTGGGCCTGCTTCACAGCGACACGGTCACGATCCCTGCAGAGAAAATCGGCAATGAGGGCCCCCGACAGGAACAGATTCACACGAGTCTGACCCCGGGGTAGTCTCATGAACGAGGCCGACCGCACGGATCTCGGCGGCCGCATCGTCCAGGTTGAGGGGCTGCTGGGGCAACTACTAGGTCGCCCCACTCCCCATCAGCCGGTCGGTGAGGATCACGAATGGATGCGTGTCTCGGCCCTTCAGGTCGACGGCATCGACATCGGTTGGACGCCGTTCAGGCCAGCCGACTCCAGTGGTGCTCAGCCGATCTGGAACGAGTTCGTCAACAACGTTGGCGACATCGACACCCCGCCGATCCAGATACCACTTGGTCCACGTCACCGCTCGGTTGGGAGCTAGATGTGCTCGATTCACCCCCTTGGGCACCGTCCACGCAGCAGGTTGCCGCTCGCATCCTCGCACGGACCAGGCTCCCAAACGGCGAAGTCGCCGGCAACTTCACGACTGAAACCAAGCCGACGGCAGCGCAGGTCCAGGAAGTAATAACCCAAGCCGTCTCGCTCATGCGTCCTCGCCTTGGCGAAGTCGCCGATCGGATGGTCGACCAGGCTCAGGCGCTCGTTGCACTGCGCTGCGCCTTCATGGTCGAGCTCGGCTTCTTCCCGGAGCAGGTCGAGACCGCCGTATCGCCCTATAACGCGCTCCGCATGGAGTACAAGGACGAGCTGGCCAACTGGGACCAGTCAGCACGCGGCCTCGAGCCCAACTCCCAGGTCGCAGTCCACTCCGTTCGTGTGGCCACGGAGTACCCCGGCTACACCATCGGCACGCTCTAGGGAGCGCTCATGAAGCTTGCAGACAACCGCATCAACATCGCGCCCCAGACGGAGACGTGGAAGCCGGTGCGAGTGTCGGTCGCGACCACGGCCCCCCAGGCTGAACCGGCGACCAAATCCACGAAGCCCCGCGTCCTCTCGCCGGCAGGGCAGACGCAGGAAGTCTAGGTGGCGCCCAAACCGTCGGCGTTCAAAGCTCACATAGAAGTCAACGGCGACGTCCAAGCTGCCGATGCGCTGCGCTCGATCGGCAAGCGAGCCAAGAACACCCGACCCCTCATGGAGGTCGCTGTCGGGATGCTCGCCCAGCAGCAGAAACGCCGCTTCGACCAGAAACCCTGGGCGCCACTCGCAGCGGGCACTGTCGCGCGCAAGGAGTACGAAGCCGAGAACCCCGAGATCTTTCGTGATGAGGCCCGCTTCATCAAAGGATCCCCCACTCGCGTTCCTGACGAGCTCTTCCGTGCGGTGACAGTCCCAGGACACCCTGGCCAGCTCCGCTACGTCACTCGAGCCTCAGCGACCTTCGGTGTCCAGTCAGCGGGGAAGGGTCCTCTCTTCTACGCGCGCTTCGTACAGAACGTCAAAGGCAAGCAACGCCGGATCCTCGCGATCAGCGATGCCGACGCCCTAGCCCTCCTCAAGCTCTGTGCGAGCTACATCTACGACGGATGGCCTCGCTCTGGCGGCATGACGAGACCGGGCACTAGCCCGGGTCTGGCTGCATTGTCAGGCCTGGGGTTCGCGCCAACTGGAGGGGGGCTCTATGAGTGACCTCGAAATCTTTGGGCCGATCGTTACAGGCGCCGATGTAGAGGACGCTGTTGAACGCACGCTCAAAGAATGGATGCAGACCTACCTGCGTCGTATGGAGCGTCACATCAGTAAGCCGCCCAACTGGCTGCCGAATCCGGGCTCCTACATAGCAAGCTCTGACTGGGATCACTTCCCAGAGGAGCAGGTCCCGGCCATCCTCCTCATCTGCCCCGACGCTGGACGTCCAGAGATGGACGGCAAACGGGAATACCGGACGACCTTCCCGATCGACATCGGGATCTTCGTCGAGGGTCAGGATCGCCGCTCCAGCGAGCGACTGGCCAAGTACTACGGCGCCGCACTACGCGAGCTCCTCATTCACAGCGGATCCCTCGGCAACTTCGCTGAGGCGACCTGCTGGGAGGGCGAACAGTACGGCGTCCACATCTCCGACCGCTCGCAGCGCACATTCGGCACAGCCGAGGTGAAGCTCTCGGTCGAAGTCCGGCAGGTATCCCGGCGCCTCGCCGGCCCAGCCGAACCGCTGAAAGAACCGGCGACAGAACCAGGGCCGCTCCCGACGGTGACCAAGAACACCCCGGTGCAGTTGACGCCCCAAGCCATCCAGTAGGAGGCCCATGGATTACGTGTACCTGGGGACTCAGACCGAGTGCCTAGAGAGCGGACGCCCGCTCGCATTCGGGGATGTCACCGAAGAGGCAGATCAGCGACTGATCGACGCCGGACTCCTCGTCCCCGCCCCAAGCGACGCCCCCGCGAAGCCCGCGCCCGTCGCACCAGTGACAAGCAACGAAAAGGAAGCGAGCGCGGATGCGTCCGGGACCTAACACTCAAGCATCGACGGCGATCCCTCCCGCGTCCTCACCTACCAACACCGGTACGTGGTTCGTGGTGGGACCCGCCTCACAGGGGCCGATGACCCCGACCCTCATCACGTCGTTCGCACAGTACGTCAAGATCTACGGGCCGCGTGGGACCTACGCTGCCGCGCTCTTCGACGCTGTCGAAGCCTATTTCTCTGAAGGCGGCTCGCGCCTCTACGTGTGTCGTGAGTTCGGCGGTACCGCCAAATCGGCGGAAGTCAAACTGAAACACGTCGCTGAAGAATCGATCAAGGTCGAAGCGATCGGTCCGGGTATCTGGGCCAACGCCTTCAAAATCGTCGTCGCCGAATCCAGTGGCACGTACACGATCACGATCAAGAACGCGGCCGGGGAAACGCTCGAAGTATCCCCCGCGCTGACCACGGTCGCTGACGCGGTCGCCTGGAGCAAAGCGTCGATCTACGTGATCATCACGGCGACCGGCACAGGCGCTCCGACGGCGGGTACGTTTGAACTCACCGGAGGCACGGACGAAACGGCCGGCATCAACACGGCGACTCACGAAGCCGCGCTGAAAAAGTTCGGCCCCGAACTCGGTCCCGGTCAGATCTCTTTGCCTGGCGTCACTGCTACGGCGGCACTCGAAGCGCTCTTCAAAATCGCGGCCGAACAGAAACGACGTGCCGTTGGCGACCTGCCGAACCACGCCACCAAGGCGGAACTCATCACCGCTGCGGCTGCTATTCGCGGTCTGGGCGCATCTACTCGAGCGGGTTCCCTCTGGGGCTCGTGGCAGCAGTTCCCGCCCGTCGTCGGCACTGTGGCCGTGCGCTCGGTCTGCCCGAGTGCGTTCGTGGCTGCGAAATGCGCCGTCATTGACGCGCTTGGCAACCCGAACCTCCCGGTTGCTGGTAAGCAGGGCGTGCTCTTTAACACGCTCGGCCAGGAATCGTCGTTCACCGAACCCGAAGTGGAAGAACTCTACCTCGCGGGCGTGAACCTCACCAAGGTCGTCGCAGGGCAGGTGCGTCTCTACGGGAACCGCACGCCGGTCAACCCGCAGACCGACCCGTTCTACGTCCAGTTCGGCAACGTGCGACTGGACATGGCGATCGAATGGAAAGGCCTGGCGATCGAGGAGAACTTCATGTTCTCCCAGCTCGATGGCGAAGGCAACGACACCGCCGCCTACGGCAACGCACTGAAGTCGATGATGCTCGACCTGTACAAAGTCGGCGCCGTCTTCGGAGCCACTCCACAGGAAGCATTCACCGTCGACACAGGACCCGACGTGAACACTGTCGCGAGCGAGGCCGAAAGCAACTGCAACGCCACGATCGCTGCTCGCCGCTCGCCGGGGGCCGATCAGGTCAACCTCAACATCGTGCGTGTCTCGATCACGCAGGAAGTGTAGGAACGCATGAGACGCGAGGATCTCTACAACGTCTATCTGGAAATCAAAGGCACGGACGGCAAGGTCGTTCGGTTCCAGTGCGACAAGATGACCGGCGCTGCCGCCAAGGGCAAGGATCTGAAATACCGGCCCGCCAATGGGCTGGAAAGTCAGCTCTCTCTCGGAGGCCCGAAGTCGGTGGACAACACCACCATCACGCGCCTCTACGACACGACGGTAGACCCGTGGATCCACTGGCTCTACTCGCAGTGCTCACGCGCCGCCGTCGCAGTCACTCGCCAGCCGCTCGACGAGAACGGACACCCCTTCGGCCAAGCCCTGAACTTCACAGGCAAGCTGATGGACGTGACCCCGCCGCCGACGGACTCCGAATCAGACAAAGCCGCGCTGATCGAGTTCGCCTGCTCGCTCGAATCGAACGTGGGCTAACAACCGCAAGGAGAACGCATGTCCGACGTCCCCGCCACAGATCAGCAGCCGCTCAGCGCGCTGCTTCACCCTGACGCATCCGCGACGGAGCAGACGGTTCCCGAGGTTCCCTCGGAGACAGCTCCTGGCGGGGGCGATCAGGACACTCGCTCGGTCATCGAGACCCTGCGTGAGCGTCGTAACCAGCTCGGCCTCCAGGCCAAGCCGCTCGACATCCCGGTCCCCGGTTATGACGGGCTCCTGATCCTCCGCTGCCGTTGGGTGGCCTTCAAGGATCTCTCAGCCGGCGCACGGGAGCTCAGTAAGATCAAGGAGCCGACCGAGGCACAGATCCACGCAGCCGCAGACACTCTCGTCGTGTGCTGTCAGGACTTCCTCATCAAGGTTGGTGACGAGATCAAGCCGATCGCAGAGGACGGCACGCCGACGGTGTTCGGCGATCCTCGTCTACCCGCCTCGCTGGGCTTCAGCCAGCTCGCCACGGCGGTCGATGTAGCCCGAGCCGTGTTCAACAACGAGTACGCCCTCATCCGCACGGCTAACACCGTGATTGAGTGGCTCCAGGACACGACCAAGCGAGTCGACACGGACATCCTGGGAAACTAGAGAGCCGCGAGGACGAGAAGCTAGCAGCGCAGATCGAGGCCGTCGCTCAAGCCGCAGTACTGGGTCTGGGTGATGGCCTCACTCTCGCAGCAGTCCAAGACTCGGACATCCTTCTCGCGGCGCAGGCAATCGCAGCCGAGGCGCTGAAGTTCCGCATCCAGCTCGATGAGTTGCTTGCCCAGAAGATCGTTGGCCTCATCGGTGAGGCGCTCAGTTAGGAGCTGTAGATGGGGCTCGAGGCACAAGAGGTGGCCGTGCGGCTGCGGCTTCTCCATGGAACAGCGTTCCAAGCCGAAGCCGATCGTGCAGCCGAGTCCGTTGAACGGATCGGCGCCGCTGGTAAGAAGGTCAATGCCGAGTCAACTGCAGCCGGCGGACTCACGGGCTTCATGTCGGGAGCCAGCAAGAGCCTCGACACGATGTCCGGCAAGCTCGACAGCTTCGCCAAGAAGGCCCACAACATCGGGCGACAGACCGCAATCCTCTCGCTAGGCGCCGCTGGGTTCATCTACGAGTCCGTGAAGGAATCAGCCAAGACCGAAGCCGCCTTCCGTCAACTCGAAACCCAGGCTCACGCCTCGTTCAAGCAGCGCAAGGAACTCGAAGCAAGCACCCCCGCCTTCGGCAAGTACGGCGTCGGGCCGATCGAACTCGCTGAATCTCTCTACGGCGTTCAGTCCGTGATCGGCAACGTCAGTGAAGACATCAAGGCGATGCAGGCAGCCTCAATGGGTGCTGCTATCGGTCACGACACCCTCCGTCACTCCTCCGAAGCGCTTGTCGCCTTCTGGAAGGACGGCCACAAGGGACTCAAGAGTTACAACGAAGAGATGGCCCTGCTCGACGAAACCGTCGGTGCCGGGAAAATGCATCTCCCCGAGCTCACCCAGGTAGCCAGCACAGGGCTGTTCCAGACGACCGGCAGTTACGGCATCAACCAGCGCGCCGTCATGGGTCTTCTGGCCGGCGCCTCACAGGGGCTCTCTGAAGGCGGCGTCCTCAGCTTCGCCCAGAAGCTCAAGACCGCCCTGACGAAAGCGATCGACTTCAAAGGTCAGGCCCTCGCAGCAGCCAAGCAGCTAGGCATCAGCAAGTACGAACTCGCCGATGACTACCGACAGGGCCCCAAAGGCCTGATCGACATGCTCCGTAAGCTGCAGGCCGGCAAGGGTCGACTCAGCCCCGATGTGTGGCAGGCCGACGTCGCCAACATGTTCGGTGGCTCGAGAAGCGCCAGCACGATCTTCACCGCGCTGACCGCCTTGCCCGCGATCGAAAAGATCACCTCCCGGCTCGAAGGCGTCAGCGGATCCACGACGCTCGAAACGCACTACGGGCAGATGAAGGGCACGTCGGCGCAGGAGTTCAAAGTCCTGAAAGCTGAAGCCCAGAATCTCCTCAAGGAGGCTGGCGAATACTTCACTCCCTACGTGCTCAAGGGCGCCAAGGATCTTGTTGGCCTTCTCCACGAACTTATCGAAGGCTTCAAGGCGCTCCCTACCCCGTTGAAAAACGTCCTCGGGGGAACGATTGCCTTTGCAGCGATCCTCTCTCCAGCCGCTTTCCTGTTGGGAGGGGTCGCGAGCGGATTCAAGCTCATGCTAGGCCCGTTCAAAGGCCTCGTCAAGCTGATGCAGGTCGGGCAGTGGGTTAGTACGGCGTCCGAGCTGGGGATTATCAGCAGTACCCTTCCCCGTCTTGCGTTCGGCTTCGGAGTTCTCGGCGCCGCAGTAGGCGCTTTCTATCTCACGCTGGAAAAAGGCAAGCACCCATTCAACGCATGGGAAGAAGCCTACCACCAGCTCTTCGGCGGCTACACGGCCAAAGAAAAGGAAGAAAAACGGGCGAAAGAACACGAACAGTACAAGTTCCTTCACTCGCCCAAGCACTTGGCCGAACTGCACCGCAGCTACGAGATCCTTCACCGTCCGCACCCGTGGTCGCGTAACACGAAGGACCCGCAGCTCAAACGCGAACTCGAAGCACTTGAACGAGGCGCGCGGGCCGCTGGTAGCTTCGCGGAGAAAGCCGCTCAGAAGATCGAGTTCCACTTCAAACTCGACATGGACGGCAAGCAGGTTGCGTTGCAGATCAAGAAATACGAACGGGAACACGTGAATAGGCGGTAACTGCTCATGCCGGATTTCTCGTTCTTCGAGTTCTACACCTCAGAGGTCTGGGCCGGCGAACGTCTCAATATCCGGTGCCGATATGGCGGAGACCCCGACACCACGAGCGGGGGAACCATCGCGAGCGGCGGCTTCATACAGACGAAGGGCGGCGGCGGGGTCTGGGAGGCGGTCAAGCGTCCCTACCTGCCTCCGCTCACTGTCTGGCGCGGACCAACCGACGCCTACCAGCACACGATCCCGGCACTTCTCGATGGTTGGCACGACGGCAACGACGTCGAGCAGGCCGTAGAAGAAATTGAGAAGATGTGCGGGCTCGAACTGGGCGTTGTCCCGGACGAACCGCCGCTCCTGGTCCTCAACGGCTATGGAGCAATCCCGCACGACGTTACGTCGGATCCCCACCTCCGGTGGGTGATACCCCAGCCTCCCGAGTGGGGCGAACCGACGCGTGATGAGCGCACAGGCAAGCTCGTCCGTCAGGCGTTCACGGTCACCTTCATGGTCTGGAACACGGACCTGACGCTGGTACGTCAGACGCACAAGGCCGCGAAGCATCGCCACATCTCGGCTAAGGCCGGCGATACCTTCGAGAGCATCGCTGCGCATCGTCTCAAACACCCCAACTGGGGTACGCGCCTTGCGAACCTGAACAACCGCCAGAACGCCCGCGAACACCTTCACCAGGGTCAGCAGATCCTCTTGCCGACATCGGACGAAGAACGGGAATGGGAGCGTTCACGCAGACGATAGGTGAGACATGCCCAAGAGCGCTCTCGAAAAGCTGGCGGCAGCCAAGGTGCCGGCGTTTGAACGCAGAGAACACCGTCCCAACGTCGCGTTCGAGATCACCAAGGCCGAACTCGTCGACGAGCAGAACCGCAAGCTCGACTGGAACATCTTCGGTGCGCTGACAGAAGTCCCGCTCGAACTCACCATCACTGGTGCGTCCGTCGTCAAGCTCGTCTGCGAGGACCCCTACTTCTCGCTCCTGAACGACCCGATCTTCTCGAAATGGATGTTCAAGAAGAACGAAGTCAGTAAGAGCAGCGCACGCACGTTCTCGAAACGCCGGATCACGGACTCGAACCACACCGCGCGCTACGGCGAAGAAACCGAAGAAGAGTGGACGCTCCCCCAGCGCCCGATCGATCTGAACCTCGACGGCATCTGGTTCCGACTCTCGGGCTTCAGCGTCAGTGAATCGAAACTGACGCTCGTCTTTGAAGACCGGGTCGCCGCGATCCTCCGCTCGGAGGTGGGCTCGCTCATCACGGTGAACCGAGGCAGCTTCACGCGCGCCATGTTCATCGAAAAGCTCGCCAAGCTCGCGGAACGCAATCACCGCGCCTACGGCAAGATCCCGCTCTTCATCCCAGAGGCGAAGATCCACCAGCGCATAGCCGCTCCCACGGCCGCTGAAAAAGCCTCGGATCTCAAATCAGGCGCCGCTCGAGCACTCGGCCCTACCGATGGCGTCACCGTCAAGGGTCAGCCGGCGAATCCCGCGCAGCTTCAGATCATGAACGAAGCGCTGGAAGTCGCTGTCGAACTCCGGGCTCCGTTCAAGGCCCAGGCAGCGCTGATCGCCGCGCTGATCGACGAGAACGACGTCTCGAACCCGAACCCTGGGAACCCCAACGACCGAGGCCCTCTGTCGCTCATCGACAGCACGGTTGCCTCGCTGGGGATCAACCCCTACAGCGTCGCGTCCGTCTGTGGCCAGTTCCTCACGGGCGGCTACGCAGGGAACGGTGGAGCGATCAACCTCGCCCACAGTGCGCCTCACCTGAGCATCGGCGAAATCGCCCACGCCGTCCAGGGCAACCTGGAATCCGGCGAAGCGACGTACCAGAAATACGCCGCCGAAGCCGAACACGCCGTGAAGGTCTACGGCGCCTCGGAATCCGGCGAAGGCGAATCGACGTCGACCGTCACGGGACCCTACGCCTTCACCAGGGGTCCGAACGAGACCTCGTGGGACTGCATTCAGCGCCTTGCATCCGAGGTGTCCTGGTACGCGTTCGTGCGCGAGAACACGCTCTGGTACGTCTCGGGCGACTTCCTCTTCGCACAGGAACCGCAGCTCCACGTCGAGCGCGGCAAGCACGGCATTGACTGGGTCAACCCCAACATCGAAATCGGTGCTCGAGACCGCCTTGCCGAAGTCGAGGTGCATGGTAGAGCTCGTCCGTGGACGGCAGTGCCCGGGAACATGGCGACCGTCGCCCGCGTCGGTCCCGCGAATGGTCGCTGGGTCGTCGACTCGGTCACGCTCGACATCCTCGACCGCTCGGACGCTCTCACCGCGAAACTGATCAAGCCGTTGCCCGCACGCCCCGAGCCCGCAGCTACCGGCACTGTCGAAACGCCGACTGGCGAAACCACCTCTGGAGCGAGCCCGAAGACGGCTCTCGCGGCCTTCAATGCATCCAGCTCGCTGAGCGAAATGCAGCTCCCCTATCTCTGGGGAGGTGGGCACAGTCCCGGCGCGCTCGACAGCGTCGCCAAGGGTGGCCCAGGTCTCGACTGTTCCGGCTCGACGTGCTGGGTCCTCAAACAGGCCGGCATGTTCACGAGCTCGGCTGCCCAGACCTCGGGAGAGCTCGAGACCTGGGGCGCGGCAGGACAGGGCAAGGAAATGACCGTGTGGGCAAGCGCGAGCCACGTCTTCATCGAATACACGATCCCAGGCCACGGCAGGGCTCAGATGAACACGAACGGGCCGCAGAACGGACCCCGGCTCTACACGCTCTCCACTAACCCGACGTACAACGTCAACCCAGCGGCAGAAGGCTACACCGCGCGGCATTGGCCTGGTACCTAGATGGATCGCTTCCCGACTCAGCAGTCATTCGATCGCCGGGGTCCCGCCGTTGGGGCTCCGGCAGACGGCCTCACGCAGGGGATGGTCTACACGGCCGTCATCCGATCTGTGCCGACCTCGGATGGTCTCGTGCAGGTCACCGTGCCGTCACTACACCTGACCAGCGCGTTCTTGGCTCATATCCAGCCAGGGACCCCGTGCAAAGTCGGGGAAACCTGTGTGGTGTCGCTGGACGAGAACAAGCTCCCCTGGGTTACTACCGGCCTCTGGAAAGCACTCTCGCTCTCGACCCTCGAAGCTGAGATCGTCGCGCTTACGCCTGGCCCGTGGGAACCTCTCATCATCAACTCTGCGAAATGTGAAGCCGGGTCAGCAACGCCGGAATGTCGCAAGGAG
>Ga0070684_100003764_pt1 | contig 11450 bp, 9 predicted proteins | sample KBSC723LmetaG_FD_65653 | JGI IMG/M metagenome (GOLD analysis project Ga0070684, IMG submission 65653) | Corn rhizosphere microbial communities from Kellogg Biological Station, Michigan, USA - KBS C7.2-3L metaG | ecosystem: Host-associated > Plants > Roots > Rhizosphere ...
CGCTGCGCCTCGGGGAGGGCGTAGGTGCCCTCCATCTCGATCGGGTTCTGGGTCGCGATCACCATGAACGGCGGCTCGAGGGTGTACGTCGTGTTGTCGACGGTGACCTGTCGCTCCTCCATGCACTCGAGCAGCGCGGACTGGGTCTTCGGCGAGGCGCGGTTGATCTCGTCGCCCACCACGATGTTGGCGAACACACCGCCGGGCCGGAACTCGAACTCGCGACTCTCCTGGTTGTAGACCGAGACGCCGGTGACGTCCGACGGGAGGAGGTCGGGAGTGAACTGGATGCGCCGCACCGAGCTGTCGATGCTCCGCGCCAGCGACTTGGCCAGCATGGTCTTGCCGACCCCCGGCACGTCCTCGATCAGGAGGTGACCCTCGGCCAGGAGCACCGTGATCGCCGAGGAGATGACGTCGGGCTTGCCCTCGATGACGCGCTTGATGTTGCCGCGGACCCTCTCGACCACCCTGCTGAGGGTGTCGAGATCGGCCCCCTGAGAAACCGGACCAGGCACGAGCCGTCCCTTCCTTCTTCCGTCGCGCACGTGGCGCCCACCCGTGCGACCTGCCGCTCGGGCGCACTCGGTCGGCCGGCCGCGACAGGTCGTGCAGGACAACCTACGTGTCGTTCGCCACGGAGGTTCTGACTCCCGGGATAACGGTTCGGTTGCGGATTGCCCCGTCCGGCCGTCGCTCCGCGCCCGGCCCGTCGTCCGGCCCGACTCCACCTTCCTCCTCCACTCCGCTCCAGGCCAGCGTTCGTGGCGCCCCACTTCGCCCCACGCTCCTTCCCAGTGCGGTGCACCAGTGACCGGTGAGAGCTCGGCGCAGCCCGCTGACCTGCCCGGATGCACCCCCCGGCGTCCGGGCCTGGCGGCCGAGCGCGGCCGAGCCGGCGGGCCCCCGCGCGGGCCGACCCGTGCCCGGCGCTGTCGCGCGACGCGCTGCGACTTGGCTGAATGTGGTTGACGGTGGAGCAAAGTGGAGTATGGTGGCGGAAAGTGGAGGACGGGTCGAGCCAGGTGGAGGTGCCCGGATGTTCGTGGGCTCCTACACCCCCAAGCTGGACGAGAAGAACCGGCTCTTCCTGCCCGCCAAGTTCAGGGAGCAGCTCGCGGAGGGACTCGTGGTGACGAAGGGACAGGACTTCTGCCTCAACGTCTTTCCGCTGGCCGACTTCGCGGCGATGACCAACCGCATCCAGGAGGCACCGCTCACCGTCCGCCAGGCGCGTGAGTACGGACGGTTCCTGGCGATGCGGGCCACCGAGGACAGGCCCGACAAGCAGGGGCGGATCACGATCCCGCCGGTGCTGAAGGAGTACGCCGGACTCGACCGCGAGGTGGTCGTGATCGGTGCGCTCAACCGGGTGGAGATCTGGGACCCGGACCGGATCGCCGCCTGGGAGGACGAGCACAGCCAGACGTTCGCCGACATGAGCGAGGACGTCTTCCCGGCCTAGCCCGAAGACCCTCCGCCGACGACGCAGCCACCACCCACAAGACAACAAGGGATTCGCACAGCGAGGTCTCGCGCCCGCTCCCGTCATCTGGGGCACCTTCCCCGGTTCCAGACGACCTTCCCCACGTCGTACCCGCCGCCACCCTGATGGCCGGGCTCGAGGGAGCGGGCAGGGACCTGACTGGGCGAATCCGGCTCCACCAGCAGCGCCGCACCAACCCACCAGTCCGTCAGTGCCATCGAGCGGGGTCGAACCGATGAGTCTCACATCCACCGCAGCGCCGGTCGCGGCGACCGTTCCGCGCCGCGTCCGCCACCAGGCGCGCGACGTGGCGGTGCTGATGGCGTTCTCCGCGACCTCCTCGATCGTCGTCGCCGCGGGATTCCTCCTGCTGGCTCACCTCTCGAGCGCAGGGCGCTAGGCGAGCGATGACCACGCCAGCCCACGTCCCGGTGCTCCTCGACCGGGTCGTCGCCCTGCTGCAGCCTGCGCTGGGCCACGACGGCGCCGTGCTCGTCGATGCGACGCTCGGCCTCGGCGGCCACAGCGAGGCGGTGCTCACCCGGTGCGAGCTCGCCCGGGTCGTCGGCATCGACCGCGACCCGGAGGCGCTGCGGCTGGCGGGGGAGCGACTGGCGTCGTTCGGCGACCGCTTCACCGGCGTCCATGCCACGTACGACCGGATCCCCGAGGTGCTCGCCGAGCTGGGCCTGGACCGTGCGGACGGGGTGCTGTTCGACCTCGGCGTCTCGTCGATGCAGCTCGACGTCGCCGACCGCGGCTTCGCCTACCGCGAGGACGCGCCTCTCGACATGCGGATGGACCAGACCTCCGGACCGACCGCGGCCGACGTGCTCAACACCTACCCGCGTGACGAGCTGACGCGGGTGCTCCGGGAGTACGGCGAGGAGCGGTTCGCCCCGCGGATCGCCGCCGCCGTCGTCCGGGAGCGCGACCGCGAGCCCTTCTCGACCTCAGCGCGACTGGTCGAGCTCCTCTACGACCAGATCCCGGCACCGGCCAGGCGTACCGGCGGACACCCGGCGAAGCGCACCTTCCAGGCGCTCCGGATGGAGGTCAACGACGAGCTCGGTGTGCTCGGCCGCGCGATCCCGGCCGCGATCGACGCGCTCGCAGTGGGCGGACGCGTGGTCGTCGAGTCGTACCACTCGCTCGAGGACCGCCTCGTCAAGCGGGCCTTCGCCGCGGTCACCACGGTCGATGTCCCGCCCGACCTCCCGGTCGTCCCGGAGGACCGCCAGCCGGCGCTCCGCCTGGTCACCCGTGGCGCGGAGCGCGCCGGCGACCACGAGATCGCCCAGAACCCGCGCGCCGCCTCCGTCCGGCTGCGCGCGGTCGAACGAGTTCGCCCCGGCACCACCACAGGCAAGGGAGCCGCCTGACATGAGCAGCACCGCACCCGCCCTTCGCGCCCGCGTCCCACGACTGGCCGGCGCCGCGCTCGAGCGTGCGCGGCTGACCGTCGTCCCGAAGCGCACGCGTCGCCGGACCAGCCCGGTGCCGTTCCTGCTCGTGATCTCGATGCTCGCGGTGGGCGGGATCGTCGGGCTGCTCCTGTTCAACACCTCGATGCAGCAGGCGTCGTTCGCGGTCACCGACCTGCAGCGCCAGGCCGACGCGCTCCAGGCCCAGCGACAGTCGTTGCAGATGCAGCTCGACAAGCTCCGCGACCCGCAGAGCATCGCGCTCAAGGCGCAGCGGATGGGGATGGTGCTGCCGGACAGCCCGGCCGTGCTCGACCTGCGCACGGGCAAGGTCCTGGGCGACCCGGTCCCGGCGACGCGGCTCGACCCGCTCCGGCTGCTGGCGCCCCCGCCGACCAAGCCGGCCGAGCTCGACCCGCCCGCGCACGTGACGGTCGTGCACCCGCCGGCGACCCGCCACGACGCCGGGAACTCGACGGGCGACACGACGGGCGACACGACGGGCGACACGGGGCGCCGGTCACACGACCACAGCGGTCGTGCGGGTAGGAATGACCACACCAGTCACACCAGCAACACCGGACACAGCCACTGACGGATCAGGAACCCACGGTGCCCACCTCCAGCCCTCGCGGCCGCTCCGGTCGCACTCCGGCCGCCCGCAACCGCCGTCCGGGTGCCGCCGCTCGTGCCCGGGTACGCCGTTCGCTGCGCGGCTCGGCGCCGCTCCGGCTGCGCACCGGCTTCGTGTTCATCGCCCTGGTGATGTCGTTCTTCGGCGCCCGGCTGGTCCAGCTCCAGGGCATCGAGCCGGAGAAGTACGCGACCCTGGCGGCCTCGACCGGCGGCACCGTCACCGTCGAGCTGCCAGCTACCCGCGGCAAGATCCTCGACCGCAACGGCCGGGCGCTGGCCGACTCGGTCGCCGCCCGGATGGTCGTGGCGGACCCGGTGCAGACCCGGAGGAAGGCGCCCGACCTGGCACGGTTCCTCGCCCGGCGGCTGCACGTCGACTACTTCACGACCCTGCGCGCGCTCACCCAGCAGGACTCCCGCTTCGCCTACATCGCCCGGCGCGTGCCGGCCTCCCTGGCGGTCCGCGTCGTCAACGCGGCGACCGACGCCGGCTACCGGGGACTGGCCACCCGCAACGACCCGTTGCGCATCTACCCCGACCACGACGTCGCCGCCAACCTGGTCGGATTCATGGGCACCGACGGTCCACTGGCCGGTCTCGAGCTGACCTTCAACAAGCAGCTGCAGGGCAGGGACGGGTCGGAGACCTACGAGGTCGGCGCAGGCAACCGCATCCCGCTGGGCCACAGCACCGTGACACCGGCGGTCAACGGCACGGACCTGCACACGACCATCGACGAGGACCTGCAGTGGTACACCCAGCGGGTCCTGCGCCAGACCGTGCTGGGTGCACGGGGCGACTCCGGCTTCGCCGTGGTGATGGACCGTCGTTCCGGCGAGATCCTCGCCCTGGCCGACTACCCGACGTACGACGCGAGCAACCCACAGGCCGCGCCGGCCAAGGACCGCAACTCGCTGGCGATGACCAGCCCCTACGAGCCGGGGTCGGTGGAGAAGGTGCTCACCCTGAGCGGCCTGATCGACGCCGGCAAGGTCACCGACCGCACCCGGCTGCTCGTGCCAGGCCAGCTCAGGAGCGGCGACCGGGTCATCCACGACTGGTTCCCCCACGGCACGATCAGGCTGACCCTGGCCGGCGTGATCGCGCAGTCGTCCAACATCGGCACGGCGAAGTCGTCCCGGCTCTACCCGCCCGGCCAGCTGCGGAAGTACCTGACCGGGTTCGGTCTCGGACAGCGCACCGACATCGGCGTCAACGGCGAGACCCCGGGCCTGTTGCCGAGCAGGGCCCAGTGGAACGGGATGCTCCAGGACCGCATCGCGTTCGGTCAGAGCGTGTCGGTCAACGGCGTGCAGATGGCGGCCGCGGTCAACACCATCGCCAACGGCGGCGTCCGGGTCGACCCCAGCCTGATCGAGGGCAGGGCCACCACCAACCTCGGCCAGGTCGTGGGTACCGACGAGGCCACCAGCCACCGGGTCGTCAGCCAGAACGCCGCCCACCAGATGACGCAGATGATGGAGCGCGTCGTCGACCCCGACGTCGGCGTGGCACCGAGCGCCCAGGTGCCGGGGTACGTCGTGGCCGGCAAGACCGGCACCGCGCAGCGTGTCGGCCCGACGTGTGGCTGCTACAACGGCCAGTTCACGGTCTCCTTCGCGGGCTTCGCGCCGGCCGACGACCCGCGGTTCACGGTGTACGTCGTCGTGCAGAACCCCAGGAACGGCGGCGGTGGCGGGACCGTGGCAGGCCCGGCGTTCAGCAAGATCATGTCGTTCGCGCTGCGTCGGTACGGCGTCCCGCCGACGGGCGCCGAGCCCTCCCACATCCCGACGACCTGGTGACGTCGTGGTGACCCTGCGAGACTCCTGGTCCTCCTCGGGGCCGGCCGAGCCGCCCCGCGGCGCCCGATAGCCTCGGCCCGTGGCGAGCGACACCGACGCACTGGCCCTCGCCGAGCTCCTCGAACGGCTCACCGCCGAGGGCCTGTCCGTGCGGGGGACCGGCGACCTGGCGACCCCGGTCACCGGCGCCACCCTCGACTCCCGACGGGTCGCCCCGGGTGACCTCTACGCCGCGCTCCCCGGCGCGCACGGTCACGGCGCGACGTACTGGCAGCAGGCCCGCGACGCCGGAGCGGCAGCGGTGCTGACCGACGCGGACGGCGCGGGACTGGTCGGCGACGGTGTCCCGGCGCTCGTCGTACCGGAGGTGCGGCCGGTGCTCGGTCGCGTCGCGGCCCTGGTGTACGGGGAGCCCGCCACGCAGCTGCGCACGATCGGTGTCACCGGCACCCAGGGGAAGACGACCACCACGCGTCTGCTCGAGGGCGGCCTCTCCGGTGCCGGTGTCCCGGCGGCGGTGATCGGCACGGTGGGCACCCGGATCCTCGGGGAGGACGTCGCCAGCATCCTGACGACCCCCGAGGCGCCGGACCTGCAGCGCCTGTTCCGGCGGATGGTGGACGCCGGTGTCGAGGCGTGCGCGATGGAGGTCTCCAGCCACGCACTGGTGATGGGCCGGGTCGGCGGGATCGTCTTCGACGTCGCGGTCTTCCTCAACCTCGGCCGCGACCACCTCGACTTCCATCGCGACATGGACGAGTACTTCGAGGCCAAGGCGACGCTGCTCGACCTCGACCACTCCGTGCGCGGTCTGGTGGCCGTCGACGACGCCTGGGGTGAGCGGATGGTCGGCCGGGCGACCGTGCCCGTGCAGACGATCTCGGCGACCGGCCGCGACGCCGACTGGGGGATCTCCGACGTCGAGCTGTCGCCGGTCGGGGCGACGTTTCGGGTGATCGGGCCGGGCGTGGACGTCGCCGCGGGCTGCCCGATCCCCGGCTCCTTCAACGTCGCCAACACGCTCGCGGCGGTGGCCGCGGCGGCGACGGCCGGCTACGACCCCGCGGCGGTGGCGCGCGCGATCGCCGACGGCCCGGGCGTGCCGGGGCGCCTGGAACGCATCGACGAGGGCCAGGACTTCGCAGTCGTCGTGGACTACGCCCACAAGCCCGACGCCGTCGCGGCGGCGCTGGCCACGCTCCGGCCGCTCACCGGGGGTCGGTTGATCGTCGTGCTCGGAGCGGGTGGGGACCGAGATCCCGGCAAGCGACCGTTCATGGGCGAGATCGCGGCGCGCGACGCGGACCTGCTCGTGGTCACCGACGACAACCCGCGCAGCGAGGATCCGGCCGCGATCCGCCGATCGATCCTGGACGGGACCACCGGCGGGGCCGCCGAGGTGCTCGAGATCGGCGACCGTCGCGCCGCCATCGCGGAGGCGCTACGCCGGGCGCGCGCCGGGGACGTGGTCCTGGTCGCCGGCAAGGGACACGAGACGGGCCAGGAGATCGCCGGGGTGCTCCATCCGTTCGACGACCGCGTCGTCGCCCGCGAGGAGCTGCGCCGGTGATCACGATGAGCCTGGCCGAGGTCGCCGCGGTCGTCGGCGGCCGCCTCGCCGACGCGGGTGACGGTTCGGCGACCGTGAGCGCCCCGGCCTTCGTGGACACCCGGACCCCCGAGCCGGGCGGGCTGTTCGTCGCGATCGGCGGGGAGCACGTCGACGGTCACGACTTCGCCCGGACGGCGATCGAGGCCGGCGCTGCCGGTGTGCTGGCGGCGCGTCCGACCGGGGTGCCCGCGGTCGTGGTCGACGACCCGGTGGCGTCCCTCGGCCGCCTCGGCCGGCACGTCGTGGACACGCTCGACGCCACCGTGCTCGCGCTCACCGGATCGCAGGGCAAGACCGGCACCAAGGACTACCTCGCGCAGCTCCTCGCGCAGGGCGGGCCGACGGTCGCGACGCTGGGCAACCGCAACAACGAGATCGGCGTCCCACTCACCGTGCTCCGAGCCACCCCCGAGACCCGCTTCCTCGCCGTCGAGATGGGTGCGCGCGGCGTCGGCCACATCGCCGAGCTGTGTGCGGTCGCCCCGCCGCGCGTCGCCGCCGTGCTGAACGTCGGGACCGCCCACATCGGCGAGTTCGGCTCGCGCGAGGCCATCGCCCGGGCCAAGGGAGAGATCGTCGCGGCGCTGCCCGCCGACGGCACCGCGGTGCTGAACTCCGACGACCCGCTGGTGGCCGCGATGGCGGTCCGGACGTCGGCATCGGTGGTCACGTTCGGGCGTGACGGCGACGTCCGCTGGCGCGGGGTGGAGCTGGACGACCTGGGGCGGCCGGGGTTCGAGCTCGGGTACGACGGCACCTGGACGCAGGTGCGCCTGCTGGAGGCCGGGGCCCACCAGGTGCCGAACGCGGCCGCTGCCGCAGCGATGGCGGCTTCCGCCGGGATCGGCTGGGACGAGATCGTCGAGGCCCTCGGGCGCGCCCGCTCGCTGTCGTCGTGGCGGATGGCCGTGGTCGAGCGAGCCGACGGGCTCGTGGTCGTCAACGACGCCTACAACGCCAACCCCGCCTCGATGGCGGCCGCCCTCGACGCGCTGGCGGCGATCGGCCGGCGTGGCGGCCGGCGCACGATCGCGGTCCTCGGCGAGATGCTCGAGCTCGGCGACTCGGCCACCGCGGACCACACCGAGGTGGGGGAGCACGTCGCCCGTCTCGGGATCGACGTCCTGGTGACCGTGGGCGACGCGGCCGGGGCCATTGCCGCCGGCGCTCGTCGCACGCCGGGCTGGTCGGGCGAGGCCGTGCCGACGGCGGGGCGTGACCAGGCGGCGGACTGGCTGCGACACAATGTCGTCGCCCGGGACGTGGTCCTGGTCAAGGCGTCGCGCGGCGCTGCGCTCGAACACGTGGCCGATGGTCTGGCCGAGGATCAGGAAGGCGGGAGCCCGAGCACATGAAGGCGATTCTGCTGGGCGGGGGTCTCGCCCTGTTGTTCTCGCTGCTCGGGACCCGCGCGGCGATCCCGCTGTTCTTCCGTCTCGGCTACGGGCAGCCGATCCGCGACGACGGACCCACCAGCCACCACACCAAGCGCGGCACGCCGACCATGGGTGGCGTCATCATCATCCTGTCGACCGTGCTGGCCTACTTCCTGGCCGAGCTGATCACGCAGAACACGCCGTCGGCGTCCGCGCTGCTGCTGATCTTCCTGTTCGTCGGGATGGGCGTGGTGGGCTTCCTCGACGACTTCATCAAGGTGTCCAAGCAGCGCTCCCTGGGCCTGCGCAGCAAGGCCAAGATGATCGGGCAGACGGTGATCGCGCTGGTCTTCGGCTGGCTGGCGGTCACCGGGATCTTCGAGGACGACAACGGCATCGCTCCGGCGTCGCGCCACCTCTCGTTCATCCGCGACACGAGGTTCGTGCTGCCCACGATCGTGGCGATCCTGCTCTACTGGGTGATGATCACCGGCACCAGCAACGCGGTGAACCTCACCGACGGGCTCGACGGGCTGGCCACCGGGGCCTGCGTGATGGTGTTCGGGGCGTTCATGTTCGTCAACATCTGGCAGAACAACCAGAACTGCGCGATCCACCACGTCCGCGCCTGCTACGAGGTGCGCGACCCGCTCGACCTCGCCCTGGTGGCGGCGGCCATCACCGGCGCCTGCTTCGGGTTCCTGTGGTGGAACGCACCCCCGGCCCAGATCATCATGGGGGACACCGGTTCGCTCTCGCTCGGCGGTGCCATGGCGGGGCTGGCCATCCTGACCCGCACCGAGCTGCTGCTGCTCGTGATCGGCGGCCTGTTCGTGGTGATCACGCTGTCGGTGATGCTGCAGGTGGGCTTCTTCAAGGCGTCGAGGAGGTTCGGGGTCGTCCGGACCGTGTTCCGGGTCGAACGGGGGCACCGCGTCTTCCGGATGGCGCCGCTCCAGCACCACTTCGAGCTGCTCGGCTGGGAGCAGGTGACCGTGGTGATCAGGTTCTGGATCATCACCGGACTGTGCGTCGCCGGCGGCCTCGGCGTCTTCTACGCCGCCTGGGTGGCCCGGGCGTGACCACCCACGCGGGGCCGGCGCGGTGACGGCCAAGGTGACGGCCAGGTGACGGGACCGGTGACCGGCCTCGGGCGCCACGACGACTGGTCCGGCGTCCGGGCGGTCGTCGCCGGGTTCGGCGTCAGCGGCTTCGCGGCTGCCGACAACCTCACCCACCTCGGGGCCTCGGTCGTCGCGCTCGACGAGAGGGCCGACGGCAACCAGGACAAGGCCGAGCTGCTCGGTGTCCTCGGCGCCGACATCCGGCTCGGCGTCGGGACGACCGCGAGCCTGCCCGACGATGCCGACCTGCTCGTCGTCTCGCCCGGCTGGAAGCCGTCCACGCCGCTGGTCGCGCAGGCCCACGAGCGCGGGGTGCCGGTGTGGGGCGAGGTCGAGCTGGCCTGGCGGCTGCGCGACGACGGTCCCGACGGAGTGCCGACGCCGTGGCTCGCGGTCACCGGCACCAACGGCAAGACCACGACCGTGCAGATGCTCGACGCCATCCTGCGGGCCGCCGGGCTGCGCAGCGTCGCGGCCGGCAACGTCGGCCTCCCACTGGTCGAGGCGGTGATGGACCCCACGCCGTACGACGTGTTCGCGGTCGAGCTCTCCAGCTTCCAGCTCCACTACACCGAGTCGATGAGCGCGGAGGCGGCGGCCGTGCTGAACGTCGCCGAGGACCACCTCGACTGGTACGACGGTCCGGCCGGCATGTCCGACTACGCCACCGACAAGGGCCGCATCTACCACCATGCGCAGAAGGCATGCGTGTACAACGTCGCCGACCCCGAGACCGAGCGGCTGGTCCGGGACGCCGATGTCGAGGAAGGGGCGCGCGCGATCGGCTTCACGCTCGGCATGCCCGGGGTCGGGATGGTCGGTGTGGTCGACCAGATCCTGGTCGACCGCGCGTTCATCGCCGAGCGACAGTCGAGCGCGGCCGAGCTCTGCACGATCGACGACCTGCCCAGCCCCGCGCCGCACGTCGTCGCGAACGCGCTGGCCGCGGCGGCCCTGGCACGGGCGCACGGCGTGCCCCAGGCGGCGGTGCGCGACGGGCTGCGTGGCTTCCGGTTCGACGGGCATCGGATCGCCACCGTCGGCAGCGTCGACGGCGCCACGTACGTCGACGACTCGAAGGCGACCAACCCGCACGCCGCCCGGTCGTCGCTGCTCGCCTACGAGCACGTCGTGTGGATCGCCGGCGGTCTCGCCAAGGGCGCCCACTTCGACGAGCTGGTCGAGGCCACCCGCGACCGGCTCCGCGCCGCCGTCCTGATCGGCCGCGACCGCGACGTCATCGCCCAGGCCCTCGCGCGACACGCGCCGGATGTGCCGGTCATCACCGTCGACCCCGACGAGACTGACACCGGACATGCCGCCATGGAACGCGCGGTCGTGGCCGCGCGGGACCTCGCCCGACCGGGCGACACCGTCCTGCTGGCTCCCGGCTGCGCCTCGATGGACATGTTCGCGAACTACGCCGACCGGGGCGACGCCTTCGCCGCGGCGGTGCGAGGACTGACCGCGTAGCCGCCCGACGACGACGCCGACGAGGGGACCTTCGAGGACCGATGGCCATCGTGAGCCCGCTGCGCCGCTCCTCGCGGCGTACCCAGGCCCCGCCCGGCCGCACGGGTGTCTCCTCGTGGTTCGCCGCGCTGCACGACGCGCTCGCCCGCCCCCTCACGTCGTACTACCTGCTGCTCGGCGCCTCTGCGCTGCTGCTGACCATCGGCCTGATCATGGTGTTCAGCGCGTCGAGCGTGTACTCGTTCGAGAACTACGACCAGAACTCCTACGCCGTCGTCGTCAAGCAGCTGACCTGGGTCGCGATCGGCCTGCCGTGCGCCTGGGTCGCCGGCCATCTGCCGCAGCGCTGGGTGCGCCGTCTGGCCTGGCCCGGCTACTTCGTGTCCCTCGGGCTGCTGCTCCTCACGTCGCTGTTCGGCGTCACCCGCAACGGCAACACGAACTGGCTGGCCCTCGGCCCGATCCAGATCCAGCCGTCGGAGATCGCCAAGCTCGCGCTGGTGCTCTGGGCGG
>Ga0070684_100003766_pt1 | contig 11450 bp, 10 predicted proteins | sample KBSC723LmetaG_FD_65653 | JGI IMG/M metagenome (GOLD analysis project Ga0070684, IMG submission 65653) | Corn rhizosphere microbial communities from Kellogg Biological Station, Michigan, USA - KBS C7.2-3L metaG | ecosystem: Host-associated > Plants > Roots > Rhizosphere ...
ATCACCTCGCCGGCGCTCGCGAAGCGCCGCGCCGGGGCGCGCTCCAGGCAGCGGTGGATCGCCGCCGCCCAGGCGGCGGGCGCTTCCGGCGCGACCTCGTGCAGCGGGCGCGGCGGCTCGCGGCGGCGGACCAGCACCGTCGCGAGCGCGGTGCCGGCCGTCTCGAACGGCCGCCGCTTGCTCAGCATCTCGTACAGGATGAGGCCCAGCGCGTAGATGTCCGTCGCCGGCGTCGCGGGCCCGGGCTCGGCCTGTTCGGGCGCCATGTACTCGGGCGTCCCGACCAGCTCGTCGCTCTCCGTCAGCCGCATGTCGAACTGGTCCTCGGACAGCGCCAGGCCGAAGTCGGTGATCACCGCCCGCTGCGCGAACCGGCCTGTCGGCGGCGGCAGCAGCATGATGTTGCCGGGCTTCAGATCGCGGTGAATGACGCCGGCCGCGTGCGCCGCGTCCAGACCGTCGGCGATCTGCGCGGCGATCGGCAGCGCCTCCTCGGGGCTGTAAGGCCGGCCCTGCTCGATGCGATCGGCCAGGCTGGGGCCCGCCAGCAGCTCCATCGTCAGGAAGAAGCGATCGCGGCCCGCGCCGCGGTGGATCCCCATGTCGAAGATCCGGCAGACGTTCGGGTGGGTCACCTTGCGCGCCGTCTGCGTCTCGCGCCGGAAACGTTCCAGCTGGATGGCGCTTCCCGCGACGCTCGGCTTCAGGGCTTTGAGCGCGACCGAGACGCCCAGCGCCGTGTCCATCGCCTCGAAGACCTCGCCGGTGCCGCCGCTGCCGATCAGCCGAACGACCTTGTAGCGCGCGGCGACCTCATCGCCCTCCGCGAACGCCGACCGCGCTGACGAACGGCCGTTCCGTTCGCCGGCGTCGCCGCTGGAATTGGTCAACCTGCCGCCCCCTCCAGGATTCTTCCGACGGACGATCGGAATTGTCAAACTGGGCGGCGCGCGGACGCGACGGATCACCATGGGGTCACACGCGCGACTCCAGCGGGCCCCGGCTGCGCCGTCGGCCCAGCTTCTTCATCGCGCGCGAATACAGCACCCGCACCGTCGCGTCGCTGACGCCGAGGTCGAAGGCGACCTCTTTCTGCGACTGGCCGGCGGTGATCAGATCGAGGATCTGCCGCTCGCGCGGGGAAAGCGGCGCGGGCCGTCCGGCAGGAAACACCAGGCGCCAGCCGCGGATCTCAGGGAGCGTCTCCAGTTCGGTCATTGTCATGCCCGCCCACACAGCAACGGTCGTGCCCGCGGTTCGGGCCGCATGTTTTGGGGCGGGCGCTGCCCGGGCCGGCCCGTTTCGCGCAATGTGCGCAGCGGCCGCTGGACAGATCGTTCAATTCTTGTCGGCGGCGCGCGGGCGGATCGCGCCTCGCCGTTTGGCATCGTCGTTGCTGACGCTCGCTGCATGTCCGAGGCAGCTCCGATTCACGCCGACCATCTCGGCCACCCGATCTGTTTCGGCGTATATCGCGCGATCGAGCGCATCGGGGCCGGCGGGATGGGCATCATCTTCCGCGCCCAGGACATGCGCGACGGCCGCGCGGTGGCGATCAAGACGGTCCGTTCGGCGCGGGAGGCGGACGCGCTGGCGATCCGCCGGGAGATCGTGACGCTGTCGGCGCTGAATCACCCCGGGATCGTGCGGATGCATGGGTACGGCGTGCAGCCGGGCGGGCCCTGGATTGCCCTGGAGCTGCTGCGCGGGCGCACGCTCGCCGACGAGCTGTCGTGGTTCTGGCCGGAGACGCGGGGCTACGGCGAACGGCCAGAGCGCACCGACGAACGGCCGACGGCCCCGGCGCGCAAGCTGCGCGACCGGCTGGGCGGCGGGGCGCGCCGCCTGTTTCCCGTCGCGGGCGGGGGTCACCTCGCGCAGGCGTTCTCCATCGTGCAGCACCTTTGCCTCGCGCTGGATCACGTGCACCGGCGGGACCTGGTTCACCGCGACGTGAAGCCGGCCAACGTTTTCCTGCGCCGCGACGGGCGTACGACGCTGCTCGATTTCGGGCTGGCGTGCGCCGCGAACGAGACGCGGGGGTGCGCGCTCGGCGTCGGCACCATGGAGTACGCCGCGCCCGAACAGATCTGCGGCGCGGTCGTCGATCGCCGCGCCGACATCTATTCGCTCGGGTGCCTCCTGTACGAGATGGTCACCGGGCGGCCTCCGTTCCGCGGCGATTCATCTGGCGAGATCGCGGAGCGCCAGCTGAAGCGCGACGCCGCCGTGCCCTCGCAGGTGATCGCGGACGTGCCGAGCCGACTGGACGATCTGATCATGTCGATGCTGGAGAAGCTGCCGTCGCGCCGGCCCGACGACGTGGCGGACGTCGCGCGCCGGCTGGGCGCCATCGCGCGCCGCGCGCAGCCAGCGGCCGACATCGCGCCTATCGGAGGGAACCCCTTCGAGGAGGTGCGCTGGCGGCATGCGGGCTGACTTCAACGTGGCAGGGAGCGTGTTGTGGTGGGGGGCGGTCGCCGCGCTGCTCTGGTTGAGCGATTGCCGTCGTGAGGGCGACGGCACGCCGCCAGCAGCGCGGCGGCCGTCAGGGGCCGCGGATCGCGCAGCCGAGGTTCGCGACGCGCAGCCAGCTGTCCCCCGCGGCGTCCGTGTGCGCCACGGCGAACGCGCCGTCGGGGAAGGCCGCCGCGGCAACCGGCTGTTGCGACACCGCGGCGCCGCCGAGGCCCGTCGTGGCGATCAGCGCGGTGCCGAGGCAGTTCGCCGGCGCGGCGAGGTCCATCTCGCAGCCGTACAGCTGATGGGTAGCGAAGCTCTGCGAGTTGTCCGCGGCGGGGAAGACCGTTAGCCAGAAGGCGACCGGCCGGCCCTGCAGCCCGATGGCGGCGACCTGGGGCGCCGATGCAGAGAACGTGCGCAGCTGCGTGTTCTCGCCGATCCGATTGCGCGATAGATCGAAACCGAGCTGCGTGATGCGGACGGGATTGCCGTCGAACATCAGCAGGCCGTCGCCGAACGGCGCGGCGGTCGCGGTGTCGCTGCCGAGGGCACCGAAGAAGGCACCGTCATCGGCGCGGGTCAGGAGATTGCCCGCGGCGTCCACCACGGCGAGCCGAAGCGTCGTGCCGGCGCCCCACGCCAGCAGCACGCGATCGGGCTGCGCCGCCATTCCGAAGATGCGGCCCGACTTGAACGCATCCGCATCCACCGCGCCGAGGACCGTCGACCACGGCAAGATGGTTCCGGTCGCGACGTTGACGAAGTGCTCGTCGGAGATGACGACGATCGCCGTGCTGGACAGCGTGATCGCGCCAAGCATGTGCTCGGTGGCGTTGGCGGTGGCGGTGAACAGCCGCGTTCCGTTGTGCAGGTCGGGGTCGATCGCGGTGGCGACGAAGTCTCCCGTGGTCCCCCGGGCGACGAGCAGGAAGCGCCTGTCGCTGTACGGCAGGAACTGGGCGTCGGCGCCGAACTGAAAGCCCGAGATGACGGCGCCGCCGCGCTGGTATGTCCGGACGTCGGCCTGCTTCGCCTGGCGATTGATCACGGCGACGACCGCCGATGTCGCCGCGACTTCCAGACGAAGCGGCGCAACCATGTTTGTCGCCCACGGCAGCTGAATCGCCGTGGTCACGCACGCCGACTCCGCGGCGTCGCGGACGCCGATCACCGCGCCGTCGGCGGGCGCCATCGCGTCATTCGTCGACGGCGGCGCATCGGACGCGTCGGTCGGCGACCCCGGGCCCCCGTCGAGGGAGAACGAGCCGCTCCCGAGGTTGAGGTTGCGCCTCGAGCACGATGCGCACATGGCCAGCACCAGCAGCGCGGCGAGTGACCCGGCGCGTGAACGTCCCCGCATCTGCCTTCCTTTAGTGTGCCGCCCTTCGGCGCATTTCAGGTCACTGATTTCGCGGCGGCGAACGAATCCCACAGCGCGCGAACCAGCGGCGACGAGAGCTTCTTCCGCTGGGTGCACACGCCGACGCGAAACTCGCCCAGGGCGGGGCCCCCCTCGTCGGTGTCGAGCACGCTGAGCTTGCCGCGCAGCGGGCTCTCGTCGACCACCAGGCGGGGTACGATCCCGACGCCGCAGCCGAGGCTGACCAGCGCGAGGATCGCCTCGCTGCCCGGCACCTCGCCATAGACCTGGGGAGCGATGCGCCGTCGCTGGAACCAGCGGTCGGCGCTCTCCCGGGCGTTGCCCGACGCGGGCAGCACGACGGGCAGCTCGGCCCATGGCAGAGGTCGCTGGTGGCACAGTCGTTCGACCTCGCACGCGACCCGCGGCGCCGCGAACACCAGCGGCGTGAACAGCAGCACGCGCGACACGAGACCCCGGGGCAGGTGCGGCGGAATTGCCGCGACGCTCAGATCGACCCGCCCGTCGGCGAGCTGTTCCAGCGCGTCGGCGGCGTAGCCCGTCTCCAGCTGGATGCGCACGTCGGGATGCCGGCCGCGAAACGCGCCAAGCAGCTCGGGAAGAAAGCTCTGGCACGCCGTCACCGACGCGAAGATCGCGATGCTTCCCGACAGCTTGTCTTGCCGGGTGCGCAGGTCGCGCTGCAGGCGCTGCCAGCGCTCCAGCGTGTCGCGCGCGTGCTCGGCGAAGCGTCCCCCCTCCGGCGTCAGCCGGACCGACCGCCGATCACGTTCCAGCAGGACGGAGCCGGTCTCTTCCTCCAGCCGCTGCACCACGCGCGACAGCGTCGAGGGGCTGACGTGACAGGCGCGGCTGGCGCGCAGGAAATGCAGCGACCGCGAGAGCTCCAGAAACATGTGTAAACCATCGTAATCCATGGCCAAGTTCCATGGTCGCTCTTGTTGCAATAAATGCAACACAGAAGTGCGGATAAGTCATTTTGCGCAACAGCCGCCATCGCCTATCCTCTGGGCCCAAGCGGAGGTCGTACCCATGAGCTTCTCGTCCAAAATTTTCTCGGTCGATACGGTCAAGATGAGCGATCGCACGGAGCAGATCGTCAAAGGCGGTCGCCACCTGTTCCCCTTGCTCCCGAAGGCGTTCGCGGGCGTCAAGCAGATCGGCGTCATCGGCTGGGGATCGCAGGGTCCCGCCCAGGCGCAGAACCTGCGTGACTCGCTGGAAGGCACGGGCATCAAGGTGAAGATCGGCCTCCGCGGCGGATCGAGCTCGATGGCCGAGGCGCGCAAGGCCGGCTTCAGCGAGGAGAACGGCACGCTGGGCGAGATGTTCGCCGTCATCAAGGAGTCGGACATCTCGCTGCTGCTGATCTCGGACGCGGCGCAGGCCGAGCTGTTCCCGAAGGTGTTCGAGAGCCTGCGTCCCGGTTCGACGCTGGGCCTGTCGCACGGCTTCCTGATCGGTCACCTGAAGAACGTGGGCGCGAAGCTGCCCCCGAACGTCAACGTCATCGCGGTGTGCCCGAAGGGCATGGGGCCGTCGGTGCGCCGCCTGTACGTGCAGGGCAAGGAAGTGAACGGCGCGGGCATCAACGCCAGCATCGCGATCCACCAGGACATCGATGGCCGCGCGACGGACTACGCGCTGGGCTGGTCGGTGGCCCTCGGGTCGCCGTACACGTTCGAGACGACGCTGGAGTCCGAGTACAAGTCGGACATCTACGGCGAGCGGGGCATCCTGCTGGGCGCCGTGCACGGCGTGATCGAGGCGCTCTACCGCCGCTACGTCGCGCAGGGGATGAGCAAGGAAGCGGCGTTCCTCAACTCGGCCGAGTCGATCACCGGCCCGATCTCGAAGACGATCTCGAAGCGCGGCATCCGCGCCGTGTACGAGGGCCTGGACGCCGCCGGCAAGGCGGAGTTCGAGAAGGCGTACACCGCCGCGTACCCGGCGGCGCGCCTGGTGCTGGCCGAGATCTACGACGAGGTGTCGAGCGGCAACGAGATCCGGGGCGTCGTGCTGGCGGGCGAGCGGCTGAAGAAGCAGCCGATGGGCAAGATCGACGGCACCGAGACCTGGAAGGTCGGCGCCGCCGTGCGCGCGAAGCGCGACGAGGCGAAGACGCCGGTGAATCCGTTCACGGCGGGCGTGTACATCGCCACGATGATGGCGCAGATCGACATCCTGCTGGAGCACGGCCACCCGTACTCCGAGGCCGCGAACGAGTCGGTGATCGAGTCGGTCGACTCGCTGAACCCGTACATGCACGCGCGCGGCGTCGCCTACATGATCGACAACTGCTCGACGACGGCGCGGCTGGGTGCGCGCCGCTGGGCGCCGCACTTCGACTACCTGCTGACGCAGATCGCTTTCGTGAACCTCGACGAGGGCAAGGCGGGAGACGCGTCACTGTTGTCCGCGTTCAAGAAGAACTTGATCCACGATGTGCTCGCCGTTTGCGCCGAGCTCCGGCCCAGCGTGGACATCTCGGTTTCGTAAGCGTGACGACGATGTTTCGGGAGGGAGTACGTCCCGTAAAACCTCGTCGATAGTCGGCCCACGAAGTTGAAATAGCGACTCTGACAATTCAGATTCTGGCCCGTCCGGACGATTGGTCGGACGGACGGTAGCCAGTAGGAGAGAAACCAAACAACAAAACGCTAAAGGCAGGGATCGCAGGATCCTGTTTCATAAGAAAGGAGTGGTTCGGAGATGTGGATCGCGGTGATGGGGTTGATGATGTTGACTGGGGCGGTGGTCAGGGAACAAGGACAGGGATTCGATGACTTCGGGTGGCGGGGCGGGCAGGGTGGACAGGAAAGCAGTGGTGCGGCGGTGACCGTGATTGCGGGACCGCCGGTGGTGTCGATGAGTGGCGGGGACGAAGCGGACGCGTCGATGTCGACGTCGTCGCAGGTCGAAGGGTCGTGGGACCTCGCGTGCGAGAGCAAGCGCGGCAACCACATGGTCTTCGATCGCGATTCGATCCGCGAGATCGGGGGCACGACGTTGTTCCGGTGGGCAGCCGCCGGCAGCGCTCCCGAATCGGAGGACGCGGTCTACACCGCGGTCGCCGATTGTCACGCCAAGAGCATCGAAGCGCACTGGCCGGGCAAGCGCACGGTGACGCGCGCGGGGACCTGCGGTCGCCATCTGGTCGACGCGGTCTGCGCAGCGCGCGCTCACTAGGCGCGGCTCGGCAAACCCAATGACGGCCATCGGGGCCGTCCAGGAGCCCGGCTCAACACCGGGCTCCTGAGGCGGGGTATTCTTCCGCGCATGACCGATCTCGTTCTGACTTTGCTCGGGCCCGATCGCCCGGGTCTCGTCGAGCTGGTGGCGGGCGTCATCGCCGCCCACGGCGGCAACTGGCTGGAGAGCCGCATGTCGCACCTCGCCGGGAAGTTCGCGGGCATCCTGCGCGCCGAACTGCCGCCCGACAAGGTCCAGCCGGCGCTGGCCGCGCTGGCGGCGCTGGAATCACGGGGACTGAAGGTGATCGCCGAGCCGGCGTCCGCCGGCGACAAGAGCGCGGCCGATCGGAGCATGGACCTCGAGCTCGTCGGTCTCGATCGCCCGGGCATCGTGCGCGAGATATCGCAGCTGCTCGCAGCCAGCGGCGTGAACGTCGAGGAGCTGATCACGAACCGCAGCAGCGCGCCGATGTCGGGCGACATGCTGTTCGAGGCGCGCGCGCACGTGCGTGTCCCGGCGGGCATCGACCTCGCGTCCCTGCGCGCCGGACTGGAACGGCTGGCCAGCGACCTGGTCGTCGAGGTGAAGCTGGAAGAGCGCCGCGCTACTGGATCGCGCTGACCACGCGGGTCAAGAGGCCGATTACGAAGCTGGCTGGGCCCGTGATGATGTCCCGGCTGAAGGCGAAGACCGCGATCAGCAGCAGCGGCGACAGGCGGACGATCGACTCCCACTGCGGCCGCCACCCGTAAGGGATCAGGCCGTCGACGACGCGGCTTCCATCCAGCGGCGGAATCGGGATCAGGTTGAAGATCGCCAGGCTGACGTTGATCAGGATCAACGAGATCAGCAGGGACGACACGCCCATCGTGTGCGTCGGCGCCTCCGGCGAGAAGCGCAGCATCAGGCCGAACGTGACCGCAGCCAGGAAGGCGAGGACGATGTTGGCCAGCGGTCCTGCCGCCGCGGTGATAACCATGCCTGTGCTCATCTTGACGCCGCGTCGGAAGCGCGTCGGGTTGACCGGCACCGGCTTCGCCCATCCGAACGGGATCCCCAGCAGCGGCAGCACCAGCGTTCCGATGAGGTCGATGTGCGCGATCGGGTTCAGCGTCAGCCGACCTTGCATCGACGCCGTGTCGTCGCCCAGCCGGTAGGCCGACCACGCGTGCGCCCACTCGTGCACTGTCAGCGACAGCAACAGCGGGATCAGGATCATCACCCGCTGGGCGAGGAAATGCGACAGATCGAACGACAAATTATTTGAGAGTCTGGCTGATGCCGCTGCGGAACTCCACGACCTTCGCGGAGATGTGCTGTTTCTTGAGCGCGGCCGTCAGCTCATCGGGCGTTCCCGTCAGGATCGGGAACGTGCCGAAGTGCATCGGCACCACCGTCTTCACCTTCAGCATCTTGGTCGCCAGCGCCGCGCCCGTCGGATCCATCGTGAAGTGGCCGCCGATGGGCAGCAGCGCGACCGTCGGGTGATAGCGGTCGGCGATCAGCGCCATGCCCGCGAACACGTCGGTGTCGCCCGCATGATAGATGACGGGCCCCTTCCCGATCTCGATGACGAAGCCCATCGCGGGGCCGCCGTACTTCGGGCCGGTCTTGTCCTGCCCGAAGCCGCTCGAGTGAAGCGCTTCGACCAGGTGGATGGTCGCGTCCTTCACCGTCACGGTGCCGCCGATGTTCATACCTTCGGAGTTCGCGGCGCCGATCAGGCTGGTTAGCTCGTACGAGGTGATCACCTTCGCGCCGGTCTTCTTCGCGAGGTCGGCGGCGTTGCCCACGTGATCGGAGTGCCCGTGCGTCACCAGGATCGCGTCCAGCGCCTTCGGTTGTTCGACCTTCGGCGCCATCGGATTGTCCAGCCACGGATCGATCGCGATCGTCGCGCCGCCCGGTGTCTGGATGATCCACGCGGCGTGGCCCCACCACGTCGCGGTCGTCATGGTGGGTGCCGCGGCGGGCGGCGGCGGCTGTTTTCCGGCGGGGACGACGGGCGGCGCCATGTCTGCCTTCTGCGCGATCGCAGGCGCAGCCGCTGGCGCTGCCGTCGGTGCAGCGGGTTTCGCGGCGGGCGCCTTCTTGTCGGGCGCCAACTCGACGTCGGCGCGCGCGGACGACACGGCGCTCGCCAACACCAGCAACACGTACAACATCGGGGACCGTTTCATCGACCACCTCCTCGCGCGGCGTGGGACGGACGGGAGCACTTTAACCCACACGGTAGGTGCGCGTGAATGGCAGAGCCGCGATGGGCAGGCGCGACCAATCCGCTCGCGCACGTCAGGCGTACAGACCACATGACAATTCGCCATCGTCTTGCGCCAAGTGTGTTTGCGATTTCGACAACGGTGATCGGGGCGTGGGGTTGTACGGGGACGGTTGGCGGCGACGCGGAGGGTACGGGGCAGGCCGCCCTCACCGGTGGTTGGCACCGTCATCGAGGCGGCACGGGCGGCAGCGCCGCCGGCAAAGGTGGCAGCGCCGCGGGTACGAGCGGCAACGCCGGCGCGACGGGCGGCAGCACCGCGGGCACGGGCGGCGGCGTCGTGATCACGGGCGGTGCGGGTACCGGTGGCAGCGGTGCAGGCACCGGCGGCGCAGCGGGCAAGGGCGGCAGCAGCGCGGGCACCGGCGGCAGCATCGCGGGTCGCGGCGGCAGCACCGGCGGTACCACGGCAGGTCGTGGCGGCAGCACTTCGGGCACTGGCGGCGCCACGGCGGGTCGTGGCGGCAGCACGGCGGGCAGCGGCGGCGCCACGGCGGGTCGTGGTGGCAGCACCGCGGGCACGGGCGGCAGCGGCACCGTCGGTGGCACGGGTGGCTCGACGGGCCCGGGCCCGATCGCAGGCTCTGCCGTGTTCTTCACCGATCTGACCAGCGGCCCGAATCAGGGCGGGCAGAACGGCGCCGGCGCCTTCGTGACGGTGTGGGGCAACGGCTTTGGCGACACGCGCGGCTCGTCGACGGTGACGATCGGCGGCGGCGCGGCCGACAACTACCCGACCTGGACGAGCACGAAGATCACCTTCCAGCTCGGCGCGAACGCGAAGACGGGCGACGTCGTCGTGCACGTCGCCGGCAAGGCGGACAGCAATGCTCTGCCGTTCACCGTCCGCACAGGCAACATCTACTTCGTGACCTCCACGGGCAGCGACGCGGCGAACGGCAGCTTCAGCACGCCCTGGAAGACGATCCCGAAGGCGAAGAACAGCCTCGCGGCGGGCGACATCGCCTACATCGGCGTCCGCGCCGGCGACGCCGTCGCGCAGACCACCGAGGACTCGACGGCGGCGTATCGCTGCGCGCTCGGCATGAGCACCAACAGCGGTAGCAACTCAGGCACCGCCGCGCAGCCCAAGGCGCTGATCGCCTATCCGGGCGCGCGCGCGACGATCGGGACCGAATCCGGCCTCCAGCGCGGCATCCTGACGCCTGGCATCTCGGGCAACTTCGACTACTGGGTCATCTCGCAGCTCACGCTCATCGGAGAGACCGAGGCGCTCGACTTCGAAGGACCGGCGGTCGGCTGGCGCGTCGTGGGCAACGACATCTCGTGCCCGAACGGCTCGGGCCTCAGCGGCTGCGTGACCGGCGGGACGCCCAACACGCCGCAGAACCTGAGCTTCTTCGGCAACGTCGTTCACGACGCCGCGGCGAAGGTCTCTTCGATCACGAAGTACTATCACGGCATCTACTTCGGCTCGAACCACATCAACCTCGGCTGGAACACCGTGCGCGATGGAAAGACCTGCCGCGGGATCCAGTTCCACGACTCGGACGGCGCGAACCAGTACGACATCGTCGTCCACGACAACGTGATTCACGGAACGGTGTGCGACGGCCTCAACTTCGCGACCGTCGACCCGTCGAAGGGCGCGGTCGTGGCGTACAACAACGTCATCTACGACGTGGGCACCGGCCCCGATCCGGCGGACGGCTCGTCCAACTACGCGTGCGTCTACGTCCCGAACACGACGAACAACGGCACGGCCGGCAGCGGCAAGGTCCAGCTCTACAACAACACGATGTACAACTGCGGCTCACGCAAGAGCTCGGGCGCGGCCGCGATCGTCCTCTCCTCGGGGCCGGTCGGGATCCAGATGGACGACAACCTGATCGCGGCGCAGTCCGGCGAGACGTACATCTCGGGGAGCACGTCGTCGATCACGGGATCGAACAACCTGTTCTACGGTGGCGGCTCTGCGCCGTCTTCTCTCTCCGGAAACGTAACGAGCGATCCATTGTTCGTCGGGGCCGCCGCGCACGACTTTCACCTCGGGGCCGGAAGCCCCGCGGTCAACGCGGGGAAGGCGACCTCGGCCACGACCGACATCGACGGCAACCCGCGTCCCCAGGGGACGAGCGTCGACATCGGCGCGTACGAACGCGCGCCCTGATC
>Ga0070684_100003767_pt1 | contig 11450 bp, 13 predicted proteins | sample KBSC723LmetaG_FD_65653 | JGI IMG/M metagenome (GOLD analysis project Ga0070684, IMG submission 65653) | Corn rhizosphere microbial communities from Kellogg Biological Station, Michigan, USA - KBS C7.2-3L metaG | ecosystem: Host-associated > Plants > Roots > Rhizosphere ...
GAGCCCTGGAAGAGGACGTCGCCGGAGAAGATCGCCTCCTCCCCGCGAACCGAGTAGGTGACGTGACCGGGGCTGTGACCTGGGGTGAAGACGACGTCCAGCGTCATCCCCGCCAGCTCGAGTGCCTCGCCGCCCGCAACCGTCTCGTCGGCCTCGTAGCTGTCATAGGGGCCGAAGCCGGCCATTGGCACGAAGGACATGATGTCGGCCAGCACCGGGGCCTCCGGCTGCGGGCAGTAGACCGGTGCCCCGGTTGCCTTCGCCACCGGGGCCACGGCACCGATGTGGTCGAAGTGACAGTGCGTGATCAGGATCGCCTCGATCTCCGTCCCCATCGCCTCGACCTCGGCCAGGATCCGCTCCGGCTCCTCACCCGGGTCGACGACGAGCGCCTTTTCCGCGCCCTGGCGGCGCAGGACGAAGCAGTTCTCGGCGATCGGGCCGACGGTGAGCCGGCGGACCTCGAGGCTCATCGCCGGACCCGCCACCTCACGAGCGGTCCGCGGACCGAATCCGCGCCCGCTCGCGCCGCCGCCACATGGTCAGGTCGATGTAGTAGCCGGCCGGGATGTAGAGGACGAGCATGAAGGCGCCGAGGCCGACCGCGGTGCCAACCGAGCGGCCGAAGACGACGATCAGGAGAACGGTGAAGATCAAAGCGGCGATCGCGCCGCGGCTGATCGCGCCGCGCCAGGTCGGCGGGCTGTCGACACGCGGGCCCTTCTTGGCGCCGGCACGAGATCGGGCGCGCGCCTGGGCCTCGGCGCGGCTGCGCGGCCGGGCGACGCGACGGTTGGGATCGACGCGTCCTCCCTGCGTGCCGCGGTGCTTGCGATTGCGCTTCTTTCGCGTCTGAGCCATGGCCTGAATCTACCGGTCCTTCGCCAGGCGACCCTCGATGGTTTGGGCGGCCGGGTCGAAGCCACGGATCGGAACGTCGGCCGGGTAGCCGGCGAGCGCGGCCTCGGGCACGAGGCCGACCAGCTCCGCCTCGAGCGGCCGAGCGCCGAGCGGGGCGGCGAGCGCGCGTATCCGCTTTACCACCTCGACCAGCGGCACGTCGAGCGGATCATGGACGTTGGTCGAGACCTGCGAACGGCCGCTGGAGAGGCCAAGCCCGATCGCGCGCACGCCCCGGGGTCCGCCACCGGACTCCCGTAGGCCGGCGGCGACGGCCCGCGCCAGCTCCGGATCGCCGCTGTCGAGCTCGACGTTGAACGCAGCAAGGGGCGGGCGGGCGGTGACCAGGGTCACGCCGGCCGTCCGGTGCGGCTGTGGTGGCCCGTGGTCGGGGCGAAGCTCCCCCCCCTCCATCCGCAGCCAGAGCTCGGCCAGGCCGCCGTTGCGGAAGTAGGCACGCTCCGCGTGCTCTGGACGGCTCGCCAGCTCCCCGTAGAGGAAGACCGGGATCCCCAGCCCACCGAGCTGTTCCGCCACCTCGACCGCCTCGGTTCGGGCTGCGCCCCGATCGTTGCGGTCCAGCCAGACGAGCGGGCAGACGTCCAGCGCCCCCACCGCGGGATGAAGGCCGTCATAGCCACTCATGTCGATCGTCTCCAGCGCCAGCTCGGCGCCGCCGACCAGGGCTTCGCGCAGAGGAGCCGCTTCCGCGGCCAGGGTGAAGACCGTGCGGTTGTGGTCTGCGTCGGAGTGACGATCGAGCAGCACCGCGCCGCGCCCGAAGGCGCTTTCGAGCTCCGCGATCCGGTCCGCGTCGCGGCCCTCGGAGAGGTTGGGGACAGCGAGCAGGCGCGGCCTCGGCGGATTCAGACGAGCAGCTCCCCGCCCTCGCAGATGGTGGCGCCGTCGACCTCGACCGTCGGTTCGACCAGCACGCAGTCGAGGTGCACCGGCACCTGGATGCCACCGCCGATCGCCGCCGAGGCGCCGAAGGCGACGTGCGCCGTGCCGAGGATCTTCTCGTCCTCGAGGATGTTGCCGGTCAGCATCGCCTCTTCGTTGGTGCCGATGCCGAGCTCGGCGACGTTGGTCCCATCCCGCCCATGCTTGCTCAGGAGCTCCATCAGCGTTCCGCCCTCCGGGCCCGTCGCGTCGACCAGATGCCCGCCCTCCACCGTCAGCTCGACCGGGGTCTCGACCTTGCCGACGCCGGCGATCGATCCGTCGACGACGAGGGTGCCCTCGCCGCCGGCCGGCGAGACGAAGGCCTCACCGCAGGGCAGGTTGCCGAAGGCGCCGGGTGCGGTGAGCACCCCGGCGTCGGCGATCGGGATCCGATCCTCGAGGCGGAGGCGCAGATCGCTGCCATGCGGGCAGGTGATGTGAGCCTCCTCACCGCTGCGCAGGGCCGCCGCCACCGAGGCGCCACGCCGCCGCAGCATCGCCATGTCGGCGTTCATCAGCCGCGCCAACATGTCGCCGGTGACGCCGGGCAGCGTCGCCACCCGCACCCCGGCCGAGCTGGCCGCTCGGCGGGCATAGGTGTGTGAGAGCGACTGGATCGTCGGCGCCAGGACGATGTCGGCGGCGATCATCGCGGAGGCCACCGGAGTCGGCGGCTCGGCGCCGTTCGAGTCGCTCTCGGAGATCACCGCCAGAGTCGCGCTTGCGCCGTCGCCCTCCGCCTCTATCCGCATCAGGGCGCCGATGTCCTCGGTAACCGGATTGGAGATCACGAGCACCTCTTCGCCCGGTTCGAGCCCCAGGCAGTCGCGCAGCACCGCTCGAACCGCCCTGTCCAGTTCGTGGCTCATGCAGCAAGGCTAATACGCCCCTCCCGCGAACGCCGGCCACCCGGCCATCGCTACGATCTCCCCCACCCCGCCGGAGTAGCTCAGCTGGTTAGAGCAGCGGAATCATAATCCGCGTGTCGGGGGTTCGAGTCCCTCCTCCGGCATGGCTTTCTGCCTGTAAATCGACAGATTCATCCTCATCCGCCTCACCCTCAGACGGGGACCGCGCACCGGGCGCGCACCCAGTCTCATCCGACATGCTCGCGGCCAGCAGGCGAGAAAGCCTGTCGGCCGCATCGTGCTGGGGCACATGGTGGACGTAGATCATCGTCGTCTGGATATCCGCATGGCCCATATACGCCTTTACATCGGTCAGTGGGAACGCCTGCACGGCAAGCGTTCCGAAGGTGTGGCGCAGGTCGTGAAAGCGAATGCGCGGCAGCTCTGCCGCGTCCAGCGCGTCGTAGAAGCGCCGCCGCATGGCCGACTCCTCGAACGGTTCTCCGAGGGCGTTGACGAATACCCGGTCGTCGTCCTCGGTGAAGCGCTCGCGATGGCTGAGGCTGTCGAGCGCACGCACGGCCTGATCGACCAAGGGGACCGAGCGAACCTTGCCCGACTTCGGCGGTCCCTCCTCCCCACGCGTGTAAGAGCGACGTACGTGGACGAGCCGCCGATCCCGATCCACATCGGCCCAGCGCAGCCCGCGCAGCTCCCCGAGGCGAAGGCCGGTGAAGGCCGCGACCTCGAACAGGGCAGCGTCCTGGTCGTTGACCGCGTTGGCGGCGAGCAGCTCGACTTCTGCGGCAGCCAAAGCGGTGAAGTCGCCCGAGCGCCGATGCGGCTGGCGCTCGGCGCCGGCCACAGGATTGGTCGGCAGGCCATGCACCCGCTGCGCCCGCTTGAAGATCGCGTGTAGCTGCGCAAGCCGCTTGTTGATCGTGCGCGCGCTCAGCCGACCCTCCGCGACGAGTTTCGCGCGGTAGGCGTCAATCTTGGCGGTGTCGACCTCATCGAGGCGCGTCTGCTCCCCGAACTCGGGGATCAGCACGCGCTCCAGCTCCCGCCGATAGTCCTGCACGGTCGAGCGCCGCCGCTTGCGGTCATGCTCGATGTATTCGAGCCATTCGCGTCCGGCGGCAGCAAAGGTCGGCACTGCCGCCGGCGGTGCCTCGACCGGCACGCTCTCGTCTTCGCCGTCGAGCATCGCCTGCAACCTCGCCTCGGCCTGCGGACGGGTGAGGTATCCGGCCGGAGGGCGGCTCCGCTTCATCCAGACCTGTCCGAGCCGCCGCTGCAACCGCCGCCCGTCGGCGGTGCGCAACTGCGCGTAAAACGCCTCACCGCTCGCGAGCTGCACGACGCGGATGAACCCGCTCGGCTCGCGCTTTGCTTTGGCCACTGACCGGTTCTCCTTAACCCGCAACCCGCGCCGATTGCCGCATGTGGTCAATCCAGCGATCCACATCGCGATCATCGAAGCGCCGGTAGCGGCCGCATCGAACCGACGGCAGCTCGCCCTCCCGCGCTGCTCGGTAGACCCAGCTCTTGGGAACCCTGAGCCGAGCCGCCACCTCGTCTGCGGTGCGAAGAACGGTCGTCATGCCGACAAGACGTACGAACGCCCCGTTGCGATACCCCCGAGCCGAGGAGCGTCCATGCCCACCTACCCGCAGGCAAAGGTGGGCATGGACGCCTCGGCTTCGAGTGGCGATCATCCGCCCCTCTCTCGGGATGCGTCCCCCCTGAACCATCCGGGCTGCACGCCGCCGACTTGCCACTCGATCCCCCTGAAGAACTCTCCGGCGTCAACTTCGAGCGCTCCGGCGAGCTTGGCGATCGTGTCTGCGCGGGCCACCCGTTCGCCGCGCTCCAACTGGCCGACAGCCGTTCGGTGGAGCGAAGCGCGTACGGCAGCCTCTTCCTGGGAGAGGTCGGCGCGATGGCGGAGGCGACGTAGGTTTCCGCCGAAGTGCTCGGCCACGCTCATGGCCCCTCCTCCCTCTCTACAAACCCGCCCGGCCGGTAGTCGCCGATGCGCCAGACGATCCCGACCAGCAACTCGTCGGCCGAGATTTCGAGGGCATCCCTGAGCTTTATGAGCGTGTCGACGCGAGGGAGTCGCAGTCCCCGCTCGACCTGGCTGACCTCGGTTCGGTGCAGCGAGGCGCGAAGGCTCAGCTCCTCTTGAGAGAGATCGGCCCGGTTGCGCGCACGGATCACGTTGGCCCCGAATTGGGCGGCGATGTCGATCATCGCCTCAGCCTCCCAGCAGCTGATCGAAGCGCAGCGCGGCGCGAGAGGGGACGACGAGCCCGCCGGGGCAATGAAGAAGCCCCGCGCCCGTGAGATCGCGGATCGCACGCTCGATGCGGTCACCGCCCTCGAACTCCGCCGCTCCAGCCGTAACCTCACGAACGAGATCTGGGATCGTCAGCTGAGCGGGATGCAGGGCAAGAACTTGGGTGAGGACGGCGGCTTGGTCGCGTTCGTCCTCGGCATGGGTCGAGCAAACGGCCTCATCGCCGGCCCCTCTAGGGTCTTTGCAGGACATGGGAGCACTGCCTCCTGTGTCTCAGGCGGCCCGTTCGTGTTGACGCACGGCGGGTCGCCGCTTTTTGAGGCCGGTAGCTCGCTACCGTTCCCGTGCGGTCGGACCTGGGCAACTTGGCCGACCGCCACGGGGCCGGTGTTCCAGCACGCGGCCCCACTTATGTTTAGGGGCGCAGCGTACCACCTTTTCCTAACCTGTTGTGAATCCTCACACTGACAAGACTTCGCAGGCGCAACCCGCCCTCGGCAAGGCGATCCGCGATCTGCGTCAGAAGCGAAAGGCCACGCTGGAGACGGTGGCTGGCAAGGCGGGAATCACCCTGAACATGCTCTCCCTCATCGAGCGCGGCGAAGGCAATCCGACCTGGGCGACGGTCAGCGCGATTGCGGCGGCGCTCGGCGTGACTGTTTCGGAGCTGGCGCGAATTGCGGAGCGAGGCAACGGTAATTGATGGCCGGCTATTCGCAGCTATGAGACGACAGCGAAGCCGTCTGTGATCGTGACTGCCTCGATTGAGAGGCCGGCCATGAATCGCGTTCGATTGCATGAACGCTCCACGAAGGGGCGCGCACGCGGCGAACAGAAGTAGCGGACCCGGCTGAACTGTCGTCTCGCGATGGCCCGCCGCCAAGCGCGAAGGATCTCGTCAAGACGGCGGTTCGACTTGTCGCTCAACTCGACCTCAATTGCCTCTGGCGGATCGGCGAGAACAATCAGGTCCGGCCTATGGAAGCGGCCAGCATGGTCGGCCGAATAGATGCGCCTTCGCTCGGACCGCTCACGAGCGACGATCTCGCGCTCCGACAGAACCCGATGGCCTTCGTGTTCGAGCCGGACACCAACGTGTGCCGTAGCCGATGAGTGGACGAGGGAGGCAAGCGGTGGTCGCGGGACCGGAAGCTCCTCGCGGCACACGGCACGGAGACCACTCCGCGTGCAGACGACGATCCGCCCGCTGGTGCCGATCCCCGGCCAAACCTCGATCAGCCCCGCCTCCCGCAGCCGCTTCTCCCGTGCCGCCGTAACTGCCCGCCCCGTTCCAGCCCATGAACCAACAACCTGCCTTGGAACAACTCCGAACCGCGCTACGAACTCCAGAACCTCAAGATCCCGCTTGCTGATCCGATCTGTCCTTCTTCCTGGCACCTGCCTGCAAGACGTTGCAGACGCCCGTTTCGATACCGCAGCCACTTCGCCCTCTGGTCCCGCCCGACGACGCAGCCGACCACGTACGCATCACATCGTGTGTGTGCGTGGTCGGCTGCGTCCAAAGGGCTCAAAGTCACTTCTGAGGCGAAGTGGCTGCGGACAGCACGTCTGGGTCTTTGTACGGAGCCTTGTCCGTAGCGCTGAAGCAACTCAGTGGATAGCCGGCTAGGCAATCAGATCACGCGGAACGGGGTCCAGCTGCCAGCCGGTCGCAGCAGTTAGCGCCTCACCAAAACGCTCCTCCCTTGACTGGGGGCGCTCTTCGGCCTCGCGCAACCAGTCAACCGTAAAAGAGATCGTTGGCGGCTCGGCAGGCAGCGTCAGCGTCCAGTTTCGGATAAAGCGGTGAGCGCCGGCTTCGTATCTCTCATGATCGGTCACGTGAATTCGGACATCGTCAAGCGGAATCCGCTCGCAACTCGTTACCCGCCTTTCGCTCTCCCCCATCACGTCGGAGAACGCGGAGAAGAGCGCGCGGTCATGAACGACGAGGATGTAGCGGCGCGCCTCATCGGTTACGCCCTCGATGGGCTTTGAGTCCACAACGGCCCAGTCATCTGTCTCTGGAAGCACAGAAACGAGTGATTGGGCGATCCGCCGACACGCCACTCGGACCTCTTCAGGGTCGCCGATATGGTCGCGACGAATCCACTCTCGGGCGATCTCCAGTGCGGTCTGCTCCTCCATGTGCCGCGCCAAAGGATGCCAGCAGGGCGCGACGGAAACCCAGCGGCCGGAGCCGACAGCCAGCACGCATCCTTGGGATTGCGGCTGGTGGCTGATTCAGAGCGTGACTATCTATCGACGTGACGCGGCACAAGCGGATGTGCACGCCGCGTGCGCTGCAGCTCGGGCAGGTGATCCGCGAAGTAACCGAGCACGGCGCCGCCGACCACAGCTACAACGCCCAGTGCAGCCACAGCGATGCCGGCGCTCGCATCTAGGCCATTGAGCAGCAGGACCAAGCCAACGACGGCCGCGGTCGGGACGGCGAAGATCGCCAGACGGATTGCCATAGGGCCAGTGTAGATCACGTCGCAGAGTCGATCACGAGGACAAGGATCCCTAGGCCAGCTCCGAAGAAGAAGCCGAATGCGGTGGCCCGCTCGATCTCCGCTTTGCTGCGTCCGGCCAGGACCGCGCCGTAGTGGGCGGCGCCGCCAAAAAGGCCCGTGAAGCCGACCAAGGCCGCAACGGCGCCTGAAAGCTCGTTAGTGAAGATGCCGGCGAGGACAAGGGTGATCATGGCCGCTGGAGGCTACGCCGACGAGCGGACAAAACATCTCGGCGGCCTAGCGTTGCCGCTTCTTGCGCTTGCGCCGCGCACCCGGCCGCGCACCCAACTCCCTGGCTTCGGCAGAACTCAGCTCATCTCCCCGTGCCTGAGAGCCGCTCGCGGCACCCTCAGACCCCCGTTGGCGGCCCATCATAATCCGCGTGTCGGGGGTTCGAGTCCCTCCTCCGGCATCCGAATCCCCCGCTGTAGAGCCAAGCTCACGGCCATCCGCCTGCTCCGCTCGTTTATACGAAAAATCCGCAGGTCGCGTGTCTAGGTCAGGCCGAGAATTCCCCTGTCGCAGAGCCAAGTCTTCTTGACGCACCGCCTCAACGTCTGGCTTCGGTGGACCGAACGGTGGACCGAGTTCGGCCCGAGTTGGATCTGACAGCGGCGTGCCTCGTCACCGCAGGCGATCAGCGCCTCACGGAGGTGATCTGAATCCGAACTGCGACCTTCGGCTCTGAGAGTCGCCTTGCGAACTTTTTTCGAAGAGGCTCGACAACGGACCTCGACTCCGGACTCCGCGGGGCAGGCCACCGGTTCGCAGCTTTGTTGGCTCTTCAGTAGATCCCGCTTGAGAGGGGCCGATGGAGGGGTGAGCGGCAGAATCCTCAGGGATGGAAGCTCTGCAACCCGCGCTCAGTGAGCTGCAAGGCGCCGGGAATGGCCGCCGACGGCTCGACGAGATCTCTCTCAGCCATGTCCTGAAGCGCATCTTCGACAGCACCTACTTCGACGTTGTCGCCGAGCCCCGAAGCGATCGAGCCCGGCTTTAAGGGACCCGTACGCCCCAGTACGTCGATGATCGGGCATCGTCCATTCCTCGAGCCTACTTGCTGGCCTGCAAGGCACAATGCGGAGAGGATCACGTCCTCCAGTCAGAAACAGCTCCTTGGTGCAGTCAACGCCCCACCAGTCGACGAAGCAGATCCCTACTTTGTCGACCTCCCTAGGGGAGTCGTCTTGCGTTTCGTCGACGCTCGTGAGTGAAGACGGGGTCGTCGCCTCAGCATTTCCCGCCGCCTGCAACTGGACCGGCTCTACAGCTTCGATGGCGTCTTCAATCGTTCGCACGAACTGCAGCCAAGCGGCGTAGGCGCGGCCTCTCGCTGATCGCGCCGGCGATCGTCACCCCGGCTGCGAGTCCGTCCCGACCATGAAATTGAACGGGAAGACCCGCCGGGAACCGTCGCGGAACACGATCGGCACTCCATCGGGAGACAGGAGAAGCGTCGGCCTTACACCGACTGAGCGCTCGAAGGTGGCAAGGATCGGCGCTGCGGTCGGGTCATCCTCTAGCGAATACACCGGCAGCCCGTCGCGGTCGTCGAGGTCCGGCCGAGGGAGCAGCGCGTGGAAATAGTGGATACGGGGATCCGGGACAATCACGGCCGCCCCGACGACCATCAGCCCGAGGACGTGGTCCGGCAGGCTGATCTGCGAGAGCGCATCGCGGAGGTCGAGTAGCGACGCACCGTTCGACCACCACATCGCCACCCATGCCTCCTCGCCGTCGAGTTGACGCAAGGCTGCTTCGACGCGACCACGAAGACGGGCGAGGTAGGCGCCCTCCGTGAGATAGCCGGCGACGACCGCGCCGCGCAGGTCCCGAACGTGTTCGGGGAGACGCCGCCGTCTCTCCCGGCTTTCCTCTTCGATCGCCTTCCGCTCGCGTGGCTCGGGAGGCTTTATGGGTGGCGACTCGGCGAACGCCAGGTGATAGGTGGTGACGCCGGCGCCCAGGACGAGGTCGGGGAGTCGTCTTGACATGTTGCGAAAGAACGATGCCTCAAGGTCGGAGAGACCCAGCGCCTTGAACTCAACCGCTGCACCGGCGCCGCCCCCTGCCGCCGAGAGCCGAAAGTCAGCGTTGGGGCCGCCGGGCGTAACCCCGCTGTCCATCGTCAGTTCCAAGTCTTTTTCGAAGAACGGGAGAACTAGGCGGCCGGCGAGGATCTCGGCCACGGCCGGCCAGACAGCGGGGTCGCGTCGGAGCTTGGCGATGAGTTTCGTCTCCGGCACCCCCCGCTCGATGAGCGTGTCGAGGGCGCTGACGAGCATGCAGGCTCCGGCCACGGCGTCCACATCCGGACGGCGACAAAGCTCATCGGAGATGCGGTCTATCCCCAGAGCATCGAGACGCTCACGTGCGTCCTCGATTCGTGCAGCGGGTAATCCGGTGAGCCGCGTGGCCCACTCGTCCACGACCTTCGGCATGCCGGCCGTCATCAACCTAACCGCCTGGCACTATCGCTAGCGGGACGGAACGCCGGCGCCTGCCATCAGCGCGTGGAAGTCGCCGTCGCCACCCAGTTGGCGCGACAGGCGCGGACTCGAACGAAGCAGCAGTCGCACCGCGTCGCCAGCCTCCTGCGCAGGTGCGGGGACCCCGCTTTTCCTAAGCCAGGCCAGGTGCTCGCGGAGGAACCCGACACCTTTCTCGAGATCCGGACGATCTTCGAGGTAGGCGATCACCAACATGTCGAGAGTCGGGATCAGCTTGTTGGTCCCGGAAAAGCGGACTGCGAGGCCGGACCATTCTCGCGCGACCTCGAAGTTCCCGCCGAGAAGGGCATGGCGTCCCAGGAAGGCTTCGAGCCAGGGATCCTCGGGTCGACGTCTGCGCCAGATCCGCAGAGCCGGACGGGCGAGTCGAGGGAAACGATGGAGGAAAGCCCACATCCGTGCATGCCAGTCGTCGGGGACCGACGGCAAGAGCAGAGGGATACCGAGCAGTCCTCGCGCCTGGCGGGTCGCGAGACCCGAGGACGAGCTCCTGCGAAGCGCCTCGCGGTAACAGACCAGGGCCCGGTCGGGATCACCGAGCACCAGGTAGCAGTCACCGATCTGGCGGCAGAGGGGTGATCCCTCCCGGGCTCCCTCCCTGTAGTGGCGCAATGCCTCGGTCGGTTCGTGGCGCGACCAGGCGATGTTGCCGAGGACCCGGCTGACGCCGAAGTCGAGTGGGTTGATGTGGACGGCACGAGCGACGAGCTCGTCGGCACGGTCGAGCTCCTTTGCTTCGACCGCTGCCCCGGCAGCATTTATCAGGACGTTCACGTCCTCAGGGAAACGGGCGACGATGGGCAGCGCGGCGTCGAGCGCCTCTCGATAAGAGCGCCGGCGCTCGACGCTCGCGGTGAACCACTGGAGCTGGACCCAGATCGCGAAGTCGACATCACCGACTCCTTCGAGACATAGCTCCTGCAGGCGGTCGAGGGCGGCGCCGAGGTCGGTACCGGTGCTGGCGCCCGAGATCGCTTCGAGGATCGCGGTACGCGCCTGCAGGCCGGGGGTCAGCCCCGGATCGTCGGGCTCGGGGATGAGGAAGGTGCCACCGCGGGTCGGACGTTCGAAGATCAGTTCGCTGGCAAGGATCCCGATCACCTGGCTGAGCGCGTTGAAGTGGCGGATCGTGATGGAGGTGGCGAGGAACTCGGTGACCTCCAGTTCACCCTCCACGTCGTGGCTGGTCGCGATCGGTGGCACCGAGAGAAGGCGCTCGAGAATCGAGGGCCTTGAGTCCACGGTGGAGAGCGAGAAGCGATGTTCGCTCAGGACGAACTCTGGTCTCTGGTCGCGGAAGTGCGCCCACCACTCCCAGCGACTCGTCTCCCCCGCGGCGTCGCCGGTCCCCCGCACCACGACCAACGCGTTGGAGATCCGCAGCAGGCGTTCGGCCTGGGCCTCGGAGAGCGGCAGGCCGATGACTCGG
>Ga0070684_100003768_pt1 | contig 11449 bp, 10 predicted proteins | sample KBSC723LmetaG_FD_65653 | JGI IMG/M metagenome (GOLD analysis project Ga0070684, IMG submission 65653) | Corn rhizosphere microbial communities from Kellogg Biological Station, Michigan, USA - KBS C7.2-3L metaG | ecosystem: Host-associated > Plants > Roots > Rhizosphere ...
ATCTGGTCGCGGGTGAGCGGCCGCTGCGCGCGATCGGTCAGACTTCTCAGAGCCTCGACCATCCCGCTCTCCCAATCGATCAGGGTGCCATAGCAGTCGAATGTGAGCGCATCGAAATCGGTGAGCAACATGTCGATTTCTCCTCGTTTGCCGGCCGGCCACCGGCGGCGGCCAAGGCACAGCATCTGGTCTCCCAACGCCAGAGTCCTGTTACGATGTAGATCTCGGTCAACGAGTCGATGGTGCTATCGTGAGCGAGATATGGAGGTTCGCAGCTTCTGAAAGTGCAAGGACATCGCCGCCTTGGCGGCCTGCGAATCCCTTGCCTTTATTGCATTCGCAATAGGCCGATGATCGCTCTGAAGCGTATCCCAGTTCTCGAGAGGGAGCAGATACTTAAAACCAATGTGCCTAAACTGTTCGATCAATTCCAGAATTATTCGAATAAGGAACATGTTTGCAGAGGCTCGGGCAACTGCGATGTGAAATTCGAGATTTGCATCCGTCGCGCGATACTCCGCAGCGTGCACGGTGTTGAGAATGTCCAACGGCTCGAAGATTTCGATTATCTGCTTTTTCGTCGCATTGATCGCCGCCAGCTCGGCGGCTTTCGATTCGGTTGCCTCTCGGGCGTCCCATAGCTTCAACAGCGTAGCGCGGCTACTATCGAGTCGGGTTTCACGAATAACTGTGCTGCTGGGGATCCGGTTTCGGAGCAAACGCCGGCCGCCACCTTGCCGGCTGGCAATAACACCATTCGTCTCAAGAACACGGAAAGCTTCTCGAATAACCGGCCGGCTCACGACGAGCTGCGCCTCCAGCGCGCGCTCCGTTGGTAATAGATCGCCGGCCTTTAGTTTCTGCGTCTCGACCCAGCGTCCGATCGCATCGATAACTGTCTCATACAGCCGCTGAGGTCTCACGCGCTCGAGATCTTCAAGATTGTGCATTAGCCTCTTCGCTCCCCCAGCCATGGTCATAATTATCATTTTTCTTTGTAAGCTAGCGACAGTTTTTGTATTTCGTTCTGAATTGGCTAAAGCCAGATCAGCAAACGCCTTTGCAGTAGTCGCCTGGCCCGAAATATCCGTCAGGTCAACACAGCCGACCACCAGCATGACGGACATCTACAGCCCTCACGGGCAATCAGGGTTGCTTCCGCATCAACTCAGCGTTGTCGAAACGCTTGCCTGATGCGACGACCACCATAGATTTGGGCTTCGACTAAGTCTTGGCTCCAGACATGATTGCAATGATCTAGCCTGGGTCGAGCCAGAGCCGGCCTCGCGGCCTGTGTTTCTTCGGTACTTTCAGCCCCTTACGGCGTCAGATCAGCTGCACGCAACCCGACCAACCTGCCAGCCGGCGACAGCCGTACCACCCACAATTACGAGGCCAAAGGGATGATTGCGCCGGTCACCACATCCTCACTGGCCCGGCTCAAGCGGCAGACCGGCAACCAGCCGCTTTGGATGGACGCTCTCATCCTTATCCGTCAATGCGGGACGGCGCAACGAGCGCCCAGCATCTTCTCGAACTCCCGGCAAGTCGCCAGCAAATCGTGATCTTCGTCAGCACGGCCGACGCACTGCACTCCGAGCGGCAGCCCATGCGTGCCGAATCCAACCGGCAGCGTTACCGCGGGAATACCCAATAGCGTCCACACCCGATTGAATACGGGATCTCCCGTATTCGCCAGCTTCGGCGCCTCTCCGGGAGCTGAAGGCACCATAATGGCGTCGAACGGTTTCGCAATCGTGGAAAATTCAATGCGCGCACGGGAGACACGAGCGCGTATTTTCAAATAGGATTCGATATGGACCTTCCATCCCTCATCGATAATCTCGCGCATGCGAGGACTCAGGAGCTCTTGAGTTGACGGGCTGTTTTCACTTATGAAATTTCGCGCAATTTCAGATGCCATGATACTCTGGTGATCTTCACCAAGCGACGAAAACCAGTCCGGGAGATCAATCTCCTCGATGCTCACGCCAGCGGCGGCCAGCTCGCGCGCGCAATTATCAAATGCCGCCTGCTGGTCGACCGACGCCGCCGCCCAGAATGGAGTACGACAGAGCGCAAGCCGAATACGGCGGCCGGGCGACTTCGACAATATCTGATCGTGTCCAAACAGTACTCGGGTCATAAGAAAAAGATCTTCAACCGTCCGTGACATCAAGCCGAGGGTATCCAAAGATGGAGCAAGTGCTCTAACCCCCGCCGCTGTAAACAAGCTGAATGTCGGCTTGTAACCAACCACACCGCAGAAAGCGGCCGGTCGAATTGTCGAGCCGGATGTCTGAGTCCCAAAGGCAACCGGCACTTGAAAATCTGCTACCGCTGCGGCGGATCCACTCGATGAGCCACCGGGCGAATGCGCTGGGTTGTGGGGATTCTTGGTTTTTCCGGGCTGGAACAATGCAAATTCGGTGGTAACGGTCTTACCGAAAACAATTCCACCTGCCCTGCGAACCAGAGCCACACAACTGGCATCTCGCGCCGGCCGGTGCCCACGGTAAATCTTAGAGCCGTACTCAGTCGGCAGCCCGGCCGTATCGATAACATCCTTGATGCCGACCGGAAGCCCGTACAAAGGGCCTTGCGGCGGCTTGCCGTCCCGATCTTTGGCTTCGCGAAGGATGCTATCCCGATCCAAGTAGGCCCAAGCGCCCACTTCCGCATCCCTTTTGTCTATGCGAGCGAGGCACGCTTGCACCAACTCGACGACGGAAATCTTCTTGTGCGCAAGCGCATTTACGGCGTCACTAGCTGACAGAAAATTTGCATCCGTAGCAACCAAGCTCATGGGTTCAGTCCTCATGTACAGAAAACAATACCTGTAAACCGATGTTTCAATTCCCCTATCGATCGGTCGTCCAGAAAGAGCGTCGCCTTCATCTCCTGCTTGCCGAGGTGATAGACGGGTTCGGCCATCGCATTCACTTTCGTCGCAGCTTCGAGGTTGATGATCGACGGGGTCGACTTATCGGCTCACGGGCCCGATGACCGGCGGATGCAGCTCACCTGAAGCCGAGGTATTGCATAGCCGGGCAGGTATCTTGTATTTCGCTATTCGTTCAGCAAGGGCTGCGCGAAACCGTTCGTATGTGGGGGGAGAAACACCTCGCGCCCATGCAACCTTTGCAACGACAACCTCGCCCCACTTCGGATCCGGCTCGCCCGAGACAACAACGGCCTCGACCGGGAAAAGATCGCGGATGGCTTCCTCTATTTCCGCAGGATAGACATGATACGATCCGGTGTTGATCATGCCATCTAGCCGACCGTGCAGCCGATAATAGCCGGCCGAGTCGCAGCTTGCGATATCGCCTAAAGAGCACCATCCGTCGGGATCAATATACGACGACGAAACCGCCGGGCTACGCACGCGTAGCTCCCCTCGGCCCTCAGAAGCTGACTTGATTGGGCGTATCTCCAACTCGATGCCTGGAATCATGCGACCGCAACTGTCGCTGATATCGGTTTGGCCAGCAGCTATGGCCGCGTGATCGCGCTGGCTAAGATAGGTCAGAGGCCAGCCACCCTCTATGCTTCCATACAGTTGGACTAGTACAGGCCCGATCTTGCGAGTGGCCTGGATAAGCTCTTCCTGGGTGAGCGGTGCTCCCCCGTATAGCAGCCTGGTCAACGTCGTCGGTTTATCGTCCGCACCAATCGCGCCGGCAAGACGAGTCACCATGCCAGGCACCATAAACGTCGTCGTAATCTTATATCTCGAGCACGCTTCGATTACGCCCTCGACGCTGAACTGCTTCATAATGACTTGCGGGAGACCAAGATACAGAAAGGGTATTGTGCCGATAACCCCGGTCCCATGATTCATCTGCTGAACCGTCAGATAGCAATCTGACTCGCTTACAGGCTCTCCATAAACGTCCGACCGGTAAAGGTCATGGCTATACTTCATTCGCGCTTCCCAATTCTGGAAGGTAAGCGGAACTCCCAGCAGACCCGACGACGAAGCCATTCGAGGGAAGATGACGGCGGTAGAACTACTATTCACTTCGACCGGTTCGAAACCAGGATTGCCCTGAATACTCGAATTGATGTCGTAGACGAGTACTTCGCCGCACCCACGATCGGCGTGTTCGGCGTCGGCAATGAGGAGATCGATTCCCACGGTTTCAAAGATCGCCCTCGCCTCCCTCGCGGCGGCCGTTGCGTCGACTGGCACTCGAGTGAGGCCGGCGCGCTCGACCGCGAGATGAGCGACCAGCGCGGAAACCGAATTCCAGTAGCAAACCCCAACCTTCGAGCCCGGATTGACGCGCCTGCAAATCATGCCAGCAAGCGTTTCGATTGCCGCGTTCAACTGAGCACCGGAAAGTCCGCCTGCCTCATCCAGAATGAGCACTCTGTCCGCCGCCCGGTCGAGCGCCTGGCGCATCGTCAAACCCGCGATCACTGTCTTTCCTCAAGTAGCTTTCGAAGGGCGCCGCGGCGTACTTTTGCCCCGCCATGAACTGTCGGCAACTCTTCCATAAAGATGAGACGCTTGGGTCGCTCGTGCTCGGACAAATGCGAAGCCGCGACGGAAATAATCTCTAGTTCCAGATTATCCGACGGCTCCAATCCCTGTTTCAGTTGAACCACACCGACGACTTCTGTCTGTCCTCGAGAGGGATCAGCAACAACACCGCAATTCGCGACACCATGATGCGCAAGCAATGCCTTCTCAACTCTGTGTGGATACACCGCGATATCGCCCGGCAAACGGATAACATCCAGAGCCCGATCCTCGAGGAAAAGGAATCCGTCTTCGTCCAGGTATCCGATATCCCCGCTCTTGAACCAATCCTGCTCGGCTAGCGCGTCTTTACGGTCAGGCTGTGCCCCCCAATAGCCGCCCTGAGACATGGGGCCGCGCGTAACGATCTCACCCGGAACATTTGCAGGGAGCCGCCTTCCCGACGGGTCGACAATCGCAATTTCGACAAGGGGAGCTGCCACTCGGCCGAGACTCGACATTCGCTTCGACGGCGGGTCAACGTCAGTAGCCAGCAGTCTCGTTATGACCGAACCTAACTCGGTCGATCCGTAGCTATGGCACCAAACCGGTCCAAATACGTCTGTCATCCTTGTCAGCAGTTCTGGCGTTGCCAAGGACACGACGACTCGCTGGAGGGAAAACTTCGCATCGCGTCTCGCCTCGGCGGCTTCCAGCAGGGCCGGCAACATCCGCCCATGAAGCAGCGTACCCGTCACCTTCTCCACGACGAGCAAATCGACGACCTTTGCCGCATCAAAAATCTGATCGTTCTGTATGACCGTTCGTGCCCCCCGGATGAAGTACGGATAGAGCGTCTTAAATCCGCTTGATGATTGGAGCGCATGCACATGCAGATTGACATCCTCCGAGGAGATCCGCGGTGCGTTTCCGAAGCTATCGAAATGTATGACATTCTGTAGAATCACGGAAAGCCACGATCGGTAGGTTTTTATCCAGGGCTTGGGGTCACCCGTGGTCCCCGAGGTCAATTGAAGAAAACAGGGCGCATCTTCATCGATGTCGAGACGAGGATCTTCAGCAGACCCCAGCTTCTCGATCTCTTCAAATGAGGACGCCCACGATGGGCAGACATCGCCTATTGCGATCAAATGTCGGACTGTCACGAGACCAGCCCGATGTTCTTCAAGCTGTGGCGCGAAACGCGCGTCGAAGATCAGCGCCGCTGCACCAATCTGGTTTAGAAGTTTTACCTGCGCGCGAAATTCGATATGGCTGTGAAGGACGGTACGGACCAAGCCAAACTTCTCGCAACCGAACCAGCACGTCAGCAGCTCTGGCGAATTATAAGCCAGAACACCGACCCTATCGCCAATATTCAACCCCAGCCTGCGTAGCGCGGAACCCAGACGATTGGCTTTGCAATTAATCTCAACGAACGAGAAGTTCGACCCGTTAAACGTGAGTGCGGTTCGGTTACCAAACTGTTCGGCGGCACGGCGCACCAAATATCCGGCCTCGCACTTCACCCAGCCTCTCCTCTTTTCTTCTTGGCGGCCCTAGATGCCGGACCCAAACGCTGCCCTTGGCCGCTTGAATCGGCCGGCAATACTCCAGGACGTCTCAACGTGTTGCCAGAAATCGGGCGACATTCGTGCGCTTGTTGCGAAGGCCGCCCGATCATCGGGACATAAGCTGTCTAGTGTGAAACAGGCGTCTTGCCTTCGTAAGAGACCAGGCCACCGACCGGAACATAGTTCTGGCCGTCAAAGCGAGCCACCTGCAGCGACTCGATGAGGTATCCGTCGTTCGCCCCCATCGTCATTTTGACACCGTCGAGAAGAAGGCTGACGGATTGATCCTTCATATTGCGAGCAGCCTCCATGAACGCCTCCCGCGTGGGCGACTTCATCTGCTCCAGCGTCTTCACCACCGCTTCGGCTGCGATCCAGCCCATCTCCGCATTCGAATCGTGAGGATCGATGCCGCTACCATACTGCACGACCTTCTCGCTAAACTGCTTTACACCCGGATCGTTCGCATAGGCCGATGACGAGGCATCCTTGTACCACTGGCCGCTAAGGACACCCTTTGAAGCCTCTTCGCCGGCGACCTTGAGGACCGCACCGATGCTGTTGCTCACACCCCAGATGATATGTACCGGCTGCCACTTAATTGCAGCCATGCGCTTGAGGCCCTGAATCGTAAATTTTGTGGTCGTCGCGTCTACAAATACATCAGCACCTGATGCCGCGAGGCGATCGATCTTCGCATCTATCGTCGGGTCGCTATTGGAGTAAGCTTCCTTTATGACGATATTCAAGCCTTCTTTTTTCGCAGCCTCAACAAACGCATTGGTGAAAAGCGGTCCACCGCTATCATCGCCCATGAGAGCGATCTTCGCGTTCGGTACCTGCTCCTTGATATAGCGGGCATAGATGGCGGCTTCGGTGTTGTACGCGGGCCAAATGCCAAACGTCCAAGGATACTTGGCTACATCCGATCCCCACATGGGGGCCCCAGTCGAAAGGAAGGCCTGCGGCACCTTTCTTTGATTCAGATAGTCCCGGGCGGCCAAACAGGCCGAGGTGCCAGTGGAGCCGACGATGGCAAACACCTTGTCCTGCTCGACCAGCCGGCGAGCGTTTTGCAATGCCCGCGCCGGCTCGAGAGCATCGTCGTACATGACAAACTTGATCTTCCGGGTTTTTCCGTCACCCATTTTCACGCCGCCGTGCTCGGCGTTCACGAAATCATAGTAGGCCTTTTGTGCCTTGCCGATCGTCCCTGTGGCTGCGTTGGACCCGGATAACGCAGTGGACGTGCCAAGAACAATTTCATTCTCGGTAATACCCGGGGTGGGTTCAGCAGCCGCCACGGGTGGGCTTTGCAAACCCAAAAGCGCGGCGATACCGCACGCAGCTACCATGGCTACCATCGGCTTCGTCAAACGACACAACTCTTTTGGCACGGCGTTCTCTCTCCTACTTTCGATCTTAGTTGGCCACCTTGTTCAACGCTTTGGTTGCTTCTGCTCGCGACTCGCGGCGTATCGTTTGAAAATTTGCGATGAGCCGCGGCAATGAGCCGAGGATGCCTTTCGGCATCACGATAACGCAGATGATGAGAATTCCGCCGTATATCGCTCCGGAAAGCGCCTGACTGATATCGGAGGCAAACGAGGGCACGTACTGCAGAAAGATTCCTGCGATAATCGCGCCCCATATGGTGTTGATGCCGCCTACGACTGCGGCTGCAAGAAATCCAATCGATAACATCAGGGAAAAGGAGTCCGGCGCGATGTAACCGATGGAGAAATTCGCAAGGGCCCCGCCAATACCGGCCAGCATCGAGCCATAAGCGAACGCCATGACCTTGGATCGAGCAACATCGATGCCTAAAGAGCCGGCCGCGAGCTCGGCCTCTTTGGTGCCGACGAAGCTCCGTCCCACGCTCCCGCTCAGGAGGTTGTAAGTCATGAAAAACGCGATAGCCGCGAACAGGAGGACAAGATAATAAATCCAGCTGTCCTGCGAGATCGGAAGCCAAGCTGGAGGCGCCGGCTGATCAACACGAAATCCAACTACTCCGCCTGTATAAGCTTCGAACTGTTTGATCATCGGCGTGACCGAGACGGCGATCGCTAACGTGACCAGTGCCAGGTACAACCCTCTCAGCCGTTGCGCCGGAATTCCGGCCACGAAACCGGCCGCGAAGCTCACCACCGCAGCGATGACGACCGAGCCGAGGGGGCCGGCGCCGAGATACGCGGTACTCATTGCCCCGATGTAGGCGCCGACGGCGAAGAAGGCGTTGTGAGCCAGCGAAACCTGGCCGGTGTAACCCGTAATAACGTTAAGCCCGAGCGCCGCGACCGCGAAAGCCATTACTCCGGCCAGTTGAAAGAGCGTGTACGGAGACGCGATAGCCGGCAGAGCAATAGCGAATGCGAGTAAGGCCAGAATCCCAAAATGCCTGAAGGCGGCGCTGCGCGATGGCTGGTCTGAGCCCGCGCGGATTGCCTGAAGAGCTTTTGTCATACCCGCGCCATCACTGATCTACCAAATAGCCCTTCGGGTTTGATGGCGAGGACCGCAACCATAATGCCGAGTGGGACGATGACCTGCAGATCCGCGCCGAGCGACGGCAAGTATGCCGTCGTCAAAGACTGTGAAACTCCCACGAGGAGGCCGCCCACGATCGCCCCGGAGTAACTGGCGAGACCACCGAGAACCGCCGCCGCGAAGGCATAGATGATCACGGTGATCATCATGTTGGGATCAAGCGAAAGGTGAGGCGCCACCAAAGCGCCGGAAATTGCACCGACGCCCGCCGAAAGGCCCCATCCGACAATCATCATCCAAATAAAAGGCACGCCGACCAACATGCTGGATTCGGCATTTGACGCAGCAGCTCTGAGTGTCAACCCGATCTTCGTGTGCTGGAAGAGAAGATAGAGCCCGAGCACGATCGCAGCGAGCAGGATGCAGGTTCCAACGAGATCACCGCTGATCCTGAGTCCGCCCAAGTACCACGTGACGGCTGGAAATGGGCTTGGCAGCGCCTTTTGCAAATAGCCCCAGATGGCTCCCGAAGCGCTGTTGAAACCCAGGAACAATCCAATTGTTACAATAACAATCGTAACCTCCTCCCTGTTCTGAACCGGCCGAACGACAATTGCGTAGACAAGTCCGCCGATCAGCATCGAGAGGATGATGGCGCCGATCAACGCCAGAATAATGGGGACGCCCCATTGCTGTAACTGCCAGATCAGAAAGGCTGAAAATGCACCCATCTCTCCCTGTGCGAAGTTGACGATATTTGTCGCTCGATAAATCAGCACCAGAGCAAGACCTAACGACGCATAAATCGCGCCACTGCCAATGCCGTTCAGGAACTGTTGACCAAAATAGCTCACGCTCGCTCCCTAACCCAGATACGCAGCACGGACATTTTCGTACGAGGCAATCTCGCTGGCTGGACCGGCAAGCACGATCTCCCCAGCCTCGAGGACGTAGGCATATTGCGCGAGCTCCAGCGCAAGATTCGCGTTCTGCTCAACGATCAACATGTTCACGGCCATTTCGTTGTTGATGCGATGCAAAGCTTCGTACAGCCCGTTCACAATGACTGGCGCAAGGCCGAGCGAAGGCTCGTCGAGAAGCAATAAACGTGGCCGCAACATAAGAGCGCGCGCCACAGCAAGCATTTGCTGCTCGCCACCGCTCAAGCTGCCCGCTTTCTGCTGGGCGCGCTCGCGCAGCCGCGGGAATAAATCGAACATGCGCTCCTGATCCGCTCGGATTGCGTATTTGTCGCTCCGCCTGAAGGCCCCGATCAGGAGATTTTCGGCTACTGTTAGGTCGGCAAAAGTGCCTCGTCCCTGAACGCAGTGAGCGACACCCCGGCGCGCGATCCGGTCGGGGCTCACACCCAATATCGACTTGCCATCGAGCGCGATCTCGCCTCGAGCCTTTGCCAGGCCGCTGATGGCCCGAAGCGTCGTGGTTTTTCCCGCTCCGTTGGCTCCGAGCAGTACAGCGACACTACCCTCCTCGACCGCGAACGATATGCCATGCAGAACATTTATTCGGCCATAGCCCGCGTTGAGATTTTTGACCTCCAGGAGCTTCATCGAGGCCTACCCAGATATGCCTCAATCACAGCCGGATCCACCTTGACTTGCGCCGGCTTGCCGGAGGCAATCTTGTGTCCGAAGTTCAAGACCACAAGGTTGTCGCAAATGCGCATAACCATCCCCATGTGATGCTCGACCAGCAGCATGGTGACATCATGTTGTTCCTTTATTTGGAGCAGTGTGTCCGCAAGAGCGGCGACTTCGGATTGCGACAAGCCTCCGGCCGGCTCGTCGAGCATGAGAAATGTCGGACGGGATATCAGAGCTCTGGCCAGCTCTATTCGCTTCAAGGTTGCGTAAGGAAGCTCGTCCACACTCCGGTGCCTTACGTCATATAGCGAAAGCTCCGACAACAAGTGATTGACGCTTTCGGTAAGAGCCGCCTCGTCTCGCCTCAGTGAGGCCGGAACAAACGACGCCCGTATGAAGTTTGAATTTGTATAGTGATGGCCGCCGACCATTACGTTCTGGAAGACGTTCAAAGACGGAAACAGAGCCAGGTTTTGAAACGTTCGGGCAATCCCCAGCTTCGCCAGATATTTCGGCTTGCATTTCGTGACATTCTTTCCGTCAAAAAATACAGACCCACGGTAAGGTTCGTACAATCGGCTGATGCAATTAAATAAGCTGGTTTTCCCCGCCCCGTTTGGACCTATCAGCCCGCAAACGGTTCCGGTTTCGATGCCGAAGGACACGTCATCCAAAGCTACGATGCCGGCAAACCGGAGGGAGAGATTTTCAACGGCTAACTTTTGCATTGTACCGTCATTTTTATGATTAGCGCAGGCAGCGTTAACGCCAAGATGTGGTCACCCCCTCCTGCTCTTTAGCGGCAGGCTTAAAGGTCGGTTTATCAGACGTACGCAGTACGTGCTTCGGCGGCTGGCCCGCTGGCTCTTCTCGGAAAAGGCTGTTGGCGCGCGCCAGGACCGGAAGGTTCTGAAGCGAGTAAAGGATCGCATCCTCCGTCTGAGATTCATTGACGTGCTCGTGATAAGCCCAGGCCGGCGTCAGCACGACATCACCGAACTTCCAATCATAACGAACACCATCGATGTTCGTGTAACCCTGCCCCTGAAGGGCGAAATGAAGGGCCCAAGGCGAGTGCCGGTGCAGTTGGCTGCGTTCGCCTGGCTTGAGCATCTGGACGACCAAAGCAAGATCCTGGGCGACGCTGGCATCGGCGATGAGCTGAGGATGCGCAAGCGCAAGAATGCGCCGCTTCCAATCTCTGTCGCTGGCCCGCACTGCGGAAACAAGCGTTTCGTATTTCCAGATCGCGGGCGTCAGGAGCGGACGCTTGGCGTTTTCGACATACTCTTTGTAGGGAACGATAGCGCCGT
>Ga0070684_100003769_pt1 | contig 11448 bp, 10 predicted proteins | sample KBSC723LmetaG_FD_65653 | JGI IMG/M metagenome (GOLD analysis project Ga0070684, IMG submission 65653) | Corn rhizosphere microbial communities from Kellogg Biological Station, Michigan, USA - KBS C7.2-3L metaG | ecosystem: Host-associated > Plants > Roots > Rhizosphere ...
GTCGCCGCGGTCACGCCGCTGAAAGGCCACGACGTGCTGCTCGATGCCCTCGCCACCATCAGCGACCTGTCCTGGCAATGCACGTGCGTGGGCAGCCTGGACCGCGACCCTGCGTTCGCCGAAGAGCTAGGGCGCCGCTCGCCGAACGGCGTGCATTTCACGGGACCGAAGACGGGCCCGGATCTCGAGCGCGCGTACGCCGCCGCGGACTTGCTGGTGCTGTCGTCCCGAGCTGAGACGTACGGCATGGTCGTGAGCGAAGCGCTGGCGCGAGGCCTCCCTGTGATCGCCGCCCACGTCGGCGGGGTGACCGAGGCGCTCGGCAATGGCGGCTTGCTCGTTCCGCCGGAGGAGCCCATCGCGCTCGGTGCTGCGCTCCGGTCATGGCTCGAGGACGCGGAGCTGAGGGAGCGCCTGCGCAGTGCCGCGCGCGAGCGCCGTGAGACGCTCAGCGACTGGTCCACCACCATGTCGGTCATAGCCGGGGTGCTGCGATGCGTGTGAGCGAGGAATGGCTCGTGCTGCGCGAGCCCGCCGACGCTGCCGCACGGGCCAGCGAGCTCGTCGAGCTTCTCCCAGAAACACGCAGCCATGTGATCCACGACCTCGGCTGCGGCAGCGGCTCGATGGGCCGCTGGCTCGCGCCGCGACTGAGCGGACCGCAGCACTGGGTGCTGCACGACCGCGACCCGGGTCTCCTGGACGCGGCCGCAGCGAGCCCTCCTGAAGGAGTGAGCGTCGAAACCCGCGTGTCCGACATCACGCAGCTCGAGCCGCGCGACCTCGAGGACGCCACGCTCATCACGGCCTCTGCGCTGCTCGACATGTTCACCAAGGACGAGCTCGCCCGGTTCGTGGAGACGTGCGCCGCTGCGAGGTGTCCGGCGCTCGTCACCCTGTCGGTGATCGGGCGTGTGGAGCTGACTCCACCGCACCCGCTCGACGAGCGGATCGAGGCGGCCTTCAACGCGCACCAGCACCGGGACGGCCTGCTCGGCCCAGACGCTGTCGCCGTCGCCGCCGAGCGCTTCCGCGCGCTTGGCATGGAGGTGATCGTCCGTCCCAGCCCCTGGCGGCTCGGTTCAGCCGAGGCCGAGCTCGCGACGGAGTGGTTCCGAGGCTGGGTGGGCGCCGCATGCGAGCAGGAACCCGACCTTGAAGCCGAGGACTACTCGCGAGAGCGTCTCGCGCAGCTAGCCGTCACGGTGCACCACGCCGACCTGCTTGCGCTACCACGCTCAGGCGGCTGACAGCGGGATATCGAGGGTGTGCGCGCCGCTGCGCGCCTTCGTGGCCAGATAGCGCGCGTTGGCGGGAGACAGGTGCACGCCCGTCGGCACCTGCTTGGTGACCGTGATCCCTAAGCGGCGGAGCTGCCGCGCCTTGTCCGGGTTGTTGCTGAGCAGCGCCACGCGCGACAGGCCGAGCGCCTGCAGCATCTGCGCCGCCACGAGGTAGCTGCGCTCGTCCGCTCGATGGCCGAGGGCAATGTTGGCCTCGTAGGTGTCGAGCCCGGTGTCCTGCAGCGCGTAGGCGTCGAGCTTGGCGTACAGGCCGATGCCGCGGCCCTCCTGCCGCAGATACAGAAGGAAGCCACCGGAGTCGGCCATGCGCTCCACCGCCTCGCGCAGCTGCGGACCGCAGTCGCAGCGCTGGCTGCCGAACACGTCGCCGGTGAGACACTCGCTGTGCGGCCGCACGAGCGGTGGGTTCGACTTCTCGCCCGAGGTGAGCGGCGCCGCCCGGTCGCCCAGGCCGAACGCGAGGTGCTCGAGGCCGTCCACCAGGCCGTCGAAGCTGAACACGCGGGCGGTGGTGGTGTACCCGTCGCCGAAGCCGAGCGGCACCAGCACCTGGGTACGAATCGTCGCGGTGGGAAGTGAACGCGGCGGCATGGGGCTCCTCGGTCAACCGCCCCGATAGCGCGGCGAGAGCGCGTAGCGCAGCAGCACCACGTCCCCAAGCTGCCGGACTTCGGCGAGCGTGGCGCGGCGGTCGGGATTCCATGGGAAGTGGCCATCGCTGACGAAGCGCGGGGCGCGCGAGTCGCCGACGAAGAAGGGAGCGACCACGAGCTGCAGCTCATCTGCGAGGTTGTTGGTGAGGAACTGCGTGTGCACCTTGCCGCCGCCCTCGACCATGAGGCGCTCCACGCCGCGGTCGCCGAGGTCCTCCGTGATCCTGCACATCTCCACGGGCTGGCCGGCGTCGACCACGGTGGCCACCGGCCCGAGCCGCGATTGGGCGTCCGCCACGCGCTCGCTGGCGCAGTACACGAGCTTCTCGGCCTCGCCGGTGGCGAAGAAGTCGGCGGACGCGTCGAGCGCCACGCGCTCCGTCACGGTCACCTTCATCGGCGACGGCGGCAGCCCGCGCGCCGCCCGCTCCTCCTGGCGCTCCTTCGAGCGCACGAGCAGCCGCGGGTTGTCGTGGCGCACGGTGGCCGCGCCCACGAGGATCGCGTCGCAGGAAGCACGCACGGCGTCGACGCGGTCGAAGTCGGCGTCGTTGGAAAGCTCGAGCTTGCGCGGCGACGCGCTGCCGAGGTAGCCGTCGATCGACAGCGCGCAGCTGAGCAGCGTGTACGGACGCTCAAGCATGCGCGGCTCCCTCCCTGAGTTGCCGCTGCTCGGACCGCTCGGCAGGCCGGGCACGACGTGACCACGACACGACGAGAACGGCAGCTCCGGGCAGGCTCGCCACGAGCACCATCACACCGTAGACCACGGCGGTGGCCACCCCTCGGCTCGCGCCCAGGCCGGCCGCCCCGAACGCCCAGGCGGTCGCGCCCTCGCGCGGTCCCCAGCCGCCGACGCTGGGCAGCACCATCACGGCCATCACGAGCAGCGCCAGCGGGGCCATGGTCGAGAGCGAGGCGCTGACACCCGCCGTACGCGCCGCAATCAGGAAGGTGATCGCATGGCCCAAGACAATCACGGCCGATGCGAACGCGATCGCCGGCCAGGCCTTGCGGGCAAGCATCACATGGCGTATGTCCCCGGCCACCGCGCTGCGGATCCTCGCCCAGGCAGATGCGCCGCCGGCCCGGCGGATTCGCACAAGCGGCACGACACAGACAACCGCCACCAGCACTCCGAGCGCGACCCACGGCATGGACGAGTGCACGGGCGAGGGCAGCGCGAGAAGAACGATCACGGTGAGGATCCCCTGCACCACCTGGCCGGCGAAGCGCTCCCATGCCACCGCGCGCAGGGCGCGGCCGACGTCGCTCACATCGCGGCCGTGGCTCACTCCGCGGTGGACGTCGCCCACCACGCCGCCGGGCAGCGTGACGTTGAGGAACAGCGAGCGGTAGTACGCCGCCACCGCGGCGGGCAGCGACAGCTCCACGCCGAGACCGCCCGCCACGATCCGCCAGCGCCAGGCGCAGCACAGCGTGGTCACAACGCCGATCCCCGTCGCCGCGGCCAGCGCCGCGGCATCGACGGTGCGCACACCGTGAAGGAACGGGCTGGTGCCCAGCCGCCAGACGAGAATGGCGATGATCGCGGCGGAGCCGGCGAAGCGGCCCCAGGTCCACAACGTCCTGCTCATGCCGGTACCTGCTCCGCTCGCGGGTGCCGCCGCCGGACTCCCCAGGACCAGCTGCGCTCGCGCAGAAACGGGGTCTCGAACACCGCCGCGAACAGCCGCGCGAACGCGATCGTCACCGGCACCACCAGCGCCACCGTCAGCCCGAAGGCAAGCGCGCCGTGGCGGATCCGCTCGGCCACGAAGCGCTCGTAGACGATCACCACGATCGGCCCGTGGATCAGGTACAGGCTGTACGACGAGAGGCCGAGGCTGCGCAGCGGCCGCGAGTCGAGCACTCGCAGCAGCGGCCTCGGCCGCCCGGTGGCAAGCGCCGCCAGCAGGCAGGCGATGGCCGGGCCGAGCAGCAGGTCGACCCAGTACAGGTGGTCGAGCGTCCACACCGAGCCGCTGAAGGCGATCACCGCGAACGCGGGCGCGGCGGCGGCCAGCGCAAACCAGTGCCACGGCAAGCTCGCGCGCTTGCGGCTCGCGCCGACGATCCCCGCGGCCAGGATGCCGATCGCGAACAGCCCGGCCAGGTCGGGCGCCGACTGGATCAGGAACGTGTCCACCTTCGCGAGGTGCGGGCCCACGATCCCCAGCGGGACCACCACGCACATCACGGCGGCGAGCATCGCGAGCCCGCCGAGCCGCCGGACGAGCAGCAGGAGCAGCGGGAAGAAGAGATACAGCTGCGCCTCAACCGCCAGCGACCAGAACGAGCGGTTGGGACTCGGCGCTAAAAGGATGTTCTGCACGAGCAGCCCGTTGGAGATCACCGAGGTGCCGGTGGGCGCTCCCTGCCCCGGGGGCGGCAGCACAAGCCAGGCCACCGTGAGGCTGAGCGCGAGCGCCGCCCAATACGCGGGCAGGATGCGCCGCGCCCTCCGGTAGGCGAAGCGCGCGATCCCGCCGAGCCGCCAGCCATGCCGCGCCGGCGAGAGCGCGAGCGAGAAGCCGGACAGCACGATGAACACCACGACCGCGAAGCGCCCGTAGATGAACCAGCCCGCCCAGAACGGCGCGTGGTCCGCCGGGTAGCCGGGGAACGTGCGCAGGAAGATGTGGTTGATCACCACGTACAGCGCGGCCAGGCCGCGGACGCCGTCGAGGCCCGCCAGCCGCCCCGTTCGCGTGTCAGTACCTGCGTCCACGGCTCGCTACCGAGGTGTGTCGAAGGCGCTGAGGAAGCGGTCGCGGAACGAGCTCATCTGCCAGACCGGCGCCCTCGGGCTCGGCCGCAGCCCGGCGTTCCAGCCCCAGCCGCCGATCCGCTTGAGCACATTCGGGTCGCGCGTGATCACCGAAATCGGCACCTCGTGGCTCGGCTGCTGCCCGCTGACGATCGTCCACGGCTGGTGGTCGCCGAGCGCGATCACCACGAGGTTGGGGTCGCGGTAGTGCTGCACGAACGAGACCAGCGCGCTCATCGTGTACTGGATCGACTGGCTGTACGCCTGACGCACCGGCTCCGACCCGTTCTTCTGGAGCCACGCCCAAGCCGCGTTGACGGACAGCGAGTCCCGGCTCGTGTGCTTGACCGGGATGCGGTTGAAGATCGATCCGTCGCCGACCTTGTTCCACGGGATCAGCGTGGGGATCCGGGTCCAGGGCGTGTGGCTCGACACCAGGTCCACCTCCGCGAACAGCGGACGGCGGTGCTGCTTGGACAGCTCGTTGCGCTGCAGCGCGGCGAGCACGTACTGGTCCGGCATCGACGCGTACGCGAAGGTCGGGCCGTGATAGCCGACGTCACGCCGGTCGTAGACCTTGTCGTAGTGGTAGAAGGTCTTGCCGGGCGCCCAGAAGCGGTTGTTGGACGGCACATCGTCGACCGTCCGCCAGCCGGCCCGCTTGAACGCCTGGCTGAGCGTGAAGCGGTTGCTGGCCGTGAGCTGCGCGTAGCGCCGGCGCGTGTTCACCTCCACGCCCGATTGCAGGGTTGAGTGAGCTAACCAACTAATGCCGCCGAACGTGGGCGAGGTGAGGAAGCCGCTGCGTGCCGAGAAGCCCGCGGATTGAAGCTGCTTCGTCCCGCGGTCGAGCACGGAGTCGATCTGCGGTGAGAAGGACGAGCCCTGCACCGCCACCTTGCCGTAGCTCTCCACGAACGCGAGCACGACGTCCTTGCCGCGCAGTCCGGTGAGCAGCTGATTGCCGGGCGTCGCGGCGAAGCGGTCCTGGCTGATCTCCTTGGCGAAGGTGGCGTGGTCGTGCACGTCGGCGCGCAGCGCGTTCACCTGGTCGACCACGAGCGCGGCGGCGCTCGTGGACGCGATCGGCGCGTGCGCCACGAAGTTCGCGCCGAACGCCCAGCACACGAGCCAGACCACACCCAGCGCCCCAGCACCGCGGAGGGTCCAGGTGCGCTGCCCGGCCGCGAGTCGCACCAGGCGGCGCACCGCGAGCGTCATGAACACCAGCAGCGAGGCGATCAGCAGCCCGAGCCCGATGAACACCAGCGTCGCGGTCGGCCCACCGATCGAGTCGCGCAGCGTCTCGCTGCCGATTCCCGCATAGCTCAGATCCTGGTAGGCATCGAAGGGACGGTCGAACGCCGCGAAGAAGCCGATGTTGAGGATCTTCAGCAGGACGATCAGAGCGAGGATGGGACCCACCACCCAGGCGGCGATACGGCGAGGCTTGGGCGGCAAGAGAACGGCCGCCACGATGAAGATCAGGCCCTCGAGCGGAAGCCTGAAAAGCGCGCCGGGGCGGAGCAGAATCGGCTGGTCCGGAGCCGCGAGGGCGATCCATACGAAGAGCAGCGCCAGGATCGTGAGCGCGACGGCGAAACCCGTTCGCACGCGTCCGCGCCCCGGCCCCTCGCCAGGAGTGGCGGGCGCGGGATCGGGAGCCGGGGGCGTCCGGCGCGGTGGAGCGGGCCGGTTGATCCGCAGCCACCACACATCGCGGCCGAAGGACTCCGCGAGCAGGATGAGTGCGCCGCCGAGCATCACGCGGGACGCGCCCGCCGGCAGTACATCCGCCGCGGCGACAGCCAGCACGACTCCCTGCGTGGCCGCCACCGTCTTGCGCCAGAAGCGCGGCGGGAGCTGCGCGCGCATCCACGGCAGAGCCCAGCCCGCCGCGAGGAACGCGTAGCGCGCGAGGCCGATCGCCAGGACCCACACGCCCAGCGAGCGCGCCACGTAGACGCTGAGCACGAGCATCAGGAACGCGTCCACCTCGCCGTCGAACTGCGCGCCGAGCGCTCCCGGGCGCGTGCGCCGAGCGACCCATCCGTCCACCGCGTCGAGCGTGAGCGCGATCGCGGCGAGCGACACGAGCAGCGTGACCGATACGTCGCGGCTGAACGAATCCGCCACGAGCGCCGCGACGCCCACGGCGAGCGAGGCCCGGGTGAGCGTCACCCAGTCGGCCGGGGCGAGCCGGTCGGAGCGGTAGCGCGCGAGGCCGCGCGCCAGGCCCGCGTTGACCAGCACCGCGCAGGCCAAGCCGACGACCCAGCCTGCGGCGCCCAGGCCCGCGCCCGTGCGCGCGAGGACGCCGATCAAGAGCAGCTGCGCCACCATCCCGGCAAGCGGACCGGCTTGCGCCGGACTCGTGGTCACCGGCAGATCGGCGGGCGCGGGCACAGGAAGGCCGCGCGCCGCGGGCCCCCGGACGGCGTGCTTTTGCTTCATGCCAAGGAGGACGCCGCCGCGCAGCCGATCCTTCCCAGCCCGGCGGCGCTGTCCGGCGTCGGACGGCGGCTCCTATGCTCTGCCGCCGGATGAAGCAGGACGTACGCGCCCCGTTCGTCAAGGCGCTCCAACAAGCGCGGGTTGCGGCCTATCCGCCCGGCGAGTTCGTGGAGCAGGAGAGCTTCATGCGCGCCGGCGAGATCCGCGAGCTGGCCACTCGGGCAGGCGTCGCACCGGGCGTCTCCGTGCTCGACCTGTGCTGTGGGATCGCGGGCCCCGGGCGCTTGATCGCCCGCGAGCTCGGCTGCGACTACCTCGGCGTCGATCTCAGCCGCAGCGCCATCGACATCGCACGCGAGCGCGCCGGCGACCTTCCCTGCCGCTTTGAGGCCGCCCAGATCCCGCCGGTTCCGCCGGGCCCGTTCGACGTGATCCTTTTACTCGAGACCATCCTTGCGTTTCCCGACAAGCAGCCACTGCTCGAGGAGATCCACCGAGCGCTTGAGCCAGGCGGGCGATTCGCCTTCACGCTCGAAGAGGGTCAACCGCTCACGGACTCGGAGCGAGGCGCCATGCCCGACGCCGACACGGTCTGGCTCACCCCGCTCGACGAGATGCTCGCCACCCTGGAGCGAGCCGGGCTAACGGTCCGCTGGCAGGCCGACCACAGCGCCTCGCACCGCGCCATCGCGGACTCGCTGATCGACGCGTTCGCCGCCGACGCCGCTGGCATCTCGGCCGAGATCGGTCAGCAGGCGCTCGACGAGCTACTCGCCTCGCACCAACTCTGGAGCGACTGGATGCGCGACGGCCGGATGCGCAAGATCGCCTTTGTTACGCAGAAGTTGTGAAGGCGCCCGCGGGCTGGACAGCGCCACCCGCTTGCTGAACACTGGGCGCGTCAACGCTCAGGAGGAGGGCGAGATGAGGGCGCTTCACTGGTCAGTCCTTGTTGCCGTGCTGGGAATGGTCGTTGCGGGTTGTGGTGGTGGGGGCAGCGGCGGGGGCACCAGCGGCACGAAAGCCACCGCCAACGTCCTCGCGGGTCTCAAGCCGCAGCCCGGCAAGCGCGGCGGGAGCGTGACCCTGTTGTCGTCGACGGATGTCGACTACCTCGACCCCGGGCACACGTACTACACCGTCGGCTACACGATCCTCTACGCGACCCAGCGGCCGCTCTACAGCGTCAAGCCCGGCGACGCAAATCCCACGCCTGATCTCGCCGCGGGCCCGCCGCAGATCTCGCCGGACGAGAAGACGATCACCGTGAAACTGCGCAGCGGCGTCAAGTTCTCGCCGCCGGTCAACCGCGAAGTCACGTCGAAGGACGTGAAGTACGCGTTCGAGCGCGCGTTCACGTCGAACGTCGCGAACGAGTACACGACCTACTTCGCGGACATCGTCGGCGCCCCGGCCAAGCCGGGCAAGTTCAAGACGATCTCGGGCATCCAGACGCCGGACGACCACACGCTCGTCATCCATCTGAGCCGGCCGAGCGGAGTCGGCGTGGCCGCGGCGCTCGACATGCCGATCACCGTGCCCGTGCCGGAGGAGTACGCGCGCAAGTTCGATCAGAAGAACCCGTCGACCTACAACACGCACGTGGTCTTCACCGGGCCGTACATGGTCAAGAACGACGCGCAGGGCAACCTGATCGGTTACCACCCCAACACGTCCATCCAGCTCGTGCGCAACCCGAACTGGGATCCGAAGACGGACTACAAGCCGGCGTACCTCGACTCAATCCTGATGAAGACAAACGCCAGCGATCTGGACATCGCGGCCCGGCAGACCCTCCAGGGCTCGCACTTCATCACCGAGGATCCGCCGCCGGCCAACGTCCTCAAGACCGCTGTGACGAGGTACAAGGGCCAGTACGTGACGATCCCCTCCGGCGGCTTCCGCTGGCTCCCGCTGAACACGACCATCAAGCCGTTCAACAACGTCAACGTCCGCAAGGCGGTGATCGCGGCCTTCGATCGCAACGCGGTGCGCCAGGCCCGCGGCGGACCGTTCGTGGGTGACATCGCCACGCACTTCATCCCGCCCGGAATCGAGGGCTTCGACCAGGCGGGAGGCTTCAAGGGACCGGCCGACGACTATCTCCGCAATCCGAATGGCGACATGGCCCTCGCCACCCAGTACATGAAGAAGGCGGGTTATCCCAGTGGCAAGTACACGGGGAAGCAGACCTTCACGATGGTCACGGAGAACGTTAACCCGGGCAAGTCTCAGGCCCAGGTGGCGCAGGCGCAGTTCGCGAAGCTCGGCTTCAAGGTGCAGGTGCGCACGGTGTCGCAGGCCACGATGTACACGGGCTTCTGTCAGGTGCCGAGCAAGAAGCTCCTGAGCTGCGGCGACGCCGCCTGGTTCAAGGACTTCAACGATCCGCAGTCGATGCTCGAGCCCACCTTCGAGGGATCCGCCATTCAGCAGAGCGGCGGCAACAACAACCTCGCGATGCTCAACGATCCGAAGATCGACGCGGCGATGACCAGGGCCGCCACGCTGCGCGGCAACGCGCGGCTGACGGCCTGGGGCGATATCGACAAGATGATCGACGCCGACGCGCCGGCCGTCCCGCTGGTCTGGGACAAGACCACCGTGCTCGAGTCGAAGGACGTCCAGGGCGCGGGCGACGCGTACACCGACACGTTCAACCTCGCGTGGACGTCGCTGAAGTGAGCGGTGTGACCTAGCCCGGGATCGTCAACGCCGGCACCTGGTGCGGCGCGAACGCCACGGCCAAGCCGAGGGCGGCGATGAACAGCGCCACCGTGGCCACCGTCGCGCGGTTCCACGGCAGCAGCTTCTCGGCCGCCACGAGTGCCGCCACGACGACCATCCAGGTGACGTTCATCACCCCGATGGCGAACAGCGCGGCCATCAACGCCCAGCTCGCGCCGACGCAGAACACGCCGTGCTCGAGTCCCGTGAACAGGGCACCGTGCGGCCCGGGACGCGCTCGTGCGCTGAGAAGCTCCGGCCTGCGGCAGTGGAGCAGGCACGTGTTCTTGACGGGCGTGAGCTCGTAGAGCGCGGCGGCCACGATCACGCCGCCGGCCACGTAAGGGCCGCCTCGATCCCAGGCGAGCCACGAGAGATCCAGCGAGCGGACCCCTTTGACCAGCGCGTACGCGAGCACTCCCGCGGCCAGCCACGTGACGAGGTAGCCGAGCGCGAAGAGGACGCTCCGCGTCGAGCGCCCGAACGTGAGCGCCATCGGCACGAGCGACGGCAGCATCATCGCCGCCATCATCGTCAGCCACACGACGGCGAACCAGCCGAGAGCGCCGAGGTCGGTGCCCGGTCCCATGTCCATGCCCCGCATCCGGTGCGCGGTGACCGCCCAGCACGCGACCGCGACGGCCACGAGCAGCGCGGCCGGTGCGACGAGGGTCAGCCGGCCAGTGCTCGCTGTAGCTCTGTGAAGCATCCGTTCCATCCCATGTTCTGAGAGTCCACGCGCTCGTCGGTTGAGATGCGGCTGTTGACCATCACCACGGTAGTCGAGCCCTCCGACTCGGAGAAGGTGAGCTCGATCAGCTGCTCGTTGCCGGGCTCGTCGTCGAAGAAGGTCCACGTCATCACGAGCCGGTGCGGCCGCTCGATCACCCGGTACTCGCCGCCCATCCGGGAATCGCGGCCGTCGGGCGCGCGCATCGCCACGCGCACCTGGCCGCCCACGCGCAGGTCCACCTCGGCCACCGGCGTCTTCCAGTCCTCGAAGGCGTGGAACCAGCGGCGCATCACCTCGGGGCTCGTCCATGCGTCGAACACCTCCTCGGCCGAGGCGTCGAAGGTCCGCTCGATGCGCAGCTCATGGCCCGTGTCGTCCGTCACCGCCGCTCCTTCCGTTCCTCGAGATATTCGCCGACCACGTCGAAGAGCTGCTCCCAGCGAGAGCGCTGGACGTCGAGCCAGTCCGACGCCTCGGCCAGCGCCTCGGGCCGGAGCGTGAGCCGGTGCGTGCGGCCGTCGATCACGCGGCTGACCACGCCGGCCTCCTCGAGCATCTTCAAATGGCGCGAGATCGTGGGCTTGGACACGCCGAAGTCGCGCGTCACCTCCCCCACCGTTGCCACGCCGCCGCTCAGGCGCTCGACGATGTCTCGCCGCAGCGGATGGGCGAGCGCTTTGAACGTATCGTTAGCCATTGTGCTAACTATATAGCCATGAGAATCGGAACGCAGGACGAATGGCAGGCCCAGCGCGACGAACTTCTGAAGGAGGAGAAGGAGCTCACGCGCCGCGGCGACGAGCTGGC
>Ga0070684_100003770_pt1 | contig 11446 bp, 11 predicted proteins | sample KBSC723LmetaG_FD_65653 | JGI IMG/M metagenome (GOLD analysis project Ga0070684, IMG submission 65653) | Corn rhizosphere microbial communities from Kellogg Biological Station, Michigan, USA - KBS C7.2-3L metaG | ecosystem: Host-associated > Plants > Roots > Rhizosphere ...
CTCCGAGCAGGCGCTGTTCACCGCGTTTTTAGACTTTGCCGAGAAGGTGCCGTTTTATGGATTGGTCGTGATCGGCGCCGATAACCCCGCGGCGGCGCGCTTGGCGCCGCTCGTCACCAAGCGTCACACCACCTACGGCCTGGTGGCGGGCGACTGGCGCGGCGAGATCATCGACGCCGGCCCGGGCGGTACGCGCTTCCGCGTCCGCGTCCGCGGCAAGGCGCACGGCGAGGTGCGGGTGCGCATGCCCGGCATTCACTACGCCGGCAACGCGCTGGCCGCCCTGTGTGTCTCCGATTTTCTGGGCGTGCCCTTCACGACCGCGGGCGAGGCGCTGGCGAGCTTCGAGGGCGTCGACCGCCGCTTCACGATCCGGGGCGAGGTCGCCGAGGTGCTGGTTGTCGACGACTACGGCCACCACCCGACCGAGCTGGCGGCGACCATCGCGGCGGCGCGCCTCTACGGCCGGCGGCTGGTGGTCGCGTTCCAGCCGCACCGCTACACGCGGACGCGCGACCTGCTGCACGAGTTCGCGCCCGCGCTGGCCGGCGCCGACGAGCTGCTGCTGACCGACATCTACGCCGCGGGCGAGGCGGCGATCGCGGGCGTCGATGCGGCGGCGTTGCTGGCCACCTTCCCCGGCGGGATCGCGCGCCACGTGGGGCGCGACAAGCTGCCCGCGGCGCTGGCCGAGGCCGCGGTCCCCGGTGACCTGGTGCTGTGCCTGGGCGCCGGTGACATCACCGGCGTCCCCACGGAGCTGATCACGCTGCTCGAGGCCAAAGCCCTGTCGTGAGCGCGTCGCGCATCGACGAAGAGCCGCGCGCCGTCGTCGTCGACCGGACGCCGCCCCAGCGCGGCTGGTTCCGGCGGCGGCGCAACCGGCGCGTCCCGTTCGCGCGGCCTTCGGTGCCGGTGGTGGTGGCGGGCGGCGCGCGCTGGCTGGGGCGCAAGCTGGTCGTCACCGGCAAGGTGATGGTCGTGATGGCCGTCGTCGCGCTGTCGGTGCTGGCAGGCCGTCAGATCGTGCGCCACGTGATCGCGTCCCCGCGCTTCGCGGTGAAGGAGCTGCGGATCACGGCGACCACGCACGTGACCGCCGAGGAGATCCAGGAACTGGCGGGCGTCGAGCTGGGCGATCGCCTGCTGACCGTCGATCCGGACGGCGTCGCGGCGAAGTTGACGACGCACCCGTGGATCGCGACGGCCCGCGTACGGCGCGAGCTGCCGTCGGTGCTGTCGATCGACGTGACCGAGAAGCACGCCGTCGCGAGCGCGCTGATGGGCGCGCTTTACCTGCTGGACGGGAACGGCCGGCCCTTCAAGCGCGCCGATTTCGACGAGGCGGACGGGCTGCCCGTGATCACGGGCGTCACGCGCGAACAGTACGCGGCGGTGCGGGGCGCCAGCGAGGCCGTGTTCCGCGAGGCGCTCGCGCTGCTCGCCAGCTACGGCGACGTGGCGGGCCGCCCGAAGCTGTCGGAAGTCCACGTCGATCCGCGGGCGGGGTTCTCACTGGTGCTGCTCGACGGCGCCGGGGAGATCCGCCTCGGACGCGGCCGCGCCGACGAGAAGCTCGCGCGCTTCGACCAGCTCGTCGCGGCGGCCGGCCCACGCGGCCCGGCCGCGCTCGCGACCGTGTATCTGGACGGCGCGCAGGTCGATCGGGTGACGGTGAAGCTGGTGCCCGGTGCGGCCGAACCGGCACCGGCGCCTGTCGTCGCGATCAAAAAATTTCGGGTGGCGAAGAAACGCGGCGAAGATTAGCTGCACTCATGCCCAGAAGATCTTCCGACATCGTCGTCGGTCTCGACATCGGCACCACCAAGATCGCCGCGGTCGTGGGCGAAGTCGGCCCTGACGGCCTCGACATCATCGGCGTCGGCACGCACCCGTCGCGAGGCCTGAAAAAGGGCGTCATCGTCAACATCGACTCGACGGTCGCGTCGATCAAGCAGGCGATCCTCGAGGCCGAGAGCATGTCCGGCTGCGAGATCTCGCAGGTGTATGTCGGCATCGCCGGCGGCCACATCAAGGGCGTCAACTCGACAGGCACGGTCGCGATCAAGGACAAGGAAGTCCGCCCCGGCGACGTGACGAAGGTGCTGGAGCTGGCGCGCGCGATCGCGCTGCCCGTCGACCGCCACATCATTCACGTGCTGCCCCAGGAGTACAAGATCGACGGGCAGGACGGCGTGCGCGAGCCGCTGGGCATGTGCGGCGTGCGCCTGGAGGCGCGCGTCCACATCGTGACCGCCGCGGCGGCCGCGGCGCAGAACATCATCAAGTGCTGCACGCGCTGCGATCTCGAGGTGCTGGACATCGTGCTGGAACCGCTCGCCTCGGGTGAAGCGGTCCTCGAAGAAGACGAGAAGGGGCTGGGCGTCGCGCTGGTCGACATCGGCGGCGGCACCACCGACATCGCGATCTTCACGGACGGCGCGGTCGCGCACACCAGCGTCATCCCGATCGGCGGCCACCAGCTGACCAGCGACATCGCGTTCGGGCTACGCACGCCGCCGCACGAGGCAGAGAAGATCAAGATCCGCTCCGGCTGCGCGCTGTCGGCGATGGTCGCGGAGGACGAGACGCTGGAGGTCGCGTCGGTGGGCGGGCGCGCGCCGCGCGTACTGTCGCGCCACACGCTTTGCCGCGACATCATCCAGCCGCGCATCGAGGAGGTGTTCGCGTTCGTGAAGGCGGAGATCATCCGCCTCGGCTGCGAGGACATGCTCGCGTCGGGCGCGGTGATCACCGGCGGCACCACGCACCTGGCCGGCATGACCGAGCTGGGCGAGGAGATCCTCGGCATCCCCGTGCGGCGCGGCGCGCCCAAGGGCGTCGGCGGGCTGGCGGAGGTGGTGCGCAACGCGGCGTTCTCGACGGCGGTCGGGTTGGTCCAGTACGGCGTCTCGCGCCAGACCGGCGAACGGCCGGCCAGCGATGTGCCGAAGCGCGGCGGGTTGTTCTCGCGGCTGCGCCGGTCGCTTTCGAACGCGTTTTAGCGCAGACCCCTCACCCTAACCCTCTCCCCGCTTCGCGGGGCGAGGGGACCAGAAGCTTCGCGGGGCGAGGGGACCGGAATGATCACGCCAGCCGGCGGCAGACGGCGGCGACCTTCGAGACGAGCTCGGCGGCGGCGATCGGCTTCGTGAGGTGGTCGTTGCAGCCGGCGGCGAGGCAGGCCGCGCGCTGATCGGGCGTCGCGCTGGCGGTCAGGGCGACGATCGGGCGCCAGAAACCGGCGGCGCGCAGCCGACTGGTCGCCCCCAGCCCGTCGAGCACCGGCATCCGGATGTCCATCAGGATCAGCGCGAAGTCCTGGGCGAGCGCCTGCTCCATCGCCTGCTCGCCGTCCGTCGCGCGGCCCACGATGGCGCCCGCGGTCTCGAGCAGCTTGCACAGCGTGTCCAGCATCAGCTCCTCGTCGTCGGCGACCAGCACGCGCAGCCCCTCCAGCGGCCGCGCGCGCACCGGCAAGATCGGCGTGTTGTCTGCGGGATCGAAGGCGATCTCGACGACGCCCGACGCCGTGTCGACCGGCAGCGTGAACCGGAACGTCGACCCTTCACCCTCGACGCTGGACACCAGCCACAGGTCGCCCTTCAGCTTCTCGACGAATCGCTTCGCGAGCGCCAGCCCGACGCCGGAGCCGCCCAGCTTCTGCGAGGCCGCGCGGTTCACCTGGAAGAACGGCTCGAAGATGCGCCCCTGCGCGCCCTCGGGAATTCCGATGCCGCTGTCCTCGACGTCGATCGCCAGCGTGTTCTCGCCGCGCTGCACGCGAACCACGACCTCGCCCTGCGCCGTGAACTTGATGGCGTTGGCCACCAGATTCGTGATCACCTGGCGGAAGTGCTGCCCGTTCGTCCGCAGCGTCGCGGGCACGCCTGCCCCCATCACCAGGCGCAGGCCGATCTGCTTCCGCTCGGCGAGCGGCTGCAGGTTCTCCAGCGCCTCGCGCACCGCCTCCGCCACGTCGACGATCTCGGGCTCGGTCTCCTCGTCGGGCTGGTCGAGCCGCGACAGATCCAGGACCGCCTCGGTGGTGCGCAGCAGCTCCTCGGCGCTGCGGCGGATGCCCACCAGCGATCGCACGAAGCGCTCGGGCGGGACCCGTTCGGGATCGCGGAGCAGCTCGGTCAGCCACACGATCACGGCGAGCGGCGTCCGCAGCTCGTGGCTGGCGGTGCGCAGGAACTTCGTCTTCGCGGCGTTGGCGGCCTCGGCCTCGGCCTGCGCGCGCCGGAAGCTGGCGGTGGCGAACGCCAGCTCACCGACCAGGATGTTCACGCTGTAGCAGATCGCGTCCAGCTGATCGCCATCGTCGGACACCGGAAGCTGCCGCTCGAGATCGCCGCCGATCATCGCCTCCAGCGCGCGTGTGATCTTCTCCAGGCGGCGCTTGTCCGCGCCCGCGCGCGGCCCGCGCTCTATTTTTTTTCGATCGCGCGCAGCCATTCCACCGCCTTGGGCTCCTGCGCGAAGATCCGGGTCGGGATTCCCGGCCGCGCGATCTTCAAGTACACGTTGCCCATCGTTCGACCGAGGGGGCTGCCGCGCACGAGAAGGCCCATCGCCGCGAACGACCGGTCCAGCCGCTCGCCCATGTAGGTGTGGCGAACCTCGGGCAGCAGCGGCTTCGCGGCGCGGATGTCGACCAGCAGCGGCTTCCGATCCGGCTCGGCGAGGCGCGCGCACGCGTCGAGGTTCTGGCGCGCGTCGTCCACCGTCTGAAGCTGATCGCTGAGGCGCGCGACGACGATCCCGGTCTCGAGGATCTCGATGCGGGCCGTCCTGGTGTCGATCGCGCTCACTCGGGTCGCTTCATTGCTAACACGGGTCGCGTTGATCCGCGCCACCCGTATGATGCCTGCTCAGGCGTTCACCGTCGGAATGAAAAGGAAAAAACGGGTGAAAAATTAGCGTCGGCTTTCGAGTCATGGGATCGATGGATGAGGAGATCCCATGCTCGAATTTGACGACGAAGCTCAAGGTCCCGGCCGTCCCGTCATCAAGGTGATCGGTGTCGGCGGTGGCGGCGGCAACTCGGTCAACACGATGATCGAGGCCGGCGTCGAGGGTGTCGATTTCATCTGCGCGAACACCGATTGCCAGGTGCTGGAGGCCAGCATGGCCGGCACCAAGGTCCATCTGGGCAGGAACCTGACCAAGGGCCTGGGCGCGGGCGCCAACCCCGAGATCGGCCGCGCGGCCGCGCTCGAGGACGCGCAGCGCGTCGCGGAGACGCTGACCGGCGCGGACATGGTGTTCGTGACCGCCGGGATGGGCGGGGGCACCGGCACGGGCGCCGCGCCCGTCATCGCTCAGGTCGCGCGCGACCTGGGGGCGTTGACGGTCGGTGTCGTGACCAAGCCGTTCGCCTTCGAGGGCTCGCAGCGCAAGAAGAAGGCCTCGTCCGGCATCGCTGAGCTGGCCAAGTCGGTCGACGCGCTGATCGTCATCCCGAACGACCGGCTGGTGTCGCTGGCCGGCATGAAGATGACCCTGAAGGACGCCTTCGGGATGGTCGACAACGTCTGCGTGAACGCCGTGCGCGGCATCAGCGACCTGGTCATCGCGCCGGGCCTGATCAACGTCGACTTCGCCGACGTCCGGACGATCATGACCGGCATGGGCCGCGCCCTGATGGGCACCGGCTACGGCAAGGGCGACAAGCGCGCCATCGAGGCCGCCCAGCAGGCGATCAGCTCGCCGCTGCTGGAGGACGTGTCGATCAACGGCGCGACGGGCATCCTGCTGAACATCACGGGCGGCCCCGACCTGACGCTCGCCGAGATGAACGAGGCGTGCACCCTGATCGCCGAGGCGGCCGATCCCGAGGCGAACATCATCTTCGGTTCGGTCATCGACGCGCACGCGGGCGACGAGGTCCGCATCACCGTCATCGCGACGGGGTTCAACGGGCACGTGCACGAGCACCCGACGCCCAGCGTGGGCCGCGGCCAGGTGCGCGGACGCGAGGGGCAGATGGCGCTGCCGATGCAGGCGGCCAGCATGGCGCCGACCATGATGCAGCAGCCGCAGCCGGCGATGAGCCCGTGGGGCCAGACGTCGAACCCCACGACGCGCGGTGGTTACGCGGCGGCGCCGCCGCCGCCGCCGGCCCGCTCGGGCGACAGCGGCGAGGCCATCAACCTCGACGAGTTCTACTCGAGCATGGCGGAGGTTCCGCCGGCCGCGATGGGCGCCATCCCGTCGGCCGCGCAGCCGAACGGGCCCGAATGGACGCCTTCGGAGCGGCTGGAGCGCCCGGAACAGCGTCCTCTCGTCCGGCCGCAGGCGGCGGCCACGGTTCCCCCGGCGGCGCGCCATCCTGCGCGGGTGCAGTCCCCGCGCCCGGCCGACGAGCTGGGCGTCGAGGAGTCGGAGTTCGACAAGCCGACCTACCTGCGCCGCGGCCTGTACGCGCCCGAGTAGTCGCTCGGTAGAATCCGGGGCCGCGGAAGCAACCGCGGCCCGGCGGTCCCGATAAGGGCGGCATGAATCTCATGCCGCTGGTGTCCGAGTCGTTGCATCTGATCTGGCCCGCGCGCTGCGCCGGCTGCGACGAGACGGTCCCCGAGGCGGCGTTGTTCTGCGCGCCGTGCAGCCTCTCGTTGAATCCGCTGTGCGGCGTCTGTCCGGGTTGCGCGCTGCCCCGCCACCACGATCCGCGCGAGTTGATGTTCGCGGGCAAGCGGTGCGCGCGCTGCCTGCGCGTTCCGCTCCCATTCACGACGGGCAACGCGTGCTTCGAGTACGGCGAGACGATCGCGCGCGCGATCGTCCGCATGAAGCACGGCAAGCGGCGGGAGCTGGCCCGGCGGCTGGCGCGCCTTATGGTGCCGTCGCTGGCGGATCTGCTGGCGCGGGCGCACCTCGGGCCCGACGACGTGGTCGTGCCGGTGCCGCTCCACAACGCCAAGCTCCGCGACCGCGGCTTCAACCAGGCGCTGGAGCTGGCGCGCTTCGCGCTGATCGGGATCGCGCGGGCGCCCAGGCTGAAGCCGGCGCAAGGCTTGCCGCGCCTGGAGCGCAGCCTGCTGCACCGCACGCGCGACACGCGCTCGCTCGGCCATGCCAGCCCCGCGGCGCGCTTCGCCGAGGTGGCGGGCGCGTTCGTGGTCAGCGAGACCGAGCGCGTGCGCAACCGGCGGGTGGTGGTCGTCGACGACGTCTACACGACCGGCGCGACGTTCAGCGAGTGCAGCGACGCGCTGATCACCGCCGGCGCCGCCGACGTCCACGTGCTCGCGCTCGCCCGCGCGGTGTGAGATCAGCCTTTCAGCGCGGCGAGCACCGCGTCGACCAGGTCGAAGTAGGTCTTGATCGCGGACGTGGCGCCGACGTTGGAGGGGGCGGCGACCAGGCGCGCCTTGCCGTTCTCGGCGACGAACTTCGCCATCGTGCTCGGGTAGAACGACTCGACGATCACCAGGCGCACGCCGTTCTTCTTCATCAGCTCGACGAGCTGCGCGGTGTGGTTCGCGGTCGGCGGGATGCCGGGCTTGGGCTCGATGTAGCCGATCTCTTCCATGCCCAGCCAGTGCGCCACGTACGACCAGCTCTTGTGGTACGTGACGACGCGCGTTCCCTTCAGTGGCGCCGCTGCGGCCTCCCATTCCTTTTCCTTCGCCGTAAGGCGCGCCTCGAAGCGCGCGAGCTCGGCCTTGTAGGTGGCGGCGCCTCCCGGATCCAGCGCCGTGAATCGCTCGGCGAGCAGCCTCGCGATCGCGCGCGCGTTCTTGGGCGGGATCCAGTAGTGCGGGTTGCCGAGCGGGTGGATGTCACCGAGGGCGCGCAGCTGGTCGGACGGAACGTTCGGGATGTCATCGGGCCGGATCGACGTCGACGCGTCGATGTTCCCGGGCTGCCCGCGCTGGATCTTCGCGTTGCGCGATTGCTGCACCAGCGGCGGCAGCCAGCCGATCTCCAGATCCAGGCCCACGTGCACCAGCGCGTCGGCGCGGTTCAGCGCCAGCACCAGCGACGGCTTGGCCTCGACGAAGTGCGGGTCCTGGTACCCGCGCGACAGCGACGTGACGTCGACGCGATCGCCGCCCACCTGGCGGCTGAGATCGGCGAGCACCTCGATCGACGTGACGACGCGCAGCTTGGCCTCGGCGCGCGCGCCCAGGCCCGACAGCACGGCCACGAAAACGACGGCAACGATGGTCTTGATGGAAAGTCGCATGGCGGTCTCCTCAGTACGGGTGCGCGCCGTGGGCGCCCATCGAGTATTCGACCTGGAGGAACGCGACCAGCGCCGAGTGCCCGCCGCCGACCAGCTCCTGCCCGTAAAGGCGGACGCGTGAGAATTCGCTGGGCGCGAACGTCAGCGACCCCGCGTAGCCGTAGCGGCGCGGGACGCTGGGTCCGCTGGGCAGCCCGGTCAGATCGAAGCGCGCGCCGAGGTAGAACCGGCGCGCGATCTGCGCGACCGGCTCGGTGTAGCCGGCGCCCTCGGTCGGACCACCGTTCGCGATCGAGCGCGCGAACCATTCGGTCGTCCACTGCAGGCTTCCGTAGGTCTGGGCCTGGTTCGCCGGCTTCCACTTGAAGTAGAGGTCGCCGCCGTAGAGGTAACTTCGCGGTCCTGTCGCCAGCGCCACGCTGCAGGGCACCGCTTGCATGCAGTCGAAGACGTGGCCGGTGGCGAAGTTGGCGCCGAGGAGGATCGACGTCGATTCGCCCAACTCCCAGAACTGCTCGAGCACGGCCGTGTACGTGAGGTTCGAGGGCGTCAGGCGCACGCCGCCGCCGAAGGTCGTTGGCTGGGCGGTGTCCTCCGGCGCGCCGATGCTGAACGCCTCGGCGAACAGCGTCGCGAACCAGGGGAGCGGCAGCAACAGCGAGGCCTGCGCGCCCGGGCCACGGAAGCCGTCGATGCCGAACAGCAGCGGTCCCATCAGCGGCCGGCGCGTGAAGTTCTGCACGTGCAGGTGCTGGCCGTTGTTGCGCCCGACGGCCGACCGGAAGGTGCCCGCCTTGAGCTGCAGGTTCGCGGGCAGGCTGGTCGTCACCAGGTAGGCCTCCTCGACCTCCAGGCCCTCCAGGTTCGGGATGGTCAGGAAGATCGCGCCCTCGATGTAGGGATCGATCGCCGCCTGGGCGGCCAGCTCGATCTCCTGGACGCTGAAGCCCTCGATCGCCGGCGTCGGGTCGTCGCCCGCGACCGGCAGCCCGAGCGCGTCGAAGGCGCCCGCGTGGACGCCGTAGTACCCGAACGCGCTGTCGAGGACCAGCGACAGGGCCGGGTTCAGCAGGCTGGATCCCGGCGCGCGCACGTTCGATTGCGCCGAAGCAACGTCGGTCGCGCTCGTCGTGTCGGCTGGCGCCACCGGCGGGGGTGGCGGCGCTGCCGTGGGGGCGGGAGCCTCGGGCGGCGCGGCGGCGGGCGGACTGCCCACGGGCGCGGCGCCGGCGGCATCGGACGGCGGCGGTGCCGGGGCGGCGGGAACGGCGGGCGCCGCCACGGGCGGCGGTCGGGTGTCGGGCGGGCGTGGAACTTCGGCGGGCTCTTGCTGGAACCAGAGATAGCAGAACAGGGCAGAAAGCATGGATCTCCTCGCGAGCGTGCTTGAACGACGATGCGGCGACGGGCGCGCGCGACGCGCCCATCGCCCTGACGATTCGGTTCAGACGCTGGCGGGCGGAGATGTCTTCGGTGCGAGGCGGTAGACCGCCGCGCCGGGCGGGACCGTGGGCGCGTCGGCGAACGTCGCCGACCGCGTGACGGGAACGAAATCTGCGAGCGCGAGCGGCGCCGTGAGCGCCACGTCGCGCCATCGCAGAAGAGCCGCGTTGGCGCAGTGATCGTGGCCGCCGGCGGTCGCGAGATCGGCGCGCAGCCCGCTCGTGTCGGCCGCGCGCGTCGCCTGGATCTCCTCGGCGGGGAGGGCGCGCCCGTGGACCGCCTCGCCGTGCTCCAGACAGGCGACGTGCGTGATAGCGACGGCGTGGAACCAGGCGCTCGCCTGCGACGCGACCAGCAGGGCCGCCAGCAGCAGGCCGCTCGCGCGACGTGCTCCGGCGTTCCGGCGCGAGCTCATGCCCGAAGTCGTACGCCGCGCGCCGGGCCCAGTCAAGGCAACCACACGCTATAGTTCGCCGCACCCAGGTCAGGCCGTGGCGAAACCGAACCCGACAGAAGAGGTGAAATATCTCGCGCGCAACAAGCGCGCGCGCCACGAGTACCACGTCGACGAGACGCTGGAAGCCGGCCTGGTGCTGGCGGGGTCCGAGGTGAAGTCGATCCGCGCGGGCAAGGTCACGCTGGTCGACGCCTTCGCCGAGATCGACAAAGGCGAGGCGTGGCTGCACCAGATGGAGATCGGCGTCTACACGTTCTCGCACGGCCGCAACCACGAGCCGCGCCGCAAGCGCAAGCTGCTGCTGCACCGGCGCGAGATCGACCGGCTGGTCGGCAAGATCCGCGAGAAGAGCTACACGCTGGTGCCGCTTTCGCTGTATGAGAAGAAGGGACGGGTCAAGGCGGAGCTGGCGCTCGTCCACGGCAAACAGTCATGGGACAAACGTGAAGACTCCAAGAAACGGGAGAGCCAGCGTGAAATCGATCGCGCGATGGCGAGCCGCCGCCGTTAGCCGCTCCCGCGCGAAGCGCGGGTGTGCGGCTACCATCTTGATGTCCAGCCTCGTGCTGGCCGCCGGCTGTGTCGACGGGCTGCCGGCGCGGGACGCGTCGAACTACGAGCCGGCGCCGCAGGAAGCGGGACCGGTCGACGCCGGCACCGACGGCAGCGACGCCATGTCCGTCGACGGCGCGCAGTGCACGGTCCTGATCGAGCAGCACCCCGACGAGGGCGCGTACCACGTCGCGTGCACGTCCGGGCCGACGTACGGGACAGTCCCGCCGTCGTCGGGAAACCACTTCGGTTGCTGGCCCGAGTACCGGACCTTCGACGTGCCCGTGCCGTGGGGAAACCTGGTGCACGCGATGGAGCACGGCGCGGTCGTCATCGTCTACAACTGCGGCAGCGCCGGCTGCCCGGACGAGGTCGCGCGCGCGCAGGCGTTCATCGACGGGCTGCCGCCCGACACCGATTGCGGCAGTGGTCACCGCGTAATCCTCGCGCCCGATCCGACGTTGCCGGTGCGGTGGGCGGCGGCGGCCTGGACCTGGACGCTGCAAGCCGACTGCTTCGACGAGACCGGCTTCACGCAGTTCTACGCGGACCACTACGGCCACGGTCGCGAGATCGTCTGCAGCGGCGGCGCGCCCTACGCCAACCTCTGCGACGGCATGGTCTGCCAGTAGAAGACGAGCACCAACCCTCGCTCCACTGACGGCCGACGATCCGCCGGGCGATCAGCCGCCGAAGAGGCGTTCGATGAAGGCGTGCATGTCGGCGGGGGGGGCGTCGATGAAGCTTTTGCCGATGCGGGCGGCGAGGCGGGCCAGCGCGGGGCCGGACTCGGCGAT
>Ga0070684_100003773_pt1 | contig 11439 bp, 8 predicted proteins | sample KBSC723LmetaG_FD_65653 | JGI IMG/M metagenome (GOLD analysis project Ga0070684, IMG submission 65653) | Corn rhizosphere microbial communities from Kellogg Biological Station, Michigan, USA - KBS C7.2-3L metaG | ecosystem: Host-associated > Plants > Roots > Rhizosphere ...
CGCATGCAGCGAGGCAAGAACCTGGCTGCTCTTCTCCAAAAGCAGCGTCTCGGTGATCTCGAGCTCGAGACGCTTCGGCGACAGGCCCGATTGCTTGAGGGTGTCCATCACGATCGACAGCAGGTTCGAGGTGCGGAACTGCGCCGGCGACAGGTTGACTGCGACGCGCACGTCGTCCGGCCACTGCGCCGCGTCCGTGCAGGCCCGCCGCAGCATCATGACGCCGAGCGCGTTGATCAGGCCGGTCTCCTCGGCGACCGGGATGAACTCGCCCGGCGAGACCATGCCGCGCTCGGGATGCGGCCAGCGCACCAGCGCCTCGAAGCCGGTGATGCGCCCCGACGACAGGTTGACCAGCGGCTGGTAATAGGGTTTCAGCACGTCGCTCTGGATCGCATCGCGCAGCTCGACCTCGATCTTGCGGCGGCTCTGCGCGCGGGCATCCATGCCGGCTTCGAAGAAGGAGAAGGTGCCGCGCGACTCCGTCTTGGCGCGTGTCAGCGCCATGTCGGCGTTCTTCAGGAGCTTCTCGGAATCGTCGCCGTCGCCGGGCGCCATCGCAATGCCGATGGTGGCGCCGACCACGACCGAATGGCCGTCGAGCAGATAGGGATCGCCGATTGCCTCCAGCAGCCGCCGCGACAGCAGCGCGGCGTCCTCCGGCCGCGTCAGGCTGGTCTGGACGATGGCGAATTCGTCAGAGTTGAGACGCGCCAGCACGTCCTCGTCGCGCAGCATCGAGCGCAGGCGCTTGGCGACGCCGCGCAACAGCTTGTCGCCGACGCCATGGCCGAGCGTATCGTTGACCGACTTGAAATTGTCGAGGCCGAGCACGAGCACGGCGGCCTTTTCCGCGCTGCGCCGCGTATGCAGCAGGATCTCGTCCATCTGCTGGCGCAGCAAATTGCGGTTCGGCAGTCCCGTCAGTCCGTCATGCTGGGCAAGGAAGGCGAGCCGCGCCTCGGCGCGCTTGCGCTCGGTGATGTCCATCAGCGCCAGCAGCACGGCCGGCTGTTCGTTATAGACGAGGTTGCGCGAATAGATCGCAAGATCGATCAGGGTGCCGTCGGCCTTGACATGCTTCCAGGTCCGCGCCGCCTGCTCGTCGCTGGTGATATCGCCGGCCCAGGGCGCGTCGCTGTCGAAGGCCTGCAGGCTCTTGATGGTGAGCTTTTCGAATTCGTCGCGGCTGAAGCCGTAATGCCCGACCGCGGCATCGTTGACGGCAAGGACACGCTCGCCGTCCAGCGCGCAGACGATCATCGGCACCGGATTGCTCTCGAACAACAGCCGGAACGAGGACTCGCGCTGCTTCGCGCGCCGGGCTTTTGCGGAGAGTCTTGCACGTGGCCTGGCGGGCCGCCCGAACACCCGCCCTATCGGCACAGGCTTCCGCTTCTTCTGCTTTATTGGCCGGTTTCTCGGCATAGACATTTCAACTCGTACCGCTGCGCCCGGCAGTTGTCGGTCAAGTCTCTTAAAAAAGTGGTATCCGCTTGCCGACGAAGACCTTTTGGCGGCTTAACCCTCCCGCGGCTCCAGTTCCGCCTGCAACAAGATTCCAGTTCCGCCTGCCCGTCCCGAGGCGATTTCAGCACGGGGCTTATATCAAAGGTTGTGCCCCAAGTCCGGTCCACCGCCTACAACGCGAAATTGCCGCGCTTTGCAACGCGCGGCGCGGCCATTCCGGAGAATGTGTGCAATCTCGCCTGTCGCGCAAGAAATCTGATCAACGCGCGGAAGGGTTATCGCGCGGTTAAATTTCCGCGCGATCGGCGACCTCGCGATTCGAAATCGCGATCCTTCAGTTGGAAATCGAGATGATCAGGCTGTCTTGAAGCGTGGAACGAGCCGCAGCGCATTCTCGCGGTCGACCGCCTTCAAGTCCTCCGCCTTGAAAAACCCGGCTAGCGGCTTGGTGTATTCCGCGGCCCGGCGATAGGGGAAGTCGGTGCCATAGAGGATTTGCGATACCGGCACCATTTTGGCGAGCGCCGACAGCGTGACGTCATTCGGAATGGCGGCGGTGTCGTAATAGAACCGTCGAATCTGCTTCTCGACCTGGTCGCGCGTGAATTTTTCCTTGTAGGGCGGCCGCATCAGCGCCTGCACCGTGAACCGTTCGTAGAGTGCGGTGATCGAACCGCCCCCGTGCGACCAGATCCAGTTGATGTCAGGATATTTTTCGGCGAAGCCCGAGAAGATGATCGTGAAGATGGAACGCGTCGTGTCGGTGCCAAATTCGATATAGGCTTCATCCACGTTGCGAACCAGATTGACGCAGCAATTGGCTCCGGTGGGGTGGGTGTAAACGGTGGCCTTGCGCCTGTTCAGTTCCTGCCAGACCGGCTCGAATTCCTGATAGCCGAGCCACTTGTCACCATAGCTCGTCATGATGCCGACGCCGTCCACCTTGAGCGTGTCGAAGGCATATTCGATCGCCTTGAGGCTCTCGTCGACATGCGGGAGCGGCAGCATCGCCCAGGTGCCAAATCGGCCGGGGTGATCGGTTTCGAGCTTCTTGGCGTATTCGTTGGACTCTCTCGCGATACGGGCCGCCGTCAGCGCATCCAGCCCCTGAAGCTGCGGTGTCGTCGGCGACGTCATCGCAATCGCCACGCCGCCGGCGTCCATGTCCTCAATGGTTTTCTGGACCGACCAGTTCGTCAGCGGCGGGCTGTCTTTCTTCATGCTCTTGAGTGCATCGAGCCAGGTCGGCGGCGAGATATGGTGGTGCACATCGATGCGATGCGGTTTGGCCTGCGCCACCGCTTTCGGCATGAAACCAGAGGTCACTGCAGCCCCGAGCGCCAGCGTGGCAGCGCCGCCGGCCAGGAGATTGCGGCGATTGAGGTTCGGTCCGTGTGAAAAGCCGCAGTTGCAAAGCGAAACCCCGCGAGGTGGTGGCGTGGCGGTCATATTTGTTCCTTCCCTTATTGGTTGGGGACTGGCCCCTTTTTCATGCACGAAGACTAGCGAGTCCGGACATGACTGCGAATGGGTTCACGCCCATCCGCTCCGCCCCCGAAACCAACGCGCCCCTTCCCTATACCACTCGCGGGCGAATAGAGTGAACCGATGCGAGCCCGCCCGATTCTCATCCTGCTTTCGATCGCCATCGCCGCCGGCACGCTTTCCGCGTCGGCGCAGGACAAGGGCACGCTCACTCCGCAGCCGCTGCCGCCGCTGGAGAATCCCAAGGATCCCACGATCGGCGCCAAGCAGCTCTTTGCGCGAAAATATCTGCCTTCGGCACAGCCGACCAGAGTGATCGGCGAGTACACCAAGGGCTGTATCGCCGGTGCTGCCCGGATGCCGATGAACGGCGACACCTGGCAGGTGATGCGGCTGTCGCGCAACCGCTATTGGGGACATCCCGAGACGATCGCGCTCATCAAGCGGCTGTCGGTCCGTGCGCACAAGGATGCCGGCTGGCCCGGCATTCTCGTCGGCGACATCGGCCAGCCGCGCGGCGGGCCGGCGCTTTCCGGTCATGCCAGCCACCAGATCGGGCTCGATGCCGACATCTGGCTGACGCCGATGCCCGATCATTTGCTGTCGCGCGAGGAGCGCGAGGACATGTCCGCGGTCATGATGGTGCGCGAGGACCGGCTCGATATCGATCCGAAAGCCTGGTCACCGCAGCACTGGATGGTCATTCGGGATGCCGCGAAGGAGCCGGCGGTGCAGCGCATCTTCGTCAATGCCGCGATCAAGAAGGCGCTGTGCCGCGAGGCCACGGGCGACCGAAGCTGGCTGGAAAAGGTCAGGCCGTGGTTCGGCCACGACTACCACTTCCACATCCGCATGCGATGTCCGCCCGGCGCCACCGACTGCCATGGCCAGACGGACCAGAACGGCGGCGACGGCTGCAAACCCTCCGACCTCGCCTACTGGTTCAAGGATTCGATCCTGCACCCGCGGCCGCCGAAGGAGCCGCCGAAACCGAAACCGCCGATCACGCTGGCGCAGATGCCGGCTGGCTGCAAAGGGGTGCTGAACGCCCCGGACGCAAGACCATAACGAGCTTGTTACGGCGTAAACTCGACCACGCACCATAAATTATGCCATCGTCTCCCAGGAGCGACATTCACAGAGAGGAAGAGATGAAGATTTGGCCTATCCTCGCTTCATTGGTGTTCGTCACCAGTGTCAATGCCCAAACACCGTATGCCGGAATGCAGACACGCCCGATCAAGGCGCTGTCGGACCAGCAAGTAGCCGATCTCGGCGCGGGGCGCGGAATGGGTCTTGCGCTCGCTGCCGAGCTCAACGGTTATCCCGGCCCGTCCCACATTCTGGAGCTGGCCGACAGGCTGGACCTTTCGACCGAGCAACGATCGCGCGTGCAAAGTCTGTTCGACTCCATGAAGACAGAGGCCGTGCCGCTAGGAACCCGGCTGATCGAGCAGGAGTCCCGACTTGACGGACTTTTTGCCAACCACACCGTGACACCCGAGAGCCTTAGGGCAACCACTGCAGCAATTGCCGAGATACAGGGCACGCTGCGCGAAACGCACCTGAAGTATCACCTGTTGACGGCCGAGATCCTTACGCCTCCGCAGATGATAAAATACGCCGAGCTGCGCGGATATGGCTCCGGCCATCAGCATCATCACTGACCCCGGCCGGCTATCGTCTCCAGATAGGCCAAATGCCCGCTTTTACGGGGGCGGCCAGCCTGCTATGGTTGCGGGCGCGAAATCCCGAGCGGCCGTAAGCTCTTGGGAACGGACGGAACGGCGCTTCCGGAAGCCTCGCATCCTGATTTGAACCGACGCCTGATTTGCGCGCGCGAGTGCCTCGCGAGCGCGAACACGCATGGAGCGCCCTGATGCACCGTCTTGCCGGAATTTTTGCTGCCCTCGCCATTCTGTGGGGAGCGGCCTTCTCGCCGGCCGCAGCCCAGGACAAAACCCTCACCGTCTTCGCCGCGGCCTCGATGAAGAACGCGCTCGACGATATCGACGCCGCCTTCACCGCCAGGACCGGCATCAAGGTTTCCGCGAGCTATGCCGCGAGCTCGACGCTGGCGAAGCAGATCGAACAGGGCGCGCCCGCGGACATCTTCGTCTCCGCCGACACCGACTGGATGGACTACGCTACATCCAGGAAGAACATCAACGAGCCGACGCGGGTGAACCTGCTCGGCAACAGCATCGTGCTGATCGCGCCGAAGGATTCCAGGATCGACAATGTCACGATCGGCTCCGGCTTCGATCTCGCCAAGCTCGCCGGCGACGGCAAGATCGCGACCGGCGACGTCAAGTCGGTGCCAGCAGGCAAATATGCCAAAGCCGCGCTGGAGAAGCTCGGCGCATGGACTGCCGCCGAGCCGAAATTCGCGATGGCGGAAAGCGTGCGCGGCGCGCTGACGCTGGTGGCGCGCGGCGAAGCCGTGCTCGGCATCGTCTATTCGACCGACGCCAAGGTCGAGCCCGGCGTGAAGATCGTCGGCACCTTCCCGGCCGACAGCCATCCGACGATCATCTATCCGATCGCAGCAACGTCGACCGCGAAACCCGAGGCCAAGGAATATCTCGACTATCTGCGCTCGTCGGCCGCGAAGACGGTGCTGGAGAAATACGGCTTCAATTATCTGCTCAAGCCGACGTCCTGATGTGATTGAACTGCGCTAAGCGTCATGCGATTGATCGAACTGGAGCGGCATCGAGGGTTTACCTCTCCCGTTGGGAGAGGTCGGATCGCATCGCGAGATGCGATCCGGGTGAGGGGCTGCGGTCTATGATAAGCGCCAAGACCCCTCACCCGGATTGCTTCGCAATCCGACCTCTCCCCAAAGGGGAGAGGTGAAGCGAAGTGTTCGACATCACGCCAACGGAATGGACGGCGGTCCTGCTCTCGATCAGGGTCGCCACGGTGGCGACGCTGGTCGCGACCCCGCTCGGCATTGCGCTCGCCTTCCTGCTGGCGCGGCGAGATTTCTGGGGCAAGTCGCTGCTCGATGCGCTGGTGCATCTGCCGCTGGTGCTGCCGCCGGTCGTGACCGGCTATCTCCTGCTGCTCGCCTTCGGACGGCGCGGCCTGTTCGGCGCGTTTCTCGCCGATCATCTCGGCATCGTGTTCGCGTTTCGCTGGACCGGCGCCGCGCTCGCCTGCGGCGTGATGTCGTTTCCGCTTTTGGTGCGGCCGATCCGGCTGTCGATCGAGGCGGTCGACCGCAAGCTCGAGCAGGCGGCGGAAACACTGGGCGCACGGCCGTGGCTTGTGTTCTTCAATGTCACGCTGCCGCTGGCGCTGCCCGGCGTGCTCGCCGGCATGGTGCTCGGCTTTGCCAAGGCGATCGGCGAATTCGGCGCGACCATCACCTTCGTCTCCAACATTCCCGGCGAGACCCAGACCATTTCGTCGGCGATCTATTCCCTGATCCAGACGCCTGACGGCGACACCGCCGCGCTGCGGCTCGTGATCGTCTCGATCGTGATTGCGGTGGCAGCCCTGATCGGCGCGGAAGTCTTCGCGCGGCGCGCGACGGCACGCCTGCACGGAAACTGACGATGCTGCGCCTCGATGTCACCAAGCAGCTCGGCGAGTTCACGCTGGAAGCCGCGTTCGAAAGCGAGGGCCGCGTCACCGGGCTGTTCGGCGCGTCCGGCGCCGGCAAGACTTCGCTCGTCAACATGATCGCGGGGCTGTTGCGGCCCGACCGCGGCACCATTTCGATCGACGGCGAGATACTTGACGACACTGCGAAGGGCATCCACGTGCCGGCCTGGCGCCGGCGCATCGGCTACGTGTTCCAGGATGCGCGGTTGTTTCCGCACCTCAATGTACGGCAGAATCTCGACTACGGACGGCGCATGAACGGCCTGCCTGACGATGCCGAGCAGAAGAAGCGCGTCACCGACCTGCTCGATATCGGCCATCTGCTCGACCGCCGCCCGGGGAAATTGTCGGGCGGCGAACGCCAGCGCGTCGCGCTCGGCCGTGCATTATTGGCCAAGCCGCGGCTGCTGCTGCTCGACGAACCGCTGGGCGCGCTCGACGAGGGACGCCGCGCGGAGATCTTGCCCTATCTGGTGCGGCTGCGCGACGAGGCGCGCATCCCCATGGTGTATGTCAGCCACGACGCCGCCGAGATGCGCCAGCTCGCGACCCAGATCGTGCTGCTGCAGCGCGGGCGCGTCAGTTCCTTCGGCGGGGTGAAGGTGCTGTCGTAATCGTCATTCCGGGACGCGCGTCAGCGCGAGCCCGGAATCCATACTCACAGGCTGGGGTTATGGATTCCGGGCCTGCGTGCTTCGCACGCATCCCGGAATGACGAATTGAGAGAACGGGGGAGATGACTCACACCACTTCGCGTGCGTGCAACTCAGCGATCGCCTTGGCGTCATAGCCAATCGCGCCCAACACCTCATCGGTATCCGCGCCGGGCTCGGGCGCCATGCGGTCGAGCTTGCCGCCGCCATGCCCCAACTGGAAACCGCTGCCGGCAAAGCGCAGCCGGCCATAGGGCGTATCGATCTCCTGCACGGCGCCGCGGGCGACGATCTGCGGGTGATCGATCACCTCCTCGATCTTCCAGATGCTGGCGCAGGGCGCGCCGGCCGCATCGAGAATCTTCTCCCACTCGCGCGGGCTCTTCCTGGCAAGCGCCTCCTCGATGATCGCCCGCAGCGCCGGCTCGTTCTCCTGCCGCGCGAACCAGTCGACAAAGCGCGGGTCGTCGAACACGTCCTCGCGGCCGATCGCGGTCATCAGCGCGCGATATTGCTTCTCATTGTTCACCGCGAGCAGGAGATGTCCCTCGCCCGCCCTGAAAAGATTGGCGGTCGGCTTGCGGCTGACGGCCTGGTTGCCGGACAATTGCTGGCGATGGCCGGCCACCGAGTAGTCCGCGATCTGGCCTGAGAGAAACGCCAGCGATGCCTCCAGCATGGAGACGTCGACGAGTTGCCCCTTGCCGGTCTGGTTGCGCTGGAACAGCGCGCTGGAGACGCCGAACGCGGCGGTGGCGCCTGACAGCACGTCGCAGACCGCAAAGCCCGCGCGCGTCGGGCCGGTCTCCTCGTGGCCCGTGATCGCCATGATGCCGCTCATCGCCTGGATCTTGCCGTCATAGCCGGCGCCCATCCGCTCCGGACCGGTCTGGCCAAAACCGGAAATGGCGCAATAGATCAGCCGCGGATTGATCACTGAGAGCGCCTCGTAGCCGATGCCGAGCTTGTCCATCACGCCGGGCCGGAAATTCTCCATCACCACGTCGGCTTGCGCGGCAAGCTTCTTCACGATCGCGATCGCCTCGGGCTTGGAGAGATCAAGCGTCAGGCTGCGCTTGTTGCCGTTGACGGCCTGAAAGGCCGGCGCAAGGTTGCGGTCGGCCCATTCGCGGCTCAACGGCGTGCGCCGCATGTCCTCGCCGCCGCGCCGCTCCACCTTGACGACGTCGGCCCCCAACAGCGCGAGCTGGTAGCTCGCATAGGGACCGGCCAGCACCTGCGTGAAGTCCAGGATCTTCACGCCCTCGAACGGTCGGGTCACGTTTTATTTCCTCCTGACACATCAACGGTGCACCTCTCCCCTTGTGGGAGAGGTCGGATTGCATCGTCAGATGCAATCCGGGTGAGGGGTCTGTCTCCGCGCGAATTACTTTGACTGAATACGCGGATAGAACCCCTCATCCGGCGCCCTAGCCGATGCGAAGCATCGGCGTTCTGCTAGCTAAGAACGGCGGCCGAAGGCCGCCTATGCCACCTTCTCCCACAAGGGGAGAAGGAAGATCACGCGGCGCGGTTGCCGCGCGCGATCTCCTTTTGCCGGTCGAATTCGGCGCGGCGGCGCGCCAGCTCTTCCGGGCTCATCTGCGCGATGTTGTTGTAGTCGAGCTTCCAGGACGCATCCGCGCTCCAGCGAAGCCGCGACTGCATGGTGGTCTGCCCACCGGTCGCGCTTTCGAGCAGGCCGAGCGCCAGCTCCAAGGTCAGCGCCTGCGAGTCGGCGTCATGCGGCTTGCCGGCGGAATTGCCGAGCGGGAAATCGGAGAACAGGAAACGCGGCACGGCGGCATGCTCCACGATGTCCTTGGCGCAGCCCATCACCACGGTCGGAATGCCATTGTCTTCGAGATGGCGCGCGACCAAAGCCGTGGTCTGGTGACAGACCGGGCAGTTCGGCACCAGCACGGCGACGTCGACCTTGTCGGCGAGGCAGCACGCGAGGATATCCGGCGCATCGGTGTCGATGGTGACGCGATGGCTGCGATTGGTCGGCGCCCCGAAGAAGCGCGGCGCCACCTCGCCGATCCGTCCCCTCGCTTGCGCCTTCAGAAGCTGCGGCAGCGGAAACCAGGTGCCGCTATCGGTCGCGGAGGTGTGCTTGCGGTCATAGCCGATATGCGAGATGCGTAGATCGTGCTGCGCCGAGGTATCGCCGTCGTAAACCTTGTAGAACTTGGCCCCGCCATTGTAGGCCGCGCCGGGACCCTGGTCGCCCTTGGCGGGATCGAACGGCGCTGCCGTCGTGACGATGGTGACGCGCGATTGCGACAGCGGCTTCTTCAGCTTCTGGAACGGCGCCTCGACATAATGGGCCCACCGGTAGGGCGTGGTATAGCCGATCGCGGTGTAGTAGTCGCGGGTCCGCTGCATATAGGGGACCGGGGAATCGTAATCGGGCGCAAAGCCGAATTCGTCGTCGGACGGGGCGGTCATTGTTTTTGCTCCTGCGTTTCCACCGCGAGTTTGACGCCAGACTAGAGATAGTCAGCCCAATGCTCAACAGGCGGAATCGGGCCTCATATCCCCGCGACCGAGGTCCATAATTTGCCGAGCCGGCGCTTGAGCGACTGCATTCGCGTCGGGGCGACGGCCTTCTCTTCGTCCTCGGGCAGGCGAAGCCCGACGACATTGACCCGGCCGCCCGAGATCGAGCGTGCCACCAGCACGATCGAGTCGAGCGGCAGCGTCGCGCCTGCCTTGGGCGCGTTGTCGAGATGGACGTCGAAATAATCCGACAGCGTCAGTTTCCCCTGGTCCTCCTCGACCTTCACGCCATAGATGTCGGCAAGCTCGGACAGCGTGTGATCGCCGGAAACGACGAAATCGCCGAGCAGATGCGGATCGGGCGCCGAGCTCGGCTGCATGTCGACAAAGAAGCGGTCGAGCGCCCCGGCGCGCTCCGGCGGCGCCAGCAGATAGATGTAATCGCCGGGCGCGACCGGCTCGGCTTCCGCCGGCGTCAGGATCTGCTCGTTGCGGATCACCAATGTCGGCTTCGACCAGGAGGGAATGAGGCCGCGCCGGAAGAACAGGCTTTTCGATCGCACGAGATAGCCGACCAGCTCCTGCTCGAGCTGGCCGGGCAGATCCAGCTCCACGCGGCGCGGGCCGCGCTCCGAGCGCGGCAGCGCGACATGCAGCCTTCGGGCGGCAGGCGCCAGCGTCCAGCCCTGCAGCAACAGCGAGATGATGACGACGACAAAAGCAACGTCGAAATAGAGATAGGCTTTGGAGAGGCCGACCAGCATCGGAATGGAAGCGAGAAAGATCGCGACCGCGCCGCGCAGGCCCACCCAGGCGATGAACAGCTTTTCCCGCCAGTTGAAGCGGAATGGCATAAGGCACAGGAACACGGCGACCGGCCGCGCCACCAGCATCAGGACCAGCGCGACAATGACCGCGGGCCCGATGCTGGAGCCGAGCCGGTGCGGCGACACCAGGAGTCCGAGCAGCACGAACATCACGATCTGCGCCAGCCAGGTTGCGGCATCGAGGAAGGCCACGACGGAATTATGCGCTCGCGTCGGCCGGTTGCCGACGATGATGCCGGCGAGATAGACCGCAAGGAAGCCGGAGCCATGGACGAGCTGCGCCGCGCCGAAGATCACCAGCGCGGTCGTGGTGACGAACGGCGCGTGCAGGCCCTGCGGCAGCGCCACGCGGTTGAGCGCAATCACCATCATCCGGCTGCCGATCACGCCGATGACGGCGCCGAGGATGGCTTCCTGGGCGAGATCCAGCAGCACATGCGATATCGTGCTGTGACCGACCGAGATGAACTCGACCAGCATCAAGGTGAGGAACACCGCAAAGGGATCGTTGCTGCCGGATTCCGCTTCCAGCGTGGCTCCGACGCGGGGCCGCAGGCGCAGGCCCTGCGCATGCACCAGCAGGAACACGGCCGCCGCGTCGGTGGAGGCCACCACGGCGCCGACCAGCAGCGCCTCGGTCCAGTTGAGATCGAGCGCGTATTTCGCGGCCGGCGCGGTGATCGCCGCGGTGAGCAGCACGCCGATGGTCGCAAGCACCATCGAGGGCGCGAGCACCGCGCGGATGCTCTGAAACCGCGTGCGCAAGCCGCCGTCGAACAGGATCAGCGCCAGCGCCACCGAGCCCACGAGATAGGTCGTCCTGACGTCGTCGAACTGCAGCTGCCCGGGCCCGGAATCGCCGGCCAGGATGCCGATGAACAGGAACACCA
>Ga0070684_100003775_pt1 | contig 11431 bp, 8 predicted proteins | sample KBSC723LmetaG_FD_65653 | JGI IMG/M metagenome (GOLD analysis project Ga0070684, IMG submission 65653) | Corn rhizosphere microbial communities from Kellogg Biological Station, Michigan, USA - KBS C7.2-3L metaG | ecosystem: Host-associated > Plants > Roots > Rhizosphere ...
CACCGTTCCGGCACCTTGATCGCTCCTCCCTCCGGCGCTTCGCACCTCCGGTCGGAGTTCCGCGTAGCTGGGGATCGATACCGCGGCATCATTCGCGCATAGCATACTGGGTGGCGCGCCCATCCAGGTCCTGGAGCACACATGGCCGATTCGACTCGTACCAGCGAACCCGTGTTGACCGCGCTCACCAACGATTTCGACATCGTGGGCGAGCTCGGCGGTGCGCCGGGCACACGCTTCCTCATCGCGACCCGGAAGAACGTCGACGGCAAGCGTCGCGACGATCCGGGGCGCGTGATCATCGAGATCGTGCGCCCGCCGGAGGGGGACGAGTCGCACGCGCTCGATCACGTCGCTTCGGACACGAAGCTCCTCAGCTCCCTCCGCCATCGCCGGCTCGTCCCGATCCTCGAGGGGCGCTGGGTGGGCGACGACGCCTTCGCCGTGGTCCGCGAGCAGGTGGACGATCCCTCCGTCGCCGACCTCCTGGAGCGCGGCGATCCGTTCACCAACGTGCGCACGGCCGCGATCCTCCGTGAGGTGCACGGGCTGTTGCAGTGGGCGCGCGATCACGACGTCGTGCACCGGCGCGTCACACCGGACCGGGTCTTCCTCGAGCCGACGAGCGATCGGGTGCGCGTCGAGTTCGCAGCGGGGCCGCTGCAGCGCGTGCGTGCGATCGACGCGACGACGGAGGACGTGCAGACCGTCGTGCGGCTGGCGGTGGCGATGCTCAGTGGTCCGCGCACGGCGGAGAACGAGGAACAGTCGTTCGCCGAGCTGCGCTCCGATCTTCCGGAGCGCCTGCACGAGGAGACCGAGCGGCTGCTCAAGGAACCGGCGACCGATCACGACCTCACGCTCTATCTCGCGCTCATCGGGATGGCGGATCCCGTGGCGGAAGGGGAGACGGAGCGGGATCGCATCCGTGCCGAGGTGCTCGAGGAGCAGCGCGTCGAGCGCGAGAAGCTGGCGAACGAGCGCGCCGAGCTGGGACGATACATCGAAGAGGAGCGGCGCAAGCTCATCGCCGAGGGCGAAGAGCTGCGCGGCGCGTTCGAGAAGGAGAAGACCAACCTCGAGCGGGAGTTCGCCGCGGCGCAGCGGTTGATCGCCGCCGAGCGCGCCGAGATGCAGCGCATCATCACGGAGGAGCGCGCCGAGCTGGCGCGAAAGCGTGACGCGCTGGAGCGCGCCGTGAAGGAGCGCATCGCGGAGATCGAGAAGGCGGCCGAAGCGGACCGCGCGACGATCGAAGCCCTGCGCGAGCGGATCCAGCAGGCGGGCGAGGAGGAGCTGGAGAAGAAGCGCGCCGCCGCGCTCGAGGAGCTCGACGACTCGGAGATCAAGCTGAACACGGGTCGCTACGCGACGCCGCGATTCGTCGAGCCGCAGCTCGAGCCGTTCCCGCAGCTCGCCTTCCGGCGCAACGAGCACACGGCCGAGCAGAAGCTGATCGAAGCGCCGAAGGTGGACGAGGAGCCGGCGCTGGTCGTGGACATGGTGGAGCGGCTCAAGTCGCCGCAGAAGAGGCCGAGGGAATGGAAGCGCTGGGCGGTGCGCGGCGGGATCGCGGCGGTCATTCTCCTGACCGCGGGCTCGGCGATGATGATCGAGAGCCGCTCACCCGATTTCGGAACGGCACCGCGCGCCGGACAAGCCAGACCGAACGCCGGCGTGAAGCCCGCTGCTCCCACGACGCCGGCGACGCCGGCGCCGGCCGCGGGCGCGGGCGCGGCCACCGTGTCCACGGAGAATGGCTCGGTGGATTCCACCGCGGCCGATTCGGCGCGCGCCGACTCGATCGACGCGAAGACCGCGAGGGTGACGGGCGGCGTGACGCGCGATTCGTCCAACGGCGCCCTCGCGGTCGACGATTCGGCGGCGCGCGCGCGGCGCGCACTGGCGCGACGTGATTCCGCGCAGCGCGCGATGGCGCGTGATTCGGCCGAGCGTGCGGTGGAGCGGCGCGCGGCGGAGCAGAGCGCCCGGCGCGATTCCATTCGTCGCGCCGCGGCCGAGCGTGCGTCGGCGACGGAATCCAACACGGGCGCGACGGGCAGCGCACCAACGGCGGAGGCACCGCGCCCGGCCCCGACGGAACGGCCCGCTGCGCAGGCGCCGACGCGGCGGGACGACCAGGACCTCATGCTGCTGAGCGACTCGCTCGCGAAGTCGGCGACGCCCGCACCGGTCGTCACGCCGAGCGGACCGGCGCCGGGCGTCCCCGCACCGCAATAGCGGCAACGCCGCAACGAATTCCGCGCGAGGACTTTCTCGACGGATCGGCGCAGACTACCATGCACGGGTAGTCTGCGCCGAATGCCATCGTGGGTCGGTCATCACAGCGCCTGCGATCTCACCATCCAGTTGCCGCCGTGTCCAGCTTCGCTCGCAACGCCATCGGTCCGACTCGAAGCGTGGTCGACATGGAGGGGACGTTCTGGCAGGTCTGCGAAGTCGAGTTCGCACTGGACCGCCGCGCGGGGCGCTCGCTGGTGTTCGAGAGCGAAGGCTCGGTCCGGCGCGTCCGGCATTACCCGGAGACGTGGTACGATCTTCCGGATCAGGAGCTGGCGCTGCTGGTCGACGCGACGTAGCCGTCGTCGCGCCAGCTCGTCATCCCGAGCGAGCGGAGCGAGTGTTGTCAGCCCGAGCGAGCGCAGCGAGTCGAGGGATCTGCACTTGCTCAGCGGCGAGCGGCGTGCCGTGAGTGGTTGAGCCGTCGAGCGGCGAGCAACGAGCGTCTGAGCGGCGAGCCATCAGCGGAGGCCAGCGGCGAGCGGACAGCGGCGAGCGGACAGCGGTCAGCCAACACCGTCAACGCCAGCAAGGACAGGGACAGCGTCCGGCCGTTTCCGCGGCATCGCCGGTCCAGATCCGCGTTCCGTCGTTGCAAAGGCCTCGGCAAGCGCAGACCGCTCGACTGCTCGCTGGGGATGGCGAGGATGCGTCACCGGCAGGTGGACACGGCGGAGATCAGCCTGGTCGTATCCACGCCACCCATCTCGCCGCCCATCGACATCCACTCCTCGCGCGACGTGACGTAGGACGTCGAGTCGCGATAGCGCGAGATCGCGAGGAGGATCGCGGCGCGCTTGTCGCGCTCCTTGACCGACGGAGACGCGAGCACGTCGGAGACGACGTCGTGCAGCGAGTGGAGGTTGTCGAAGATCGCCGCGAGCTCCGGATAGTGGCGGGTGAAGGTGGGCGCGATGGCCGGCGACATCGGCATCTCCGCCGGCGCGAAGCGGCCGTCCTCATAGGTCATGCGGCGGAACAGCTCGACGTCGCGCGCCACGGTGGCCTCGCGCGTCGGACCGTCGGGCGCGTCGAGCAATGCGTCGTAGAGCGCCATCTGCAGCCAGTGGTACGACCAGATCAACCCGTTGAACTTCGGCGCCGACTTGCGGAAGGTGAGCGAATAGGGCTGGCCTTCCATCAGCTCCATCGACTTCGGGCGCGCGCTGAGCGCGAGGTCGGGGCGTGAGCGGTAGTAGCGCAGCGCCGCACGCAGCCGGCGCTCCCGCTCCTCGCTGGCGAGCGGATACGCGGCGATGATGTCGTACACCTGCCGGTGAAGCATGTGGGCCCACTCGAAGGTCTCCACCGCCTCGGGATACTTCGTCGTGTACGTCGGCCCCACCGCGCGCTCCTCGAGGGGCACGGCGGGTGGATGACGCAGGATCTCGCAGGTGAGCCGGCGATAGACCGGCCCCTCGAGGCGCTGCGCGGCATCACGCGGGTGCCGAACCAGCATCTCCGAGAGGATCGCGTGGCCGTAGTCGAAGCCGTTGAACAGGTGATCGGCTTCGGGATATCGCGCGCGGAAGACCCAGTTGTCCGATGCGCGGAGATACGTCTGCTCGTACGCTCGCGTGCCGGCGCATCCCGCGATCGCGACGGCGGCGATCCACGCGGCATGACGCAGACGAGGCCGCACGCGACTCATCGTCCCCCCCACAGCTGCATCGGGAGGTCGAACGACAGACCCACCGTGGCCCCGGTCGACCGCACCCGACCGGCGAAGCTCGTGCTCACGCCGACGTCGGCCACGACCTGCGGCGAGAGCTGATGGCGAATGCCGACTTCGCCGATCACGTCGGCGACGTCGTAGAGATCGACGTAGCGCTCCATGACCACGTCGGCGATGAACAGCGTCGACGAGAGTGGGAAGGCGTGGTCGATGCCGAATGCGGCCGTGTAGCGTTGGCCGGAGAGCACGGAGAGCGTCGTCGTGTCGGCCGCCGCGCGAGTACGTGACGAGACGCCGACGCTCGTTGGCGCGCCGGCGAGGCAGGCGAAGCGCGCCTGATCCACCGGCGCACGGACGCAGCCGACGACGGGCGGAATCGGCGGCGGTGAGCCGGTGCACTCCGGCGATGGCGTAGCGCCGGAGGGAATCGGCGGGCAGGACGGTGCCGCCCTCACCGACGCCGGCCGGATGCTCCAGGTGCCGAGCCCTCCGTTGAGGCTCACACGCCAGTGCGAGAAGGTCTTGGTGAGGAGGAGCTTCGCGCTGTACGAGCCGACGCGCGCCGACAGTCCGCCGACGGGCGCGACCCATTCGCCGGTGAGCGCGAGCGCGGGCAGCGCGCCGGTCTCGAGGGTGAGCGCGTGCGTGGCGCCGATCGCCAGTCCGCCGAGCCCGATGGTGCGCGGCTCATCGACGGTCGGCGGATCGACGAGCACCAGGGGCAGCCGGAGCTCGACGTCGGTGAATGGGGCAAAGCCGTACGAGATCTTCGAATCGGCGCGCCAGAGCTTCGGCCCGTTCTCGACGCGATCGAAACGGAGCGCGGGCATCGCGATGTCCAGCTCGTGCCGCGCCGTCGGCGTCGCGTCCTCGAGGCGTGTCGGACGTCCGGCGTCGAGGTCGTAGTACTCCTGCGCGACGAGCCTGTGCGGCACCGCGACGAGCGACAGCAGCAGCGCCGCCGCGACGAGGCGCGGGCCGGTTCGCCAGTGGGCACGCGGGTGCGCGCCTGCGCTGCAGGAGCGGCTCTCGTCGTCGGTGCGCATCGCGCTGGTGGGGGATCAGTGAGAGGACCGCTCGCCATGCCGGCGAACGTCGGGTCGGCGGTGAAGGCAAGAAACGTACGCCAGAGTTCGCCGGCAACCGAGTCTGACGTCTCAATACTGTAGCGGCGACGCGGGAGGATCGTCAGGGATTGCCCCCTCGTCGTTCGGTCGCGGAGATTGTGTCCAGGTGTTTCTCGCCATCGCGAGAGCCAGCAACCAGGGCAATACGAAAGGAGTCGGTGCGCGTGAAGTCTGGACTGCGACGTCTCTCCCTCCACGGGGTCCTGTCGCTCATGGCGATGGTACTGCTTGCGCCTGCGCTACGCGCGCAGGTGGCGGGCACCGTGCGCGACAGCTCGAGCCAGCTTCCGCTGCCGAACACTGCAGTCCTGGTGCTCGAGCCGTCGGGCAGGCCGGTGGCGCGCAGCGTGACCGACGCGCAGGGTCGGTTCCGGCTCGCGACCACCGCCACCACGGGCAAGGGCCGCGCGGCGCCGAAGACGGTGTATCCGCTGCGCCTGCGCGTGCTGCGCATGGGTTTCCGCCCGCGCGAAATCCCGCTCACCGCGGCGTCGGCGGGCACCTACTGGGACATCAGCCTCGTCTCCTTCCCGATCCAGCTCGAGGAGGTGCAGGTCGTCGCACTCACCTGCCCACAACGTCCCGACCGCAAGCAGGCGCTCGGCCTGCTGCGCCAGGTGCGGATGTCGCTCCTCGCGAACGTGGTGGCGCGCTCGCAGAGCAGCGCGACGATGCAGCGACTCCTCTACGAGCGGCGGTACGAGGGTGCGAGCGGACGCGTCGCCAGCCAGTCGGTGCGGCGACGCATCACGAGCTCGACGACCGAAGCGTTCAGCGCGGCGCGCAGCGCCGCGGCGTTCGGGCATCAGGGGTTCAACGAAGACAGCGACGGCGCGCACACGTACGTCGGGCCCGATGCGGAGACGCTGCTCGACGACGCCTTCGCCGAGCGGTACTGCTTCAAGGTCGCGCCACCGGATCGCACGCGTCCGCTGCAGGTCGGCCTCGGCTTCGAGCCGGTCGATCGTGAGGACGGGCGCATCGACATCATCGGCACGGTGTGGGTGGACACGCTGTCGCGCGTGCTGCGCGACATGAACTTTCACTACGTCGGATTGGACCCGCAGACCACCGCGCTGTCGCCGGAAGGACGGCTGTCGTTCCGCGAGCTCTCGAACGGCGTCGTGATCATCGATCAGTGGTCGCTCCGGCTCGGCAGCGGTGGGCGCCAGTCGGGACGGACGCTCGTCGGCAGGACGCAGGACGTCTCGGGTGGCGCGGCGCGCGAGCGTCCGCAGGAGATCGGCGGCGAGATCGCGCGCGCGACCTGGCCCGACGGCTACACCTGGCAGGCGCCGCTCGGCACGATCCGACTGCGCGCGGTGGATGGTCAGGGTCGGCCCGCGTCGGGGAGCGTCGTCCAGCTCCTCGACACCGACTATCAGGCGACGACGGATCTGACGGGAACGTTCGTGCTCAGCGATCTCCTGCCCGGGCCGTACACCGCGTCGGTTCGCGATCCGCGACTCGCCGCGCTCGACGTGCCGTCGACGACGACGGTGCGACTGCAGGCGGTACGCGATTCGACGGTCGACGCGCGCGTGGTGGTGGAGTCGGCGGACGACTACGTGATCAAGCGCTGCGGCTACGAATCGGGGATCATCGCCGGCCGGGGGCGCCTGCTCGGCCGAGTGCTGCGCGCCGATGGCAGCCCCGCGTCCGAGGCACGGTGGACGATGCGCGACGAGTTCGGCACGGTGATGGTGGAGAGCGGGAAGGTGGACGCGGACGGCTTCTTCAACGCGTGCCAGCTCCCGATGAACAAGAGCGTCACGATCGACGTCTGGCAGGGAGACAAGCGCACGAACGCGAGCCGCTCGGTGAGCGAGCCGCTCACGACGCTGCGCGTCGTGCTCCCGCAGTAGGGTCATCCCGAGCGGGCGAAGCGAGTCGAGGGAGCCGTACCTCGGTCGACCGCGGCTAGCGCTTTCGGACGAAGTGGAAGGGGCCGCCCTTGAACCGGTACGATCCGACGAGGGTATCGCCCTTCACGGTGCCGGTGAACAGGTCGACCGTGTCGCGCGCCGACCAGCCCTTCGTCTCGAGACCCGTCTCCAGCAGCGCGATCGTGACGGCGCTCCCCTGCACCGTGCCGAACAGTCCGCACGTCTGACAGCCGGTGAACTTCCAGCCGACGCCGATCGTGTAGCGGCCGGTGAGGAGATCCGGTTGATCACTGCGCGACGCGGGCGACTCGAGGTACAGCGAGAGACTCGAGTACGGCGCGACGGCCTTCTCGAGGTCCGTGCCGCCGACGACGTACTCGCCCGCGATCGACTGCGTCTGCGGCGCCACGACGTGCACCTGCTCGAGCCGGATCCGCACGAGCGAGCCGAACACGCCGATGCCGCCCTGCACGCGGTTGATGAGTCCCTCGCCGGAGATGGGATCGTTGCGCGTGCGGTACCAGTCGTAGTAGTTCGAGTCCACCGCGGAGACGGTCACCGTCTGCGGAAACCCCGGGACGAAGACGCGCGGGAGCGAGGTGACATCCGTGTTGCGCAGCATCCCCGGCAGGCGCACGAAGGTGCTCTCGGTGAAGAACGAGAGCGGTCCGTACGGTGTCTCGACGCGCACGAAGTAGCTGCGCGCGCCGGGCACCGCGGTCCAGCGCAGACTCATCGTGTCGCGCGAGCGATCGAACAGCGAATCGGGGAGGAAGCCGGGCGCGGGATCCTCTGCCGCGGTGCCGCCGGGCACCGAGGTCTCGGCGGTGAGCGTCGCGCCGGTGGTCGTCTGTACCGTGAGGCGATAGGGTGCATTCCGCTGGAGCGCCGAGCCGGGGAGGGAGAAGCGGTAGATCCCTTGCCCCTTGCCGTCGATGCGCGTCGTGTTGTCCTCCCGCGCGATGTACACCTCACCCGTCGGCGCCTGCAGCGACATCAGCGCGCCGGTCTCGGCGATCCCCTCGTCGGAGACGACGGGATCGGTGACGTCGAACGGCGGCGCGATGAGCTGAACGGAGCCGTTGCGCGTGTGCTCGAGCAGCACCACCTGGCTCGGCGCGGTGACGCTGAGCATCCCGTGCAGCGCGAGCTGCGCCGGCGGCCGCTGGATCGCCGTCTTCTCGATCTCACACGCGGTACCGAGGACCAGCGCCGCCAACCCCGCAACCCGTAACGACTTCCATGGGGTCAGACCTGTTGGGGTCTGACCTGTTGGGGTCTGACCTGTTGGGGTCTGACCTGTTGGGGTCTGACCCTCTGGGGTCTGACCCCAACCGAAGGGGAGGCGATCAGAAGGCAATGCGCACCCCCGCGCTCGGAAGGATCGGGAACTGCGAGATGGCGCGACGCGTCGGGCGGTCGGTGGAATAGTCGTACCGATATACGAACACGTTCGGCGCGTTGTACGCGTTCACGACGCTCAGATAGGGCGTGAGCGTCGCGCCGTGGTAGAGCAGCTCGCGCGAGACGTCGAGGTCGAGGCGATGCGTGGGCGGGAAGCGTGCGCTGTTGTGCGCGGCGCCGAGCTGCTCGAGCAGGAGACGCGGATCGCCGGTGCCCCAGCTGTCGCGCGCCGGGTCGTATACGCGGCGCACGATCTGGCCCACGCTCGGCGTGTACGGCGTGCCCGTCGCGAAGCCGAAGTGTGCGCCGAGTCGGTACTTCGACAGCTGCCAGGTGGCGAAGGCATCGACGTCGTGCCGGCGATCGTGGCCCGGTGCCCAGGTGACGCCGTCGCGCGTGCGCGAGCTGAGGCCGTACGAGTACGTGAGCCACCCGCTGACACCCGACGCCGGCTGCCAGCGCGCATACACATCGGCGCCGTACGAGCGTCCCGTCGCGAGGAAGAACTCATCGCCGCGACGGCTGGGATCCTCGGACCAGTTGGCCTGCAGCACGCGGTCGTAGTTCTTGAGGTACGCTTCGACGCGCACCGAGCCCGCGCCCTGCCGACGCTCCACGCCGGCAACGTACTGCCACGCCGTCGCGACGGGGATGAACGAGTCGCTCGCGATCCAGATGTCGAAGTAGCGGAGAGGTCCGTCGCCGGCGAGCGACTGCATCCACTGCGTGACGCGTCCCGCCGCCGCCGTGAGCGCGACGCTCGCAGTCGGGAAGAACTTCACGGAGACACGCGGTGAGAGCGCAGCCCACTGGCGCGTCGACAGCGCCTCGCCACGAAGTCCTCCCTCGATGAGGAGACGCGAGCCGATGCGCCACAGGTCGTCGAGATAGACGGCCGTCGTCACCGGCTTCTGCACGAGGTCGAAATCGACCGTCTCCGTCTCCGGTGAGCCGGAGGCGTACGCCATCCGGTACGTCGCGACCTCGTAGCCGAGTCCCACGTCGTGCGTGGTGCCGCGCAGCAGGAGTGAGCCGGCGGCGCGGAAGTCGTGGATCTCGCTCCGCTGCGTCTGTGCGCCGTCGCCGAGATCGAGATGCGTGCGAAAGCCGGAGGTGGAGAAGCGCTGCTCGACGGTCGCGCTGTCGGAGAGATGCCGGCCCATGAGGTGTACGGCTCCCAGGTTCTTCGAGAGTGCGACGCCGAAGACCCGATTGCTCCAGTCGAGCCCCCACGTGCCATTCCCCGCCTTGGTCGGCAGCGAGTCGGCGGAGAAGTCGGCGAGATTCGCGTCGAGCACGTCGGCGCCGACGTAGCCGGTCGCCGACAGTCGCACGCCGCCGGGGAGCGCGTACGTGGCGCGTCCCTGGAAGTCGTGGAAGTGGTACGGGAAGATGTTGTCGGTGAAGATCGACTGGAGCGCGTCGGCGTAGGTGCGGCGCGCGCCGAAGCTCCAGGTGCCGCGATCGCCGCCGAAGCCGCCGGACAGCACGCCGGTCGCGGCGAGTGCCGAGACGTCCGCCGTGAGATGCACGCCGCGGCGTGGATCGTCGGCCGAGCGGACGTCGAGCACGCTCGAGAGGCGTCCGCCGAGCCGCGCCGGCAGCGCGCTCGACATCAGCTCGATGCGTCCGACGGTCGCGTCGATGAACGTCCCGAACAGACCGCCGAGGTGAAATGGATTGTGGACGGGATAGCCGTCGAGCAGCACGAGGTTCTGGTCGGCCTCGCCGCCGTGGACGATGAGCCCCGTGTTGAAGTCGTTGCGCGCGATCACGCCGGGCATGAGCTGGACGGTACGTGCGACGTCCGGCTCTCCCACGGTGGGGATGGCGTTCATCGTCTCCGCACCGAGCGACGTGACCCCGATGTTCGGCCGGGTGGTGAACAGCTCCGCGTCGGCGACGCGCGCCTTCGTCTCGACGGCGGAGAGCAGCGTGGGCTCGCGCCGCATGACGATGTCGGCGCGCGTCGAGTCGCCGGCGATCACGACCACGCTCACGTCGTCCGCGCGGTAGCGCAGCTGCCGCACGCGCAGCATGGCCTGCCCCGCGGGCACGCCCGCGATGCGATACCGGCCGTCCGACCCGCTCGTCGCGCCGAGCGCGGTGCCGACCACGGAGACGCGCGCGCCCGCGAGTGGCGTGGCCACTCCGGAATCGGCCGCGACGACGACGCGGCCCACGACGACCCCCCGTGCCGGTTCCTGCGCGGCGAGCAGGGCGGGAAAGATTGTGAGAAGCGCGGCGCGAGCCGCGAGCAGCAGACGAGTCACGGAAGCCGGACGGCGGAAGGGCGGCCAAGGTAGCACCCGGCGCGCGGCGCTCGGTAGAGCCCGACCGCATCGGGCTCGGTAGAGACCGACCGCATCGATCCGAATGGCCCAGTCGGGCACCTTTCCGTGGTCCACCGGGTAACTTGTGTCATGAGCGGCGACCTCCGGACGGGACGAGGGGCTGGACGGCTGCGGCGCATCCTCGGGATGCGGCTCCTTCGCGTGGCGTCCGCCGGCGTGCTCTCGCTCGCCGCCATGCTGCTGTGGAGAGGCCTCGAGCCCTCTGCACCGCTCACGAACGTCGTCACCGCATCCGCTGCGGTCGCGAGCGCCCTGTCGCCTGACGCCGGCGCCGACGTCGCCGTCGAACAACGGCTACCGAGCCGGCAGGCCGCACAGCCGGCGCGCGTCGGTGGACGTCCGCAGCTGCTCGCGCGGACGCGTGCGACCGACGCCGACGGCGACACGCCATTCGCCTCCGTCCTCGCGTCGCCCTCGGCGGAGCTGTTCGCCGACCTCGCGGAGTCCGCACGCGCCTGCCTCCGGCGCCTCGCGATCGGCCACGCGCCCTACGGCGCGCCATCGCCCTTCGACGCGACGGCACCTCCCACCTCGAGTCCGCGGAACGGCTGATCTTTCGAGTGCGCGCGGTCCCATCGGACCACCACTCGCCCGCCCTTCCGCTCTTCGCCGTGCCCGCCCGTGCGCTACAGCCCGCGCGCGGTTGACACAGGACCTCGAGACAGACCGGCCGTCGTGCGCTCG
>Ga0070684_100003778_pt1 | contig 11430 bp, 6 predicted proteins | sample KBSC723LmetaG_FD_65653 | JGI IMG/M metagenome (GOLD analysis project Ga0070684, IMG submission 65653) | Corn rhizosphere microbial communities from Kellogg Biological Station, Michigan, USA - KBS C7.2-3L metaG | ecosystem: Host-associated > Plants > Roots > Rhizosphere ...
GATTCGTCGCCTTCAGCGACGACGGTGAAGCGGCCATCCTCGCTCGCATCGAGCGGGCGCTCGAGCTCAGTAGTGCCGAATGGTTCGAGGACCAACCCGCCCGCGGTGACCGACCGACCGTCGATCTCTACTTGGACGACGCAGTAGAGCGGACCGAAGTTCCGGAGCCGCAGCCGATAGACTTGCCCAGGACGCGCGAGCACATGCCCCGATTCGCGTTCTTGCAATCGTCCGCCATTGTGCGCCACGACGTCGACGCCGAAATCACCGATACGCATCGAATCTCCTTCGAGGCAACGTTCGCCGAACTACCAGGCCTCGATGCGATATAGTCTATCAATGATACAACAATGGTGTCAATAGCGCCGCGGCGCATTAGCACCGGATTGTCGCGTCCGTCCCGTCAGGCAGCCTGGAGCGCGCGCTTTCTCGCTGCGATCGTTGCAGCGATGCGTTCGGCATCCCGGCTCACACCATGGATCATCGTCGACGAGAACGCATACAGAAAATGCAACCCGACGAAATAAAGTCCCGGCTCACTCGTAACCACGCCGCCGTCGTGCACGGGTCCGCCAGACTCAGCAAAGATCGGGAGATCGATCCATGAGAAGCCGGGATGAAAGCCGGTGCACCAAATGACGTTGGTGACATCGAGCGTTTGCTCGTCCTCGAGCAACGGCAGTCCGTTCCGCACGCCAACAACTCGCGTGGAGCGCTGGATTCCGGCCTTCGTCAGGTCTTTGTCTTTCACCCGAATCAATGGAGCACCGCCCGTGAGCGCCTTCGGACGCACCTTGCGGCCCATCGGGGTTTTGATGGTGAGAATCCGATGGAAGACGACGCGAAACATGAAGGGAGCTAGAATCGTGCGCGCGACGAGGCTGTCGATCCGAAACGGTACCTGGCCAGTTTGTCGGCCCGACATCCAGGTCCGATGCGATCGCGCGACCTCGATGGCAATCTCCGCCCCTGAGTTTCCCGCTCCGGCAACGAGCACACTGCCCTCTCGAAGCTGTGACGGATTTCGGTATTCGCTCGAATGCAGTTGCACGATTGACGGCTTGATCCCCGAAGCGAATGACGGAACGCGAGGGCTTTGAAAGTTCGCCATCGCGACGACAACGCTGTTCGCCTCGAATCGATGGTCACCGGCGCTGACGACAAACTTGTCGCCGCGCTTCGACAATCGGTCGACCTTCACGCCGGTCCGAACCGGCAGCTCGAATTTCGCCGCGTACGATTCGAGATAATCGGCCATCTCATCCTTCGTCGGGAATGCGTGGGCCGGCGCCGGAAACGGCATTCCGGCGAGCCCATCGAACTGCGCAGGCGTGAACAGTCTCAGCGAATCCCAGCGTTTGCGCCACGAATCACCGATGCGATCATTCGCCTCGATGATCAGGAAGGGCACGCCGAGCCGCGACAAGTGGTATCCGACCGACAGGCCAGCCTGGCCGCCACCGATGACGATTGTCTCCACACGTTCCGGCTCTCTGTTTCCACTCATCCTTCGCCTCCGTTGACGGTCGACTTCCTCGATGCGTTGCGTAGCTGCGATCGCGCGCGCGCGATCCGTAAGCGGATTCTAGACTCGGTGACCACGAGCGGCATCGGGCGAACTATCCAGCGTCGAATGTCGCGGACGTGGGTAATTCTATGTAGCAACGTCTCCAACCCCGGCGTGCTACCGAAGGTCGTGCTGAAACGCGTATGCGGTGGCCGCCGCTCTCGTCGACAGATTCAGCTTGAGGAAGATGTTGCTCACGTGACGTGCGACGGTTTTCTCGCTGATGCGCAGCTCGTCGGCAACGGCGCGGTTGGTCCGTCCCGTCGCCACGAGTCGAAGCACTTGCGCTTCGCGGACGCTCAAGCCGCTCGGGGTCTTCAGTGCCTGTTGGCGCGCGACGCCTTCGAGTCGAGCGAGCTCCGAGGCGGCGCCGAGCTGCTCGAAGATCTGCCGAGCCGCATCGAGCTCCATGGCGGCACCTTCTACGTCTCCCAGAGCCCGACAGGCAACCGCGATCGCGACACGCGTTCGCGACGCATCGTACGGCGCATCCAATTCACGCCACAGCGTCCATGCGCGGCGAAGCGACGCAAGTGCGCTCCTCCAATCGTTCTCCGCGAGAAGCACAGCGCCGAGTGCGTCCGCGGCCAATGCGTGGATGAATGGCGCATCCAGTCGAGCGGCGATCGCCATCAGCTCATCGGCGGCCAATCGTGCGGCTGAAACGTCGCGCGAGGCGAGCATGATCTCGACAAAAGCCGGAAGGATTCTCGCTCGCGTGAGACCCGATGTTTCCTCGAGAGTGAGACGGATCGCGGCCGCCGCCGCATCGACCTGGCCCTGCGCCAAGCGCAGCTGGGACAGCCCTGGATATGGTTTTCGCCCGAGTTGGCTGGCCTGCCGATATCCTTCCTCAGCCTTCACCAAATCGCCGCGCAAGCGATGCACCTCGGCCTGCTGATAGAGCGCTTCGCCCGTTGCGGGATGATGCTGCGACGAAGAAAGGCGCTCGGAGACTTGTTGCGCTTCCTGAATCGCGTCGAGCCAGGCGCCGTGCAGCCGCATCATCTCGGCCCGATGGACACAGCAGTGTCCGCGATGCTGAACCGCATCAGGGTGCGTCGCGCACCATTCATTCAGTGCCGTCGTCCACTCCTGCGCTCGGCGCAGGTCGAAGATTTCTCGACAGGCCGCGATGACGCTACAGTACACGCCGCCGACGATGATCGGCGAAACCTCGTCGGCGGTGACGGCGACCATGGACTCGTCGAGCAGCATCACCCCTTCGGCGACTTGCCCGAGATGAATGAGGGCGCGCCCGAGTCCATGGCGTGCGAGCGCTGAGAGGTCGCGGTCGTGATGTCGGTCGGCGATCCGACCAGCCTCGACGAAGGCTGCGTACGCCGATTGCGGATCGCCTTCGATGATATGCTGAAGCGCGAGCGGAATGAGTAACAAGCCGTGAACAGCGGAAGGCTCCCGTTCGTCTTCGAGCAATCGCCGGCCACGAGAGATCCAACCACTCCCGCGCGCCGATTTGCCGGCGGTCATCAGAAGGAACGCGACCCAGAAGGCGCATCGCGCCGCGCGTTGGGTATCTCCGCGATTGAGAAATTCCTGATGCGCCCGCGCCCAAAAATCCGGACCGTCATCGCGACCGATGAGAATCGCGGATGTGGCGAGACGTTCGACATCTTCCGCGGCCAACGGCATCGTGTGGTCGACCGCTGAGAGATGATCGAACGCCTCACGCCATGCACGGCGATCGTACGCTTCGCGTCCTCGAGTCAGCGCGTCAACCGCGGTGCTCGGCCCTTTCCTATGCGTTCGCGCTTCGACTTCAGTCACGCACCACTCCAGGATCCCGGGCTGTGCCATGACGCCTTCAGGGCGGTCGTAACAAAGATAGTTCGCCGCCGGCCGTGAGGCTGCTAGGCGGCCCCGATAGCTTAGTCCTACGCTTTTTCAGGATTGGACGACATGACCGAGGCGCAACACGGTATCGAGAGCGATCTCACCGTCACCTATGTCGGCGGCCCGACTGCGCTGCTCGACGTGGGAGGCGTGCGCGTCATTACCGACCCGACCTTCGACCCGGCCGGGAGCGAGTATCCCGCGAGATCATATGTCTTGCACAAGATGCAGGATCCGGCCGTCGCCGCCGATGCGATCGAGCCGCTCGACGTGGTGCTGCTGAGTCATGATCATCACGCCGACAACCTCGACGTGCTTGGTCGTTCGGTCATTGCTCGAGCCGCGCGCGTGATCACGACCGTGATCGGCGCAGAGCGACTCGGAGGTTCGGTGATCGGTTTGTCGCCGTGGGAGTCGATCGAGATTCCGGGTCATGGTGGCCGCACCATCGTAATCACGGCAACGCCAGCGAGGCATGGACCTGTCGATGGCGATCGCGGCCCAGTGATCGGCTTCGCGATGGCGTTCGCGGATGCGCCGCGACGCGCGATTTATGTCTCCGGCGACACAGTGTGGTATGAGGGCGTCGAAGAAGTTGCTCGCCGCTTCGACGTGCGCGTCGCGTTTCTCTTCATGGGAGCGGCGCGAGTGATCGAGGTCGGTCCGGCGCATTTGACCATGACCGCCGCTGAAGCGGTTGGCGCGGCGCGAGCACTCAACAATGCGACGATCGTTCCGCTGCACTTCGAGGGCTGGAGACATTTTTCTGAGGCGCGCGATGAGATCGTTCGGACGTTCGCCGCGGCGGGACTCGAAGAACGTCTGCGTTGGCCACCGCCGGGAAAGAAGACGCGGCTCGAGCTCCGAGGAGGACGACCTGCGTTCACCACATCACCGAAATCGCCGACCTGCAGGCTATAATCACTCGCCATGATCGAGACGACTGACGAATCTCCGCCAGCCGCCGCCACGCTCGCGTGGGTCGGGCCCTTTGCCGTATTCATGTTGTGGTTGGCGGTGGACAAGCTGTTGCCACTCGCCAATCCGGCGAAAGAAATTCTGCGCGACCTCGTGCTCGTCGCGGCGATCGTCGGCTTCTCGCGCCGCATTCTCCCGACGCGCGCTCCGCATTGGGTGTCGAGCATCATCCTAGGCGTCGCTGTCTGCGCATTGTGGATCGCTCCCGATACACTCGTTCCGGGGTGGCGCGCCCATTGGCTCTTCCAAAATTCCATCACGGGTCGAGTGACGACGTCGATCGCGCCGGCGACCCTGACACCGCTCATGCTGGTGCTTCGCACCGCGCGCGCCGCACTCCTCGTCCCCGTTCTCGAGGAGCTCTTTTGGCGCGGTTGGCTTCCGCGGTGGATTCAGGACCCGCGCGTCGATCGCGTTCCGCTCGGCCAGTATACGCCGCTCGCGTTTTGGGCGACCGCGCTGCTGTTCGCGGCGGAGCATGGTCCATTCTGGGACGTTGGACTGCTCACGGGGATCATCTACAACTGGTGGATGCGTCGGACGAAATCGTTGGGCGATCTCGTGCTCGTACATGCCGTGACGAACCTCGCGCTGTCACTCTACGTGATCGCGACGCGCAGTTGGGGGTTCTGGATGTGAGATCTGACATCCGGGCTTCATGCCTATCGGAAGTTCGGGCGTTGCGTTCAATTTGAGTCGCGCTCATCGCTTTCCCCCCAGCGCACACCGTAGGACTCGACTTCTGGAATCCTGTCATGAGCTTGCATCCCTCGAAGCATCGTTGGGCACTAGGCGCCTCCCTTGCGTCGGCCCTCGTCTTGACCCTTGGCGCCGCTCCGCCGCTCGACCCCGGGCTCGTGTCCGGATTGGTCTGGCGCAACATTGGCCCGTTCCGCGGCGGACGCATCTCCGCGGTCAGCGGCGCCGTCGGACAACCCGGCGTGTTCTATGCTGGCCTGCCGCTCGGCGGAGTGTGGAAGACGACCAGCGCCGGCATCACGTGGTTCCCGATCTTCGACGACGTCAAAGAAGTCTCATCCATCGGGTCGGTCGCGGTGGCGCCGTCGGATCCCAACATCATTTATGCGGGCACGGGCGATCTCGTCACCGGTGGCGGCATCAATGAAGGCAATGGCGTCTACAAGTCGACGGACGCCGGCAAGACGTGGCAGCACATCGGCCTCGACGAGACGAAACAGATTCCGTCGATCTTCGTGGATCCGCACGATCCGAATCTCGTGATGGTTGCGGGACAGGGAGACATCCATAAGCAGTCCGAGTCGCGCGGACTGTTCCGCAGCACCGATGGCGGGAAGACGTGGACGAAGACGCTTTTCATCGACAATCAGACGGGCATCCAGAACATCGCCGCGCCGTATGACCATCCGAACGTCATGCTGCTGACGACAGTGCGGCATTACACACCGCCCAACGCGGGGCGTGGTGGCGGTGGATTTGGTGGCCAGCAGCAAGGTCCCAGCGGGACTGCGCTATACAAGTCTACTGATGAAGGTTTGACGTGGAAGGAGATTACCGGCGGTGGGTTGCCGGTGCTCGTCGGGCGCACATGCGCCGCGGTCGCGATGAACACGAATGGCCAGCGCATGTTCTTGATCGGCACGTTTGGTCTCTATCGCTCTGACGACGGCGGCACGACGTGGCGACAAGTCGCGGCAACCGATCGTCGTATCGCGAACGGGCAGGGAAACTACACGTCGGGCGTGTACGTCGACCCGAAGAATCCGGACGTCGTCTACACGCTGGCGACGTCGAGCTACAAGTCGACCGACGGTGGCAACACGTTCGCCGCATTCAAGGGCGCTCCAGGCGGTGATGATCCACAGCAGCTATGGATCGACCCGACGGACGGTCAGCGGATGTTCCTCGGTGTCGATCAGGGTGCGACAGTCACGCTCGACGGTGGGAAGACATGGAGTCCGTGGTACAACCAGTCGACCGTGCAAGCGTACCACATCTCGGTCGACAATTCGTACCCGTATTGGGTCTACGCGACACAGCAGGACGCGGGCTCGATCGCGACGCGCAGCCGCGGCGACTTGGGGGCAATTACTCCGCTCGATTGGCTGCCGACGCCTGGATACGAGTTCGGGTATATCGTCGCCGATCCGCTCAACCCAAAGATTGTATACGCGGGCGGTCCGGCGGCGGGCATCGTCAAGATCACGTACCCGAGCGGGCAGTGGATCAACGTCAGCCCGAACATGGACACGAGCTTGGCGCTGCGCAAAGTGGGCAATCAGCCGATGGCATGGTCACCGACGAATCCGCATGAGTTGATGGTCGGCTTTCAGTATTTGATGTCGACCGTCGACGGCGGGATGCATTGGAAGAAGCTCAGTCCCGATTTGGGATATCCGAAAGGCGTGACGCCGCCGCCGAGAAGCGCGACGCCGACGGGGCGCGGCGGCGGTGGTTCGCCGGTCGGTGGATCGATCGAATCGTTCTCGCCATCGAGCGTTGCGGGCGGTGTGATCTGGGTCGGCACCAATAACGGCTTGATCAAGGTGACGAAGGATCACGGTGCAACTTGGCAGGACGTAACGATTCCCGACCTTCCGAACCCGACACGCGCCGACATCTCGACGATTGAAGCCTCGCATCACGACGCGGCGACCGCGTACGTCGCGGTCGACTATCACACCACTGGTGACTACGCGCCGTACTTCTACCGCACGCATGATTACGGCAAAACGTGGACGAAGATCGTCAATGGTCTTCGGACAGATCAGCCGAGTGGCAGTTTCGGCCGCGTAATTCGCGCGGATACGAAGAGAGCCGGATTGCTCTTCGCGGGCACCGAGAGCTCGATGTATGTCTCGTTCGACGATGGCGACAACTGGCAGTCACTCATGTTGAATCTGCCGAACACTTCGTACCGCGACATCGTCATCAAGGACAACGATCTCGTCGTCGGCACATACGGCCGCGGCTTCTGGATTCTCGACGACTTCTCGCCGCTGAGACAAATGACGCCGGCAATTGCATCCGAGCCCGCTCATTTGTTCAAGCCGGGCGACGCGATTCGCGTGCGTCGCAACGTGAACGGCGATACGCCTTTCCCGCCGGAGGTACCGCACGCGTTGAATCCGCCGGTGGGAGCGATCATCTATTATCATCTCGCGGCCAAGCCGGCCGGCGACGTCACGCTCGACGTTGTGGACGCGAGCGGCAAGACTGTTCGCCACATGTCGAATGCGGCGATTCCGCCACTGAATGAGCCGCCGCCGGCGGTGCCGGATTACTGGCTCGCCAAGCCGGAGCCGCTACCGACCGACGTCGGCACCAATCGCGTCAACTGGGATCTGCGATACGACAACCCGCCGGCGTTCACGCACAATTATGAGATCAACGCGAACGTTGGCGAGACGCCGGCGTCGCCCGAAGGTCCATTGGCATTGCCTGGCGTCTACACGCTCAAGCTCACGGTGAATGGCAAGTCATACAGCCAAACCGTCACCGTGAAGAACGATCCACGCTCTCCGGCGACGCTGGCTGATTTGCGCGCGCAAGAAGCTTTGCAATTAAAGGTCTATGACGGCGCGAAGGAGGCGTGGGACGGATACAACCAAGTTGCAGCGGTTCGCAGCGCCATCGCTGAATTGCTGCGATCGAGTCCGACAGCCGACGTTGCCGGCGCAGCATCGGCGCTCGACGCCAAGCTGTCGTCAGTCGGTGGGCGTGCAGGAGGCGGTCGAGGTGGTGCGGGTGGCGGCGGACGCGGCGGACCTCCGGGTCCGCCGCCGGCGCCGAATTTTGCAGCGATCAATGGCGCGATGGATCGTCAGCTCAACACGCTCGACGCTGGCGACATGGCGCCGAACGAGCCGCAACTCCGAACGTATGCGTCGGCGTGCGCGGATCTCAAAGTTGCCGTCGCGACTTGGAAGACACTCACGTCGCGGGATCTCGAGTCGTTGAATGCGGTGTTGGCGAAGAACAATCTGAAGCCGATCCCGGCGCCATCAGCGGTGTTGCCGGCGCCGGGATGTTCCGCCAACCAGTGAAGGACGACGCGCGGAAGATGTCGACGGTTTAGCCCACCATCCGCTTTCCGAACGCAATCCACTGCGGTCGGTTCATGGCGTACAACGCGATGCTGAACGTCGCAAGGATGATTGTCCCGCCCCACCCAAATACTGGATGCAGACGGCGATTGCGCAGCGTGTCGATTGCCACGGACACAATGACGAATCCGTAAAGTCCGACGAGGATTGCCTGGTTGGTCATGAAACTCACCGGCAACCTCGCGAGCGCGTCGGGTAGCATGCAGACGATCGTCAACAGCATAAGCCGTTTGTGATAGTCGGAGCGGTTGCGGCGCCAGACTGCGCTCGAACTGGCGCCGCGATACGGCGATGAGTCTCATCCTGACTGTCCTTCACTCAAATCAGAGCCGCCCGGCCATTCCGATGGCCGGGCGTTTCAGCGTCGCGTTCCTAGGGAACGATGGCTGGTCCGGCCGCCTCGACGGCGTTCTTCTGCAGATACGGAACGCCGTCCGTCATCCATTTCGGTGCCGGCGCACCGCGCAGGTAGTGATCGAAGAACTGGAAATAACGAATCGTCAGATCCTTCCGGTTCGCGAGTCCGCGCAAGCCGTGACCTTCGCCCGGGTACGCGAGCAGCACCGCATTCTTCCCGTTGTACCGCAGCGCGTTGTAGAAACCGAGACCATTCTGGAAGGCGACCGTCGGATCGGCCGTGCCGTGCATGATGAGGAATGGCGCCGTCACCTCAGGTACATGCGTCAAGGCCGATTCCTGCATGTAGACGTCGGGCTTCTCCCACGGCGAGAAGCCCCAGCGGCCCTGCCCGTACAGATAGTAGTCGTTGCCGTTTGCGCCGCTGCCGCCGGGCACCTGATATGCCCAGCCCCAATTCTGGCTGAAATCCTGGAACAGGTCAGTCACACCGGCACCGACGCCGACCGCCGCGAACAGGCGCGAGCGCGTGCCGATGAACGCCGCTCCCTCGCCGCCGTATGAGTGTCCGTTAATGCCGATCTTCTTGGGGTCGACGACGCCCATAGCGATCACCTTTCTCACCGCGGCTTCGACGGAATTGAGCTGATCGGAATGGCTGGAGCCCGTGTGATAGTAGATGTCCGGAACGAGGGTGATGTAGCCGTCGCTCACTGCCTGCATCGGTGACGATCCCATGCCGGTGAGATAACTCGGCGCCGAATACCGATGGAGGTTCTGCGAATTCTTCTCGTAGAAGTTCACGAGCATCGGACGCTTCTCGCCGGGCTTGTAGTCGTCGGGGAACGTGAGCAGGGCTTGAAGTCGGTGGCCGTCCTTGTCCTTGAAATCCACGAGCTGCCGATGACCCCACATGTACTCGGCCTGCTGCGGGTTGGCGTCACTGATCTTTTTAGTGTTCTTGAAATCCAGTCCGACGGCGACGTGGAGGTCGGGGTACTCGGTGAACGTCTCGCGCCGGAGCAGGAAGACGTCGGCCTTCGCGGCTCGCGTCAATCCGGCGAATGCAGCATCCTCGTACGTGATCTCCTTCATGTCGCCATTCGGCATCAGCTGCGAGAAGCCGGACTTTTTGGTCCACTCGCCGTAGGTCGCCAAGACCAACGGCTTCGCCAGATCGATCTTCGTCTCGCGCGCGGCGCCGCCGCGTCCGCCGCCAAATCCGCCTGGAGTTGGAGCCGGAGCCGGTGCCGCCGTATCAGGCTCGATTTGTACGTAGCGGTAGTGCACTTCGTTCTTCGAGCCAACGCCCTTCGTGAGATTTACCGGGGCGCCGCCGTCAAACGGCACGTAAAAGAGATCGTATCTGTGTCGCGCGATCAGACCCTTCCCGTCGGCGGTGTATCCGTCGATGCCGTACGGCGGCTTCGGTCCAGGATGATCGTATTCCGCGTCGACGAAGCTCACCGGACTCGTGGCGCCGAGTGTCTTCGTCGAGTTCGCGTCGAGGTCGTATGCCTGAAATTTGTTGTCCTTCCAGAACACGAACTGCTTTCCGTCGGGTGAGATGCCGAGAATGTTTTGTCCGGAGAGCTGTCCCTTGGCAATGAGGGTGCGCTCACCGCTGGACGTATTCACGCGATAAATGTCGGCGGCGGGACGTTTGTAGTCGGAGATGTACGCGCGCGCGTCCTGGCCAACAGCCCAGCGGCCGTCCTGACTGATCGCGACGTCGCGCATCGTACTGTCGGCGAGCTTCACGAACTTCGCCGGCCCGATGTCGAACGACTCGCGATAGGTGAAATTCCGGTCTTGGTCGGCGCGCGTCATCTGTACGGACTGAAGGCGCTCATCCTTAGTGTTCCACACGTCGACATCGGCCACTTCGTCTGTCCCCTTGCGACGCGCCGTGTCCGGCGCAGCGACCTGCTCCTTGATACCGAAGAAGACGCGCTTGCCGTCGCCGCTCCAGTCGAGCGGAGCGCGATCGCTGATCACGAACCCTTTTGGGAATCCGCTCGCCGTCTTGTCGAGCTTCGCCGACGCGGCTTCGGCCGATCCGATCAGCTGACGAATGTTCGGATAGACGAGCAGCGTGTTGTCACGCTCGCGCATCTTGTCGACGTCGACGCCTTTGAGCACGGCGAGTCCGGTGCCGGCGTCGTTCCACTCCAAACGATTGTAGACCTTGGCGTCATTGTCGATCGGGACGACGCGGCCCTGCTGAAGATCGAGCACGAACAATCCATTGCCGTCGCGCGGCATCGCGTCGACGTCGTAGGCGAGAAGATCGCCGGCTTTGTTGAAGGCGATGTCGGCAACCGAACCGAGGAACTGATCGTGCCCGGTGACGAGATCGTGAAGGATGACATCCGATCCGCGTGGTCCGGTTGGCTCGGGCGCCGGCGCGCCCTGAGCGGCCGGCGCCGCGGTAGCAGCCGCGCCCCGGCCCGCGCCGCCCGGAGCAATCGGCGCGCGACGGCGCAGCACGATGTAGTTCGAGCTCGCCGAGAAGGTGAAGGACGCCACGTCCTGCCAGTCTTGAACGGCGCCCGTCAAGAGATTTCTCAATTCGACGCGGCGGGGCTG
>Ga0070684_100003780_pt1 | contig 11429 bp, 5 predicted proteins | sample KBSC723LmetaG_FD_65653 | JGI IMG/M metagenome (GOLD analysis project Ga0070684, IMG submission 65653) | Corn rhizosphere microbial communities from Kellogg Biological Station, Michigan, USA - KBS C7.2-3L metaG | ecosystem: Host-associated > Plants > Roots > Rhizosphere ...
GGCGCAGAACTATGTGGACAAGCAGATGGTGCCTGCCGACCTGGTGGCCGTGGTCTCGCTGGGAAACACGCTCACGGTGAACCAGGATTTCACTTCCGATCGCGCATTGCTGAAGAAAGCGCTGCAGGGGTTCAATCTGGGCGCCCGCGCGGGCTTCGAAGAAGGCAGCACCGGCTCAACCGAAGGCACATCGGAGACCGGCGGATCCTTCACCGTGGACGATACCGAGTACAACATTTTCAACACCGATCGTCGTCTCCAGGCCCTGCGCTCAATCGCCGAGAAGCTGGCAACGATCAATGAGAAGAAGTCGCTGATTTATTTCTCCAGCGGCATGGACCGCACCGGAATCGAAAACCAGTCGCAGCTGCGTTCCGCCACCAATGCCGCCGTACGGGCCAACATGGCGATTTACACTATGGACATTCGCGGTCTGCAGGCGTTGGTGCCGGGCGGCGAGGCCCAGAACGCCAGCCTGCGCGGGACCTCGCCCTACTCCGGCAAGTCCGTCGCCGGCCAGTTCGATTCGAATGCCACTACCCAGGAAACGCTGGTCACCCTGGCCGGCGACACCGGAGGGCGCGCGTTTCTCGACTCAAACGACTTCGGAAAGGTTTTTACCGGCGTGCAGCAGGACACTTCGCTTTACTACCTGCTCGGCTATCACAGCAGCAATTCGGCGCGGGACGGGCGCTTCCGGCGCATCACGGTGCGAGTCAACCGCCCCGGAGTCAAAATTGATTTCCGCCGGGGTTACTACGCTCCCGCCGACTTCCAGCACTCCACCCGCGACGACCGCGAACGCCAGCTCGACGAAGAGCTGGCTTCGGACCTTCCCACCACCGATCTGCCGGTGTATTTATCTGCCGCTTACTTCCGTATTGCAGACCGGAAATTCTATGTGCCGGTGTCAGTGGTCGTGCCCGGTTCGCAAATTCCTTTTACCCACAATAACGATCAGGACCGTGCCACCCTGGACGTTCTGGGCATCGTGACCGATCCGGAGAAACGTCCGGTGGGGCAGATAAGGGACACGGTCAAGCTGGCGCTGAACGCATCGCAGCTGGTACAGCGTAAGAACGTGCAGTACAACACCGGCTTCGTCCTGCCGCCCGGCACTTATCACCTCAAGTTTGTGGTGCGGGAAAACCAGAGTGGGCGCCTGGGCTCGTTCGAAACCGATCTCACCGTCCCCGACCTGAAATCAGTCCCGGTAAAGATGAGTTCGATTGTGCTGGCGAACCAGTTGCAGCCCAACAACAAGCGCAAGGGCGACAACCCGCTGGTCCGCGATGGATCAGAAGTGATTCCCAGCGTCACCCACGTTTTCTCCGCCGGCCAGCACCTGTATTTTTACTATGAGGTCTATGATCCCGCACGTGCGGCTGCAACTGCCGGCGCACCAGCAGATAATCGCAATGGTCCGGCCATCCACCTGCTGACCAACGTGGCTTTCTTTCGCGGGACGACCAAGGCTTATGAGACTCCGCTGGTCGAAAGCCAGCAACTGAACGCGCCCGACCGTAAGGCTGCGGTCTTTCAGCTCGACGTGCCCCTGACCCAGCTCAAACCCGGTTTCTATACCTGCCAGGTCAACGTCATTGATGACGCCGCCGGACAGTTCCGCTTCCCGCGGGTGGCCTTACTGGTGCGCCAGTAGCTCCAGCCCGAATCGGGTAACCACACCCGTGTGTACCCTTTCGTAATCTCTATAAGGGCGGGCATACGTACGATACTGCCCATTTAGCATATGCCGTTCCCGGTCTCATCGCTTCCCACTCGAGCTCCCCGCGTCCGAACGACCGAATACACTCCCGCGGTACTTCGCTTCCCCAGCGGAGACACCGTGACCGGCAGGTTGGAAGTGTTTTCCGCCACCGGCGGCCTGCTCTGCCTGCCGAAGCCTCTGATGCGAGGCACGCGCATCAGGGTGATGTTCGTCACTCCCAAGGGCCCTGTGCTCGGCGCAGCCGAGATGCTGAATCCAGTCTCATGGACACACCAGCCATTCCGCTTCGTGAGCCCGGCTGACCGGGATCAGCACAAACCGGGGTTCGACAGCGGGCGATCCCCGAAACTGGGCATTCCGGTTCCGCAGACAGGCACTCAGATACCCGACCCGGAACCGCAGTGGATCGACAAATACCGGGCTGCGGTCAGCCGCAACCCGCCCCACCGGCCGCTGCTGGCAAGAATGCTGGAAGCACTAAAGCTGGGCTCCAAATAAACCTGGTCAGAAAAAGCACTTCCACCCTCCTCCGAAGTCTCTGGCGGCCGCCGGATCTTCAGGGTATAATGTTGCACCCGAGTTGCAAGAAGGACTGTCGCATGCCGTTACCTGAAACCGAGATCCCTGGACGCCTCCAGGCCGAACTGATGTCGCGGGGGCTGCGCATGACGCGCCAGCGCCGCACCATTCTCAGTGTGGTGGAAACCGCCAAGCAACACCTCGATGCCAGCCAGTTGCTGCGGCGCGCCCGCCGGCTGGACCCGCAGATTGACCGGGTCACGGTTTACCGCACGCTCGGACTGCTCAAGCGGCACGGGTTGATTGACGAACTCGATCTGATGCACATGCAGGGCGAGAAGCACTTCTACGAACGCCGCCCACAGCGGGACCACATTCACATGGCGTGCCTGCGCTGCGGCAAGATTACAGAATTTGAAAGTGATCTCTTTGATCGCTTGAAGGGGCAAATTCAGAGAGACTGCCGCTTCCATATTGTAGTCACCCGGCTGGAAGTCGGTGGTTATTGCGCCCAATGCCGCACCACGGATCAGCCGAAGGACTAAGCTCCGTTCGCCGCACTGACGGCTCCTGTGCGAAGGCGACCGCTCCCCCCGGTTCCCCAATTCCAACTGTGCCTTATACTCCGATGGACAACACCACAGCTGCATCTAGTTGCAACCAGGATGCAACATGGAATGTGACCGATGACCGACGCCCGGTGCAAACTGCCTAGAGTCATACAGCGCTTTAATTGCAACCTGATCGTGAGAAATGCGCGGAGCTTTGCTCCGCCGGAAAGCCGGGGGCGGCTGTCCCCACGTAGTCTGTGGTCTGACGTCCGAGGTCCGACGTCTGACGCCCGGCTTTACTGACCCGCCGAAGCTTCCTGCCCGGACAGGCGCGTACAGCATTCCCCGTATTGACGTTAATCCGCAGAGTTATAGAGTATTTGCGGGCCGTCCTCCTCCGCCAGCGTCAAGCTTGGCCAATCAAGTTCATTTCTATAATCCGGAAAACCGGGTCGGAGCTGTGCGTTCCCGATTCCTGACGTTCCGCTCGCGGAGCCATCAGGAATCGCGACTGTTTTTCCGACGCTGCTTCCAGAGTCCGAGTTGGAACTAGGCTTACGAAATGTAAAGTATTGTAAAGACGGAAGATAAGTCGCAACCGGGATATAATTTTTAGAGTCAAATGTTTACCGTTTGTTGCGTCGCGGAGAGATGGGAGCGGCTTTCGGGGGAACTCAGAGTGAAAATACTGATCGAGAATGTGCGACGCAGGCCAGCAACCGGCATATCGCGCGCACAGCAAACCAGCAGATCGTGTCGCCAACATCTTGCGACAACCCTCACCTTGGCGCTTGCAGCTGCCTCCATGTTGGGGTGCAGCGCGGGTTCCAAACCCAGTACGGCGCGTGCCTCCACCCAGATGGCGGTGCCGGTGGCCGTCGCCACGGCTGAACGCCGCGACGTGCCGGTGTTTCTCAAGGGACTGGGCAGCGTGACCGCCTCCAACACGGTCAGCGTGAAGAGCCGGGTGGACGGACAATTGGCGCAGGTCAACTTCACGGAAGGCCAGCACGTGAACAAGGGAGACCTGCTGGCGGTGATCGATTCCCGGCCGTTCCAGGTGGCGCTTGAGCAGGCGCAGGCAAATCTATTCCGCGACCAGGCCCAATTAAAGGACGCGCGCCTGAATTACGAGCGATTCAAGAGTCTGCTGGATGATTCGGGAGCAATGTCGCGCCAGCAGGTGGACACGCAGAGGGCGGCCGCGGAACAAGTGGAAGGAGCGGTTCGGGCCGACCAGGCAGCGATCGACAATGCCAAGCTGAACCTGGTGTACTCGCACATCACGGCGCCCATCAGCGGCCGCATCGGTCTCAGGCTGGTCGATGTGGGAAACATGGTGCATGCTTCGGACACCAATCCACTGCTCGTAATCACCCAGTTACAGCCCATTGCCGTCCTGTTCACGCTGCCGGAAGACAGTCTGCTCAACGTATCCCAGCACATGCACAAGGGCACTCTGCCGGTCGAGGCCTATAGCCGGGACGATCAAACGAAACTGGCCACCGGCAAATTGCTGACCATCGACAATCAGATTGATCAGACCACCGGGACCGGACGATTAAAGGCTATGTTCGACAATCCGAACGACGAGCTCTGGCCTAACCAGTTCGTCAATGTTCGCCTGCTGCTGGAGACGCACAAGAACAGCATCACGATTCCATCGGTCGCGGTCCAGAGCGGCCCCGAGGGAAGCTACGTATTTACAGTCAAGCCCGATAAGACGGTCGCGGTCAACCCAGTCACGGTTTCGTTCACCCAGAACAACGTGGCATCCATCGCCAGCGGAGTCGCTGAAGGAGATGTAGTGGTGGTGGACGGGCAGGACAAGCTGCAAGCCGGGAGCAAGGTGGATCCGCACAGCGGTGGAGGAGGACAAAACCGAAACGCGGAGTCTCCGGCTTCGCAAGCCCAGCCGGAGGCATCTTCCACCAGGGGAGCGCCATGAATCCGTCGCGGCTTTTTATTCTTCGTCCGGTCGCGACGACTCTGCTGATGGTCGGACTTCTCCTGGTAGGGCTGGTGGCCTACACCCAGCTTCCAGTCTCCGCGCTGCCTGAAGTTGACTATCCCACCATCCAGGTGGTGACGTTCTATCCCGGGGCCGATCCTGATGTGATGGCATCGTCGGTGACGGCGCCTCTGGAGCGCCAGTTTGGCCAGGTCCCCGGACTGAGCCAGATGACTTCCACCAGTTCGCTGGGCAGTTCCATCATCACCCTGCAATTCAATCTCAACGAGAACATCGACGTCGAGGAACAACAGGTCCAGGCCGCAATCAATGCCGGCACTACCTATCTTCCGCGCGACCTGCCCAATCCGCCGATTTACAGCAAAGTGAATCCGGCCGATTCCCCGATTATCACGCTGGCACTGACTTCGGACACGCTGCCGCTTTCAAAAGTGGAGGACCTGGCGGACACGGCACTGGCCCAGAAAATTTCCCAGCTTCCCGGAGTTGGCCTGGTGTCGATCAGCGGCGGACAGAAACCGGCGGTGCGGATTCAGGCCAATCCCACGGCGCTGGCGTCCTACGGACTGAGTCTCGAAGATATTCGTACCGCGCTCGCAGCGGCCAACGTCAACCAGGCCAAGGGCGTGCTGGACGGCCCGCGCCAATCCTTCACCATCGGCGCCAATGATCAGCTGAGCTCGAGCGCGCAATACAACAGCGTGGTCGTGGCCTACAAGAACGGCGCGCCGGTCCGGCTGTCCGATATTGCCACCGCGATTGACAGCGCGGAAAATGTTAAGCAGGCCGCCTGGATGAACACCACTCCGGCGGTGATCATAAACATTCAGCGCCAGCCTGGCAGCAACATCATCAGTGTCGCCGACCGGGTCAAGCTGCTTTTGAAGCAACTGCAGGCGTCGTTGCCCGCCGCAATCAAAGTGCAGGTGCTCACCGACCGTACCGAGACCATTCGAGCTTCGGTAAAAGACGTTCAGTTTGAACTGATGCTCACCGTCGGTCTGGTGGTCATGGTGATCTTCCTGTTCCTGCGCAACCTCTCGGCGACCGTGATTCCCAGCGTCGCTGTTCCCCTCTCGCTGGTGGGAACGTTTGGGGTTATGTACCTGCTGGGGTACAGCCTGAACAATCTGACCCTGATGGCGTTGACCATCTCCACCGGCTTCGTGGTCGATGACGCCATTGTGATGATTGAAAACATCGAACGCTTCCTGGAAGAGGGCGAGACTCCGCTGCAGGCCGCGTTGAAGGGAGCGGGCCAGATCGGATTCACCATCGTGTCGCTGACGGTATCGCTGATCGCGGTGCTGATCCCGTTGTTGTTCATGGGCGACATCGTGGGCCGCCTGTTTCGCGAGTTCGCCGTGACCCTGGCAGTCACCATTCTGGTGTCAGCCGCGGTTTCCCTTTCCCTGACGCCGATGATGTGCGCCAAGCTGCTGAAGCGCCACGACCCCAAACATCAAAGCCGCTTTTATAAATCCACGGAGAATTTCTACAACCGGGTCATCGAGTTTTACGGCCGCTCTTTGAAATTTGTGCTGCAGCACCAGACCATTACCCTGCTGGTCACGGCGGGCACTCTGGTTCTCACCCTGTTCCTGTACGTGGTCGTGCCTAAAGGCTTTTTCCCGGTGCAGGATACGGGAGTGATTCTGGGTATATCGGAAGGGCCGCAGAATACTTCTTTTCCGGCCCTGGCCAAGAGCCAGCAGGCGTTGGCCCATGTCATTCTCAAAGATCCGGACGTGGAGAGCCTGTCCTCCTTTATCGGAATCGACGGCACCAACTCTACCCCCAACAGCGGACGCATTCAGATCAACCTGAAGCCGCACGACGAGCGCACCGCGACGGCCTCCGAGATCATCCGTAGGCTGCAGCCGGAACTGGCGAAGGTCAACGGCATCACCTTATATATGCAGCCGGTGCAAGACCTCACGGTGGAGGACCGGGTCAGCCGGACGCAATATCAATATTCAATGGAAGATGCCGATGCGCAGGAACTGTCGGTCTGGGCCACGCGGCTGGTGGAAGAGTTGCGCAAACTGCCTTCCATGCGCGACGTTGCCACCGATCAGCAGAATGGCGGCCTCAAAGCCGAGCTGGTCATCGATCGCGACACCGCATCGCGTTTGGGCATTTTGCCCCAGGCCATCGACGACACGCTTTACGACGCCTTCGGGCAGCGCCAGGTCTCCACCATATTTACCCAGTTGAACCAGTACCACGTGGTGCTGGAAGTGGACCCGCAGTTTTCGCAGAATCCGGACTCGCTGAAGAATATTTACGTGCACTCCAACTCCGGGATGCAGGTCCCGCTGGCCTCCTTCAGCCACTTTCAGACTTCGAGCACCGCGCTGGCAGTGAATCATCAGGGACAGTTCCCCGTGGTCACACTCTCGTTCAACCTGGCGCCGGGAGTCTCGCTGGGTGAGGCGACCCAAGCCATACAGCAGACGGAACGGGACATTCACCTTCCAGCCAGCATCCACACCAGCTTCCAGGGAACAGCCGCGGCCTTCCAGAATTCACTTTCTTCCGAGCCCTGGCTGATTCTGGCCGCCATCGTTACCGTGTATATCGTGCTGGGCGTGCTCTATGAAAGCTACATTCATCCGTTAACCATTCTTTCCACCCTGCCTTCGGCGGGCGTGGGCGCGATCCTCGCCCTGCTCCTCACCGGCAACGATCTGGGAGTGGTGGCGCTGATCGGCATCATTCTTCTGATCGGTATCGTGAAGAAAAACGCCATCATGATGATCGACTTCGCGCTGGAAGCAGAGAGGGAGGAGCACAAACCGGCGGAAGAGGCGATCTTTCAGGCCTGCCTGCTGCGTTTCCGCCCCATCATGATGACCACCATGGCGGCACTGCTGGGCGGTCTTCCGCTGGCGCTGGGCAGCGGCACCGGATCGGAATTGCGCCATCCGTTGGGCATCACCATCGTCGGCGGATTGCTGGTCAGCCAGTTGCTTACCCTTTACACCACGCCGGTTGTGTATCTCTGGTTCGATCGCCTGGCCCAGCGTTTCTCACACTTGAACATCGGCAACACCATCGAGGAACCGAGTGGAGCTTCGGCGGATTAGTCGTTTCTGGATTCGAGCATGAATATTTCCGCTCCATTTATCAAGCGTCCCATCGGCACGTCGCTGCTGGCGGCGGCGCTGCTCATGGCTGGAGCGCTGGCCTTTAACTACCTGCCGGTTGCGCCGCTGCCGCAGGTGGAATTTCCTGTCATCTCCGTGGGTGCCTCCCTTCCGGGTGCGAGCCCCGAGATCATGGCTTCCGCCGTAGCGACTCCACTGGAGCGCCAGTTCGGCCGTATCGCCGGCATCAACCAGATGACTTCTACGAGTCAGTTGGGGTCAACCGGCATCACTTTGCAGTTCGACCTCAGTCGCAATATCGATGCTGCGGCGCGCGATGTGCAGGCCGCCATCAACGCAGCCCGCAGCCAGCTTCCGGCAAACTTGCCGGGCAACCCTACGTATCGGAAGGTGAACCCGGCGGACGCGCCCATTCTCATTCTGGCGCTCACTTCCGACATCATCACCTTGCCCCGCATGTATGACGCCGCCGATTCGATCCTCTCGCAGAAGCTGGCGCAGGTGGAAGGAGTCGGCCAGGTATTCGTTGGCGGCGCCTCGAGGCCGGCGGTACGGGCTGAATTAAATCCTACGCTGCTGAACAAAATGGGAGTGGGCCTGGACACGGTACGCACGGCGCTGGGCAACGCCAACGCCAACCGGCCTAAAGGTGAAATCAACGGGCCAGCCAACGCCTGGACTCTGGACGCGAATGACCAGATCTTTACCGCTGACCAGTACCGCCGGCTAATCGTTTCCTACAGCAAGGGCGCGCCGGTGCGACTGGGCGACGTTGCCACGGTACAGGATTCCCTGGAAGACATCCGCCATATCGGGCTGTCCGGGGGGAAGCCCGCGGTCCTGATCATCGTATTCCGGCAGCCGGGCGCGAACATCATCTCAACGGTGGACCGCGTGCGCGCCACATTACCCATATTGAGATCTTCCATCTCACCGGCGATTGACGTGAGCGTCGTCATGGACCGCACCACCACCGTGCGGGCCTCGGTGCACGACATCGAACTCACGCTGATGATTTCAGTCATCCTGGTCATTCTGGTGGTGTTCGCATTTCTACGCACCTTCCGCGCCACCATTATTCCCAGCGTGGCGGTTCCCCTGTCGCTGGTGGGAACGTTCGGTGTGATGTATCTGCTGAACTACAGCCTGGATAATCTCTCCCTGATGGCGCTGGCTATTTCAACCGGCTTCGTGGTGGACGACGCCATCGTGGTGCTGGAAAACATTACCCGCCACATCGAAGAAGGCGTGCCTCCGGTGGCAGCCACCTTCCGCGGCGCCCGCGAGATCGGGTTTACCGTGCTCTCCATGAGCACTTCTCTGGTCGCGGTCTTCATTCCCATCCTGCTGATGGGTGGCATCGTCGGCCGTTTGTTCCGGGAGTTCGCGGTCACGCTGAGCATTGCCATCGCCGTCTCGCTCGTCGTATCGCTCACCGTCACTCCGATGATGTGTGGGAAGTTCCTGCGCTCCACGGACAAGGAAAAGCACGGGCGCATCTATCACTTCAGCGAAAAGATATTTGACACCGCCCTCAAGCTCTATAGCCGCTCGCTGAAGCTGGTTCTGCGCCACCAGCCTCTGACCCTGCTGATCACAATCGGAACGGCGGCGCTCAGCGTCTATCTCTATGTCATCGTTCCCAAGGGCTTCTTTCCACAGCAGGACACGGGGCGCGTGATGGGTTCGGTGCAAGCCGCACAGGACATTTCCTTCGCTGCCATGCAGGCCAAGATGAGGCAGTTTGTGGGTCTGGTGATGAAAGATCCAGCGGTCCAGACCATTGTGGGCTTTGCCGGGGGGAATACTTCGACCAACAGTGGCCGCATGTTCATTACGCTGAAGCCGCTTGAGGAACGCAAGATAAGCGCTGACCAGGTGATTGGCAGACTGCGGCGCAAACTCTCAGTCGTGCCGGGCGCAACCCTATACATGCAATCGGCCCAGGACCTCACCATCGGCGGCCGCATGAGTCAGGCGCAATTTCAATACACCCTGCAGGGCGAGAGCCTGAAAGACCTGAACTATTGGTCCCCTATGCTGCTGCAGAAGTTACGTTCGCTGCCCGAACTGCGCGACGTGAACACCGACCAGCAGGACAAGGGGTTGCAGGCCACTGTGATCATCGACCGGGACACGGCGGCGCGGCTGGGCGTGGACGCGGGAGATATTGATAACGCCCTGTATGACGCCTTTGGCCAGCGCCAGGTGTCCATCATGTATAAGGCGCTGAACCAGTATCACGTGGTCATGGAAGTGGCTCCGGAGTTTTCCAACAGCCCGGACTCACTGCAGAACATTTATGTTCGCGCCAACAACGGGACCGCGGTCCCATTGTCTTCCTTTGCCCACTTCGGACCTTCCAACACGCCGCTGGCGGTCAGCCATCAGGGTCAATATCCGTCGGTGACGCTGTCTTTCAACCTCGCCCCTGACGTCTCATTGGGCGCCGCGACAGACGCGATCGACAAAGCCCAGCGCTCTATCAACTTTCCTCCCAACATCAATGCCAGTTTTCAGGGGACGGCGGCCGCTTTCCAGTCTTCGCTGGCCAGCGAGCCCCTGCTGATTCTGGCGGCGCTGGTCACGGTGTATTTGGTGCTGGGCATGCTCTACGAAAGCTACATCCATCCCATCACCATTCTTTCGACCTTGCCTTCGGCCGGCGTGGGCGCCATCCTCGCCCTGCTGCTGACGCACAGCGAACTCAATGTCATGGGGCTGATCGGAATTATTCTGCTCATCGGCATCGTGAAAAAGAACGCGATCATGATGATTGATTTCGCGCTGGAGACGGAGCGGGCGGGCAGGACTCCAGCGGAATCGATCTACGAAGCGTGCGTGCGCCGCTTCCGCCCCATCATGATGACCACCATGGCTGCGCTGTTGGGCGGCTTGCCCCTGGCCCTGGGGACCGGCGTCGGGTCAGAACTGAGACGCCCTCTCGGCATAACGATCGTCGGCGGACTGATCATGAGCCAGGCGCTTACGCTCTTCACCACGCCCGTCGTTTATCTCTATCTCGATCGATTCCGTCTGATGGTTGCACGCAAGCACCACATAGACCCGAACCAGATGGCACCGCTCTCTCCCCGGCCCAGCGGCGCTGACTGACGGCGCCGTCATTGCAAGGTGTTGGCATCCTGAGCGCCGCAAACCGCTTCGCTTGCGAATCGGTCTGCGGAGTCGAAGGACCCCTTGTGTAACAGCACTCTCGACGGGACGAGGACTATCATGCACGGCCGCTGCGGTGCATTGTCCTGGTCCCCTGACTACGGGATGACACCGTTCTTGCTAGTGTTTGTGCCCGTGGCGGTGGGGATGGGAGTGCACTTCTCCTTGAGCATGTGCATGGCGGTGGGCATGGATGAGGTTTGTGCTGAGCAACAGTTCGTGGTCATTCAATATCTCGGATGGCGTGCCCGCCGCAACGATGCAGCCACGCTGGAAAACATGACAGTAGTCCGCGATGTCCTCTACCAGGTCGAGATCATGAGTGGCCGTGACCACCGTCTTGCGCCCACCACTGCAACTCACCAGGAAATCGA
>Ga0070684_100003781_pt1 | contig 11429 bp, 7 predicted proteins | sample KBSC723LmetaG_FD_65653 | JGI IMG/M metagenome (GOLD analysis project Ga0070684, IMG submission 65653) | Corn rhizosphere microbial communities from Kellogg Biological Station, Michigan, USA - KBS C7.2-3L metaG | ecosystem: Host-associated > Plants > Roots > Rhizosphere ...
AGCAGCGCGAGCGCCGCAATCGTCACCGCCATGCCGACCGCCAGGCTCCCGACGACCCAGCCGGTGTACCGGCGTGAATGCAGGAGCGATCGAACGGCGAGCCGAAGATCCAACCAGACGGTTTCGAGCCACATCGTCAATTGGAGACTCCAGTCAGCTTCCAGCACTCAGTTTCAGTTCGCAGCCAGACTTCGCACATGTCTCAGGCGAAGTCTGTCCCGCCGAAGCCGCGAAGCGGCGAAGGCGGACGAGCCGCAAGTCACAAGCCGCGAAGTCACAACCCAAACTGCCGCAGATGATGATCCGTGTGAAGGTAACCCCAACGCAACCAGTCTGTCCCTGACATCCGGCCGAAAATCGGATGATGCGGCCACTCCTCGCTTGCGGTCCGCGAGGCCACGCGCACGAGAAGCTCCTCGGCTTCTTTCAAGTCAGCGGCGAACTCGATTGGCTTCGTTCCGCCAACATCCTGATCGACTTCCGGTCGGGTCACGATGCCGGGCGGCCATTGCCGTGGCGCGTAGAGTGCCAGCCATTTGATGACCGTCCGGCTGAACAGGCTGCTTGCGTCGCTGGGGCGCTTGTGTCCGAGCGCCATTCGCGAACAATCACTGAGATGACACACCATCTGGTGCGCGTTCATGCGCCCCCACTGCCGGGCACTGTCGGGACGCGTACGCCGTAGCCGCTGGAGGATCTCTGCGCGGCACTCGCCGCGCGCCAGCGTTTTCATGCCGCCTCACGCCGGAGCGATGGGCCCAGGTGGGGAAGACTCATAGACCTAGCAAACGGTCGCCGCCGGCGCTGCGGAAGGCTGCGAGCGCCGCGTCGCGTCCTGCCTCCGCTTCCGACACGAGCGCCTGGAAGGCAGGATTCGATCGCAGCGCGTCGAACTGCGGCCGCACCGAGAGCGTCATCACCGCGTAATACCGCTTGGCGATGGCGCGCTGGAGAAATCTGAGTCCGGCCTCGTGATCGCCGACGTCACAGAGCAGCCATCCTTCCTGGAAGATGGCTTCGGGATCCTCCTGAATTCGGAGACCTTCGAACTGTGAGCGGCGCGTCTGCATGTTCTCGCGACGGTAATCCAGCCAACCCGTCAAGTAGTCGATCCACGACTCGAACGCGGGGATGCGCACCTGCCGGCGCATGGCTTCGAGCTGCGCGCGGGCTTCATCCCGTCGTCCCGCGAGTCCAAGTCCGATGACGCGAATGCCATCATCCGCACCGGCGATCATGCGCGGCCCTTCATTTGAGAGCAACCGGTCGAGGTCGCCCGTCATGAGCAACGTCTGATCGAGGCTGGTCGGGACGTTCGGGTCGAGCCGGCGAGCCTCGGCGTGAGCCGCGATCGACTGCTCGAACAATCCGCAGTAGCGACAGGCATGGATCAGTCCGGCAAAGAGCTCGGGATCGTTGCCGTGGCGCTGAGCTTCGCCGACGAGACGGACGATGGCGTTCTGGGCGTGGCCAGTGTCCGCCTCCAGGTTGGCGTAGTACTTGTGCGCGATTGTCAGTCGTGGGCTGAGCGCAAGCGCGCGTCGGCAGGCATCCTCTGCCTGCGCCTCGCTGTCGCCAGACGCATCGATGTATTTCCCGATCACTCGATGGCACCGGCTCAATTGTGCCCAGGCGGGGGCGAAGTTTCGATCCAGATCGAGCGCACGTTGATACAGATCGCGCGCCGCCACCAGTCCGCTATACGTCCGCGCGAGCTCGTTTGCGCGCAAGTAGAGCTCGTAGGCGCGGGCGTCGGGTCGAGGGCCTGGAGTCGGCGTGGCCGGCGCGCCGGTCAGGGGGAGCGCGAGGGCGTCTGCGACTCGTCGGGCGATGTCGTCCTGGATCTGGAAGAGATCACCGAGCGACGACTGCACGGTGTGTGAGGTGAGCAAGGTGCCGCCTGGCGCTTCGACGAGTTGCGCCGCGGCGCGGAGCTGATCGCCGGCGCGCATCAGCGTGCCCATGACCACACGATCCACGTCCGCTTCCGCTGCCAGCGCCTTGAGATCTGGTGTCTCGCCGCCGAAGCGCGCGGCGACCGCGCTCGACCGAAGGATCAGGGACCCATTACTGGACAACGACGTCGCGATCGCGTCGGCGAGGCTGAACGCCAGAAAGTCGGTTTCCGGATCCGGCCGGAGCACGCGAAAGGGGAGCACCACCAGGCGCGTGAGGGCGCGCGCCAGCGTGGGCGTTGCGTCGCTGTCGAGCGCGTGCGCCGTGCGAAGCTCCGTCGCCATTTCGTCAGCGGTAGACGGCCGGTCTGCCGGACGCTTCGACAACGCTCGTCGGATCACGCGATCGAGCGCGGCGACCGCCGGAGAGCCGGTCAGGGCCGGCGGTTGCTCGTACCGCGTCGCGTGGACGATCTCGACGATGGTCCTGCCCGAGAACGCGGGCCGTCCTGCCAGCATCTCGAACAGGATTGCTCCCGCCGCGAACAGATCGCTGCGATTGTCGACCGGCTCCCCGGTGATCTGCTCGGGCGCCATGTATCGGGGCGTGCCCATCACCATCCCGGGCATCGTCAGCTCAGTGCCCGGATCGACCGACACGTCGAGTTCCGGCCGCGCCAGCCCGAAGTCGAGCAGCTTCACGCCGTGCGGCGTTACGAACACATTGGATGGTTTCAGGTCTCGATGAATAATGCCGCGGGCGTGAAGTGCCGAGAGCGCCGAAAGGATCTCCAGAGCGATCGGCACCGCCTGCGAAGCGCTCAGCGAGCCTCGCCGAAGGCGCTCGGAAAGGACCTCTCCTTCGAGCAGTTCCATGGCGATGAACAACGCGCCGGCCTCTTCGCCGATTTCATAGATCTGACAGACGTTTGGGTGGTTCACACTCGCTGCGGCTCTGGCCTCTCTCCAGAACCGCTTGCGCGCCGTTGGGTCGTCGGACAGCATCGAGAGCGTTTTCACCGCGACCGTTCGTTGAAGCCGCTCGTCCCGGGCGGCGTAGACGATACCCATGCCGCCTGAGCCAAGCGTGCGCTCGATCGTGTATCGCCCGATACGCTCGGGCGTAATCTCGCGCGTATCCGCTTTGGCGACGCTTGGCGCCGGCTGCGGCGTGGTTGCGCCAGTGAGCCACTCGTAAATGGTGCGAAGCGGTCCGCGGGGTGTGTTGTCCGCTGGCTTGTCTGCCACTCGAGGGTCGATCATACCCCCTGGGCGGCGGATGGTTTTCCCCAAGTACCTTCTTGCGCGCCTCGCTGCGTGTCGCGCACCATGGAGCGTCGCGCAAGCCGGGTTCAGCCCGGATCTCATCCGGTGTCAGGCAGTGAATCGTGAACGGACCCACGAGCACATTCACGATTCACTGCCTGACACCGGATATAGACACCGGGTGGAGGCGGGTTTGGGCGGGTGTGGACGATGGAGGCGCTGTCGAGACATGCGAAACGCGATCCTGGTGACTGCCGCGGTGGCGACCCTCACATGCCCTCAGAAGGCATGGTCTCAGGTTTCAACCACGCCAACTCCGCTCGACAAGCCATTTTCGATCGACCGGGCATATAACGACCTGCAGACGCTCACGCGCCTCTACAACGCTGGTGAATGGGCGCGGTTGGAGGATGCCACCAAAGATTTGCTCGACGCCGCTAAAGATGCGCGCCCACCAAAAGACAAGATCCGCGATGCGCTCGATGCCGCGAAGCACTACATCATCGTCACGTGGATTGGCACCGACGCCTTCGATAAACCCATGCTTGTCCGAGTCGTCGTTCACGGCCCTCGGACGATGGGCGCTGCGGGAACCACGGACAATGCCGGCGTCAGGGGGACGGCGATGGTCGTCGACCTTCCAGGCGTGGGTGCCGGCAATGACCCTGTCTACGAGGTGTTCTTCAGTCGAGGCACGCGTGGAAAGATCGCCGACGTCTACGTGTCCACTCGCGACAAGAACCCGATCAGCGAGGAGTTGCCTGCATTCGTCCAGGCCATCGCCTCGCCGCTCTTCGAGACCGTCGGCATTTTCGCCGGAGCCGTTACGCGGACCGAGAACAAGGCCGCCAACGGCAGCATTGCGGCAACCGTGTCGCAAGTGGCGCTGCCCTTCGAGCGGGCCACGATCCAATGGAAAGCGGCCGCGCGCGAGCCGGTGACCCAGGCGGACTTTGAGTCGGGGCTGAACGATCTTGCCGCGGACCTGAAGTTCACCGAGGTCCCGCACTCGACGTGCGCCCAGGATTTCGTCGACAAGATCGTCGAAAACCTGACGTCCACGGTGACTGAGAGCGCCTGCGCCGCGGACACGTCGTCGGCGACCGCGTGCCGGGCGTCGATCGGAACCGCGCTCGCCCAAACGTATGTGGCACAGAAGTGCGGGTCCGCTTCGTCGCTGCGTGCGCCGAACGACGCGGAGAAAACCGACCTTTTATCGATCGACAAGAAAGTCCGCGGGTTCGTCAGCGATAACCTGACGATGTCCGTTGATGCGGATCTGACTTTCAAGAACCGTCCGCCGACGCATTGGACGTTTGGTCTCGGGTCCGGTGTGGTCGCCCACGCGTCGCTGACGAAGCCACGGGTCAAGCTCAACGACGACACCATCATTGCGGATCCGATGCCGCGCGTCATGACGCTCGCGTTCGTCAACTGGAGCCCTGCCGGGTACGACCCGGAGGCGGATCGTCTCAGCCTGGCCGAGCGGGTGCGGCCGTTCTTTGGCGCGACGCTGACACCGGATTTCGGCATCGCTGGCGGCGCGAACGTGCTGCTCGCGCGAGGGATCGGGATTGTCGGCGGAGTGACCGTGATGTTTGCGAAAGGGGCAACGGTCGAGGAGATCAACCAGCTGCCGGCGAATCCGGATCAGCCCTTCTCCATCTCATTCGCGAGGGCCGTCTTCGTGGGAATCAGTTACAACTTCAAGTGAGGGTGCGGGCAGCCGACCGGCTTTCCGAGTGCGGGCCATCGCGAGGCACGCGCGCACCGGGGCAGCCAGCGCTGCGCCCGGTGACACGCGCGCGACGTCCGGAAAAGCTCAGGTCGCCGATGGCGGAGGCATCCGGAACGTTTTCTTGACGTACTCGATGTTCGCCCGGGTGTCGGCGACGAGGTCCTTCGTCGGCGAGTTCGTCTCGAGCACGTACCAACCGCGGTATCCGATATCGTAAAACTCTTTGGCCATCCGTGGCCAGTCCATCTTTCCGCCCGGCGTTTCCAGCAGCATGCTGGCGTTTTTCACGTGGATCTGATTGATCCGCTTGCCCAGCATCTTCGGCTCGGCATAGATGTCGTTGGTCGGAATGCGGGACACGATGTTGTGCGCGTCGTAGTAGACGGCGACATGATCGGATCCAATCGCATCGAGCAGCTTGAGGTTATCGGCCGCCGAGATCCAGTCTTCGAGCCCGACGACGACGTCGTATTTCTCGGCGTAGCGAGCGATCTCCTTCATCATCGCGACGAACGCGTCCACCTGCGCCTGGCTCGTCATGTCGATGTTGCTGTCGCCGAGAATTGGCAGCAGGATGTTGTTGGTCCCGATGTTGTAGGCAATTTCGACGGCCTCGGCCAACAGAATCGAAAATGCTGGATTCGTGTGCATCGGCAGCCGCTGCTTTCCGGGATTGCCGATCGCCAGCGAACAGATCTGGATGCCGTTATCGAGCGCCGCCCGCTTGAACTCCGTTTGCGTCTTGGGGTCGCGCAGCGTGGGTTTGCCGTCGGTCGGATACTGCACGCTGACCTGAATACCGTCGAGGCCAATCTCGCGCGCGAGCGCAATCTTCGTGATGTCGCCGCGCTGGCCAAGATTCCAGTCGGTCATCCCGACGCGGACCGGCACCGGGTTGAGCTTCTCCTTCGATGGAGCGGGTGCTGCGGGAGTTTGTGCCTGTGCGATCGCCGGCAACGCGGCAGACGCGAGACCGGCCTGCTTTACAAAGTCTCTGCGAGTCATGGTCATAACGATCTCCGTGATCCTCGGGTTCTACGGGGTTCCGCAAGGTTCTACTGGGTTCTACAAGGTTCGTTCGAACGAACCTCGCAGAACCGAGCAGAACCCTGTCGAACCGTGCCGAACCTGATCGCTACGTCGTCTTCAAAATACCTTCCCAGCCGGCGCGGTACGACGGCCGCTTGATGAAGGGGTCTGCATCGCGCGTGTTCTTCGCGCGGATGTTCTTGTAGTCCCATTCGATCTTCTGGCCGGTTCGATAGGCAACGTTGCCGAGATGGTTGGCTTCAGTCGTCCATCCAGAGTACTGGAAGTTGGAGCCCGGCACCGGGCCGGTGCCTTTCGCGAAGTTCACCCACTCGACCCAGTGTCCAGGCGAACGCGGGAGCGTCGGCTCGGGCGCCTTGAAGTCCTTGAACTTCTCTTCGGGCAGCAGCTTGCCGTTGCCGAGCAGCATGCCTTTTTCGCCGATGAACAACTGTGAGCGGCCGCCCCATTCCGGCACCCAGCCAGGCGGCTTGCTATCGCCTTGATGCCACACGAGCTTCAGCGGCGGTTGCGAACCGACCGCGGCGTACTGGTACGTCGCGACCAGCGTGGCCGGCGCGAGTTCTTTGTGCGGCTTCGGCACGTTAGGCGACACCGACTCGACGCTGATGGGCGCCATCACGAACCCGCCGTTGCCGTCAGGCCGCTTGAGGTCGAGCACGGTGTACGGCACGTCGTTGTCGTGGCTGCCGAGATCGCTCATCGTCCCGTTACCAAAATCCCACCAGCGATACCAGCGCGGGCCAGGGAAGTAGGTTTCGTGGAACGGTCGCGCCGGTGCCGGACCGAGCCACAGGTCGAAATGGTTCGTTGCCGGAATCGGCATTTCCTCCGGGAACCGATCGACGATCTGAATGCCCTTGTAGAACCCGTGCGGCTTGTCGAATTTCTCCGCCGAGGCCGCATCCTGAAGGCCCCATGCGCGATCGACCCACACGTGCACTTCGTGAACCGGGCCAATCACGCCGGTGTTGAGGATTTCTCTGATGGTGCGGCGCGCTTCTGACGCGTGTCCCTGGTTGCCCATCTGCGTGGACAGCTTCGGATACTTAGCGGCAGTCTCGCGAATCAACCGCGCTTCCCAAATGTTGTAGGTGAGAGGCTTCTCGCAATAGACATGCTTGCCGTGCGTAAGCGCGAGATACGTCGCGAAGGCGTGGGTCTGCTCAGCAGTAGCGACGACGACCGCGTCGAAGCCGCTCGGGTCATCGAAGATCTTTCGAAAATCGTTGAATTTTTTTGCCTTCGGGTAGAGCTGCGCCGCTTCGTCGATCGCGACGTCGTTGACGTCGCAGATGGCGACAACGTTCTCGTCGGGGTGTGGCGCCGCGCTGGCCGCGGCCTCGCCACGCCCGCGCCCGGTCGGCCGCCCCGGCACGATCGTCAGCTCGCTGAGGCTTGCCTTCGCCCGGCCTCCGCACGCGATGAATGCGATATCCAGCTTGTCGTTCAGATTGCGTCCGCGCAGAATCGCCGGCGCGCCGGCCATGACGCCGGCGGCTGCGAGTGCAGTCGTCCCGACGAATTCGCGGCGCGTGATGCCGCGGGCCTGACTCTTCTTTTTTGTCTTCTTCATGTGTGGTCCTCGATCGGTGATCACAGAGGTGCCAGGAGTGCTGGAGGTGCCTGGAGTGTCAGCGTACCCGAGTGTCGGGAGTGCCTTCGGGCACCCCCGACACCTTTTTATTCTAGAACGTAAACCTCGCTCCAATCTGAATGGTGCGCGGCGCACGCCAGGTTCCCTGTGATCCACCTGCGTAGTCGCGAATCTTCATGAAGTTCGGATCCGTGAAGCTCGTATTCGGCGTGCCCCACTGCGGGTGGTTCAACACGTTCTGCGACTCGACCCGGATCTCGGCCCGGTAGTGACCCCCCATTGGAATCGTGCGGAACAGCGATGCGTCGAGGTTCCAGTTGCCGGGTCCGCGGAAGGCGTTGCGGCCGCTGTTACCCCAGGTTGCCCCGACCGGCTGCGCGAACGCGGCCGGATTGATCCACTGCTCGTCCGGCCCTGCTTTGCCGTATCCAATCGACGGATCCCCGACCACGTTGATTGTCTGAAGTCCGCCGGACTGCTGCAGGCCCCCGTTGGTTCCACCGATCGAGAACGGCCTGCCCGACAGCCACGAGGCGATGCCGTTGACCTGCCAGTCCTTGAACACATAGCCGACCGGCGACGTGCTCGTCTTCATAAATGGGATTTCGTAGACGAAACCCATCTGCGCGACGTGCGTCCGATCAAAGCCCGCGGGCGCATAGTTACGGCTGAACTGCGACGGCTGCGGCCACGGATATGCGGCGCCATCATCGTCGCCGACGTTCATGGCCCGAGACAGCGTATACGCGCCCTTCAACAGGAAACCGTTCCGGAAGGGCCGATTCACGGCAACCTGGAGTGAGTTGTAACGCGCGATCCCGGTGCCGGCCAGCACGTTGATGGTCGCGGTTCCAGCCTGCGTGAACAATTGCCGGCCCGCGTTCCCGCCGGTCTCGCCGTAGTTCAAGTTTCGCACCGTGTAGGTGCCATCCGTCCGGGTGCCGACATATCCCACGGTCGTCACGATATCGAGCGGCAGACGACGTTCGACGGTGACGTTATAGGACTGGGTTGCGCCGCGAGCGAAGTCGTTCGGGTCGGGCGTCGTCATGTCGACACCGCGCGGGAGTAACGCCGTACCGGTGGTAAGGATGTCTGTAGGATTGGGCACCAGTGGAATGCCCTGTGCCAAGTTCCCAAATGGCGTGAAGGTGTTGGGTCCGCTGTCGCTGTGTGCGATCGTCAGCGGGAATCGGCCACGCATCGGCCGCGTGATTGGGAATGGATCGAACGTCTTTCCGTACCCGGCACGGAGCACCGTCTTATCGCCCATGCGGTACGACGCCCCCACCCGCGGCGCAAACAGCGTCTTGCTGACATCGATGCCGAGGTCTGTGGGATTGTTGCCGACGCCGCCGAGATTCACGACAAGGGGAGCCTGGCCGATGCTGCCGGCTGTGTAGCTCGGGAGGTCCAGCAGCTCGATGCCCCGATTCTCCCGAGTCATGATCGGGTAGTACTCGTAGCGCACGCCCACGTTGATCGTCAGCTTGTCGTTCGGCGTCCAGCGATCTGATGCGTAGGCGCCATATTGATTCTCGCGTCCGCTCAGTCCCTCGAACTGCTCGCTCTTGTTGAAGCTCGTCAGCTCACCCATCAGGAAGCCAGCGTAACTGTTCCAGCTGTTGCTGCTGTACCCCGTCGTGCCGGTGACGTCGCCGCCAAACGTGAGAATGCCGCGCGGGTTGCTGACTTCAGGCTGCCAGTGATTCAGCCGCAGGCGGATGAAATCGAACCCTGAACGAATCTCATGGCGCCCCTGCACTTTCGTCAGGTTCGCCGCAACCGTGTAGCTCCGTTCGTCGCGCCAGACTGGTGTCCACGTATCGGTGTTGCCCAACGTCGACAGCCCGGTACGAGCTTCCGGCATGCCGCTGTAGCGGTTGAGATCGGCCGAGCCGGGGCCACCAACTCCGTCCGCGTTCAACCCTTTAACGCCCCACACCGTGCTGCCGTAGTTTGTCCCGTAGTCAGGTCCCTGGAAGTCCTGCTGCATCCCGTTCACGCCGGCGTTTGCGTCGAACACGAGCGTTGGGCTGAGCGTCCAGGTCTGACCGGCAGTGAAGATTCTCGTGTTCGTGGCGCCGCCGCCGACGCCGTCCACACCGAAGTAATAGCGGTCAATGACGTTGGCGTGCATCATCGAGAACTTCGCCCAGATCTGATGCTGCGCCGTGCGATTCCAGTTGACCTTGGCATCGTAGTTGTCGCGGTCAGCGATCGGCTGACGCGGGAGCCGCACGTTGTTCTGCAGGCCGTTGTTCGTGCCTGGAGCGTTCGGCATCGGATACAGCGACTGGATCTTGAGTGCGATGCTGCTGATCCGATCGGTGGGAACTATCGCGTTGTCGAAGGCGGTGCGGTTCGCGCCGGCCGCGGTGCCCGTCTTCGGGTCGTAGATCTTGAAATTCGGGTTGATCGCCAGGACCTCGCTGAAGTCCCCGTTGCGCATTTTCGCGGTAGGCACCGTGTACTCCGTGTAGAAGCCCTGGTGCTCGCTGTTGCGCTCCCACGATCCAAAGTAGAAAACCTTATTCTTTCGAATCGGGCCGCCGACCGTGCCGCCGCCGATGCTTGTGCTCGCGTCCACCTTGTTCGGATCGAAGTATCCACGGCGGGCGTTCAACTCGTCCTGCTGACGGAAATAGAAGGCTGAGCCTTTCAACGAGTTGGTGCCTGATTTGGTTTGCACCGTCACTGCGGCGCCACCGGTCATGCCCTGCGCCGCGTCGAAGTTGTTGGTCGAGACGTTCACGACCTCAATCGTTTCGACAGGTGCGACATAGCCGGCGTGATGCGGCAGCCACACGTTGATGCTCGCGGCGCCGTCGATACGGGTCACGTTGTTGTTGCGATTCGTTCCGTTGACGTTGACCGACAGCGACCGTCCGGGAGTGTCGGTCTGCGCATTCTGGAACTCGGGCGGCGTTGCGCCCGGGACCAGGTTCATCAAGTACTGATAGTTGCGATACTGATTCAGCGGCAGATTGGTGACGTCCTCCGGCTTGAGCTGCGTACTGACGTCCTGTTTGTCGGTCTTGAGGAGGGCCGCTTCGGTCGTGACCGTGACCGATTCAGTCAGAGCGCCGATTTCGAGCTTGCCATTGATGCGGACGACGCTGCCTGCAGTAACAGGAACGCCGGTCTGCACGAATTCTTTGAAGCCCTGCAGCGATGCGCGCAAGGTATAAGTTCCACCGGTGACGTTTCGAATCGTATAAACGCCGGATGAGTCGGTGACGGCACTCAGTGCGAGTCCGGTCGCCTCATCTTTGATGGTGACAGTGGCACCGGGCACCGCGGCGCCCGAACCATCGGCGATGTTTCCCGTGACGCTGCCGTACAGAACCTGTGCGGTAGCGGTGGCAGGCAGGAACCCGATCGCGGCCACCAGGGCGGCAGCCACCACGGATTCCAGGAACAGACGAGAGCACGCAGGTCCAAGCCCTCTGCGCTCGTTCACAGCGGTCCTCCTTTTTTACGGGACGAAAATCCAGTACAAGGCGAGAAAACGTTGGTCGACTCGCGGAACGAAGTACCATACTCCTATGCTGTTGTCAATGAATGCGTAAGGCCTGCGGAGCTCGATCCGGATGAGTTCACGACGTTCGATCCGCGCAAAATCGACCCTGTTTATGGTCGCTTTGTGCATCTCCCGCAGCATGTCAGCCGACCCGACCCATTCCGTCGTCAACCGTCAAACGGCCCCCCCGCTTCCGTCGATCGACCTGGCGTCCTACTCGCCGTCTGCGCGTGATGCGGTTGCCCCACTCCAACGCGCCGCCACGTCCCGCCCAGCGGACCCAAAGGCAGTCGGCGATCTGGCCCGGATGCTTCAGGCATGGGAACAGCTTGACGCCGCTCATCAGGCCTACGCCCGTGC